>Ga0302320_10018330_pt1 | contig 14122 bp, 10 predicted proteins | sample Bog_T0_3_FD_202130 | JGI IMG/M metagenome (GOLD analysis project Ga0302320, IMG submission 202130) | Peat permafrost microbial communities from Stordalen Mire near Abisko, Sweden - Bog_T0_3 | ecosystem: Environmental > Terrestrial > Soil > Wetlands > Peat | place: Sweden: Abisko, Stordalen Mire... | reverse complement strand
TCGTTTCATATATTTCTCAGGATGGTATTATTGTTCCTTCTAACTCACCATCTAAACCACCTGTCCAGTTTTCGGGGAGCACTATACCCCAACACTCCAACCCTCCGTTCACTTGGTGGATCAATCCCAATCAAGCCGAATCAAGCCTAATCGTGCTATTTTTCTTATGCCTCCTATTCTTCCCATTATTCCCAGCCCCAGCCCTGTTTTCGCGCGCCCCCGGCCCAATCGCCCCACCCCCAAAACCAGGCCTAATGAAGCCCAAAATAAAGGTCAATAAAGGTGGATGAAGGTTAATGAAGCCCAAAAATGATCAGTTCTTTCGGCGCAAACAGGCAATTTATGAATGATTTTCGGCAAAATCTGACCACCTTTGGCGGTTGACTCAACTCCCCCTTTTGTTAAAGTGCCCGCTGGATTTAACTCAAAACCCGAGTATGCCTACTACAAATAAAACACAAAAATACGTTTATCTTTTCGGCAACAAACAAGCCGACGGAGACGGCTCCATGAAACCCCTCCTCGGCGGCAAGGGCGCCAACCTCGCGGAAATGACCCGCATTGGCCTCCCCGTCCCGCCCGGCTTCACCATCACAACCGAGTGCTGTACTTACTTCTACGCGCACAAAAAGTCCTATCCAAAGGAACTGTGGCTGCAAGTCAAAGCCGGCATCCTCAACACCGAGAAAATCCTCGGCAAGAAATTCGGCGACCTCGAAAAACCCCTCCTCGTCTCCGTCCGCTCCGGTGCCCGCGAGTCCATGCCCGGCATGATGGACACCATCCTCAACCTCGGCCTCAACGACCAAACGGTCGCCGCCCTGGAAAAAGCCAGCAACAACCCCCGCTTCGCCTGGGATTGCTACCGCCGCTTCATCCAGATGTACGGCGATGTCGTCATGGGCGTTCAAAAGAATCCCGGCGAAGACCACGAGCCTTTTGAAGTGATCATCGAGGAGTTGAAAGCCGAGTTGTTCCCCGGCGAGCAGCATGTCGAGGACACCAAAATTGACGTCAATGGCCTCAAAACCCTCGTCAAACGCTTCAAGGCCCTCGTCAAAGAGCGCGCCGGCAAGGACTTCCCCACCGATCCCTGGGTCCAGCTCGAAGGCGCCATCGGCGCTGTCTTCAGTTCCTGGATGAATGACCGCGCCATTGTCTATCGCGCCAAATATAACATCCCCTCCGAATGGGGAACCGCCGTCAGCGTCCAGTCCATGGTCTATGGCAACACCGGCGAGCGCTCAGGCTCCGGCGTCGCCTTCACCCGCGACCCCGCTTCCGGCGAAAAAGTCTTCTACGGCGAATTCCTCATGAACGCCCAGGGCGAAGACGTCGTTGCCGGCGTGCGCACTCCCAAACCGGTCGCCGAATTGGAGAAAGTCCTCCCGGCAGCCGCCAAGGAACTTGCCGAAGTCCGCAAGAGGCTGGAAAAGCACTTCCGCGATGTTCAGGATTTCGAGTTCACCATCGAAGACGGCAAGCTTTTCATGCTCCAGACCCGCAACGGCAAACGCACCGGCATGGCCGCAGTCCGTTTCGCCGTCGAAATGGAAAAGGAAAAACTCATCACCTGGGAAGAAGCCGTCCAGCGCGTCCCCGCCGGGCAATTGGACCAAGTGCTCGCCCCCGTCTTTGACCGCGCGGCCATCAAATCCGCCAAAGTCATCGCCCGCGGCCTGCCCGCCGGACCGGGCGCTGCTTCCGGCCGCGTTTACTTCAATGCCGACCGCGCCGTGCAAGGCGCAGAAAAAGGCCAGAAGGTCCTCCTCGTCCGCGTCGAGACTTCCCCCGAAGACTTGCGCGGCATGATCGCCGCCGAAGGCATCCTCACCGCCCGCGGCGGTGTCAGTTCCCACGCTGCCCTGGTTGCCCGTCAGATGGGCAAGGTCTGCGTTTGCGGCGCAAGCGCGTTGCAAGTTGACTATGCGAAGAGAACCCTCACCGTCGCCGGCCAGACCTTCAAGGAAGGCGATTTCCTCTCCATTGACGGCACCGCCGGCGAAGTCTATGCCGGTGAAGTCAAGACCGCCCCCTCCGAAATCGTCCAGGTCCTCATTGACAAAAGCTTGGATCTCAAGGAAAGCCGGATCTGCCAGAACTTCCTTCAATTGATGAAATGGTGCGCCAAGGCCACACGGATGGCCGTCCGCACCAACGCCGATTCCCCCGAGCAGGCCGCCAACGCCGTCGCTTTCGGCGCCGTCGGCATCGGCCTTTGCCGCACCGAACACATGTTCTTCGGTGGAAATCGTATTGACGCCATGCGCGAAATGATCCTCGCCGACAACCTGGAAGACCGCAAGAAAGCCCTCGCCAAGCTGATGCCCTTCCAGCGCGACGATTTCGCCGGCATCTTCCGCGAACTCAAGGGCTTGCCCGCGACCATCCGCACACTCGACCCGCCCCTCCACGAATTCCTCCCCCACGAGGATGCCGCCCAGAAGGACCTCGCCGCCAAGATGGGCGTCCCGGTGGAGAAGATCCAGCGCCGTGTCAAAGAGTTGCACGAATTCAACCCCATGCTCGGCCTCCGCGGCTGCCGCCTGGGCATCGTCTATCCCGAAATCACCGAGATGCAGGTCCGCGCCATCATCGAAGCCGCCATCCTGGTCCAGAAGGAAGGCATCCCTGTCAAGCCGGAGATCATGATCGTCCTCGTCGGCTTCCCCAAGGAACTGCTCAACCAGTTGGAGGTCGTCCACCGCATCGCCAAGCTCGTCCAGGAAGAGCAAAAAACTAAAGTCAAGTATATGGTCGGCACCATGATCGAAATCCCCCGCGGCGCTCTCGTCGCCGACGAAATCGCCAAGGACGCCGAGTTCTTCAGCTTCGGCACCAACGACCTCACCCAGACCTGCCTCGGCATGAGCCGCGACGATTCCGGCAGCTTCATCGGCAAGTATCAGGACCTGGAAATCTTCAAGCAGAACCCGTTTGCCGCGATTGACCAGACCGGCGTCGGCCAGCTCATGCAGATCGCCGTCGAACGCGGCCGCAAGACCCGCCCCGACATCAAGCTCGGCATCTGTGGCGAGCACGGCGGCGAACCGTCCAGCGTCAAGTTCTGTCATCGCATCGGATTGGCCTACGTCAGTTGTTCGCCATTCCGCGTGCCCATCGCCCGCCTGGCCGCCGCCCAGGCCGCCATCGAAGAAAAGAAAGCCGCGGCCAAGAAATAAACCGTCTCACATGGCTAATGCAGTGGCCAGCGTGACCATTGCCGCGCGCCTTGTTCGCAAGGCGCGCCTGCTCCTCTGCTGCCTGCTTTGGCAGGCGGCAGCGGCACACGCCCAGGATCTCTCCCTGACCAATCTCATTGGCCAGGGAGACCTTCTCAGTCAAAAACACAGCAACCAGGCTGCCCTGGAGCTTTACCTCCAGGCGGAAAAACTCTACCCCTCCAACGCCGAAATCGAGATCAAGCTCGCCGCCGTCTATTGCGACTTGATGCACGCCGCCAAGTCCAAATCCGACCAGCAACCCCTCGCCGCCCAGGCTCTGGCCTGCGGCCAGCGCGCCGTCGCGGACGATCCCCAAAACCCCAAAGCCCACCTTTGCGTCTCGGTCTGCCTCGCCAAGAACTTCCCCTGGTCCGATAACAAAACCAAGATCAACTACTCCCGCCAGATCAAGGCCGAAGCGGAACAGGCCCTCGCCCTCGACCCCAAGTATGATCTTCCCTACCACATGCTCGGACGCTGGAATTGCGATGTGGCCAACATGAATTTCCTCCTCACCGGCCTGGTGAAACTTGTTTACGGCGGCCTCCCCGCGGCCAGCAACGAAATGGCCATCCAGAATTTCAAGAAGGCCATCGAGCTGGCCCCCACCCGCATCATCCACCATTTGCAACTGGCCCACCTCTACGACATCACCGGCCAAAAAAAACTCATGACCGCCGAGCTCAAAGCCTGCGCGACCTTCGCCCCCTTCGACCTCGACGACGGCGACGCCCAGAAAATCGCCGCCAAAGTCCTCCAAACCGGCAAGTGGCCGTCTGAGTTCTGAGCGCGCCACCTTCTTATGACACGGGACTACAAACGAACTTCTGCCGGCTTCACGCGGATGGAGTTGGCAGTGGTAATCCTCGTGGTCGCCACGTTGGGTACCCTCGTTTTTTTCGTCCTTCGAGACACGCGCCGACTCGCCTGGGGTATGAATTGTATGAATAACCAAAAATCGCTTGGCGTCTCCTATCGTCTCTGGGCACAGGACCATTTCGATCTCATGCCATTCCAGGAATCCACGAATTTTGGCGGTTGGAGCGAACTCCTGACGAAAACCAACGCGGGCCAATACTGCTGGACAAACTTCGCGATCATGCGGGATTTCCTGGGCGATTCGCCTAAGTTTACGGTGTGCCCGGCCGACAAACGAAAGCCTGCTGCAAACTTCATAGTCAAGGGAACAACCAACGACACCGGCAACGCCGCCTTAAAAGACAACACGACCGTCTCCTATTTCGTGGGAGTGACCTCAAGCGACCTCTATCCACAGTCAATACTTGGTGGGGATCGCAACCTAGACCCCGGCCTAATCCCCGATGCCAACTACGGCTTCTCCCCAAGCGACGGACGAGGCAACGACGTTACGCTCTATACCAACAGCCCCGTCTGCTGGTCATTGAAAATGCACTCGCACGGCAACCTCGCGGGCTTTGGAAACATCCTGCTCGGCGACGGAAGCGGGCAAGAACTCACATCGTTAAGTTTCAGATCTGACTGGATCGTAAACGCCTCGACTGGAACAAATTTCACAGGCACCAACCAGCCTGGATTCCGCCTCATCTTTCCATGACCACAGTCAACACTGCCGTACGGCTTCGGGAGCGCACGCGCCCTTTGATCTGGACGACGACGCTGATAAAATCGCCGCCAAAGTCCTCCAAACCGGCAAGTGGCCGTCGGAGTTCTGAGCGAGGGGTTATCATGAAAAGACTGTCAAATCGAAATCTAGGCGGGTTCACGCGAGTGGAGTTGGTGGTGGTTATCGTTATCGTGGCGATTGCCGTGCTTGGCGCAATGCTCCTTCCCGCTCTTCAAAAGGCGAATATCAAGGCCCAGATGATCACTTGTAATGGGAGGTTCAAGCAGATTGGCATCGCCTATCGCCTCTGGGCGGACGATCATGACACACTCACGCCATTCCGGGCATCCACGACCGACGGTGGTTGGGCCGAACTGCTGACGAAAACCAACGCTGGCCAATACTGCTGGACTAACTTTGCGATTTTAAGGGAGGAGTTGGGCGCGTGGCCGGAGATGGTGCTGTGCCCCGCCGACGAAAGAAGGGCTGCCAAAAACTTCATCGTCAAAGGAGCCACCAACGATACCGGCAACGCCGCCTTCAAGGACAACACCACCGTCTCCTATTTCGTGGGAGTCGCCTCCAGCGACCTCTATCCTAACTCAATACTTGGTGGTGACCGCAACCTCGGCCCCGGCCTGATCCCCGATCCCAACTACGGCTTCTCCCCGACCAACGGCCAAGGCAACGACGTCACGCTCTGCACCAACAGCGCCGTCTCTTGGTCCTTGAAGATGCACTCAGTCGGAAATACCGAGAGCACTGCCAACATCTTGCTCGGCGATGGAAGCGTCCAACAAGCCACATCGTCAACTTTCAGAACTGTCTGGATGGTAAACGCCTCAACCGGAACCAATTTCACAGGCACCAACCAGCTTGGATTCCGCCTCGTCTTTCCGTGAACACTGTCAACATCTCCCTCCCCAACTCTTCAAGAAACAAATTGCCCACTGAAGCGTTGTTCCCAACCTGACTGGCGATCGAGAGCGCCCATCTTGATGTCTCCGAGCTTGATGCCGCGGGACAACATTTCGTGCTGGAAGACTGTCTCGGAGGACAGTGATCCCCGGTGGATCTGAAAGATCCTGGCCCCGGAAAGTTGCCCCAGACGGCGGCAGTGCTTGTAGTGGAAATTCTCCGCCAATCCCTCCTCCAGATTTCTTTGGAGAACGACGGCATCCATGACGGCATTGGCCTCCAGAAACAGTGTGTAGGCCGGCTTCGGCATGGCTCCTGCAACCGGAGCGAAAAGGAAGAAGCGGGGGTTGATGTTCTGTTGCGCGAGCGCGCGGCGAATGACGCCTTCGACGAATGTGCCTTGCAGCTTCTCACCAAACAGATCGGAGACATTGGATTCACGTCCAATAAACCGCAGGCATGGCGCGTCTTGAATAAAGCCCGTGACCCGAACCAAATCGCCCAGCGGATAGCGATATAAACCGCCCCCGGTGGTGACGATGACGCGGTAGGCTCTTCCGGCAATGAGCTCGTGCGCCAAATACAGTTTTTCGCCGGCTGTATCCTGAAACTCAAAGAAGTGGGAAGTCACAGCCAAAACCGGATCCTTGTCTTCGTGAAACGGCAACGAGACGAAGGCTTCCGTGGCGACCAGTCCTTTGCCTTGGATTTCGGTATTGGGAAACAGGGTCCGAAGATTTTCGGCGTATAATTCGCTGGGGCCGTGAGTCCAACAACTGATAACCTGGAGCTTTGGCCACACCTTTTCAAAGGGGGTTTGTCGTCCGCTCCCCCGCAAAATGTGCCGGAGATCCTCCGCGCGTTGGCGCGCCCCACTGCGTCCACTCCGGCTGAGGGCGTCCAAAATCTCTCCGGGTTGCGCGATGAAATCATCGAGAAGCGTGGTCAGAAATGTGGGGCTCCAGATCGAAATCAACCGCAGATTTTCATCCGCCAGCAGCGCCACCAGTGTTTTCGTTTTAAACCCCTGCATGCTTCTGCAATGCGCCAAATCGGCCGGCGCAGCGCTGACGAACGGAAACAGATTCTTTCCGAGGAAACCGAGGTATTCCGCATCGTGGTCAAAGCCCACCCGCAATCGGCCCCGTGTCTGATCAGCCGTTGCCGGTGGTGAAATGGACCAGTAGGCCGTTCCTCCCAGGAGTGCGGGCTTCCGGCGGAACAACGCGGCCAACCATGGGGAGATGCCCCGGCGGAATTCCCGACCCAGCGTCGCCGTCCAAGGGATCAGCTTGGTTGGTGCCGATGAGCCGCTGGTCGGCTGGAACAGTTTGACCCGGTCAGCGGTCAGCTCGCCGGGTTCACCGTTCGAGATCGCTTCAATGGATTCTGCAAGCGCGTCATATCCGGTGATGGGCACCTGGGACTGGTATTCTGGAACCGAACGGATTCGAGCGAAGCCGTGTTTCTTGCCAAAACGTGTTGCGACATTTCCGTTAAGCAGGTCAAACAGACAGGCCGTTTGCGCTTCTGCCACGCGACCGACGGCGGCAGTAAATCGCGCGTGTTCACGGGAACATGCTGCGATCCAAGCCGTATTGATCATGTGGCAGGTGAGGGAGCGAAGCGACATGTCAAAGTTGGCGGCGAATGTAGGGTTTCAGGTTGTCGCCGTGGAAACGCGCCAGACAGACCAGTTCATCGCCGCGCGCATGACCCGGGTTCCTATTCTGGAAGAAAGCCACATGAGGATCGCGCAAACGGCTGGCGTCAATTCCGGCAATCCCATCCCGCAGCCGCTGGGCACCCGCTTCCGCCCGCAGAACGCCGGTGGCCGGGTCAAATCGCTGGCCGAATCGTTGGCTCGCCACGCCGTCCAACAAGGCTTTTTCAAATGCCGGCGTTTCACTGGCGAAGCAGGGATAAAACTCGTGAAAGAAGACCGGGAGGAACCGGTAAGTTTTGTATCCTTTGCTGGTGAGCAGCCAGTAGAGTTCCGACGCCGGATGAGCGGCGCAGAGCGAGAGCATCAGCCGCCCCCAGGCCACCGGCAAAGCCAGCGATCCCCAATGGCTTTTTTCAATAATAGTGTCTCCTGAAAACAGAACCTTCACGTCCCGGCCGGCCAACGGGTAGTCGAACAGCATCTGCGTCGAAAAACCGCACAGTTGGCCATTGTCGCGCAGGAGGATGACCCATTGTTTGGCTCGCAGGTCGGCGAGGAACTGGCTGTCGGAGACGCCGTCATAATGCGCGCACATCAACTGCTGCATTTGCGCGATGCAATCCGGGTGCAGCTCACTCACCGATACGGTCTGTGAATCCAGTTTCATCAGAGTGAACCAAGCTCCAAGTAAGGAACCAATGCACGGTCCAGTTTTTGGACCGCCCCCGCATCTTCTTCCCAAGCAACCACGTACAGCCGGCTGGGCAATGGAAAGTTGGGGCGGGCTAGCAGTTCAGCCAGCAACGGGTCCCGCTCGTGCAGCCCCGCTAAGAAGAAGGCGTAATGCCCCCTCTTCTCGCGGACTACCTCCTCCAGCAAGACCTTGAACACTGAGCGATCGTTGCCCCGGACACAAGCCAGGGACAGAATGAAATAATCCAGCGGCAAATCCGGTTTCGGTATAAGCGGCATTTTCCTGACCTTTGCCACCAGATTGATCGGAATCCGCAATAGTCCCAGCCAGGCGTCGTAACCCGTCACCTGCCATTGCCGGAACCCCCGTTGGTCCCACGCAGCAACCACTCCGATCAAGTCTTCTCCGCGGAAGGCCGTGAAGACATCTTCCCATTGCAGATGCGAAAGCAGGCCGCCGTCCGGGCCGAAATCCCCCACCTGATATTGGGGGAAGAACTGGCGAGAACGGCCTTCACGATTAAGAAACTCAATTATTGCCGGGCCGTCGGCAGCGCTGGCATGCCGCACGCGAATCCCAGAACGGCCACTGCCGGCGCTCCTGAATTGAAGGCTGACAGCCATGCAGCAAAATCGGCCAAAATCGTGGTAGCCCGGCAGACCGCTACGCCCCGAAAGAAGCACGGCCTTGGCCGGAAGGTTGTCTTCCATGATGGTGGACAGATACATTTGCACCGGCCGGCCCGAGTGCAGTTTGCGCAAGAACGCGTAGCCGTGTGCGAGAATCTGGCGGTTCCTGACCGACTGGTCCAAGCGCAGACCGCTCAAATAACCAACAGAGGCGGCCTGGCCGTTGACGAAGACTGACTTGATTGAACGATGGCCAATGGCCACCACGCGCCCGTTCTGCGCTTCGCGGCAGACAAGCACTTCCGATTGTCGTCCTTCCACGCAAAGTGCGCCCAGATAATCGGGGTTTCGATCAAACGAAAAGCGGATCGCGCCAGGCATTTCGGCGTTGCGGCTGAAGCGCAGAAGTTCCGAGTTGTCGTCCGGTGTCGCCAGTTCGAAGCGGAATCGGCTCGTGCGAACAGGCGCGTGGATGGGGGCGGTAAATGTGGAGACGCTGGCGGTACTCATGCGCCGCCTCCAAGTGGGATGCCGGCCTTTTGGGACAACTCGCGGCGCAACATCCAATTGAGCATCCAATAGGCCCACGCGCGGCCTGGAGTCGGGCTGTTGCACTTAAATTCCAAGCTGCGGTGCGCGATGGATCTCCAGGTGTAAAATGAGCTCCTGGCCCGATGGCAGTTTTGCTCGACTTCCGTGGCGCGCATCGTCGTCGGACGGAATGGCACCTGGCCGAAACGATATTCCTCGCTGAGCCACCATTGCCGGTAGTTTAAGTGGCCCGCCGTTTCAAGATCGTGGTAAAGCGGCGTACCGGGAAATGGAACCAGGTGATTGAAGGCGGCGAGGAAGAGATTTTCCTTTTTGGCGAACCGAACGCTCTCATCGAAACTTTCCGGCGTATCATGGGGATAGCCGAATATGAACGTCCCGTAAACAAAGACGCCTGCCCGCCGCAAGCGATCCAACGCAGCCCGGTAATCGTCCACCTTGTTGATGCGTTTGCCCATCGCAGCGAGATTCCGCGGATTAAGGGACTCGAAACCGATCAACAACCCCATGCATCCGCTGCGGGCCATTTGTTGGATCAGTGATTCGTCCTTCAGAGCGTGCAGGCTGCCCTGGCTCATCCAGTGGATTCCAAGAGGCGTGATGGCTTCGAAGAGTTCGCGGGCGCCGGCTGGGTCGCCAACGATATTGTCATCCACAAAAAAGACGTATTTGTCGTGAACTTGGCGCAATTCCTCCACGATTTCGTGCGCGGGCCGGCGCCGGTACGTGCCTTGGAAGACCGCGCCAATGGAGCAGAAATTGCACTGAAATGGACACCCCCGGCTGGTCTCCACCAGCGCCACGGGCAGGTAGTTCTTTCCCTCAAAAATGCGCCGATCCGGTTGGAGTCCCTGCAGGGGCCGGGCGCGGTCCCCCTTGTAGAATGGTCTGAGATGTCCGGTCTCCGCGTTTTCCAAAATCTCCTGCCAGACTGATTCCGCCTCCCCGATGCAGACCGCGTCGGCGTGTTCCTTGGCTTCCTCCGGGCATAGGGTCGCATGGTATCCGCCGAGCACCACGGGAACGCCGCGCTCCCGAAACCGGGCGGCAATATGGTAACCACGCTTGGAGGAATAGGTCTCTATGGACAACGCCACCAAGTCCGTAGCGACACCATAGTCAATCGGTTCGAGGCGGTCATCGAGAAAGCTGATTTGCCACTCCGGTGGCGTCATCGCCGCCAGACGGGCCATGGCCAGCGGTTGGAGCTGCCATGACCGGACGAATGGCTGGCCCGGTTTGCGGCCAATCGCCGGATAGATGAGCGTCAGCCGGCGCACAAAACTTCCTCCTTTTCATCAGGCACAATCCAATCGCCTGGCTCAGGCGGGCTTCCGGGATCCCCCACTGAATAGGGCGTCGCAAAACGCGGCTCCGAGTAGAGCCGGTTCACGAAAATCCGGTAGGCCAAGTTACCCACGAAATTGATGGCACACCGGACGTCCAGATGGCTGACGCGTCTGACTACGCGATCCAGCCGGAACGTTTCTTTGTAGGCCCGCTTGAATCCGCGGTAAAGTTCGTCGGGCGTCATTTGAGCGGGTTTGATGACAACGTGCATGGTGTCGTAATCATCCCAGTTGTAGCTAAGGACCCGATTTTCCGCCTGCATCCGGGAAAATAGCTGAGTGCCGGGGTAAGGGGTGTAGAGCGAGTAGCGCGGAATGTCCACGCCTAGGTCCTGCACAAGCTGGACGGTGGACTCAAAAACGCTGGCGTTGTCGTGATCAAACCCAAACACGAAGCATCCTTGAACGGTGATGCCGCGCTGTTGCAAGGAGCGGATCAGATCGTGATAGTGCAGGGTCTTGTTGAAATTCTTGCGGATGCCTTGGAGTGTGGCTTGGTCGCCGGATTCGAAACCGACCAGCAGGTAAACACAGCCGCTCCGCGCCATGAGATCCAGCAGTTCGGTGTTCTGGAGGCTGTCCGCGGTGACCAGCCCGCCCCAGCGTTTGCGAAGCGGGGCGATGGCGGTGAACAGTTCCTGGGCATATTCCACGTCATCCACGAGACTGACGTCATTGAAGCCAAAATGCCTTCCCTGGATGTTGCGCACATCGCGGACGACATCGGAAATTGGCCGTTTCAAATAGCGCGGCCAGACTGCGTTGACGGTGCAGAAATCGCAAATGCGCTTGCATCCCCGGGTCGCCTGCACAGCGTTTGGGAGCATGTAGCCACTGCGTCGTTGTAAATCTCTTCGCGGAGAGGGGACTTCGGCCAGCACATGGTCAGGCAACTCATGCTCCCGGTAAACTCGTTGCAGTTTGCCGTGGCGGAAATCCTCAATGAGCCGGGGCCAAGTCCGTTCTGCGCGTCCAATGACAATGCTGTCGGCATGCTGAATCGCCTCGCCTGGCAGGATCGTCACATGAACCCCGCCGAGCACAACGGGAATGCCGCGCTGACGGAAATGTTTGGCCAAGGCGTATGCCGGGCGCGCGCAGCCGGTGATGACACTGATCCCCACCATATCTGCGGGTTCGTCCAAGGGAATCGGGTCCACACTGCCGTCCACCAGTTTGATTTCCACACCGGGAAAATCAGGAACCAGCGCAGCCAGCGTGGTGAGGGTCAGCGGCGACTCGCGCATTGAACGCACGAACGCGCCTATCCGCAGCTTGTGCATGTGGGCGTCCGGCATGATGAGAAGAATGCGCATTATGAAACTTCCTCCAAGACGTGCTCGTTCGTGAGGCTGTTGCTCGCCACACAGTCGGAAATGCACAAAGGCACCATGCGGCCATCCTTCACCACAGCATCCGGGCAGGGTTGGCAATGAACCACGCGACCTTGTTTGTCGAAGGCAGCGGGCCGTTGGAACAATAACCGCTTTGTCGTCAACCGCGCGCCGGGGCGGTTTGCGCGCGCCAGCAGTTTCAGATTGCCGGCGAGCCTGCCCCCCGCCAGGCCGTTGAGCAGCAAATGCACGGAAAAACGTCCGGCATGCTGAGGTTGGTAGAACGGATATCGCCCTGTCATCATGCGCGATAATTCAAGAAACGCCCTTTCCACCCAAGTCGGCTTTAGGCTGTGGTAAAATAAAAGTCTTTCTTCCTGATGCACCGCGCCAACCAGGAATGAGAGCCAGCGCGGGTCCCTCGCATCAAGGTTGGATCCGAGACACGCGAACGGTTTCAGTCCAAATTTTGTTTGCAATGACCGGCTGTTCTCCCGATCGCGTCCTTCATCCGAAAGGATCAGTTGTCGGCCGCAACTGGATTGGGCGAACATGCCATTCTTAAGGTCCCCGCGAATCGGCGGCATCCGACTGATATCCCGCCACCATGTTACCAGCAGGTAGCAAACGTGGGGCGAGTCCAGCGCGAAACCGACCGCTTCCTCGATCTCCGCAGGCCTGTCCGGATAGGCGGTCACCGCCAGTCCAACCTCGATATCATGGGCGGCAATCAGCGCGGCCTTTTCCGTGCGCAGCCGCCTCAAGTCATCCGTGCTCGCCTCCGTTGGCAGGTCAGGCCGCCGTTGGTTTGGCTCGATGTGGAGGAAAATGACATTTGTCCCGGCTCGTTTCAACTCGGCGAGCAACTGATCATTCAGATCGACTCCATTTGTGAACAATTCAACGAACAGTCCGCGCCGCCGCACCCGCCTGACAATCTCGACCAGATCCGGGTGCAAAGTGGGTTCGCCGCCCACGATGGAGATGGATTGGAGTTTGCGCAGACGCGTCAGGGCGTCCAGTTGCGCGTCTATTTCCGCCAACGGTTTTATACGGTCCGGTTGCAGGTTGTAGCAATCACGGCAGCGGATGTTGCAGCCTCTCAGAATGTCCAGAATGGCATGCGGAACGTTCCCGGGCGTCCAAGGCAACTGGAGGGGAGAGTTTTTCATGCCGCCACCTTTCGGGATTCCACCGTGGCTCGCGCGAGTTTGTTCTCCGGTATGCGGAGAAGTTTCCCCGACCGCGCGAAGACCTCGTCCGGCACGCCGACGGATTTCATCATTTCGACCGCTTGATCGAAGGGATTCGGAATTCGTCTCAATTCCAATGCGCGTCTGAGACTGATTTGCCCCACGCAACTCAGGGGCATCGGCGCGACCGGGAAGTCGGAGCCAAACACCAGTTTTGCCGCCAGTCGCGGCGAACGGAGCAGGGAACGCAGCAGCCATATCCGGGTGATCACCCCGAAGGCGCTGATATCCCCGTAAAAGCGTTCGTGGCGCAAAGCCATTTCCTGCCAGGCCTGGAAATACGATGTTTCGTGGAGAAAAAGCCGCGCCCCGCAATGCGCGGCAATCACCGTGACGCCCCGTTCCAGAGCCGGCGCCAAACGGCCGGGATCGTTCAGGTTGTCCGGAAATGCCTTCAACGTGTGCTCACTGCCGGTGTGGCAGAGCAAAGGAATCCGGTGCTGCGCCAGCATGTCGTAGAAAGCGAAGCATCGCGGATCATCCGGCTGGATGTTCTGCGCGCCAGGCAGCCACTTGACCAGACAGGCGCCGCGCCCGATGAGGCGTTCCATCTCGGCCAGGGCGTTGGGACGGCAGGGGTGAACGCTTGCGCCAAAGAAAACCTTTTGGTGACAGGCCGCCAGGTCGGCGACGAAGTCGTTATCGGTCACAATCAAGGTGTGTTCCTCATCACGCGTTCCGTCATCGTGATAGGCAGCATCGAAGGCCAGCAACACGGCGCGATCCACTTTGCTCGCGTCGAGCTTGTCCACGATCAACCGCGCGATCTGCTGGTCGAAATCCGGGGCGCCGGCCACTCCCGGCGGCAATCCAAGCCGGCGGACGAACAGCCGAAAGGCAAGGCTGTGCCGGAATGCTGAAGCGAGAAAGTTCCCGCTCCCTTGGGAACCGATGCCGGCGACGTGAACATGAATATCG
>Ga0302320_10018329_pt1 | contig 14122 bp, 13 predicted proteins | sample Bog_T0_3_FD_202130 | JGI IMG/M metagenome (GOLD analysis project Ga0302320, IMG submission 202130) | Peat permafrost microbial communities from Stordalen Mire near Abisko, Sweden - Bog_T0_3 | ecosystem: Environmental > Terrestrial > Soil > Wetlands > Peat | place: Sweden: Abisko, Stordalen Mire... | reverse complement strand
ACCGTTTGTGACTTTAGACCTGGGAATTTACGCCTTTCGTAGGGGCCGTCACTCTTAGTTTGAACATGAAGGTCATTCAATCGACCTTCGAGAGTGCGAATACATCGCAGTCTCAGAGTTGGTTGAAGAGACCGAAAACGAAAGAGGGGCATCAAATGAACAAAGTCATCGAAATCTTCGGCAGTCCTGCCGAACGCACCACTCCCGGTTTCGTGGGATGGCTTCGTGAGTCGAAGTACATGACTGTCGCGTGGTTGGCCGTGCGTGTTTGGGTTGGCATCATGTGGATGCAGGCCGGAATCGCCAAGGTGTGGGGTGCTGAAAATCCAGCGTTCCTTCACAACAACGGAGCCGGTGTTGCCGGATTCGCCGGACACGGCACCGCTGCCTACAGCTGGTGGGCCACCGTGATGCACAGTTTCGTGGTTCCCAACGCCAGTTGGATCGCGGTCTTGGTCGCATTCGGTGAACTCGCCATCGGTCTAGGTCTGGCCTTCGGCTTCTTGACCCGCACCGCGGCAATCGCCAGCCTGGCGTTGCTGTTCACGTACGTCATGTCGGGAACGGCCAGCGTCTGCGCCTTCTACGCTCTCTGCGCGATCATCGTGCTCGCCACGTGGCGCACGTCGACGTGGATCGGCGTCGATGGCATCATCGCTGGATTCAAGCAGCGCCGTCGCCACGCCGCAATCGTCGAAGAGACACTTGCGACGGTGACTATGGAGTCCGTTTCAGCCCGTTAGTGCCGTTGGAAACGAATAAGTTCACGACGCCCTCCCCTCGGGGGCGTCGTGAACTTTTCGCATTCACGAGCGACCGAAGACGGCGTTGAGCGCCTCATCGAGGTCGGCCCAGAGATCGACCGGGTGTTCCAAGCCCACACTGAGTCGCAGTAGTCCACCCGGCAGGTGTTCTTCGCCCGCCCAACGCCCGCGTCGATCGATCGTCGACTCGACGCCACCGAGACTCGTTCCTCCGACGACGAGTCGCAACGACTCGATGACTTGGTCGGCGCTGGCGGCGTCTTTCACCTCGAAGGACAACATCGCGCCGAATCCTCCCATCTGCGAGCTGGCTCGTTCGAACCCGGGATCCGAACTGAGACCGGGAAAACGAACGCGAACGACGTGACGATGATCATCGAGTCGTTCCGCAAGCTCGGCCGCGGTGCGCTGCTGACGAGCGAAACGGACCGGCAACGTCCGTAGGCCGCGAAGCGCGAGGTAGGCCTCCATCACGCCGGGGATCGCCCCTTGGATCGTGCGCCACTCGATGAGCTCGTCACGTCGGCTCTCCTCGTCGACGATGACCGCGCCCATCAAGAGGTCGGAGTGCCCACCGATGTACTTCGTCGCTGAGTGAACGACCGCATTCGCACCTAATGCGAGTGGCTGTTGCAGCATGGGTGTGGCGAAGGTGTTGTCGACGACCGACGTGATTCCAATGTCGCGTGCCGCACGCAGTATCGTCGGCAGGTCCGCGATGCCGAGCAGGGGATTGGTCGGGGACTCCAGCCACACCAAGTCGGCACCGTCCATCGCGTCGAGGACCTCTTGGGTATCGACCACATCGACGGCACGGGTACTGAGACGTCCCTCTTTCTCCAGACGTTCCAGCAGACCGCGCGTGCCGTTGTAGCCGTTGCTCGGAAAGACGACCGTCGTTCCGAGCGGAACCGAGGCGAGCAGAGCTGATACGGCGGCCAGCCCGGAGGCGAAGGACACGCAGTCGCCGCCCTCGAGCTCACCGAGCGTCTCTTCGAATGCACTCCACGTCGGGTTGCCCCATCGGCCGTAGCCGAGGTCGCCGCCGTCGCGGTAGGTCGACGCGAAGGTGGGGGGCACGTTGAAGGGACCGCCGGGCGTCAGAGCGCGACCCGCGACGATCGCCAGCGTCTCGGCGTGCCACTTCTTGGACGCAACCATCACCTAAGTATGGCGGACGTCCACAAATGACGAAGCCCGCGCCCCCGACGTTGAACGTCGAGGACGCGGGCCGAGTGGTTTAGGACTCGTCTTCGGCCAACAGGCGGTAGATCGAACGTCGGGCGTCGGCCAAGATGGTCGTCGCCTTTCGCGTCTGCTCGTCCGAACCGGCCATCGCGACTTGACGGGCCGCGTGGAGTACTTGTCGGGCCGTCCCGAACAGGTCCGACGCGGCGTCGTTGACGTCAGCGGCCGCGGTCTCCCACGGCTTGCCCAACTTCGCGCGATCCTTTTCGACCAGGGCCTTACCCGTGTCGGTCAGGATGTACGTCTTGCCCGACACCGTGGACGAGATCTCAACGAGACCCTCGTCTTCGAGTTGCTGGAGGATCGGGTAGACCGATCCGGGGCTGGGACGCCACGCTCCGTCGGAGCGCTCGCTCAACTCCTGGATGATTTGGTACCCGTTGCGCGGTGCCTCGTCGAGCAGGACCAAAACGGCTGCTCGAACGTCACCACGGCGAAGGCGCTGACGTCCGCGAGGTGGGAAACCACCCCGGAACATTTCGTCGCCTCGGCCGAAGGGTCCGCGGTGACCACCAGGGCCTCGACCGCGACTGCGACCGTTTCCGCGTGGACCACCGTCGCGCTCAGGGCGCTCTTCGTGATTGTATTCATGGAATTCGTGATTCATTATGTTCTCCTTTGTTCTAAACATGACTATAACGATATATCGTTATCGGAGGTTTGTCAAGGGTTACTGTCACTTTCTCGGAAAATTAGCCCTGATCAGGTTTTGTAATTCACGAAAACGCCTGTGAGATCCAGTATCGGCGGAACCCCACGCCGAGATCGTCCGTCACGGTCGATTCCAGAACGCCGCCGCAGCGTTCGATCGTGGCGGCCGATCCCACGTTGTCATCGTCGCAGGTCACGAGGATGTCGCCCACACCCTCGCTGCGCGCGATCTCAACGGATGCTCGCAGAATCGCAGTTGCGTATCCCCGGCGACGAAACGCTGGACGTACGCCGTAGCCAATGTGGCCGCCTCGATCGGCGAGGAAGTCATTCAGTTCGAATCTGATCCACGTACGGCCAACGAGTTGACCCTCCACGACGGCCGCGAGAAAGGCCGCACGAACTCCACCCTCGGGCACGTCAATTCCCTGGCGATTGCGCTCCATGAAGGCGATCCACTCCGCCCACGGCACTCGAGGGTCAAAATCGGACGGGAGGAAGTGAAAATCTTCGTCCTCGAACTCTGCCCGTGCGGCGAGAGCCGTCGCTTCGTCGGCGGGGACGAAGGGTCGCAGGATCAGTGACACGTTCAAAAGTTAGTCATTGACGAAGTGCACTTACGTCGCCAAAGGGGCGGGCGGTGAGAACCGGAGTGCACTTGCGAAAATGGTCAAGGTGAGCGCGGCGAAGCTGGCCAAGACGATCGGCACGACGTGGATGCCGAAGGACGACACCATCAGACTTTGGACCGCTGGACCGATCACGCCACCGGCCATCATGCACAGGATCAAGAGGGCGACACCGTCGTCGTCGTGCGGGCAGAGCGTGGAGTACCACACCAGCGCCAGCGGGTACACCAACGCTATCGACAGCCCCACGAGTGGATACACGTACGGTGCGGCGCCGGTCACGAGCGCGAGTAAGCACAGCGCGACGGCCGCCGCGAGCCCACCGAGGACGAGACGGTGGTCCGCGTGTCGACGCCCGATCGGTCCGGCAAGGACTCGACCGATGGCGAGACCTAACCAAAAGCCCGCCGTGATGAGGCTGCCGAGCGACGCGGAGTAACCGATGCGATGTAGATGCGGCGCGATCCAACCGGCGGTCGTCGTCTCGGTCGCCACGTAGAAGATGTACGCACAGATGAACGTCGCGAGGATGGCCCGACGCTGTGTGCGATTCACCACGTGTTCACTGCGACGATGCTCGACAGAGAGCGGCGGTGCGACGAGTCCGCGGTTGCCCAGAGTGAGGATGACGACGGTGATTCCAATCGCGACGTAGAGCAGGCGATAGTTGTGCGGTCGGACCACGACGACGAGGAGTGGTCCGATCACCGCGCCGAGTCCGTAGCCGGCGTTCGTGACGCTGAGACGTCGGCCGCGACCGCTCGTCCTGGTTCGAACGAGCAGCGAAATGAGCGAGAAGTCGACGCCGCCGAAACCGAGCCCGAGGAGGAACACCGAGACGAGGAACAGTGCCCAGTGCGTCGCGAGCGCGGCCCCGCACGCCCCGAGTGCGGTGATCAAGAGCGTGCCGGACAATACGGTGGCGCCACTGAAACGACGCATCGCCAACCAGCCGATCGGTACGCCGAAGAAAGCGCCGACGAAGTAGACGCTGAGAACGATCCCGGCGGCCGCGAGCGACAGGTGGAATCGATGCGACAGAGTGACCAACAGCGGACCGAAGAGCGAAGAGATCATCCCAAAGACGATGAGGTCGACGGTCGCGCTCGTCAGCGCGAGCGGCCGGAACGTGACCTCGGTCGATGCGCGATCGGGTGGGCTGGTCGAGTCCGTGTTCAAGGAAACCTCACGCCTCCAGCGCGTCACGTCGTCGGACGAAAGTACTCACGTTGGATGGTGTGCTCAGTTTCGTAGCGACGCAGGGCGCCAATCGTGGCGTCACGGGTCGCGACCTCGGCAACCGGCACGTCCCACCACGACGCCGAATCGGGCGCGGCGACCATTGGATCGGTTTCGATGTGCACGACCGTCGTTTCGACGTTCGCGCGCGCCACTTTCAACGCATCGCGGAGTTCATCGATGGACGTGGCACGCAGAACCGTCGCTCCGAGGCTCGCGGCGTTGGCGGCGAGGTCGATCGGCAACTTCGCGCCGGCCAGTTGACCGGACGCGTCGCGTCGGCGATAGGCCGTTCCGAATCGTTCGACACCGACGGACTCTGAGAGCGCGCCGATCGACTGGAAACCGTGGTTCACCACGAGCACCACGATGATCTTGATTCCCTCTTGCAACGCGGTAACGAGTTCAGAGTTGAGCATCAAGTACGAACCGTCGCCCACCATGACGTAGACCTCACGCTCGGGTGCCGCCATCTTCACGCCGAGTCCCGCGGCGATCTCATAGCCCATGCATGAGAATGCGTATTCGACGTGATAGCCCTTCGGGTCCCTCGTGCGCCATAACTTGTGGAGGTCACCGGGCAGACTTCCGGCGGCTCCGACGACGACGTCTGCGTCGCTACTCGACTCCTCGACGGCACCGACAACCTCACTCTGCGCGGGCAGCGGTCCGTGGCCGAGGTGATAGGCGGCTTCGACGGTCTCGTCCCATCGCTTCGCGAGTTCTCCGTACTCGTCCTCGAATGCCTTCGGTACTCGCCACTCCTTGAGTTGCACCGCGAGTTCGTCGATGGCCGCACGGGCATCGGCGACGATGGCGAGAGCGGAGAGCTTCGCGGTGTCCGACGGAGTCACGTTGATATTGATGATTTCAACATCGGGATTCTGGAAGACCGAATGTGACGCCGTCGTGAAGTCACTCCACCGCGTGCCGATGCCCACCACGAGATCGGCACCGCGTGCTATCTCGTTGGCAGCGGTCGTGCCGGTTGCACCGATCGCCCCGACGCTCTGCGTGTGATCGAATCGAAGAGCACCCTTGCCGGCCTGCGTTTCGGCGACCGGTATTCCGGTGGCGGCGGCGAGGTCCGCGAGTGACGCTGTCGCTCCGCTATAGATGACACCACCACCGGCGACGATGATCGGGCGATTGGCCGTGCGTAGTTTCTTTGCGAGACGTTCGATCAACTGTGTTTCCGGAGGCGGCCGTCGCACTCGCCACACCCGCGCCTCGAAGAGCGAGTCGGGGTAGTCCCACGCTTCGGTCTGCACGTCCTGGGGAAGTGCGAGCGTCACGGCGCCGGTCTCGGCCGGATCGGTCAGGACGCGCATGGCGTGCAGCATGGCTTCGGGGAGCTGTTCCGGTCGCCAGATTCGGTCGAAGTACTTCGACACGGGACGCAACGCGTCGTTGACCGAGACGTCGAGGGACGTGGGGTCTTCGAGTTCTTGGAGAACCGGGTTGGCGCGTCGCGTGGCGAAGACATCACCGGGTAGCAAGAGCACCGGAATCCGGTTCGTCGTCGCTACGGCCGCACCGGTCACCATGTTCGTCGCGCCTGGCCCCACCGAGGACGTACAGGCGAACGCTCGCAGACGATTCGACATGCGCGCGTATCCGACGGCCGTATGCACCATGGCCTGCTCGTTGCGAGCCAAATAGTACGGGAACTCGTCTCCGCTCTCGAGGAGCGCCTGACCGATGCCGGCGACGTTGCCGTGACCGAAGATCCCGAAGCAGCCGGCGAAGAAGCGATGTTGTTGGTCGTCGCGTTCCACCGACTGCACACTTAAGAAGCGCACGAGCGCTTGGGCGACGGTCAGTCTCACGCCACACCTCGCGACGAGGTCATCGGGAGTCGCGAATCGACCACCTGATCGCGCCACGACCCTCGCACCCAGTCGTGGGTCGGATCGTCGCAAAAGGCCATCGTTCGCTCGGCTGCCGGTCCGGCGAGCACGTTCAAAAAGTACAGGTCGTAGCCGGGCGACGCCATCGTCGGGCCGTGGTAGCCGTAGGGGATCAGGATCGTGTCACCGGTCGACACCTCGGCGAGGACGTCGATCTGGCGATCGGGCCCCGAGCTGTAGACGCGCTGGTAGCCACCCGGGCCGGGTTCGCCTGGTCCGGAACCGCCGCGAACCTCGAAGTAGTAGATCTCCTCCAACCGCGCTTCGCCTGGCCGCTCCTCGTCGTGCTTATGCGGCGGATACGACGCCCAGTTGCCGCCCGGCACGAGGACCTCGACCGCGACAAGGCGATCGGTCTCGAACGCGTCGGGGGATGCGAAGTTGTTCGCTTGTCGACTGGCCGAGCCTGCTCCGCGAAGTTCGACGGGCACGTCTTCGGCCCGGCCGTAGCGCGGGGCCAACGTGCTCGAACTGACGGCGCCGAGCAACGCGAAACGACCGCCGAGTTCGCTGAAGATCGTGACCGTCGCGTCAGGCGGAACGTAGGCGAAGTCCGTCACTCGCTCAAAGACGCTGGAGCGGCCGATGAGGTCGAATGTGGCATCGCCACACGTGAGACGGCAAGCGCCCGCGAGGGGCAACGTGATCCACTCCGATTCGCCGGTCGACAACGTGACGGTTTCGCCAGGCTTGACGTGGAGGACGCGCATCGACGAGAAGCGCCACCCGGCGCTCGCGGGCGAGATATCCACGCTGTAGCCGTCGGGTCCCGGCGCACGCGCCGGTGTATAGAGCGACTGGCTCATAGAAGACTGACGGCGGTCTTGACGGCCGTCGTGACGTCGTCATCGGACGGGTAGAGAAGATTGCGGCCGACGACGAGTCCTCGTACGCCGGGAAGTCGAAGCGTCTTCTCCCAGTGGTCGAACATCTCGTCCGGTCGGTCACTTCGGGGACCGCCCAGTAACAACAGTGGCATCGTCGTCGCCTCGGCGACTCGTTCCATGTCCTCCACCACCGGTACCTTCAGCCACGTGTGCGACGACGTCGCCCCCAGTGCGCTCGCGATCGCCATCGAACGCATCACGGCGTCCGTTGAAAGATCGTGCTGAATCCGACCGTCGACGCGGCTGCTCATGAACGGCTCGATCATGGCGATTCGATTCTCAGCGGCGAGTCGGGTCACCGCCATGGCGCACGATTCGAGAGCGTTCGCCGTCCCGGCATCGTCGAGGTTTATGCGCAGCAGCATCTTTCCGCCGTCAAGTTTGAAGTGCACGATTGACTCGGCGGTGTAGGACGTGAAGCGGTCATCCATCTCGAAGACCGCGCCGGGCAGTCCCCCTCGATTCATCGAGCCGAAGACGTACTTCTTTTCTAGCGCGCCTAAAAGCAGGAGGTCTTCGATGACGTCGGGCGTGCCCAGGACGCCATTGACGCCGGGAATAGCGAGCGCCGTGACGAGCCTGTCCAACATGTCGTAGCGATTCGACATCGCACTGGGATTGGTACCGACGTCGAGCGCGCCGCGCGCCGCGTGGTCGGCGGCGACGATCAAAAGTCGCTCGTCGGGATTCGTCGGTTCGTGCAATCGGCGGTTCTTCGCCGCGACGGCGATGGCCTGCGGTCGAGTGAACCGTGACTCCAACAGACGATTGCGTTGCTCTTCGTTCATGGGTGTTCCCCCTCCAACAGTTTTCGTACCTCTTCGTTCGTGGGCATCGCCTCGGAACACGAAAGACGAGAAGCGACAATGGCGCCCGCGGCACTCGCGTAGTGGATGGTCTCTTCCAACGTCCAACCCGAGAGGACTCCATGACATAAGGCCCCGCCGAATCCGTCACCGGCGCCCAGTCCGTTGACGACTTCGACTTCAATTGGTGCCGCCTCGATTCGTTCAGTGCTCGTTTTGGCGAGGACTCCGCGGGGACCGAGCTTGACGACCGCGATTTCACAGCCGAATTCGAGGAGTCGATCGGCCGCCTCGTCGGGAGTGGCGCTACCGACGGCGACCTCGACCTCGCCGAGATTGCCGACGGCGATGGTGGCGAACGCGAGCGCTTCAAGGGCGCACTCGTGCGCCTCCTCGCGTGAACCCCAGAACGATGGTCGATAGTCGAGGTCGATGATCGTCGGGTGCTTGTGCTCTCGCGACTGCAGCGCAGCCAGCGTGGCGGAGCGACTCGGCTCCTTTGAGAGTCCGCCCAATGAGGCCCAGAAAAGCCGAGACGCTGTGATCGCGTCGAAGTCGAGTTCCTCGAGATAGATCTCGAGGTCAGGTGCCTTGGGCTCTCGATAGAAGTAGATGGGGAAGTGGTCCGGCGGGAACGTCTCACAGAAGGTGACGGGCGTTTGGAACCCCACGACGTCGGTGACGTAGCGGTCGTCGACGCCGAAGCTCTGGAGAGCCTCGTGGACGTACGCGCCGAAGGGATCGGGACCGGTGCGACTGATGAGCGCACAGTGTTGGCCCAATCGCGCCGCCGCGACCGCGACGTTGGTCGGGCTGCCACCGAGGAACTTGTCGAAGTGCTTGACCTGCACCAGGCTGCCGTGTTCGGTCGGGTAGAAATCGACGCCGCAACGCCCCATGGTGATGACGTCGAACACCTCGCTCATGCGCTCATCGCAATTCGAGTGGAATTACCGCAATCGTTTGCGGCGCGCGACGTACTCCTTGACGAGACCATATGTAAGGACAATAGCACTACGGTTGGATTTGCGACCTAGACTTTTGGCAGCGCACAGCAGAGGATCTCATGGCCCGTCAAGCAGTCCTGTCGTACAACCCATTGCGAACGATGGTCCTCAATCGGTCCAGTCCAGTACCTCTCTACTTTCAGTTGGCCCAGCACATCGAAGACGAGATCCGTTCGGGCAACTTGGTCTCCGGCGATCGCCTCGAGAACGAAGTCAAGATCGCCGAGGAGCTCGGTCTCTCTCGGCCCACCGTCAGGGCGGCCTTCAGCTATCTCGTCGACAAAGGATTGGTCCTTCGGCGTCGGGGTCAAGGAACCGTCGTCACGAAGGGGAAAGTCAGTCGCTCGGTCAAGTTGACGAGTCTGTTTGACGATCTCGCCGAGGCGGGAAAGAGCCCATCGACTCGGGTGCTCCACAACGAGGTGATTAAAGCATCTGACCTGGTCAGAAGTGCATTAGAACTTGCCGATGATCAGTTCGTCATCTACTTGGAGCGACTGCGGTTCGGCGATGGCGAACCGATCGCTCTCATGCACAATTTCATTCCGACCTCCCTCGTCACGATGAGCAACGAGATGCTCGAACAGCACGGTTTTTACGAACTCCTGCGCGCCGGGGGCGTCTTTCCCGATCACGCCACACAGCGAATTTCAGCGAAGAACTCGTCGACGAGTGAATCGACCCTACTCAATGAACCGCGCGGAACGGCACTCCTCACCATGGAGCGAACCACCTACGACGCCAGTGGTCGAGCAATCGAATTTGGCCAACATGTCTACCGGGCGTCTCGCTACGCGCTGGTGAGCGCCGTGACGATTGGTGACGCGACGGTCGATCGGCGGGTCTGACCGCATTTGATAGTAGTTATTGACAAGCGAAGGGATATGCACTACGGTCGCTCGCAGAACAGCCGGAAGTAGCAGTTTCGACATGTCAGGTGCGCAAGGTCGGTGCGCGCTGACGCGAAGTCAGAGCAGCGAATGTGGAGGGCAGTGGAGGCGCTGAGCAACACCGGATCGTGTGAACGGATTGTGACGTCCCACGTGTTCGCGCTCTTGACGTCCGCGAGGTCACGCGCGTGAACGACATTCGCTTTGAGCACGTGTGGAAGATGTTCGAAGGCAATGCCGTGGTCTCTGATCTGAATCTCGGCATTCGCCAGGGCGAGTTCCTCGTGCTCGTTGGTCCGTCCGGATGCGGGAAGACCACCTCCTTGCGAATGCTGGCCGGGCTGGAACGTCCGAGCCACGGCCGGATTTGGATGGGCGATAACGACGTCACCGATCTTCCGACGGGTCAGCGCGACATTTCGATGGTCTTTCAGAGTTACGCGCTCTACCCGAACATGAACGTCTACAAGAACCTCGCCTTCGGACCCAAAGTGCGTAAGGAGCCCCGAGCGACGCTCCAGCAGCGGATCCATGAGGTGGCCGACATGCTCGGGATCCGCCATCTCCTGGACCGTTCGCCGGCGGCCCTCTCCGGTGGCCAACGACAAAGGGTCGCGCTTGGACGAGCGCTGATTCGCGAGCCGCAGGTCTTCTTGATGGACGAGCCCCTCTCGAACCTCGACGCGGCGTTGCGCGTTCAGATGCGCGCCGAATTGATCCGACTGCACCAGCGTCTCGAGAGCACGACCACCGTGTACGTCACGCACGATCAGGTGGAGGCACTCACCATGGGTGATCGGGTGGCGGTGTTGAAAGACGGCATCCTTCTCCAGGTCGACACCGCCAATGACCTGTACGAGCACCCCGGTTCGGTCTTCGTCGGGGAGTTCATTGGATCGCCCAAAATGAACATCGTCGAAGGAAAGCTCGAGCGTTTCGGCGGACAGATCATCGTCGAGTGTCTCGGTGTTCGATCCGACGTGACCAACGAACTCGCCGGACGACTCAGTTCGGCCGCCACGAACGGCCCGGTGTTAGTGGGAATCCGACCGCACGATTTGCACATGAAGGGCGAGTCCGCGACGGAGAGCACGACCGTGCCCGTCATCGTGGACATCTGTGAACACACCGGTACCGAGATTTTTGCGACGGTGGAGTTCGGTGAGACGAAGCTGATCGCGCGCCTTCCACGCTCGCCCATGCCTCAAGCCGGTGACGGAATCGAAATCGCCTTCAACAAAGAGCGGCTACACCTTTTTGACGTCTCGTCGCGTGAGAGCTTGCTGGAGCGAGAAGCGCAGCGCGAGCACATTTCAGTCGGGTCATCCGAGCCGGTCGGCGAGACACAGAGTTCTTAAAAGTTAAGGAAAGCAAATGAGGGGAGAGAAATGAAAGCATTTAGGAAAGGTGTACTGCCAAGATTGATTGCCGGAACGACCATCATCGCGATGTCGACCGCGACCCTGGCATCGGGTGGCGTGTCACAAGCGGGGGCGGCCTCCAAGGTCACAATCTCGGTCGCGTACGCCGCGAACACGACCTTCGACACCACGCCACTGGGACTTACCTGGTGGACGGCGGTGAAGAAGCAGTACGAGAAGTTGTATCCCAACGTCACCGTGAACCTGATTGCGGTTCAAGGCGGCGAGCCGGACTTCTTGACCAAGTTGGCGCTGGATTATAAGTCGACGTCGACCGCTCCGACACTGGCACAGTTCCCGTCGACGGAAATTGCCTTGTACCAGTCAACGGGCTACCTGATGTCGCTGAGCAAGATGTTGAAGGGTTCATCGTGGTTCTCCCAGTACCCGAAGGTCATTCAGAATGAGGGCCTCATCAACGGAAAGATTTACGCCGTGAGCTCGGGTGAGAACAACGTCGGTCTGTACTACGACAAGGCGATTCTGACGAAGGCCGGTATCAAGGTCCCGTGGCAGCCCACGAACTGGGCCCAGATCATCAGTGCCGCTGAGAAGATCAAGGCCGCCGAGCCCAAGATCATCCCGCTATGGGTTGACGCCGGTACGAGCGCTGGCCCGAACGGTGCAGGATATGGCATCTTGAACCTGTTGGCGGGTTCGAGCACGCCGACGATTCAGACCTCGTCGGGGAAGATGGTCGTTGACAGTCCAGGACTCTTGCAGACCTTGGACTTCTTCCACACGATGTTCTCCAAGGGTCTCGGCGCACCGACGTCACAGCTGTTCAGCCTTAACAACGCTCCGAACATTCCGTCCGCGGACTTCAAGAGCGGCACGTTGGGCATTGCGGTGGGCGCGAACTTCTTGGCCGGTAACTGGACCAAGCAGGTGAGCTTCCCGTACTGGCCCCAGGCCTCGACGGCTATCGGCATTGCCGGTCTTCCCAAGGTCAATGGCGGTGGTTACGCCTCCACGTTGAGCGGTTGGGACTACGGCATTTCCTCCACGGCTTCGGCTGCGCAGGCCACGGCGGCCTTCAACTTCATGAACGTCGCCCAGGGACAGAAGTTCCTGATCGAGGCGGGCAACTGGGCCGGATGGGTACCGCCCGTCCAGTCCGACTGGAACGTCCCGCTCTACACCAACTTTGCGGCACCGTTCAACAAGGAGTTTGGTGAGTTGCTGCCTTCTTCGTCAGAACTGCCAACGAGTGCGAACTACTCGGTGTGGGTACAGGGCATCGAAACGGCCAGTGGCACGCTTGCTCAGACGCCATCGACTTCGGGCGCGACGGCGTTGTCCCAGATGAAGAGTTACGTCACCAACCAGCTCGGTGCGAGTCAAGTCACCACGCTGAAATAGCGACGTACAGAGAGAGGCATTAAAGACGTGAGAAAGGTCCGGTGATGGCGTCGATCCCATTGGTTGACACCGTCACCGGTCCTTCCACGTCGGAACTCTGGAGAACGCGGCGCGACAAAGAGCGATACCAGTGGAGCAGTTTCGGTCTCTTGACACCGACGTTCGGGCTGTTGATACTTCTCTTTCTCGTGCCGATGGGCTTTGCCGTCTGGCTCGGATTCACGAATCTGACGTTGGTGGGGCCCTTAGCGATCCATTCGAGTTTCGTTCCGTGGCAGCAACTCACCCGACTGAGGACCGACACGTCGTTTTGGAGTTCGCTCTGGGTGACGGGCATCTTCATTGCCGGTTCGATCGTTGGCGTTGTGATCATGGGCTACACGTTGGCGTCGCTCTTGATGCGCGCGGTGCCATGGATGCGAATGATCGTCGGTGGCATCGTGGTCGTCGCGTGGATGATGCCCGCAGTGACGGCGGGCATTACGTGGTACGCGTCGACCACCGGTGGCGGAGCGTTCGCGACGCTGCTCGGCACGCCGAATTCGAACTTTCTTGACAACGATCCGCTCCTCGTCGTGACGATCGCGAGCGTGTGGTCGATGACCGGATTCGCCATGCTGGTCATGGGCGCGGCCCTTCGCAACATTCCGAGCGAGGCCATCGAAGCCGCGACCGTCGAGAACGCATCGACGTGGCAGCGATTTCGAATGATCGTCCTGCCGTTGTTGCGACCGACGATGACCGCCATTGTCCTACTCACTGGGCTTCTGGCGCTCGCCAATTTCTCGCTGATCTACATCATGACCCAGGGTGGTCCGGGCAACGCCACGAACATCTTGCCGCTCTACTCGTACCAACAGGCCTTCAGCTTCAATAACCTCGCGTACGGCGCATTGATCGGCAACATCATGGTGGTCATCGCCACGGTCTTCGGCGTCTTCTACGTGCGCATCACCGCGAGGCGACTATGAGTGAGCTGACCGACACCAACGTGGTCGTTCCCGAGTCGACGACCACCGCAGATTCGCCGGTGCTGCCACCCGAGAATCGTCCGACGCAACGCACGAAAGTTCGAAGCGCGACACTGAACCTGATCCTCGGTGGCCTCGGCGTCTTGTTCCTCGCACCAATGCTCTGGCTCTTCCTCGCGTCAATTGACAAGAATGCATCGTGGGGGGTCGAGTGGCCGCACTTCTCGCTCATCAACTTCAGGCACGTGCTCACGGGGAGTCTTCTGCACTCGCTGTGGAACAGCGTGATATTGGCGGTGATCTCGACGACCATCGCATCAGTCGCCGGAGTCTTCGC
>Ga0302320_10018323_pt1 | contig 14124 bp, 19 predicted proteins | sample Bog_T0_3_FD_202130 | JGI IMG/M metagenome (GOLD analysis project Ga0302320, IMG submission 202130) | Peat permafrost microbial communities from Stordalen Mire near Abisko, Sweden - Bog_T0_3 | ecosystem: Environmental > Terrestrial > Soil > Wetlands > Peat | place: Sweden: Abisko, Stordalen Mire... | reverse complement strand
CTCGTTTGTGTGCGTACCGTGATGTAATCATCTCATATCGGGGAGAATATCTCCTGCGAAGGGCAATCTCACGCCGCCGCCGGTTGCGGAAAGTGGCTCTGGCACCGTAAAATGAATTGTTCGGGACGAAGTCCCAGTTTTGACTATAAGGACACAGGCAAGTATGGCGAATCATGTTTCGGCGCTGAAGCGCGCACGGCAGACAGAAAAGAAGACGGAGATCAACCGCGCCAACAAGTCGCATATGCGCTTGGCGCTACGCACGCTGCGCACCGCACTGACCTCTGGCGATAAGACCAAGCTGGACGCAACGTTCCGCGAGACGGTTTCGTCTCTGGATAAGAGCGTGCAGAAGGGCATCCTGCACAAGAATACGGCATCGCGCTACAAGAGCCGTTTGTCGGCCCGCGTGAAGGCTGCAACGGCGACCGCAGCCAAGTAAATTTTCCCGCTTTGAGAGACGGCAGGCTTCGGCCTGCCGTTTTCGTTTGGGCGAAGGATGTCGGGTTCACACCTTCTAGCCGCTTGCTATCCCTGGCGCGAAAATGCGTCCGGGATGAAGTAGGCGGCGGCGATGCCGAGAATAATGACCAGGGGAACGGCCGGATGAAGATAGGCGGCCGGGATAGCCGCGCCATACGCCACCAGGGCGATCCAATTCCGCTTGCTTGCTGCTCGATCCATCGCGATCAGTTCCGCGCTTGATCCGAATTGGCCCGCAATCACCTTCTGCAAGATCATGAAAGCCACCGTGACCAGTAGAAAAATGCCTGCATAGAGAGCGGTCGCGAACGGATGAAGCCAGGTCTCCGCCATGTATTCGGTGAAGAACGGAATCAAAGAGACAAAGAAGAGCACAAGCAGATTCGCCCAGATCATCATTGGCTCCGCGTTCTTCGCATGGTGCAGCAGATGGTGATGATTCACCCAGAAGACGCCGACAAAAAGATAGCTCAAGGCGTAACTGAGAAAGAGGGGCCAGAGTTCGCTCAAGGCTTTCAGATTTGGTTGGTGGGGAACCTTCAGCTCCAGGACCATAATCGTGATGATGATCGCAATGACGCCGTCCGAGAATGCCGCGAGTCGCTCAGGCGTCGTCCTCTTTTGAACCATCTGGAGTCTCCGAATCGATTCTAAATGAGGGCGCTTGTTCCGAAACCACGAGTTCAGTTGACGCATAATCGTCCTTTCGCTCAAAATCCCGTTTATGGAGAATGCCGGGTGCGGCGTTTAAGGAGTTAAGCGCTCTTCTTTGGTAATCGATATGGCTCTGGTCGTTTTTCTTCGAGGCGTCAATGTCGGCGGGCACAAAACGTTTCGCCCGAGCGTCTACGCACGGGAACTGAGCGCCTATGATGTGGTGGATGTGGGCGCTGCGGGAACTTTTGTCGTTTGGAACCCGGGGGATATAGCGAAGCTCCGCGCTGCATTACTTCGAAAACTGCCGTTCCATGCGGAGATTGCCTGGTGCGACGGCCGCGATCTCATCCGTCTGACGAAAGAGAATCCGTTTGGAACTGAGCCGTCGCCCCCTGATGTCGTTCGCTTCCTCAGCATTCTGGTGGAAACCGACGGTGTCAGGACTCCCTTGCCGATTGCGCTTCCAACGGACGGCGAATGGCTGGTGCGGCTCATAGCGTCGGACAAGCAATTCGTCTTCGGAGAGTACCGCAGGCACATGAAGACGATCGGCTATCTTGGGCAAATCGATAGACTGTGTGGCGCGAAGGCGACGACGCGGAATTGGAACACGATCATGGCGATCGTGCGAATTTTGAAAAGCCGGGAGGCAGCAAGCGAGTAGTAGGTTTCAGACAAAATATCGCCAAGGCTCTCAGCATTCCGAAGTGGAAATCCGGAAGGGCGTAGCACCTGAACGGGTGGGCGAAATCGTTAGTCGAGCAGGGCTTCCTGCTGCCAGGCGGGGACCAGTGCCGTGGGTTCGGCGGCGAGGTCGAGGATTAGGTTCTCGAGGACGAGGCGTTTGCTGACCGGATTGGTGCGCAGGGCGGCGTCGGCGCGGGAGATGAGGCGGATGGCGCGGGTGAGTTCGCGGCGCGACTTGAAGCGACGGGCCTGGCGGATGACGTCTTCGGCGGCAAAGGGCGGGATGCGGAAGCCCTGCCACAGCACCTGGTACAGGGCGCGGGTGTCGCGCACGTTGCGCTCCAGGATGACCAGCATCTGGCGATAGGTGCGGGCCAGCATGTAGAGGTATCCGATGGCAGCCTCGTCGCCGTCGCCGGTGGAGAGCATGGCGTCGAGAATCTCAAGCGAGCGGGCGCGCTGGTGCGAGGCGAGTGCGTCGGTGAGTTCGTAGAGGGTGCGCTGCTTGGCGGCGAGCACCATGGTCTCGACGTCGCCAAGGGTGATGCGCTTCTTTTCGCCAACGTAGAGCAGGAGCTTCTCCAGTTCGTTGGAGATCATCATCATGTCGCCGCCGAGGGAGTCGACGAGTTCGCGGGCGGCCTCCGGTTCGATTTTCGTGGCGTGCAGGGCGGCAGTTTCGTTGAGCCACTTGATGGCTTCGCCTTCTTCGACGCGGGCAAACTCGATGATGGCAAAGTGCTCGCCGAGGGTTTCGCGGATGCGCTCGTAGCGTTCCTTGTCGGTCATGTCCATGCGGCGCAGGTCGGAGGGAATGCTGATGTGGTCGGCGATGAGGATGAGCACGGCGTCGGGATTGGGATTGCGGAGGTAGAGGGCGATGGCGGCAAATTCGGCGTCGTGCTTGCCGCGTCCGTACAGGGCCTTGACGCCGCGCACGAAAAAGACCTGGAAGTTGGCCATCAGAGACGAAGTGCGGGCGCGGTCGAGAATCTCGACCAGTGGGGTGGATTCCAGATCGAACTCGTACAGGCTGAACTCGCGCAGACCCTCCGGGATGAGGTGCTTGAGGATGGCGTCGCGGCAGGTGCGGCGAAAAAACGCTTCATCGCCTACAAAGACGTAGCCGGGCTTGAGCTTGTGAGAGCTGACTTCCTGCACGAAGCGCTCGACCGGGGCGAAGGCTTTCACGGCTAGAACGCCTCCAGAATATTGCTGACCAGGGTGCGGGAGAATTCGAGGTCGAGGCGATCCAGAGCCGGTCCCTGCTCTTCGAAGAAGCTGGCGAGCTCGTTGGAGATCTGGTACTGGTCGCGGAAAACGTAGTTGGGATTGCTGTAGAGGACACGGCCATCGCGCGCGGTGAGCGTTACCTTGACGACGATGGTGACCAGCCCGGTGGCGGCGCGTCCGGTGACGGAGTCGTAGGCGACGGGGGCGACCTGCACGGAGACGACGGTGCCCTGGAGGGTGGCGTCCGCCTCGGATTCGGTCTGCACGACACGGTAGCGGGTTCGGGTATTGAACTCCCGTATGACCGCGCTGGTGAGGCCGGTTTCCACGTGATAGGTGTGGGTCTGGTTGCGGAACGAGGGAATCGCCAGGGTGCGCATGTCGGGCGGCAGCAGGGAGCTCTTGCCGGCCGTCTGATAGCCGCAGGAGGCAACGAGCAGCAACCCGGCCACGGAGATGCCGACGAGCAGGCGAAGACGGAACGCGGTCGAGCGGGTCGTCGAGCGGGTCATTGCAGCTTTCCTCGGGGACGAGTTTGCACCATCTCTTCGGCGCACTCAACGGCTTGAATCGCCGAGACGCGAAGATTATCGCATGCGGCGAAGAGCCAGAAGCCGTTGCCCCCGGCGCCATCGGGCCGGACGCTGGCGAGAATCACCGACGAACCGGCGACGTTGACGTTGCTGGGGAACTCATCCTGCTCGCTGGTGACCGTGACATGAGGACCGGAGAGCGCAGCCTCCAAGCGGGCAGCGGTGACCGTGGCGGCGGTCTGGACGAACATGGCGATGGCATAGCCATGGAACACGGGAGCCTGGACGAGAAGCACGGCCGGGGTGGCGAGCGCACCCTGCGCAATGCCCGCGAAGTGACGCACGATGCGCGCCTCGATGTCCTTGAGCGATGGGTGGGCCGCGTCGATAGGCTGGACAAAAAGATTGAAGGACACCTGGGTGCCGAAGATGGCGTTGGGCATCTGCTGGAAGCTGAGCAGATTCACGGTCTGATCGTGGAGTTCATCCAAGCCGCGGCGTCCGTACTCGGAGGCCGGCTGGCAGACGACGGCGGAGGCGAGTTGAATGGGAGCAGCCTTCTGCAGGCGCGAGAGCAGCAGGGCCAGGACAACGGCAGCCGGGTGAGCGATGACGACGGGCGCCGACTGCAGCGCTACCGGACGGGAGCGGCCAAGTTCACGCTCCACCCAGGGCGAGCGGAGCACGATGTCCGTGTTGTTCTCAAGGGCGTAACTGAGGTCGATGATCTCCGCGCCGGAGTCGCGCACGGTGGCCCAGGTTTCCGCGATGAAGGACTCGTCGGCCGTAAGGAATGCGAAGTCCACGCCTTCCAGATGCTCGGGCACAACCCCCTGAATGAATGCCGGCTCGTCATTGACTTGTTCGAGCTGACCGAGCGCATCTTCTTCGTCGAGAAGCTTGACGTCGGTGGCGGGAAAGCTGCGCTCGTTGAGCACGTCACGGACTTCCTTGCCCTTGAGGGCGGCAGCTCCGATGAGGGCCACGGAAAAGAGATTGGAGTTTCTGCCGGTTGGGCTCATGAGGGTTCGGGAGCCTCCTGCGGCGGGGCAGGCGGCGGCGGCACCGAACTGCCGTGCCGGAATGCGTACGTGAGCCTGAAAAAGACGCCGGAAGCCATGTAGGTCACCGCCAGGATGAACAGCATATAGCGATGAAAATACCAGACGGCGGCAAGGATCGGGGCAAAGAGCACGAAGAGGCGCGAGGCCTGACGGTTGCGGAAGTCGATGCTCTTGGCGCTCCAGAAGCGCCAGGTACTGACCATGAGGAAGGCGCACAGGAAGATGTAGGCCACCCAGAGAACGGAACTCCACCAGGTCTGCACGGGATATCCCAGGCGCAGATGCACGACGGCAGCCAGGCAACCGGCGCCTCCGGGTATGGGCATGCCGACGAAATACTTGCGGCCAGGGCGGCCAGGATTCTTGGGCTGCGGATTGAGCTGAATGTTGAAGCGCGCCAGGCGGCAGGCACCGGCGGTGAGGAATGCAAACGCGACGATGGCGCCGCACTCCACCAGCTTGCGGCGCAGATCCGCATCGAAGGTGTACGGCAGGAAAAAGAAGCCCCATATCCATGCCAGGATTCCGGGAGCAACGCCGAAGGTGACCACATCCGCGAGCGAATCCAGTTCCTTGCCGAAGTCGCTGGTGGTGTGGGTGAGGCGCGCGATGGCTCCGTCCATGCCATCAAAGAAAACGGCAAAGCCGATGGCGATGGCCGAATGGTTGAGATAGATGGCGGCGGTGCGCAGGGGGTCAACGCCGGGCGTGCCGATCAGGCCCTCGGCGTGGGCCGCACCGAGCGCAGCCTGGGTGATGGCGTAGAATCCGGCGGCAAGGTTGGCGGTGGTAAACAGGGAGGGCAGGATGTACATGCCCTTGCGCAAACGGCGCGATCGTCCGTCATTCACACTGGGGGTGGGCGACGCCATCAAAGTTCTCCCTGCGCCGGCGGCAGGATGGCCAGCGTCGAAGAGCCGCATTTTACAAGGTCGCCCACCTGCACGAGCACCTTGGCGGAGATGGGCAGAATGACGTCGCAACGCGATCCGAACTTGATCAATCCGATGCGCTCGCCGCGGGCGACGAGGTCTCCGGGCTGGCGCGAGAAAACGATGCGGCGCGCCAGCAGACCGGCAATCTGCTTGAAGACGATGCGGTGGCCGTCGTCAGTTTCAAGGGTGCAGACGTTCTGCTCGTTGAGCTCGGCCGAGGCCGGATTCATCGCATTCAGATACTTGCCACGGCGATACTCGACGGCGGTGATCTCGCCGGCAGCGGGCGACCGGTTCACATGCACGTTAAAGACATTGAGAAAGACACTGATGCTGGTCCGCGGCTGGCCTTCCACCTGGATGGTGGAAACCGAGGTGATCTTGCCATCGGCAGGAGAAACGACGGCTCCGGGAGTGGACGGGATGGTGCGCTCCGGGTCGCGAAAGAACCAGAGAAAGAAGGCCGCCAGCAACAGCGGCACGAGAGCCAACAGCGGCGTGGCCCAGATACCAATGAGGACCGCTACCGCAACCAGAGCCAGCGCGTAATAGATTCCGTCGCGTACCATGAGGACCTGTCGATTATAACGAAGCGCGAAGCACGAGTGGTTTAGAAAGAGAGCCGAGCCCGATAAGGTTACTCTTCGTCGAGCAATTTGACGATGGTGCGCTCAAAACTCTGCTGCACTTCCTCCAGCCGTCCGGTGGCTGGACCGGAAAATCCGGCGTGAATGAGACGGACGCGCCCGCGGCGGTCAAGAAAAATGGTAGTGGGAAATGCGCCGAAATTTCGTAGCTGCGGCAGAGTCGCGGCGATCTGTCCGGAGGCGGTGGTTCCGGCCAGCAGCAGGGGAAACGCAATCGAGTACTTGCGGCGATAGACCCCGAGCAAGCGCTGGCTGCGGGCGGTGTCATCCACATACTCGTAGCTGAGGCCCACGATCTCAAGGCCGCGGGCGTGGAACTTCGCATAGAGCGACTGCAGCACGGGAGCCTCGTCATGGCAATTCGGGCACCAGGTTCCGAAGATGTCGAGGAGGACGACCTTGCCGCGAAAGGCCGGATCGGCTTGCGTGATGGCCGAGCCGGAGGAGTCCAAACCATGAAAGCGGAAGGGCTCGGAAGGATTCTCGACCGAGGTGAGGCGCTCGGCTTCCTCGAAGCCCTGCGCGGTGGCCGCGCGCGTCGCCACGAAGCTGAGAGGGTGGCCGGGAGCTACGTGAAAGATACCTTCGATGCGATCGGCGGAGACGAAATGGCCGTCGAGTCGGAGCAGGTGAATGCCGTCGAAGCGAGAGAGATGGATTTCGCCATCGGTGCCGGCCGCGGGGGCGCCGGCGAGCATTCCATAGTCGCCGCTGATGGGCGCGATGGTGCCCTCGACGTGATGGGCATCGGTGGTGAAATGGGCGGGAGCGGTGGGCTCGGAATCAGGCTTGCCGGAGGCATCCGTGAACGCGAACTGCCAGTCGGCGGCGATGGAAAACCGTGACGGCGCCGCATCTGTTGGCTTGGGACTGTCCGCGACGGGCGGGCGCGAGCAGTGAGCGCTGAGCGCATAGTGCGCGGCCGCGTCGCCCCTCTGGCGCACGTACTCGCCTTGCAGCGCGCTGCAGGCGGGCTGTCCGGAGGTGCAGTGCGCGGTGAGCGCGGCATCGTACTGATCGAGACGCAGGACCACCTCGCTGCCCTGCTGCGCGGCTGAGGAAAACTCGATGCGGTCGCTGCCGTTGAGCAACGCGGCACGAAGACCCGCGGAAGTACGCTCGATGTCCAAGTCAAAGGGAACGGTGTAGGTTTCGGCGACGCCGGAGCGGGCGGCGGTGAGCTGGGCAGACCAGCGGCACGTCAGATCAGGCGGCAACGGCGCAGGCTGGGCGGCTGCGATGCAGGAAAAGAGCAGGGCAAAGGCGAGAGCAAGCGACTTCTGCATTCCCCATTGGAGCACACTTGGATGGACGGTGGAAGATTGGCCCGGCGAAAAGCGCCGGGCTGCGGCATGCGCCACGTTTTGCGTCAGGTCATGGGCGGTGTCAGGAAAAAAAGGCGGGAGGATGACCAGCCACGGCATTCGTGAGACTGGCCATCCCCGCGGCGCTGAGCCTTGGCTCGGCGCGGATGCCGGGAGGCGGATGCACTCAGGCGATAGGCTGGACGCGGGACTGAAATGACTCCATCTCATCCTTCAGGCTGAGCTTCAATTTCTTGAGGCGGATTTGTTCGATTTTTTCTTCTTCGGAGAGGTACTTCTTGCTTGAGAGGGATTCGAGACGCTGGGAGTAGTTGCTGTGTGCATCGGCCAGCTTGCGGAATTCTTCGCTGCTGGCCAGGAGCTGTTCACGTACGGGGGCATTCATTGCAGCACCTCCAAGCCTGAAATCAGGTGTTGTAAAAGCTAGCACCCGGGCAGGGGCCGGGCAAGAGAAATCTGCCGGTGCCTCAAAGCGAGTGCACAAGGATGAGTGCATCCTCATCGGGATTCCTATAATAATTGCGGCGCCGCGCGAGCAGTTGAAATCCGCTGCCGTGATAGAGCCGGATTGCCGATTGGTTGGAGGCGCGGACTTCGAGCAGAATCCGCTCCGCCTGCAGAGCGCGAGCCTGCGCCAGCAGGGTGGACAGGAGCGCGCGGCCAACTCCCTGGCGGCGAAATTCACCGAGCACTGCGACATTTTCCAGCTCCCAGTCCGGGCCAAGATTCTGGGCGACGAGAAAGCCAATTCCCTGCCCTGGAACCGGCGCATTCCGGTCCTCGGCAATCCAGGTGAAGCGCGGGGGAATTTGGGTATGGAAGATATCCAGCCATTGCTGCGGGGTCCATTGGGCGGCCGAGACCGAGGCCGCACTGATGGCCTTGAGTTGCGGAAGGTCGGACGGATTCGCGCGACGGATTTCCATGTCAGCAATGGGTGGCGCCGGGTTTGGAATGGGAAAAAATCTCGGCGTCCGAGCGGCGCAGGTAATTGGCATCGAGCGTCGCGACGTCGGCGCGAACGCCCGCCAGGAACTTGCGGTGGGCGATGCGGGCGAAAGCCTCGGCGTTGGGCCGAGTGAGTAGATGAGTATCCAGGGCCGCGGCGCGCAGGCGCTCGGCAAGACCCTCATCGGGAGTAAAAAGCGCAGGCGGCGGGTCGGCGGCGGCGAACGTGGCAGTGAAATCGCCGAAGCTGGCCATGGCTTCGCGCTGCATGTGGGAAGCCTCCGGAGTGGCGGATTCGACGATGTATTCGCCGAAGAAAACCTCCGAGCGCTGGGCATCCATGGCGGCGATGACCCGGCCCTCGATTTGCGCGGCGAGCGCGATGGCCTCCAGCACGGAGACGGCAACCACCGGGGTGTCGAACGGCTCGGCCAATCCCTTGACGGTGGCAATGGCGACGCGCAGTCCGGTGAACGAGCCGGGACCGCTGGCAACCGCGAGCAGGTCAAGGGAGGTTCGCGGCAAGTTATGGCGCGCCAGCAGGCCGGCGATAGTGGCGAGCAGCGTCTCCGAATATTGGCCGACAGCGAGGGCTTCAATCTCGAGGGTGAGGAGTTGGCCGCCCTCGGCGCGCAGCAGGGCCACGCTGCCCTGCCGTCCCGAGGTATCGATACCGAGGATCAGCACAGCGGCTCCTAGCGGGCGAGTTTCCCGACGATCTCGTCAATCAGTGAGTAGGGGTCGCGCTCGTGGCCGGCCACCTGGGCAGCGTATTCGCCCACGGCTTCTTCGGAAAAAGCGCCCTGTACGATGCGCCGCAACACCTCGTCGCGCAGCATCTCGCGCAGACGGGTTTGCCAGTTGGCAACGCGCCGCTGGTGGCCCAGTTCGCTGGTGGCAAGGAAGGTCTCGTACTCATCGATGGCGGCGGCAAGCTCGGCCACTCCAGCGCCGGTGCTGGCAACGGTCTTGACCACCGGAGGCACCCAGTTGTCATCGCGCATGGAGAGCGACTGCATGGAGCGCACTTCACGCTCGACGCGCTCGGCGCCCTCGCGATCCGCCTTGTTGATGACGAAGATGTCGGCGATCTCCATGATCCCGGCCTTGATGGACTGAACGTCATCGCCCATGCCCGGCACCAGGATCACGATGGTGACATCGGCGAGGCGAACGATGTCCACCTCATCCTGCCCGACGCCGACGGTCTCGATGATGACCAGGTCGCGGCCGCTGGCATCGAGCACGGTGGCCACGTCGGCAGTGGTACTGGAGAGTCCGCCGAGCGAACCGCGGGTGGCCATGCTGCGGATGAAGATGCCGGCGTCTCCGGTGTGCGACTGCATGCGGATGCGGTCGCCAAGGATGGCGCCGCCGGTGAACGGCGAGGTGGGATCGATGGCAATGACGCCAACGGTCTGCTGGCGCTTGCGGTATTGCCCGGCGAGCGAATCGACGAGCGTGCTCTTGCCGGCGCCGGGCGATCCCGTGAGGCCGACGACGCGGGCGCGGCCAGAGTAGGCGAACAGCGCCTTGAGCAGATGATGCGAATCGGAGGTGCGGTTTTCCACCGCGGTGATGGCGCGCGATAGTGCCCGAAGATTGCCGCTGCGGATTTGTTCGACCCATGCAGAAATGTGGGCCGGGATCGATGAGGTCACTGGATTAGATTCTCGCACCGACTAGTTTAGCAAAGCGCACAGCGGCTGGGCTTCCGCGCAGGCGGCGGAGCGCCGAGGATCGCGGCTCGCCCCGCGGCGATTTACGCGGCGGGCGGGCCTCGTTTACCATTGGAAGAGATGTCTTTCCCGATCAAAGTTTGCGTCGTCTGCTCGGAAGAGTTCGAGCTGAAACCGGATAAGCTGGGCTTCGCCAATCGTTGTCCAGCGTGCAGCGCTCCCGAGACCGCTGAGCCCGCAACGAAGCGTCCAATGGACGCCGTCGAACGCAAGACCGCGCGTGAGGCGAACGAGGCGCGGCGGCAGGCGATGCGCGATCTGCTCTACCGCAAGGATCGCTGACGCCACAGAAGCGCCTGACGACTTCTGGACGAAGCTGCGCATCACCACGGCTCGCGTACGCGGGCAGCCGCGATGGGAAGCGAGGCGTGCGGCGGCGGCCTTACTCCGGCAAGAGCTGGCGCGCGATGACCAGGCGCTGGATTTCGCTGGTGCCTTCGCCGATGGTGCAGAGCTTGACGTCGCGATAGAACTTCTCCGCCGGATAATCCTTGATGAAGCCGTAGCCGCCGTGAATCTGCACCGCCTCATTGGCGGCGCGGACGGCGACCTCGGAGGTATAGAGCTTGGCCATCGAGGACTCGAGCGTGGTCTTGCGATGGTGGTCCTTGAGCCAGGCGGCGCGCATGGTGAGCAGGCGGGCGGCATCGATTTCCGTCGCCATGTCGGCAAGCTTCCACTGGATGGCCTGAAAATCACTGATGGGGCGGCCGAACTGCTTGCGCTGGCGGCTGTACTTGAGCGCGCACTCATAGGCGCCGGTGGCCATGCCGAGGCCGAGAGCGGCAATCGATATGCGTCCGCCGTCGAGCACGCGCATGGCGTCGACGAAGCCCTGGCCCTCGGCGCCGAGCAGATTTTCCTCGGGAATCTCGCAGTCCTCAAAGATCAGCTCGGAAGTGTCGGAGGCGCGCAGGCCCAGCTTGTTCTCTTTCTTCCCTGCGCGAAAACCCGGCGTCCCGCGGTCGACGATGAACGCAGAGAGGCCGCGCGTACCGATGGTTTTATCGGTAACGGCGACGACCACGGCAACGTCGGCGTAAGAGCCGTTGGTGATAAACGTCTTGGTGCCGTTGAGCACCCAGCGGTCGCCCTTGCGAGTGGCCGAGCAACGCGCGCCGCCCGCATCCGATCCGCTGTTGGGCTCGGTAAGCGCCCAGGCGCCGATGTGCTCCGCGGTGGCGAGGCGCGGAATGTAGCGCCGTTTCTGCTCCGGGTTGCCGGCGAGAAAGATGTGGTTGGAGCAAAGCGAAGTGTGAGCGGCGACGATGATGCCGACCGAACCGTCAACGCGCGAGAGCTCCTCGATGGCGATCACGTATTCGATGTAGCCGTAACCCGCGCCGCCGAATTCGTCGGGAAAGATGCAACCCATGAGGCCAAGCTTGCCGAGTTGCTTGATGACTTCGAGGGGGAATTGCGCAGCTTCGTCCCACTCATGCACGTGGGGCGCGATCTCGCGCGCGGCAAAGTCGCGCACCATGCTCTGCAGGTGTAGTTGCTCGTCGGTGAGTTGGAAGTCCACTCGTCCTCCATGTCTGAAATTTCAGGATTGCAGGCCGCCCGCCCCACATGGCGCGGCCTATAAGGGAAGCTAATACTTGTATCACGACTTCGAGAGAATGGGAAGCGGCGCGGCGAAGGTCGCAATGTATGATTGACGTCACTCGTCCATGATGTTATATAAGACCGGATGATACGGAGCTACCGCGACCGGGACACGGCACGTTTCGCGGCTGGCGGGAAGGTTCGCCAGTGGGAGCCGTTCCGGCGGCAGGCTGAGAAGCGTTTACGCATTCTCGATGCCGCTACTGCGCCGCGCGATCTGGCGGCGCTCAACTCCTACCGTCTGGAAGCTTTGCAGGGCTCGCGCAAAGGGCAACATTCCATTCGGATCAATGAGCAGTGGCGTATCTGTTTTACCTGGCCGAAGGATGAGCCCGGCCCATTCGATGTGGAGATTGTTGACTATCACTGAACGGAAGGAGAGGACGATGGCGCGCACGCCCATTCACCCTGGAGAAATTCTCGGCGACGAGTTGGAGGAGATCGGTCTTTCGGCGAAAAAGCTTGCCGACGTGATGGAAGTGCCGCCGAACCGTCTCTATCAAATTCTGGCGGGAAAGCGCAGCATGACGGCGGACACGGCCCTCCGGCTGAGCCGGTATTTCGGTACGTCGGCTGACTTCTGGATGAATCTGCAGAGCACTTACGAGCTTGACCGGGCGCGCCAGCAGCACGGGAAGGCGATTCGGCGCATTCCCAGGCGCCGCGACGCGAAGACGGACACGCGGCCAGCGGCTTAATCGTCTTTCATCGGACAGATGCAGCAGGATCGGCCGGGTGCGGGAGAACGCTGACCGCTCTCCACATTCGCCAAATGCAGGCGGAAGCGGGCCACCAGCGCTGGTCTACCTTGCACAGACTTCGACATCGCGGGAGTGCCAACATCGTTCTCGCAACAAGGAGGATCGAGAATGACGAGCGCAACCGCTGTAAAAGATCATGTGTGCGGCATGGACGTGGAAACTGCTACCGCCGCTGGGAAATCCGAGTACAAAGGGCAGACGTATTACTTCTGCGGCCCCGATTGCAAGACGAAGTTCGATCTGAAACCGGAGCAGTACATGTGCAAGTCCGGGGCGACGCCGAAAAGCGGGCACGGCTGCTGCGGCTAATTTTCCGCGGGCGGAATCCGTGGAGAACGCGCCGTGACTTTCAATCGGCGGGAATTCCTTGTAACTGAACTCGAACAGAGACTAATAAGTGCGTTTGCGGTCGTAGCCCATCCGGCGATGCCATGGGTTGCGATCCGCAACGTCTGCGCAAAGCGGGCGCTCGACGGGGATACCTGCGGATCTGGTGTGGCTAGCAGGACGAGCGCACCGAAAGGGTCTTTATGCTGGACATCTCGTTCGGATGGTTGGGCGGAGGGACGGCGGTGTGGACAGAGATCGGTGTATTGGTGGTGGTCCTTCTGGTTGTCCTGATCAACAAGGTGTCACACAGGTAATGGTACGCAGGCGTGCCCGCAAGCGCCGCAGCTGGCCATTGCGGGGAGCTGGCAGATGGATGTGCAGGGGCTTGACTGCGCTGACCTCGCTTGGAAATTCTACTCAGCGGGCGGAAGCTCGACGGGCAGAGGAGCTGGAAGTTCGGCACGGGCGAGAGCTTCGGCTTCTTCGATGACGCGAGTGAAGAGGTGCCGGATTCCGGCCTCGATGCCGGGCTGGATGAAGCTCCCAAATAGCTCGATGGGGCCGCCGCTGAACTCCTGCACAGTACGCAACTCGGTGGCTTGCGCATCCGGCATTGCCCGGAAGAAATAGGATTGCTCGCCGCTGACTCCCGAGCCCTCGCTGAGGAGATGAACGAAACCAGGAGGCTCAATCGCAAGGACCTCGGGCGTGAGCGTGAAGGGCACGGGCTTGAGCATTTCGATGGAAAACCTTGCGCCTGTGGTCCAGGGTTCCCCGCTCACCCAGCGGACTTCACGCATGGCTGCCGGGTTCCAGCGCGGCCAGAGTTCGATCTGCGCAAAGACCTGCCAGACGTGCTCCGGGCGGCATTGCGCGATAGAGGCGTACTCGATTCTGATAGACATACCGTTTCCTTTGCATCTTACCGGGTGAGTGCTGCCGGGAGCGTCCGGCGTGCTATGAACCAAGCCGCGAAGCACAGATCGTGCGGAGACCGTCGAGCGCCTGCTCGCACTGCGCGCGCGAGACGTTGAGGTGCGTGACGAAGCGGATCAACTGGGGATTGACCGTGCCGGCGAGCACGCCCTGGGACTTGAGAGCGGCGGCGATTTCCGTGGAGGACTTGCCGGTGCTGCTTACGTCGAAGATCACGATGTTGGTCTGCACCGTGGCC
>Ga0302320_10018321_pt1 | contig 14125 bp, 11 predicted proteins | sample Bog_T0_3_FD_202130 | JGI IMG/M metagenome (GOLD analysis project Ga0302320, IMG submission 202130) | Peat permafrost microbial communities from Stordalen Mire near Abisko, Sweden - Bog_T0_3 | ecosystem: Environmental > Terrestrial > Soil > Wetlands > Peat | place: Sweden: Abisko, Stordalen Mire... | reverse complement strand
TGTCAGACAGGCTCCTGGCCCTTGGGGAAACCCTCGAAGCGCCAGCCGTTGACCAGGAAGATGTCGACCCAGTCGTCCTGGTCGTAGTCGAAAAAGGATGCGCCGCAGCCGGTGGTTTCCAGCAGGTATTTGTTGCGGTGCTCGCCTCCGAAGATGGTCTTGACGTTCAGGCCGGCCTGCTTTGCCACGTCTTCGAACTGAACGCCGAGCGGTGTGCCGGTTACCGGCGAGGGCATCCCCTTCGGCGCGGGACGGACTGGCGCTTCATAGGCCTGGCGGGCGCTTCCGGCGGGTTTCTGGGGCTGTGCGGCCTGCTGGCCAAACGCGGGCCTCGCCAGGCGCAAAACGTCTTCCAGCGAAAGAACAAGGGCGGTTCGGGAAAGAGACTTCAGAAAGCCACGGCGCGTAAAGGGCAAGGCAGAATTCTCCATGAGCGCGGAGCAGGCGATTGCAGCCACTCCCCAAAGTGCCGAGTATATCCGCTGGGGCGGCGGGATTGCAGCCGGCTTCTCGGGGAGATGGAGCTGCGTTAGCCCGGCTCGATCACGTTAAGGCCTTTGATAACAACAAAGCGGTGCTTGTTGAAAGTGGCCACCGCGTTGCCTGTCTGAATGGCAGTGGCGGCCAGAATCAGATCGTTGGAGCCGATGGTCTGGCCGCTGGAGTCGATCTCTGCCCAGAGGCGTGCGTGCACGAGCGCGGTTTGGCTGGTGTATGGCACAACATCGAAGATTGCCGAGATCTGTTGGAGGAATGCTTGGCGCGCAGCCATGCGTGCGCCAGTTGCGCTCTCCGCTCCGTGCCAAAGCTCGGCGACAGTGATGGCGGCAACCTTGAAAACCTCGTCGGGATGGGCAGAGAGCCAGGCCCGCAGATCGAAAAGGCCGCGCTCGGCCTGCAGGATTGCGTCGGCGTCGATCAGGATTGCCATTTGTGCACCGGTGGACGGAGGGTTCTGCGGGCTTGCTCGAGTTCGTGCAACCAAGCGGTAGCTTCGTTTTGGCCAAGATGGACATTGCGGAGCGCCGGGCCGAGCGCAGCCGCGAGATCTCGTCCCGTTGCTGCTTTGCCTTCCGCCGGGACGATGCGGGCTACCGGGACTCCGTTCTTTTGCAGCACAAAAGAGGCTCCCTGGTAGAAGGCGCGGTTGATGCAGTCGGAGAAGTTGCGAGCCGCTTCCGTAACGCTGATTGCCTTCTCGATCATGGAATCAGATTATCAGAGTTCGTGATTTTACAAAGACTTTCCCGCGTGCGGCTGAGGTCTATTTCGTTGAAAACAAAGAGGGTTGGTCCTCAGTATCGGAGGCCGAGCTTCATGGGGAATTCCTCCTCGTCGTCTTCCAGGCCGGGCATGTTGCAATGCTCCAGAATGATGCGGCGGTGGAGACTCTTGAATGCCAGGTGGGCCAAACCAATGGCTGCGGCAGCGATTCCGAAGTGCAGGAGGCTGGATTCGATCCATGGTTCGACGACAACTGGAATCGAAACAACGATGGGAAGGAGGGTGAGGAACTTTAGAAGGGTGAAGGCCAGGTTGGGTTGCTCCCGCGCTGTGTCTCCGGTGAATGCAATGGTTTTGACGTTGAGGAAGATGGCATCTGTGAGGAGCAGGCACAGGCCCGCGGCCACCAGGACCATGCTGGCGGTTGCCGGCCAGGTGAGGAGTTCCGGCGGGGCGATGTAGTGAAACACCACGCAGGCGCCACCCGTGACGATGGCCGCCCAGAGCAGCGCCCAGAGGCGCGCAGCCCGCAATTGCTGCAAGGCGGTTTCGAGTTCTGGCGGGCGGCCATGGACGATGCGGAAGGCCCAGCTTCCCTGGCGATTGCCGGGCGAGACAAAGGCCATGCGCAGGCCGGCGATGGTCCAGAAAGACACCACCGCCAGCGCAGCACGGATGCCGTCGGCGGAGATCTCCATGCGGACCTGGCCGTGAACAACATCGAGTCGCAGGACGGATGCAACCACGACCGAGAGACCCACGCCTCCGTAGAGCACAAGATAGATGCGATAGCGCTGGACGCGGAGGACGGTCTGGCTGATGAAGTGAAAGACCGCGCGGCTCACGGGATTTCGGAGCAGCGTGGCATGAAGCAGCCCATGGACGGGCTGGGCAACCCAATTTCGCGTGTCGTGCGTGCCGGGCCCGACCACCAGTTGCCGCACTCTGCGCACGTAAGCCACCGGATACGCAAGCGCCGCTACCGCGAGGGTGACGAGGAGCGCTGCGCAGCCTGTCCCTGCAAGGCGGGAGTAGATAGGCAGGGCCGAGGGGCCTTCCAGCAGGCGCTGGTAGACGCCGAGAAACCAGAACGGCGGACAGTAGAAGACGAACCGGCTGCTGGATTGGAGAAAAACCGGAACCGCGCCGGAGAGCACTGGAAACAGCAGCAGGAGCATCACCAGCACAGAGATACAGAGTCCCTGCAGGACAAGCGAGAGGCGGCGGAAGAGGGCTTCGCCCAGCACGGAAAGAACCACGCCTTGCAACGCCAGGATGAACGCCGCCGAGAAAAGTCCGCTGCCGAGAACCGCAACAATGTGCCCGATGAGGAGAGGCGGAAGGTTGGGCGGATCGAAAGATGCCGGAAGCATGAGGGGCGCAAGCATGTTGGCGTCGAGGAGAAAGCCAACGATGAAAACTGCGATCGCGGCCACCCTGGCAAGAAACAGGCGGCGGTTAAGGATGGGTAGAGTGGTCAGGACAAAGACATCAAGCAGGTCAGGGAAGAACATGTCCCACTCGAAGACGGTGACGATGCCCAGGGCCACAAACGAATAGAGCACGAAGAAGAAGTGGTGGTTTACTTGCAGCCAGTAGGGCGGCGGATCTGCATTCAGTGCTCGTCCCGGTGGCCATCCGATGAAAGGATGGTAAGCGGGATAGAGATAGAGCGCCACGAGCAAGCCAGGAATGCCGGTGGCGACAGCAATGAGGATCAGACGTGCCTTGGCGTCGCCGTCGAGAGAGGCTGTCTCGTGGTTGAAGAAGCGTTCCAGGAAGTGGCGCACGAGCAGCGAGAACTGGCTGCGCTGCGGAACGTGCACAGCGCCGAGCGCCGCCTGCGCGTTCAACGAAAGCGCCTCCGGCTCCGACATCATGAAGAGCCGCTGAAATTCATCACGCACTGACAATTTGCATCACCTCCACCATTTGCTGCGCGGTGCTACGCGTGTCTTGCTGCTGGACGAGTTGGGCGAAGACGGATTCCAGGTTGGGAAGGCTCATGAGTTTGGTCAGGTCGCCGGGGTGCGCGTCGGCCAGCACTCGGCCCTTGGCAATCACGATGACGCGATTGCAGACCTGCTCAACGACTTCGAGGACGTGTGAGATGTAGATGACAGCCTTGCCCTCGGCGGCCAGGATTTCTAGAAGGTCTTTGAACAGGCGGCCGGAGACGACATCGAGGCCAGAGAGCGGTTCGTCGAAGATGAGCAGCTTTGGATCGTGTAGCAGCGCGGCAGCGATGAGCACGCGCTGGCGCATGCCTTTCGAGTACGTGGAGATGGGCGAGTATTGCCACGACTCAAGATTGAGCAGCTTGAGCAGGCGGGTTGCCTTGGCTTCGATGAGGGCCTCGCCAAGCCCGCGCAGACGACCGACCAGTTGCAGGTATTCGAGTCCGGAGAGGTAGGTGTAGAGGTGAGCTTCTTCCGGGACATAGCCCAGGGCGGCACGGAAGCTGACCATGTCTTTGGCAATGTCCTGGCCCTCGAAGAGGACGCGCCCTTCGTTGGGTCGCAACATGCCGGTAATGATTTTGACGGTGGTGGATTTGCCTGCGCCATTGGGACCGAGGAAGCCGACGACCTCGCCGGGGGCGACTTTGAAGCTTACGTCCTGGATGGCGGGAATGCTGCGGTAACTGCGGTAGAGGTGCTGGACTTCAAGCATGGCGATGGGCTCCTGTAGATCGTGTTGGCGGTAGGAAGTGTTTGATTGACGCTGCGTATCCACTTTGCATTCCCTCGGTGGCTAAAGCCCATGTTGTCTGCTGCCCCGATGTACGGGCTAAAGCCCGTACCCTTCAGAAACTCGGCTTCTGGAAAAAGACGCTGCAAGTTGAGAGTTGATTCCCCGCTGGCTCGAACAATCGCCCTCTTTTACGCGCTGAGCTTCAGCGTGGTGATGGGTTCGTCGGGAATCTCTTCGAAGTAAATGATTGCGGCTCTGGCGCGCTGGCGGTTGATCATCCACAGCGCCCACTCCGTTGCGGCCAGCACGCTGAGGAGGAAGGAGAATTTCGAGGAATTGCCGAGCGCGCTTTTTTCGAACTCGGCGAAGGGAAGGAGTACCGCCACCAGCACGATGACGAATCCCCAGAAGAGGAGCTGCACATTCGCTTTGCCCGGCAGATAAGAGCAGGTGAACGGAATCTTGTAAAACCCGATCAGACCGAGCTCGACCAGGATGAGCCCAATCAGAGCCAGCACCACCAGGTGTTCCGCAACAGATCGGAACGGTGTGAAGCGATACGCGAGCGCGAGCGAGAGCAGCCAGGCCGGGGCAGCGGCGAGCAGAAGCAGTGTGCGCCGGGTCGCCGCCACGTAGTCTTCCGAAGGACGAAGCTGCGTGGTGCGCAACACCCAGTTGGCGGTGAGCGAGATGGGCAGCGAGCAGACGTTGCGCAGGCCGCCGATGGCAAAGAACATCATCAGGATGGTCGGAACGATGAGGTCCATCGGCACCGGAATGCGCGCCGTGGAAGCCAGATCTTCGCGCAAGAGCGAAAGCGCCAGGGCAAAGACAAATGCCAGATAGAACGCAAAGGCCACGCGGTGCTGGCGGCTGCGGGTGAGCGATCGGATGCTGAACAGAGCGATTGCGGTTTGAAGGGAGTTGCCGAGATGGAGCGTCCAGGGCAGTGCGCGCGCTCCCGGCACCAGGTCGGGCTGCTCAACTGTCTTTTTCATGGTGTGGATGTAGCAGAGGAGCAAGGAAGCGGCAGCTCCGAAGACAGCGGTGGCAAGAGCGATCCACGCACGGGTTGCGATCCAAGAGAATTGCGCAGGCAGCGTGCCGTTCAACTGGTTGAAGAGAGCGAAGAACCAGTACGACGGCGAGGACGCGAGAATCCAGCGGTTGGCAGGATCGGCCATGGCGGCGGGATCGGTGATGGAAGGCTGGACAAAGTAGACGCCCAGAAACAAGCCAAACGCCGCAAGCTGAAGAATTGCGGAGAGCCGCAGGAAGATGCGGCGCGGCAGCAGCAGCGCTGTCATTCCTTGAACTGTCAGCACCGAGCAATAGAGAAAGGCGCTGGCCGCGATGAGAGTGAACCACCAGGCTGGAAGCGATTGGAAGAAGCCCAGCGCCGGGCCCGGCTGCGCGCCCACGAGAAGCGGAAGGATGATGCCGGACGCAGCGTTGAGCGTGAGAATCGCCAGGCCCAGCACCGCGGCCGAGGCCGTCACCTTTGCCGCGAGGATCGTGCGCGGAGTAACGGGAAGCGGCGATAACACCATGACGTCGCGGCGGTCGGGAAAGGTGGCATCCCAACTGACCACGGTGATGAGGCCGATGACGAGCATCATGGTGGCGATGAGATAGTGCTCCATGTGGAGGCAAAAGGCGAGGCGTGCGTCGGGGGCGGGAGTGAAGGCGTAGCCAAGGTAGGCGACAACCGAGTGCACCAGGCTGAGCATGAACAGCACGCCGGCAAACTGACCGAGAAAGCCCACAACATCGGCTTGAATGGAGAGGGCCTCGAAGTCAATGACGCGCAGCAGGAACTGCCGGTAGAGAACCCGGAAGTCGAGCGGCAAGCGCTGAATCAGCCTTTCCATCGACGCAGGGATATCAGGCATGGATCAAGTCCGCGATCTGCCGCGCAATCGAGTCGGTGTCCTGTTCGACGGCGAGCTGAGAGAAGATCTTTTCGAGGGTAGGCAACTCCATCAGCGAGCGAAGGCGTTGGATGGAGTCGTCGGCAACCAGTTTTCCGTGGTGCAGAATCACGACGCGGGAACAGATGCGCTCCACGGTATCGAGTTCATGCGAGCTGAAGAGGACCACCTTGCCGCGGCTGGCGAGTTCTTGAATTAGGCTGCGCAGCACCAGCGACGAGGCCACATCGAGCCCGGAGAATGGCTCGTCGAGAAGGATGAGCTGCGGGTTGTGCATCAACGCCGCAATCAGCAGCACCTTCTGGCGCATGCCTTTCGAGTAGCCGGAGATGGAGGCGTGGCGATCGTCGTGGAGCGAGAACATGCGGAGCAGGTCGTCGATGCGCGCGGAGGATTGCCGGGCGGGCAGATCGCGCAGTTGCGCCACCATGGTCAGGTATTCCGTGGCGGAGAGGTGGGTATAAAGATAGGGCTCCTCCGGCACATAGCCCATCCGCCGCTTGTAAGCGATGAGGTTGTCCTGGATGGGCTTGCCCTCGAAGAAGATATGTCCGTCCGACATTTCGATCAGGCCGGTGATCATCTTCATGGTGGTGGATTTGCCGGAGCCGTTGGGGCCCAGGTAGCCGGTCACTTCGCCGGGCCGGGCCGAGAAGCTGACATGGTCCACCGCGGGAATGCCGGAGAAGCGTTTGGAAACATTGCGAAGTTCGAGCATTGCGGTTGTCTCCGAGTTTCTGTTGCCGTTCACTTCAGCGTTGCAAGGAATTCGTTCATCTCTCGAAGGACGTCAGCTTCATTCGACTCATAGACAAAGTGGTCTGCGTTCGGAAGCAAAACAATGCGCGCTCCAGGAACACCAACCTCCAACGCATGCGCCTGCGTCTTCGTGTTTTCGAGGTCAAATGCGACCATGGCTGCCTTCGCCGCGGCATCGGCAATCGGCAGTGAGTCGAAATTGTGGGGAGCCGCGTAGATGGCGAGCACGGGCACCGGAATCGCGGTGTACTTCTTTTCGCCCGCAGTAATCGCCGCCTGGATCAGGGGCAAGTCCGCCGAGCTTCTCATGGACGCCGGAGTGAGCGCGTACTTCTTTGCTGCTTGTGCTATGTCTTTGTTGAGCTGCGTCAGGGTCGCTTGCAGGTCTGGAAAGAAGTGTTCGGGGTCAAACCCTTTCCCTGATAACCACGAGTCCAGACGGCTTTTCGCATCCAGTGCATCGAGGATCGCATCCCCATGTTCCTTGTCGTAGTAGGCATAGGAATATCCGGCGTCAAGATAGATGAGGCCTGCAACTTTTTCAGGATGCCGGCTTCCGACGGAGCTCAATTCTTCTCCGGCAATGGAGTGTCCAACCAGTACCGGTCGCTCAATTTTGAGCGCATCCATCACCGCCGGCAGGTCGTCCCCTAGTCGGTCGGCCGAGTAGTTTTGCGGTGTAGGCGGCGGAGAACTGGAAGCACCAAACCCGCGACGCGTGATGCCGAATACGTGGTAGGACGCAGCAAGCTTGGGAGCAAGCCGGTCGAAGTCATGCGCCGTGTTGCCTAGTCCTGCCAACAGAACAATCGGCCGTCCCGTCCCTCCCCAATCGAGAACTTCAAGCTTAAGGTCCGGTTCGACCGCGACCATTTGAACCTTGTGCGGAGATGGATCAAGCGCCCAGGCGGTCTCCGGCGTAGCACGCTGAAAATCCAATTCCCAGCTCTGGCCCTGGGTCCAGGTACCCTTGATGGACTGGCCATCCGGGGCGAGCAGCCCTTCGTATTGACCGTGAAGCATCTCGATGGAGAAGCGGACGACTCCATCCTGAACGGTGACGGACGGGAGAGGGACACCTTGCGGAGTCTGATCGATCGCATAGAACGTACCCTTCCATTCTCCCGTGTCCGCTTTCTCGATCTTCACTACCGTGCGGATTCCAGCTCCCGCCTGAAGCTTGCCTTGCCAGGTCCCGCTCACATCCTGGGCGGCGAGCCGGCCGCACAACAGCAGGAAGGTAAGACTCAGCATTCCAGCAAGATTCCCTCTCACGATCATGAACAATACCTCGCACACCCTATGTAGCACTCGACATATAGGACTTGTCAAGTAGATTGCTACATAGGTAAAATGCGCCATGGCTCGTACTCCCCAAATTCCGAGCGCCAAACCGCTGGAGACGAAGCTCTCCCACACGGCAGCCATGATTTTGCAGGCGCTGGACGCCGGTTTCGTTTACGGCTTCAGCATCATGGAGATGACCGGCCTGCCCAGCGGCACGGTGTATCCGGCCATGCGGCGGCTGGAGCGGGACGAGCTTATCCGCTCGCACTGGGAGAAGCAGGCGATTGCCGATGCGGAGCAGAGACCGCCGCGCAAATACTACGACCTGACAAGCGCGGGCAAGGCCACGCTGGAGGCCTCGCGGAGGCGCTATCCGCTGCTGGAGCGGTTGATTCCCAGCACGGAGGCGCGAACCGTATGAGGATTGCCTCGGAGTGGGATTGGGCGCATCGTCTCTTTCATAGCGGGCTGTTGTGGAGCGCGTCCCTGCTGGTGCCGAGCGCGCAGCGTGAGGAGTGGGGTCGCGAGTGGCGCGGGGAGTTGTGGCATGTGCAGCAGGCCTGCGCGCCGGCGGAGGGTGGTTCTCCGCAAGGACAGCGGGAGGTCACCGCGTTCTGCCTGGGCGCCTTTCAGGATGCGCTCTGCCTGCGCCGCGCCGGGCGAGAGCCAAGAGCGCGATTCTCCGATATGGACGGAACGCCCCGGCAATGCATGCTGATTTTGCTCGCGATCCTTGGAGCGAGCTACGCGATTGCGTTGCTGCTGCCGGGCGTGCGCGCCGAACGCAGCCTGGCGCCAGGAGCGGTGAGGCCGGGGCTGGTAACGATTGAGGAAATTGGGGAAAACAACGACACGATTCCGAAGATCCCGGAGAGCCAGTACCGCTCCTGGATAGGGCACAAGCAGAAGTTTTTCGACGAATTTGCGTTCTACAAGGTGACAGTGGAGGTGGTGGAACGAAACGCCTCGATGCGGGGAGATTCGATTTGGGGCGTGGGACATGCCGGGGCAAATCTCTTTACGCTTTTGGGGCTTCCCATACGGTTTGCGGATCAGGGCGAGTCGGGCGGCGGGATGCCCGAGGTAATTTTAAGCGAGAAGACTTGGAAGCGCGAGTTCGGTGCGGACCCGCATGTGGCCGGGGTTGTGGTGCATGTGGGAAAGCAAGCGGCGCGCATCGCCGGAGTTGCACCGGATAACTCACTGGGTCTGCCGGGGAGGGTGGATGCGTGGATGCTTGCCCCGGATTCGGCGGCGCCTGTTGGCGGAACCGGATACGTTGTAGCGCATCTGACGCCGGCGGGCGAGGCCGAGATGTGGGCGCATGTGGTGCGCATTACCGCCTACGGCCCGGACTACTCGCAGAACGACCTGCTTGGTTTCTCCCTGAGTACGCGGGGCGTTGGACCGTGGGCCCTCTATCTCTTCGCAGTGTCCCTGGCGCTGCTGGCGTTGCCGGCGATCACTTCGGTCTCGCTGGGAGAGTACAGCATGGACCCGCAACGGACGTCGTGGTCCAGAAAGGTCGCCCGCTGGAGTTTCCTGAGCGCCAAGATTGCGCTGCTGCTGCCGATCGTCTACTTTCTCTCGTTCGATCTGGCGTACGGGCAGACGATGTTGGACGCCAACCAGTCGGCGTATATCCAACTGGTGTTCTCCTTCCTGGGGTGCCTGTTCGGAATGCGGTGGGTGCTCAAGGATCAGCGCCAACGGTGCCCGGTTTGCATGCGGCGGGTGGCCCATCCAGCCCAGGTTGGCCAGGCTTCGCGCACCTTCCTCGACTGGAATGGGACAGAGATGATGTGCATGGGCGGCCATACTCTGCTGCACGTTCCCGCACTGCCCACAAGCTGGTTCAGCACGCAGCGCTGGCTCTACCTGGACACCTCGTGGCAGTTCCTGTTCGCCGAGCCAACGCAGCCGGTTCCTTAACACCCCGCTGCAGTCCTGAGTTTCATTCCTATCCCTTACTGTGGCGGAAGGGGCGGCGTATCCGGCTTTGCAGGCAGGAGGAGTTCGAATCGCTCTGGCGGCACGGGCCTGCTAAACAGGAAGCCTTGGTAGGCATGGCAGCCGAGGGAGTCAAGGAGGATTCGCTGCTCCTCGGTCTCCACACCCTCGGCGAGGACAGTCAGCCCCATTGCCCTGCTCAGCGAGATGACAGCCTGTGCAATCGCTGCGCTGGTGGGGGCGACGAGAATGTCCTGGACAAACGAGCGATCGATTTTCAGCTCATCCAGAGGGAGTCGTTTCAGGTAGGAGAGCGAAGCGTAGCCAGTTCCGAAGTCATCGAGGGAGAACTTCAATCCGTGGGCTTTGAGTTTTTTCATTTTGACGATGACATCGTCGAGACTGTCGACCAGCATGCTCTCCGTAAGCTCGAGTTTGAGGTTTTCGGGATTGGCCTGGGCCCGGTCCAGAGCTGCCAACACACGGTCTACGAAATCAGGCTGGCGGAATTGGCGCGCACTGATGTTGGCGGCGACAACGATAGAGGCAGTTTGGTGGTTCAATCCCCAGGCGGCAAGTTGCCGGCACGCCGCATCCAGGACCCAGTCGCCGATTGGGAGTATCAGACCAGTTTCTTCCGCGAGCGGAACGAAATCTCTGGAGGAGAGAATGCCTCGCAAGGGATGGTTCCATCGCACCAAGGCCTCTGCGCCAACCACAACCCCACAATCCAGTTGGGGCTGAAAGTGAAGCAGAAACTGACCTCCTTTGATGGCTAATCGGAGTTCCTGTTCCAGGGCAGCCCGGGCGTTTGCGGCTGCCTGGAGCGCGGGAGCAAAGAAGCGTACAGTATTGCGGCCGGCGGCTTTTGCCTGATACATGGCAATGTCGGCTTGTTGCAGGATTTCATTGACGCTTTCGCTTTGCTGGCCGAAGATCGTGACGCCGACACTGCAGGCGCTCAGACACTCGTGCCCATCTAACGTATAGGGCTGCATGACAACTTCGCAGATCTTTTCAGCAATGGTTTCCGCTTGCCCTGCGGCGACGGTTGAGGATGCGCTCAGATCGCAAATCAGGACCACGAATTCGTCGCCGCCCAGCCGAGCTACTGTGTCCGCGGCGCGGACCGATAACGTAATGCGGTGGGCCACTTCCTGCAACAGGAGGTCGCCGACCTGGTGGCCCAAAGTGTCATTCAGCGTCTTGAAGTCGTCCAGATCGATGAAGAGGAGCGCGCGGAGAAGGCCGTTATGGTTGGCAGCTACCAGCTCACGGCTCAAGCGGTCAAAGAGCTTGCGACGGTTGGGAAGGCCGGTCAGGTGGTCAAAGAAGGCGAGATTCCTGATTTCCTCCTGGGCCTCCATGAGGCGACGGAGTTCGCGTTCCCTTCTTTCGACCTCGGCGATCCTGGTCCGTACCACAAAGGCGATCACCAGCACCGGAACAAGACCGCAAAGGGTGAAGAACCACCACCTCCGATACCAAGGCGCGAGGATTGTGAAGGCAAACTCAGCCCTGTCGGTACGCCAGGTTTGATCGCTGTCCTGGGCTTCAACCTGAAGCCGGTAGGCTCCTGGGGCCAGCTCGGCGAACTGGAGTTCTCTTTGCGATGTTTCGGTCCAGTTGGCGTTTCCACCCTCAAGCCGATAGCGAAACAGAACCCCGTTCTGCCTGGAGGCGTTCAGGGCGGAGAAGCTTGCAATCAACGAGTTGGCGCGGAGGTCGAGCGATGGATTGACCTCCGCGGAAACGTCTTTACGGCCCATACGGAGCTGGGTGAAGACCAACCGAAGCGGAGATGCGGGGGCGGGATGGGGGCGCGACTTGAATCGGGAGAGTCCGACGCTGGTTCCGATCCACACGGTGCCGTCCGGCTCTGCGGCAAACCCGTTGAGGTTGCAATCGTTCCAAACGAGGCCATCGTTCATGTCATAGTGGCTCCAGCGGTTTCCATCCCACAGGTCCACGCCGTTCTCCGTGCCCACCCATAGCCGTCCCAACGCGTCGAACTGGAAGAAGTAGACGATGCCATCCGTTCCGGGCCGCTGCACACCCTTCTCGACCGCAAAACCATCTGCGCGCAGGTGGACGCGGTCGATGCCACCGCCGAAACGGTAGCCAACCCACATGATTCCGTCACTGCCAGCGCCCAGGGAGAGCACTTCCTGGTTGCTCAGGCCATTGGCTGGCTTGAAATTCCTCCAGTGTCCACCGGCAAGGGCGTACAACCCGCCAGCGCCCCCGGCCCAGATAGTGCCATCGCTCCCTTGCGCAATGGACCAGAACCGAGAAGCGGGAAGTTCGGAGACACGAGCGAAATGAGAATACGGCGGCATGGCAACAAACAAGCCTGCTTCGGTTCCCGCCCAGAGCTTCTGCTCGCGATCGATACGTACGGTGTAGGCTGCCTTGCCGATCAGACCCTGCGCTTCGCCAAACCATTTCACGGCGCCCGTGCGCAGATTAAAGCGGGCAACGCCGCTCGTTTCTGTGCCGATCCAGAGGTTCCCGCCGGGACCGGCACGGACGGCGTGAACCGGAGACACATCCAGGCCCGGAACTTTTTCCCAACGAATGCCGGTGGAAAGCCGTTGTCCGTGGACCAGTCCGGCTTCGGTGCCGAGCCATAGCACCCCATTGGGCTGCGGCAGGATCTCGTAGACCAGGTCGCTGGGAAGTCCGCTCGCGGTCGTGTAGATCTCCCACTCGCCATAGCCTCGCAACTGCACCAGTCCTCGCCCGGCAAGTCCAATCCATAGAGAGTGTTGCCGGTCCTCGAACGCCGAATAGACAACACCCTTCACCCCTGTTGAGTTGTCGATCTTTCGCCAACCCCGGTCGTCGTGGATCAGCAGCCCGTTGGGGGAGGGGAGCAGGATTCGCCCATCCGCGTCGGTGGCAGGAACGCCAATCGTAGGATTGCCGGGGATGGGCAAACGCGGCCGGGAGAAACGAGCTGCACCCGCCGGCAACGTATACACGCCATCGTTCCTTAGCCGTACCCAAAGACTGCCTGCCCGGTCCTTCCGAATTGTTGTTACCTGGTGCGGGGGGAGTCCCTGGTCACGGCCGAGAACATCTGTGCGGTCGCGGCCGATCCGACATAGCTCCAGCCCGCATCCGTACCAAAGGGTCTCGCCATCGATGAAGATGCCGTACGCTTCAGGTCCGGACGTGCCGGGGGGGCGTTCAACTGTTTGCATTGAGAACAGATCCCCGCCCTGTTGGGAGGAGAGGACGACGAGGCCCAACTCGGTACCAAGGTAGGTGTGCCCCTTGCCATCCGCCTGGATTCCCTGGGCCCAATTGATCGTCTTGAACGGGGTCTGCATCTTTTCGAAGCGATTGCCGCGTAGACGGTAGAGTCCGATGACTCCCCCCACCAGCAGCGATCCATCCGGAGCATCGCCAAAGGCCACACCTGAATTGGCAGGCATCCCCTGGGCGGTTCCGAAGGACTCAAAACCCTCGCCGTCGTAGCGGTATATTCCGTTTTCGGTGCTCACCCAGAGAAAGCCGACGCGGTCCTGGTAGATCACCCGAATCGCCAGGTTCTTGAGGCCATCGGCATTTGAAAAAGTGCGAAAACTGTATTCCTGGGCGCACATGGCTGCACTTACAGACAGGAGCAGCAAGAGTGCGCGGGAATGCTTGAGATGGGCCACTGTGCGAGATCATCGGCTGAACAAATGATTTGATTCAGCTTAACTCGATTTAGCGGGTAGCCGAACCTCTTTCCCCGCAAAACCGATGGGTGGGCACACTCGGCCGTAATCGTGGCTTCCGCTAGGCTTTGCGGTGAACTCCAGGGCGATTCCAGCGCCCAGAATTGGATCGAGTCAATCGGCGGCGAGTTGCTCCAGCAGGGTGTCGAAGTCTTCGAGTTTGGCGTATTCGATGATGACGCGGCCGCGGCCGTTGCGGTCTTCGATACTGACCTTGAGGCCGAGCGAGCGCTGGAGGCGCTCCTGGACTTCACGGACGTTGGGGTCGACGGGCGGCTCGGGCTTGGGCTCCTTTTTGGCGGCCTTTTCCGGGTGCAGCAGGGCCTGCACGTAGGCCTCCGTCTGGCGAACAGAAAGCGAACGGTCGACGACGCGCTGGGCGGCTTTCTCAATATCCTCGGCATGTTCGAAGGCGAGAAGGGTGCGGGCGTGGCCGAAGCTGAGCTCGCCGGTCTCAACGCGGGTCTGGACGGTGGCTGGCAGGCGCAGCAGGCGGACGAAGTTGGCCACTGTGGCGCGATCTTTGCCGGTGCGCGTGGCCATCTGCTCCTG
>Ga0302320_10018316_pt1 | contig 14127 bp, 11 predicted proteins | sample Bog_T0_3_FD_202130 | JGI IMG/M metagenome (GOLD analysis project Ga0302320, IMG submission 202130) | Peat permafrost microbial communities from Stordalen Mire near Abisko, Sweden - Bog_T0_3 | ecosystem: Environmental > Terrestrial > Soil > Wetlands > Peat | place: Sweden: Abisko, Stordalen Mire... | reverse complement strand
AGGGTCCCATGGTCCTTCTGCGCGCCGTCCCAGCCTTGCCACCAGAGCTCGCGGCTGTCCAGGAAGTGAGCGGCCGCCCGGCGGTCCCACACGGGCGCTGCGGTTTTGTCCGCGGCCTGGGAGCTGGCGGCAGGGGGCGTCGCCAGCGCGAGAGCGACCGCGACGGCCAGCGGCAGAGTGCCCCACTTTGGTAGTTTCGTCATCTTTGCGACCTCACGGAATCCGGTCTGGTGCTCAGAAAGCGATACCGGGCAAGGGAATCCGGCATTGAAGCCAGAATATAGCTGGAATGCGGCAGGGAAGAGGCTTTTCTTCGATTTGCGCCGTCTTGGGCGCAAGAATACGCCCAAGCGGTCAACTCCCGAGGCCGCGTAATGCACAAGCATCCGCTGTATCCTCAACTCATGGTGCGTTTCACGGTGCTGGCTTCCGGGTCCAAGGGCAACGCGACGGTTGTCACGGGCGGCCGCACTCGCATCCTGGTGGATTGCGGCCTGAGCTGCCGGGAACTCTTCCGCCGCATGAGCCTGGCCGGCGAAGAGCCGGAGACGCTGGACGCCATCCTCATCACCCACGAGCACTCCGACCACGTGAACGGGGTGGCGGTGACCGCGCGCAAGCTGGGCATTCCCGTCTACTTTACCGAGGGCACGCACCGCGCCTGGATGCGCTGGCTCACCCCGCGCAAGCAGATGACCTATGCCCAGTGGCTGGAGCAGTGCCGCAAGCAGGCCGCCGAGCGCCAGGCGGAGGAGGATGCAGCGGCCCAAGAGGGCGAGCCGGACGAGAGCGACCTGTTGGCAGAGCCGGTTCCGGAAGAGATTCCACAGACGGCCGCGGCAACTGAGCCGGAAGCCACGGCAGCCGTCAAAGACCCAGCCTGGCTGCCAGCGGTGGAGCATTTCCAGGCCGGAGAGCCGTTCGAGATTGGAGATATCGCCGTCAGCCCGTTCACCATTCCCCACGACGCGGCCGACCCGGTCGGTTTCGTCTTCCGCGCTGAAGGGGTGCGCATGGCGTTTGCCACCGACCTGGGCTATATCCCCCCCAACGTCAAGGCCCAGCTGAAGGGCGTGGATCTGCTGCTCTTGGAGTCGAACCACGACCTCGAGATGCTGCGCGACGGGCCGTACCCCTGGGCGGTGAAGCAGCGGGTTTTGTCTCGCGTAGGACATTTGTCTAACGAAGCGGCCGCCGCCTACCTGCAAGATGAGTACGACGGCCAGGCAACCTACGTCATCCTGGCGCATCTCTCTGAAAGCAATAATCTTCCGGAACTGGCCAAGGTCACCGCCGAGCGCGCCCTCAACGGCAAGGCAAGCCTTTTGGCCAACCGGCTCTTGCTGGCCGCGCAGCACGAGGCACTTTCCTCTATATACTTTTAAGTCAACTTGGTTAAAATAGGACTACACTGGCATCACTCTGTACCAGGTAGATTGGCAGGGGAACGTTCAAGCGCCTTTGCCAAGACGATGCAGAACAGAGCGGGGCGCCAAAAATGGGCCGTAGGGGCCTGAGCGTGCCGGAGCTTTGGGCTGCTTTTCGTTACGTGAGCCGCGCGGCAACATCGCGGTCAACCGGATCCCTTGCAAAGTGAGTCTATTTGTTATGGCAAGAACCCAATGCACACACAGAGTAGTAGGCGCCATCCTGGCAAGCTGGCGGTATGACATCTCAGGGATTTCTCCGGAGATGCGAAAGGACTACGAACAGCACTTTGCCGATTGTCCTCACTGCAGCGCCCGGCAGAAGTTCCACCGCAGTCTGGATGCGACACTGGCCGTTCTCACCTCGCTGGCTGTCTTCTTCTTCCTTTTTGCACTGGCAGTTCTGAAGCACATCAAGCCCGCGGAGCACTTCGCTTTCAATGTCTTTGGCCTGGACGTGGCCGATACCTACCACATGCTGTTTTCAGCAGGTATCGCGGGCCTGGTCTTCTCGGTAATTGCCCTGGCGCTGGTGCTGACGGCAACGCCCGCTCCCAGCTACCTGGGCGGCATCGCCGCGGAGCGCGCCAAGCTGATTGAAGAGCGGCTGCCGGCTGCGATCAAGTCCCTGCGGCCACGGTAAACAACCCCTGCGCCGCGAACTTGAGAGCCTCCCGATCGGGAGGCTCTTGTGTCTTGTGCGCCGCATCGGATCGAGGCGCAAGAACTGAGGCGCAACAACAACAGGCGAAGCCGGGATGGCTTCGCCTGTTGTTGCTTCTGAAGCTGAATCTACACGAGGATCGGCACGCGCAGATCCCCGCCAGTCATCTGCTTCGGCTCCTCGATCTTGAGCAGCGCCAGCAGCGTGGGCGAGATGTCGCGCAGCGAGCCGTCGGGGCGCAGCCGGTAGTGCGGACCGTCCTCGGCCACGTAGATCATCGGCACCGGGTTGGTGGTGTGCGCGGTGTGCGGAGCGCCGGTGACGAGATCCACCATCTGCTCCGCGTTGCCGTGGTCGGCGGTGATGAGCCAGGCGCCATTCTTCTCGCGGATGGCCTTGTACACGCGGGTCAATTGCGCGTCGATGGCCTCGATGGCCTTGATGGTCGGCTCCAGTTTGCCGGAGTGGCCCACCATATCGGCATTGGCAAAGTTGGCGACAATCAGGTCGAATGCTGTGTCGTTGACTGCCTTGACGATCGCGTCGCCAATGGCCTCTGCCTTCATCTCCGGGGCCAGGTCATAGGTGGCCACTTTGAGCGAGGGGATCAGCACGCGATCTTCGCCCGGGAACGGCGTCTCAATGCCGCCGTTGAAGAAGTAGGTGACGTGGGCAAACTTCTCGGTCTCGGCTACGCGCAGGTTGCGCAACTGGCGCGTGGCCAGCACGTTGGCCAGGATGTTATCCAGTGACTCGGGTGGCATGATGAGCGGCAGGTCGTAAAGCTTGTCGAACTGCGTCATGCACAGGTAGTAGAGGTTCTTGGGGATCTCGCTGCGGGGAATGGTCTCGTCCAGCGACTCCCAGCCGTCCAGGTTGCGGCCGCCCTGCTTGTTCAGGCCGCTTTCGCGGGCCAGCACGCGGGTGATCTCGCGGGCGCGGTCGGAGCGGAAGTTGAAGTTGATGCAGACATCCTCGTCGCGAATCTGCGCGACGGGCTTGCCAGCGGCGTCGACGACGACGAAGGGAATGATGAACTCGTCGGTGACGCCGTTGTTGTAGCTTTCGGTAAGGCGGGCCACGGCGCTGGTGTATGCGCCGCCCTCGGCCTTGCCGGTGACCATGGCATCAAAGGCCTTGCGCTCGCGCTCCCAGCGCTTGTCGCGGTCCATGGCGTAGTAGCGTCCGCTGACGGTGGCGATCTTGCCCACGCCGTACTCGCGCATCTTCTGCTCAAGCTGGGCAATGTAGCCAGCGCCGCCGGTGGGCGCGGTGTCGCGGCCGTCCATGAAGGCGTGGACGAAGACGCGGGTCAGGCCGTACTCGCGCGCGGTACGCAGCAGCGCATAGAGGTGCTCAAGCTGCGAGTGAACGCCGCCGTCGGAGCAGAGGCCGAAGAGATGGAGCTGGCGGCCGGCTTCACGGGCGTGCTTCATGGCATCGACGATGGCAGGGATCTTGACGAACTCGCCGGAGGCGATGGCCGCGTCAATGCGCGTGATGTCCATCTGCACAATGCGCCCGGCGCCGATGTTCAGGTGGCCCACTTCGCTGTTGCCCATCTGCCCGTCGGGCAGCCCAACAAAATGGTCGCTGGCCTGGATGAGCGTGTTGGGGTACTCGCGGAGCAGCTTGTCGTAGGTAGGCTTGCGCGCCAGGGCGATGGCGTTGTTTGCGGTTTCGGCGCGGTAGCCCCATCCGTCGAGGATGGTCAGGAGCAAGGGACGCTTGGGAGTGGGCACGAAGAAGACACCTCGGATCGAATGGAAGTACTGACTTCAGGATAAATGGTTGGGGGACGGCTGGGTGTGGTTGGGGTCACACGCACTTTGAGTGACAGCTCTAGAGCTAGTGGGGATGGAAGAGCAGGAAAGGAAGAAACCGCAGGTCCTTCGACTCCCCTACGCTGTGCTCCGGGTCGCTCAGGACGATGGCTCAATAAGAACAAAGGGAGGAAGCCGTGGCTTCCTCCCTTTGCCGCGCGAAGCGTCAGCCCCATAGCGGGTGGTTAGTCGTTGTAGTTGATGCTCTCAATACCGAGGTAAACAGCGCCGCCGCCCAACTCCTCTTCAATGCGGAGCAGTTGGTTGTACTTGGCGATGCGGTCGGTGCGGCTGACCGAGCCGGTTTTGATCTGGCCCACGCCGGTGGCCACGGCGAGGTCGGCGATGAAGGTGTCTTCGGTTTCGCCGGAACGGTGGCTCATGACGGAGGTGTATCCGTAACGGCGGCCCAGTTCGATCGCTTCCAGGGTCTCTGTCAGGGTCCCGATCTGGTTGAGCTTGATGAGGATGGAGTTGCCCACGCCCTCTTCAATGCCGCGCTGCAGGCGCTTGATGTTGGTGACGAAGATATCGTCGCCGACCAACTGGATGCGGCTGCCCATCTTATCGGTGAGAATCTTCCATCCGGCCCAATCGTCCTCGGCCAGGCCGTCTTCAAGGGAGACAATGGGGTACTGGCGGCACCAGTTGTCGTAGAAGTGGACCATCTCTTCGCTGGAGAGCTCGCGCTTGTCGCTCTTCTTGAAGATGTATTTGCCCTTCTCCTTGTCATAGAACTCGCTGGAAGCTGGGTCGAGGGCAATGGCGATCTGCTCGCCGGGCTTGTAGCCGGCGGCTTCAATCGCTTCAAGAATCAGCTCGATGGCTTCGTCGTTGGACTTGAGCGAAGGAGCAAAGCCGCCCTCGTCGCCCACGGCGGTGTTGTACCCCTTCTTCTTGAGTACGCCCTTGAGGGTGTGGAAGGTCTCAGCGGCCCAGCGCAGCGCATCAGAGAAGCGCTCCGCGCCGACCGGCATGATCATGAACTCCTGGAAGTCGACGTTGGAATCGGCATGGGCTCCGCCGTTGAGCACGTTCAGCATGGGGGTGGGCAGAATGCAGGCGTTGACGCCGCCGAGATAGCGGTACAGCGGAATCTCGAGGGTCTGGGCCACGGCGCGGGCAGAGGCCATGGAGACAGCCAGGATGGCGTTGGCGCCCAGCTTGCTCTTGTTCGCGGTGCCGTCCAGGGCGATCATGGTCTGGTCGAGCAGGCGCTGGTTGGAGGCGTCCATGCCCTCCAGTTCCGGGGCGATGACGGTCTCAATGTTGGCAACGGCCTGGAGCACGCCCTTTCCCATGTAGTGGGTCTTGTCGCCGTCACGGAGCTCGACGGCCTCATGTTCGCCGGTGGAGGCGCCCGAGGGCACGATGGCGCGGCCCAGTGCACCGCTTTCCAGAATTACGTCTGCTTCAACGGTAGGATTTCCACGCGAATCCAGAACTTCGCGCGCGCGAATGGCAACAATCTCAGTCATATTGGTCCTCACAATGCGATGCATTAGCCGGTCATTCAGTTGGGGACGGCGATCGACGGCAAGAGCTTCTCCGGCGGCACTTTGAATTGTGGTCAGAAACTCATGCACGATGGGGTCTTCTTTCCGTCCAGCGCCAGGAAAAGCGTGGTTGTTCCGTTCGGATTCTAACAAACTGGGGGCCGCGGTACGGTGTGGCAGCGGTCACAGGGGGCTAAGTGATTGCAAGCACGGCTCACAACCGGGCTTCAGGTTGCCTTTGTTGATTCGTGCTGTAGAAGGCACCCACGGGACCGCGGCGAATCCTGCAAGCAGCCGGCCGCGTTAGCCTTATCTTGGGTGAACTGGCACCAGGAATCCGCACGGGGATTGACTGTGCGCGACTTTCAGGTTGCCGAAGGGTCTGAGCGGGTAGGCAACTCTGTACCCGCACGAAGGAGACTGGGATGAATCGGCCGATTCTGATTTGCGCACTTTTCGTTGTCTCCGCCGCCGCGCTGGCGGCGCAGCAGACGAGCCAATCCAGCCCATATGAGGGGACCTCCACGCCTCCCCCGGACGACGAGGTGTTGACCACCGTGACGGTGACCACGAAACCCGCGCCCGGGCGCCCGGCCCATATGCAGTCCCCTAATCAAGGCCAGCAGGCCGGTGCGAACCAACCCACGTTCACGGTTGAGCCGGTGGATCCAGAACAACAGGCGGCCTTCGAGGCGCAGCAAGGTGCCCTGCCGGCGCGGCAGCATGGGGGTCAGGTGCGTCCCACTTCGGTCGATCCGTCCAGCAACTTTCCCGATTCTGCCGAGGATTACGGAAATCCGCCGGTCGCAAGGTCGCAACCAGCTCTTTCGTCGCGCAACTTTGCGGCTGATCCCGACGGAGACATCGTTCACCCGCGCATGCTGCGTGCCGGTGAGATCGCGGAAGGAACCACCATCCGCGTTCGCCTGATGCACCGGATCTCCACAGGAGAGAGCGAACTGGGCGAGTCATTCCGTACCCGCGTCGCCTCCGACGTGGTGCAGGGTACCCGGGTGCTGATCCCCGCCGGAGCAGAGATCGACGGCAAGATCGTCCAGGTATCCAGGGGCCACACGGGCGGCCATGGCGCCATGCGCCTGCGGCCGGAGATTGTGATTCTGCCGGACGGGACGCGGTACCACCTGACGGCGGAGATTACCGGGGCGCCGGGCTCGAATACCCACATCGGTGGCGAAGGCGCCATTCTTCCCAACTCGCGGCTCAAACGCGATGGCGTCGAGTATGCCGGGGGCGTCGGCGGGGGGGCAGCGGCAGGCGCGCTGATTGGCGGTCCGGTGGGTGCATTGACCGGCAGCCTGGTCGGGGCGGGGCTTATCACCGTTCACCTGCTGGTGAGCCATCCGCAGGCTACGTTGGAATCGGGAACCGCCCTGATGTTCACGCTGACGGCTCCGCTCTACCTCACGCCCGCGAGTTTCAACGGGGAGTAAGACCGGCATGACGCATTGCTTCCCTGCTCCAGAAGACCCCGCCTCCCTGGCGGGGTCTTCTGTCGGCGCCTGGGGCCTGTCGTCCTGCATCCGTCCGGTTGAAAGGATTTTCAACCGCTCATCCTGCTACACTCCCTCTTGGTTTTGCGAAGGGGGCTGGAGATGGCGGAAATCGGAACAGTGGGCGTGGTGGGCGCCGGAACCATGGGCTCCGGAATCGCCCATGTGTTGGCGCGGGCAGGCGTTCAGGTTGTGCTTTGCGATGTGGAGCCGCGGCTGCTGGACCGGGCGCTGGGGCAGATTCGCACCAACCTGGGCCGCGAGGCCGCCAAGGGCACCTTGGCGGAGGTTGAAATTGAAGCGGCGCTGGCGCGGATCTCTCCGATTGTCAACCGCGAAGCGCTGCACTCGGCGGAGTTGGTGATTGAGGCCGCTTCAGAGCGGTTTGACGTGAAGGCAGAGATCTTCCGCGCGCTGGACCACATCTTGCCCGACAGCGCCGTTCTGGCCAGCAATACCTCATCGATCTCGATTACCAAGCTGGCTGCGCAGACGCGGCGGCCGGAGTTGGTGATTGGGATGCACTTCTTCAATCCTGTGCCGGTGATGAAGCTGGTGGAGATTGTGCGCGGAATGGCCACCAGTGATGCGGCTTTTGCGTCGGTGCAGGGGCTGGCGGTGCGGCTGGGCAAGACACCGGTGGAGGTTCACGATGCCCCGGGGTTCGTGTCGAACCGGGTGCTGATGCCGCTGATCAACGAGGCGGCCTTCGCGGTGATGGAGGGCGTGGCAACGCCGGAGGCGGTGGACCAGATCTTCAAGCTGGGCATGGCGCACCCCATGGGTCCGCTCACGCTGGCCGACTTTATCGGCATCGATGTCTGCCTGGACATCCTGCGGGTGTTGCAGGAGGGGTTCGGCGATCCGAAGTACCGGCCCTGCCCGCTCCTGGTGCGGATGGTGGATGCGGGGTGGCTCGGGCGGAAGACGGGCCGGGGTTTCTACCGGTACGAGGGGTAGGAGCGCGGAGCCTGGCCAGGCCTATCGGGGGATTGCTGCCCACATTGCAATGGAACCTGGTGGCCTCCAATCGCGTATTGGATGTCAAGCGCGCGCCCTCGGCGTCCAACGACTATGCAGACATTCGGTGACACACTGGGCCAGGTTTATCTGGCGATCATGGCCAACAAGCTACGCAGCTTCCTGACCATGTTCGGGATTGCGTGGGGGGTGGGGTCGCTGCTGGTGCTGGTAGGGTTGGGCGAGGGCTTCCGCAGCGGGCAGCACCGCAACCTCTCCACCTTTGGCAACGACGTTGTGATGATGTTCAATGGCACCATTCCCGCGGTGCCCAACCAGCACACCGGGATGCGCCCTTACCGGCTCACCCTTCGTGACGAGGCCGACCTCCGCGCGCTTCCCCAACTCCGCGCCGTCACAGCCACCCTCGGCCGCGGCGATCTCTACGCCGTCAGCGCTTTCTCCAACACCTCCGGCCAGGTGATCGGCGTCGAGCCCAACTTCCCCGCTATCCGCTTCGTCCCCATGGACGAAGGCCGCTTCTTGGACGACAACGATCTTCTTGAGCATCGCCGCGTTGTTGTTCTCGGCCTCAAGACCGCCCATCTGCTCTTTCCCGGCCGCCCTATCCTGGGTGAAACCATCACCATCAATGACATCTCTTTCCGCGTGATCGGCAAGGTCGGGTCGATCTCTCGAGGCAACAACGACAGCGACAACCAGAAGCTCTACGTTCCGCTGACCACGATGCAGGAACTGTTCGCCATGAAGGGGGACAACCTCCCCCGCGACGCCGTCTCTTCGATCCAGTACCAGCCCGCCACCAAGGGCGATACCACCGCTGCCGTCCCCGCCGTCCATCGCGTCATTGCCCGCAACCACGGCTTCGATGCCTCCGACAAAGATGCCTTCGAGGAGTTCGACACCATCCAGGAAGAGCACATGATCGGGGCCATCTTTGATGCCATGGACGTGTTTCTAGGCGGTGTGGGAGTGGTCACGCTCGGCCTGGGCGCCGTCGGCATTATCAACATCATGCTCGTCTCCGTGACCGAACGGACACGGGAGATCGGCATTCTCAAGGCCATCGGCGCCACGAAACGGTCCATCCTCTCCCAGTTCTTCTGGGAAGGACTTCTCATCACCGGCATCAGCGGACTGATTGGCATTGTCTTCTCGGCCGGTTTCATGTACCTGCTCGATTATTTCTTCACCGGGAAGGTGCCGGGCTTCGATCCGCCGCGTCTTGTTCCATGGTCCGCTGCGCTGGCCATTGGCTCACTGACCCTGTGCGGCGTGGCCGCGGGTCTTTACCCCGCGAGCAAAGCAGCCGAAATGGATCCGATTGAGGCGCTGCGGAGAGAATGAGAGGCCGTTCACAGTTCTTAGTTCAGAGTTCTCAGCGCATACCAGAGGTCGAATGCCCGTCCGTTTTAGGTTCCAGTTCAGTGTTGTTTCTGATCGATAGCCTCGGAGCTAATCAACAATGGCAAAGAGAAACTCCATGGGATTTTCAATCACCCCGAGCCGAACACTCCCGGACCAACTCGCTCCGGCCTTTTTACCGCCCTCAACCAACTGAAAACTGAAAAACTACGAACTAAGAACTGTGAACCGTGAACTACGAGGAGCGCAGCGAACATGCTGAGAGACATACTGGGGCAGGCCTGGGAGGCGATGCTCTACAACCGTCGGCGGACCGCTATCACCATGATCGGCATGGCATGGGGCATTGCCACGGTGGTGCTGCTGCTGGCTTACGGAGCAGGCTTCTCCCGCGCCATCGAGAACATTTTTTCCCAATGGGGCGTGAACCATATGGAGGTCTACGGGGGCCGTACATCGGAGCAGGCAGGCGCGGACAAGGCAGGCGTCCGCGTCCGCCTGACCCAGGACGACGTTGATCGCGTCTGGAACTCCGTTCCCGGGATCACTGCCATCAGCCCCGCCATGTTTCAGGACGCCGTGGTGCAGAATGACCTGCACACCTACACGTGGTCCGTGGATGGAGCCCGCCCGGAAGGGCTGGAGATCCTTGCGCTCGATGTTGACGAAGGCCGCCTGTTCAACGGCCAGGAAGAGCAACAGCGTGCCCATGTTTGCGTGATTGGACCTGACGCCAAAACCAAGCTCTTCTCCGGCGGATACGCCATTGGGGAGAGTATCCGCCTGAACGGAGTGCTGTTCACCATCGTCGGCGTCCTGCACCCCAAGATGGTCGAAGGCGAAAACAACATCAACACTGCTGTTTGGATACCCTTCTCTACGATGGGTGACCTGAAGGACACCACCTTTATCGACGGCATCTGGTTCAATTACCGCGGCAACAACGAGGTCGTGGAGCAGAACCTTCGCAACACCCTCGGCATCGCACACCACTTCCGCCCCTCCGACCATCGTGCCATTTTTGTTGCCAACCTGCAGAGCCAGTTGCACCAGTTCCGCATTGTTTCAATTGCTCTGCAAGTGCTGCTCTCGCTGGTGGGTGCGTTGACCCTGGGGATTGCAGGCATCGGGCTGATGAACATTATGCTGGTGGCGGTGCAGCAACGGACGCGGGAGATTGGGATTGAGAAGGCGCTGGGCGCGCGCAGGCACCACATCCTGCTGCAATTCCTGGCCGAAGCAATGGCCATCACGGGCGTGGGCGGGGTGAGCGGCATTGCGCTGGCCTATGCGGTTTCAATTGCGGTGGGCCGAATCACGTTCTACAGCGCGATAGCGAAGAATGCTGAGGCTGCGGATATCAGGCTGATCATTTCTCCGAGTTCGGTGATTGTGGCCACGGTGATTCTGGCGATCACGGGGCTGGTGAGCGGGATGATCCCCGCGATTCGGGCGGCAAACCTGGACCCGATTGAGGCGTTGCGATACGAGTGAGGATGGGAGTAGGGGATAGGGAATCGAAAGGCCCCTGGAGTGAATGTCCCGGTATCCCATCGTTCCGCGAAGGACGCGAATGCGGAATGGGGCGGGAGACGGGGAGTAGAGATTAGGCTATAGGCTTCAAGGACATGGAGGGCTACCATGGATGGCACGGGCGGGATTGAAGTCTCAGGCGCCCCGCGGGTTGGGTCGCGCCAGGGGATGGCAAGGTTAGCGGGGATTCTTTATCTGGCCTTCATTGTGGTTTTTGCGGTTTCTACCTCTGTTGAGGGCAAGCCGATTGTGTGGGGCGATGCGGCGGCGACGGCAAAGAACATCGCGTCGTCCGAATGGATGTTTCGAATCGGAAACACGGGCGAGGTTGTCTCCACACTTCTGTTTCTCCTGAGCGCCTGGGCTTTGTATGTGCTGCTGAGGCCAGTGGGGCGCAATCTAGCTCTGCTCTTCCTATTGCTCAATCTGGCGGGAGTGGCCGCGGAGTGCGCGTGCATCGTGATTCGCGCCGGAACCCTGGAACTTTTGGGACGGCCCAGTTCCCTGCACGCATTCAGCCCGGATCAGTTGCACGATCTGGGGATGCTGTTGCTGAAGGTGAGCGGGAGCGGAGGAGTGGTGCAGACGCTTTTCTATGGTGCGTGGCTGTTTCCGCTCGGCTACCTGGTCTTCAAGTCCGGTTTCCAGCCCCGGTTTCTCGGGGTGTTGCTGCTGCTGGACGGTTTGTGCATGACAGTTTGCTTTCTTCAGCTCAGCCTGTTTCCGGGCTACGAGAAGCTGACCTATCCAACATTTCCGATTATGTTCATTGCCGAGTTTGGCCTGGCAGTGTGGTTGATCTTCAAGGGCGTGAGGGAAGCTGAGAAGGAACTCCCGGCCCAACAGGGTTGAGGCGGGGAGATTGACGCTGCAGACCGCTCAGGATGATTGCGGTTTACACGGGCGGCAATGCGTCTACGACGGGTACGCCGGCGGGCGGGGTGAAGTGGAAGAGGGTGGGGGCGAGAGGGATGTTGGGGGTCTCGCCCGTGAAGGTGAAGCGGGTGAGCGCGCCGTCTGTCTCTTCGATCTCCATGGCGGTAATGGTTCCGTCGGCGGTCACGGTCAGAGAAAGACGGCTGACGCGATTCTCCAGGCCCTTGGGTTGGCCGGTGAGCTGGAATCGGCCGTTGGAGGCTGGCGTCTCCGTCAGGTTGTTCAGTTCCTTTTCAAGCTGGGTCTGGCCGAGCAGGAAACGCAGGGGCGAGCGCAAGTCGTCAAGGTCTTTAGCGGGGAGGCGCTGCACCTGCGGGTCGCCGGTGGAGTAGAACCAGGCGTTCTTGCCGTCAAGGAGGAACAGCTTGCCGGCAGGCGCGGTGTAGTCCCACCTCATGCGGCCCGGCTTCAGCAGCAGCAGTGTGCCGGTCTCGGTGCGGCGGATTCCCAGGCCCTCGTAGCTTTCAGTGAAGGCAGCCTTGATTGAATGCAGCTGGTTGTAATGGCGGTCGACGCGCTGGGCCATGTCTTTGGCGCTGGGCGCGGGCTGTTGGGCGCAGAGGGTGGCGGCGAGGAGCGCGGCAGCCAGAGTCAGGCAGCCGCGCCGCATCCATTTGTCTGCGCTCATTGGATCGGCTGGGTGCAGTTGGTGCCGCCCGCGGGATCGGCCTTGATGGTGCCGAATTCGTCGCTGCAGAAGCCGCGATTGCCGCTCTTGCCCACGGTCTGCGGAACTGCGGTTACCTGATAACCGGTAATGCGGTCCGTACCGTTGAGGTTGACCTTGGTGCAACTCCCAATGTTGAAGATGTAGCCGGACTTGATGCCGGTGGAGAGGTCGCCCTGGAGCATCTGGGCCGAGGTTGGCGAGGGCGGGCCGGATTTAGGATCGCCTCCGAGCGCGGTCAGCGAACAGGAATAGCCGTTGGCCGGGAAGGTGGAGGTGTATTGCAGTTGCGCCTGCATGACGGCGCGGATGGACTGGATGGCCGAGGTTTCGTTGGCCTGGCGGGTGAGGCCGCCGATGGTGGGAATCGCCATGAGCATCAGGATGAGAATGATGGCGATGACGATGAGCAGTTCCATCAGGGTGAAGCCGTCGTCCAGGGTAAATCCGTTGAACAGCCTGGCGATTTTGCCGGCGCTACCGGCGGTTGGAAGCGAGAACTTACGATTCATGAGATTCCAGTCCCTCTTGGAGCGGCCGCAGGGGCTTGGGCCGTCCGACAAAATGCTACAACGTATGGACGCGGAAGGGAAATGGGACGCTCGGGACAGCCGACAGCGGACAGTTTTCCGACGTCCGGTTCGAACTGTTGGCTGTTAGCTGTGAGCTGTTGGCTGCTTCTTCAACACACCAGCCTGGCGCGGTCCATCTTCACTCCATCCAGCCGGCCGAGGAGGGTGACGGCGATGCGGGCAGGTTGGAAGAGGCGCTGGGCCATGGCTTGGACCTGGGCTGCGTCGACCTCGTCGATGCGGGCGATGACCTCGTCCACACTGAAGAAGTTGCCGAAGTAGACTTCCTGGCGGGCGAGGTTGGCCATGCGGGCGCTGGAGCTTTCAAGGCCCATCAGGATGTTGCCCTTGAGCTGGTCTTTGGCGCGGGTCAGCTCCTCTTCGTGGAGCGGGGTCTGCTTGAGGTGGACAAATTCGGCCAGAATGAGGTCAACCACCTGCACGGCCTTGCTGGCAGAGGTGCCGGCGTAGATGCATAGGGTTCCTGTATCGCGGTAGGGGCTCAAATCGGAGTAGATGTTGTAGGCCATGCCGCGCTCTTCGCGGATGGTCTGGAAGAGCCGTGAACTCATGCCGCCGCCGAGAACGGTGTTGAGGATGAGGGTGGCGTAGCGGTTTTCGTCGGTGATGGGCGGGGCGGGGACGCCGAGGCAGATCTGCACCTGTTCGAGGGATTTCTTGTTGCGCAGGACGATGCGGGCGCTGGCCTCGGGCGCGGGCAGCTCGTGGAGCGTGGCGCCGCCGGGCATTGCGCCGAACTTTTGCGCGACTGACTCGACAAAGTGGTCGTGGTCGAGGTCACCCGCAGCGGAGAAGACCATGTTGCCAGTGTGGAAGCGGTCCGCGTGATAGGCGAATAGCTTTTGCTGGTCAAGGCTCTTGACGGTTTTGGTGGTGCCGAGGATGGGCTGTCCCAGCGGATGGTCTTTCCAGAAGCTCTGGGTGAAGAGCTCGTGGACCAGCACGTCGGGGTTGTCCTCGTCGATCTTGATCTCCTCAAGAATGACCCCGCGCTCTTTTTCAATGTCCTGTGAGGAAAAGACAGGGTTGAGCACCAGGTCCGAGAGCACGTCCAGGGCGATGGGCACGTGGTCGGAGAGCGATTTGACGTTGAAGCAGATGGTTTCTTTGCCGGTGAAGGCGTCCAGGTTG
>Ga0302320_10018315_pt1 | contig 14128 bp, 9 predicted proteins | sample Bog_T0_3_FD_202130 | JGI IMG/M metagenome (GOLD analysis project Ga0302320, IMG submission 202130) | Peat permafrost microbial communities from Stordalen Mire near Abisko, Sweden - Bog_T0_3 | ecosystem: Environmental > Terrestrial > Soil > Wetlands > Peat | place: Sweden: Abisko, Stordalen Mire... | reverse complement strand
GGGCGCCAGTTTTTACGCTGGCGCCCGTTATATGTATCTAACTTGACTTACTTATAAGCTGGCACCGCCGCTTAATTCGTGATCGTGACCGGCGCACTGATGGCCGCCGGAATGTTGGTATTAATCGTGTCCGTGGCCGTGACCGTCTGTGATCCGGTGGTTCCGAATAGCACGCCATTCGGATCGACAAACGTCGCGGTTCCATTCGACAGTGCCTGATCGTTTGGCAGAGCGGCACCGGTGTCTGAACTGGTGAGATGAATCTGGTCAAACGAGCCGCTCACGATGTGGAACGTGCTGTCCACCGCATTGACCGTGACGGTCGTGGTCGTCAAACCTTGCGTGGTCAGGCTGATCGGAGTCGGCGTTCCCGTATAGCCCAAGGTTGTTCCCGGGGCATTGGTCTGACCCGGCAGCAGAACCTGCAACTGGGTGAACTGCCGTTTGAGCAGTCCGAAGAAGGCCGTCTTGCTGGCCGGCAGTTCGCTGCTGTCAACCAGTTGTTGCGTGATGCCGTTCAAGCCGAGCACCGGACCTTTGGACGGTGAGGTTCCATATTGCAAGCCGGTCACGTTGGTGCTGATCTGCAAACCAAAGCCGCCGTTGGGCAGCGTCCAATTCACCCAATACGCCGCACTCGCAGGCACAACGAAGGCCGCCGGAGCTGACGACGGCGAGGTGTCCCAGTTGGTGGTATTCAATGCCGTTTCCGTCAGGAAGTTCTCGCTGAACGGATTGGGCGTGCCGGACACGGAGAAGGCGGAGTAAACCACGGCCGCGTTGAGCGCGACTGCGTTATTCGGCTGGCCGCCCAGATATATATCCGACGTGTTGGTGGTGGCACCTGGCGTCTCGGCAAAGATCGCCGCATTGTAGGACGGAATGATAAAGCTGCTGGTGGAGCCATCCGGTGCCTGCAACGTGCCAGCGGAGTCAGACGTGAACTGGATGGACCAGGTTCCCGTCGGGCTGGTGGCCGTGTTGGTCACGGTGCCGAGGTTGCCGGTTTCATTTGTAATCGAAACCACAGTATGTGTCGTATCTACAACCACGGTATTCGTGGTCGCGCCACCCGGCAAACTGCCAACCGGCGCGTTGTAGTATTCCGTGACCGCAGCGGTCACACCCGGAGTGGTAGTGGTGTCCGACCATCCACGGGAGCCGCCGCCATACATCGCATTGTTATTCGGATTGTTCACCTTGTATTGGAGGGTCAAGATGGCATTGGTCAAACCTTGCTGGATAGAAGCCACCAGGCAGTTGGGTTCATTCCAGTCCGGCGCATTGTCGTGAGCTGCCGGGTTGGGAACCACGAACAAATACGCCTCGCAGCCGGAAGTGTTGGCGACAGCGTTAGGCGCAAAACCATTGATGGTGAATGAATAGGTGACGGGATTGGCCGGCGTGGCATTGCCCACCCAGCTTTTACCGGTGTCGGCCCACAACCGGGCTTCATGACGGTCATATGCGCCGGAAGAACCGTAGATGATATTCATGCCTTTGACCGGCTTGGCCAGCGGATTAACAGTGGGCGGCGGCGGCGGACCGGCCGTGCCTTTGAGCACGAGGTTATCCACCCAGAATTTGGCGAACGGGAATCCGGTGGGAGAGGCCACACCGTTCGAGACGATGGCTCCGCTGTTGGCATTCCATTTTTCAAAAGTTATGCCTGAAATGGTGCTGATGCCGGCGATGGAGGGATCAATCGGAAAACTAACATGCACCCAGCCATTCGATGCTGTATTTGGAATATTGGTGGAACCAAGCGAGACGTTGGACGCATTAACTGGATTAACCCCCCTGATGTTAAAGCTGCGACCGTAGGGGTCACCACCTTGAGTGTCTGGTCCGAAAGCCGCCGGCCAGACTTGGCTGTTGAATTGATCAATCGTAAGAATTGACGTGTTGTCCCACTTGACGTCGAATTCAACGGATTTATACAGCGCCAGATTGACGACGCCGGCATTATACCAAGGATTACCGCCATTGATGCAAATGTAAGGATTCAACGGCGTGTCGCTGCTGGTATCGTTCGGAACCGTTATATGGAGCGAACCGCCACCATTGCCGGTGGCGTCTTGCGTGGCATCATAAGCATAAATACCACTGCCCCACCAGTTGCCAACACCGGAGATGCCGGAATCGAATGTTTGAATGGTAAGATCGGGGGTTACCTGCGCGGAGGCCGTGCCGGTGCTGATAAGCATGAACGCGGCCATGCCCAAGCCCGCAATGGCGGAAGGCATCCAGCGATTTATTGTTGTTTTGATTTTCATAACTGCTGTTTTTTGTTGTGGTTTTGGGGGAGCGGATTTACTTGACTTGCGAGTTGACTGTTTTGTTTTTTGTTTCGACTGCGACTGCACCGATGATCCCGGCACACGAAGGGTTGCCTGTGTTGTTAATGTTGGACAAACAATGTTTCATTAGACTCGCGCCGGGATTGATTGATGACAACATAGCACGGGTGCCGGTTTTGGCATGTCATCAAAAAAGGTTACAGGCTGGTGACAACTGGTGACAAAAGGATAGCTGTGATAAACCCTGTGTAAAAATTGAACAAAAGCTATACAAGCTGATTGGTCAGGCTGGCGAATTCACGGTATTGGTTAGTCCCCCTGCACGACGGTCCACATGCCCTTGGGATTAGCCAGCGTCCCGGTGCCGATGGTCTGCTCGATTTTCAGCGATTCTACATGGCCATCCATAAATAAATAATTAAAACGGCTTTTATGTGCTTTATACAACAAATTACCTTGGGATACGCCGCTCTGATCGGGAGCTTGAACCGGATTCGATATATCGGTCTGACAAAAAATGCCAGAATCCGCTGACCCCGGACCATTTTGCGGAGCGTTGCAGCAGCAGGTCCATTCGTTGCCAACGGTCTGCTGACCTTGAGGGGCCTCAACCAAAAGAAGGGTTCCAGACGAATCGCGCACGGCAGAACTTTTGTAGCCATGAGGATTCCAGTCAATCGTCGGAAATTTAAGTGAATCTTGCCAATAAACTCCAATTCCCAACATGCCTGGTTGGCCCAAGTCCGGCAGTGGATAGGTGCGCTTCTTGTTGTCCATTTGATAACCCACCCCTCCGCCACCGCCCCAGCCAGCATGGATGCCAACCATGGCGTAACTACGAATACCGCACCAGGTATTTGCCGGGTCGGTATTGCCACACCAACCGCCCTGACCTGCTTTGAGAAAGCGATCCGCTGGACACAATTCGATCTTGGGAGCTTCATCCGCATACCAAGCACCCCCGATAAAATCATTTGGGTCGGTATTGCAACCCATGTATTGCAACATTAACGTGTCCCAGGCAACCTGCCCGGCATTGCAATGCAAACCCGCTTCCGGGTAGCTATCTCCATTGTCACCTGCGAACATGGTAAAGCTCACGCCCAGTTGCTTCATTTGCGAACCGCACTGCATGCGTTGAGCGCGAGCTTTAGCGCTCGCCAGCGCTGGCAGCAGCATTGCCGCTAAAATGGCGATGATGGCAATGACCACCAGTAACTCGATCAACGTAAATCCGGCTTCAGGGTGATTCTTTCCGGAGGATTGGCGAAACATCAATTTTTTCATAAAACATGTTGTGGGTTCGAGAAAAAACCTCTTTCTTTATTGATTCACCAATATTATGTGCATGTTTTTGGCGATAAAATATTTTTTCCCGGCCGGCGGAGGTGGAACCTGAATATTCGCTGACGCAGCAAATTCCTCAAAGCTTTTCGGGCGATGATGATTACGAATGACCCAGCCCACCAACACCCGTTCCATTTCATGAATATTTTGAGGTGCCGGATCATTTGGTGCCTCCGTTGGAGTCGGCGCTATTACCGGAGGCTGTTGATAAACCGGCGTTGAAACCGCACTTGCCTTATTGGTGTCTTCATTGAATGCTGTATTGGCGGCCGGCGGCTTGGAATTGCCGCAACCGGCGACCAAAAAAAGTGATGCCAAAACCAGCGCATCCAGCCACGCGAATTGGCGGCGGCCGACAACTGGCGGCTCAAACTGGAAATGGCGAGGGGAAATTTTCATAAATTAAAAATCGCCACAGTGATAAAAATATATAGCATAAATTAGTTGGGTTGCTCTAATGGACAATAACTCATCCACGTCGACTTGGTTGTCCTCAAAATTGTGGACAAGCGGTTTTCAGCGCCCTGCCGCATCCTCACCACCAGCCAACCGCCATGCGCCCCAAATATTTCAACCTTAAATTCATCCCCGCCCTCGCCGCCACCATGCTGTCCGCCAATATATCTCCCGCCGCCGGCACCAACGACAACACGGTCTGGACCGACATCCGCACGTTCGGCGTGGAAGGCCGGGGCTGGAACGACACGAAGGATTTTTACGACCGCCTGCCCGCCAAGGCCGAGGGCATCGTGCGCCAACCGGTTTGGGATTTGAGCCACAACTCCGCCGGCATGTGCGTGCGCTTCGTGACCGACGCCACGGAAATCAAAACCCGCTGGGCGGTGACGGATCCGTGGCTGTATCAGCCCAATGCCACCGCCATTTGCGTCAGCGGGCTGGATCTTTATGTGAAGACTGAAAAAGGCTGGCACTGGCTGGCCGTTGGCATCCCACATGCGCAGACTAATGACATCACGCTCGTCAAAGATTTGATTCCCGGCAAACGCGAATATCTCCTTTATCTGCCGCTTTACAACGGCACGAAATATGTCGAGCTCGGCGTCGCCACCACGAACGTCCTGGAAAAAGCTCCGGCGTGGGGCGCGGGCGGGCGCAAGCCGATTGTGTTTTATGGCACCTCGATTTTGCAGGGGCTTTCCGCGTCGCGGCCGGGCATGGTCCACAGCGCGATCCTACAGCGCCGATTCAACTGGCCGGTGATCAACCTCGGCTTTTCCGGCAACGGCAAGATGGAACCCGAAATGGCCGACCTGCTCGCGGAACTTGATCCGTCGGTTTATGTGATTGATTGTCTGCCGAACACGGTTGCCGATGAAATCACGGAACGCACCGAGCCGCTCGTGAAAAAACTCCGCGCAGCGCATCCCACCGTGCCGATTGTGCTCGTGGAAGATCGCACGTTGCAGGGCGCGTTTCTCACGCAGGGCCAGATGGAATGGTATCACCTAAAAGACCGCGCCGCATTGAAAGCCGCATTCGACCGGCTGCAAAAGGCCGGCGACAAAAATCTTTATTACATCGAAGGCGAACATCTTTACGGCGACGACGGCGAAGGCAGCACTGACGGTTCACATGCGAATGATCTGGGTTTCATGCGGCAGGCGGAAATTTTTGCTAAAACGCTGGCACCGCTGCTAAAGCCACAATAAAAATAATCCGGCGGCTCACTTTTCGTTTCCAGTCACCAAAGAAATATCTAATTATTGAATTATGCGCTACGGACATTTTGACGATCTAAACCGCGAATACATCATCAGCCAGCCGGACACGCCGCTGCCGTGGATGAACTATCTCGGCTGCGAATCGTATTTCGGCCTCATCTCGAACACCGCCGGCGGCTACTCGTTTTACCGCGACGCCAAGCTGCGCCGCCTCTCGCGCTACCGCTACAACAACGCGCCGTTCGATGTCGGCGGACGCTATCTTTATTTGCGCGACAACGAAACCGAAAAATTCTGGTCGCCGTCCTGGCAGCCGACCCGCACCAAGCTCGACAAATACGAATGCCGCCACGGCATGGGCTACACCATCATCGGCTCGACAGCCAACAAAATTGAGGCGCAGACCACTTACTTCGTGCCGCTCGGCGAGACGCTGGAAATCTGGAAATGCAAAATAACGAATCACCGCAAAAAACCGGCGAAGCTCTCGCTATTTTCCAGCCTCGAATTTTGTCTCTGGGACGCGCAGGACGACAACACCAACTTTCAGCGCAATTTCAGCACCGGCCAGGTCGAGATCGTGGACGGCGTGATTTATCACAAGACGGAATACCGCGAGCGCCGGAATCATTTCGCGTATTTCGCCTGCTCGGAAAAGCTCGCCGGTTACGACACACAACGCGACACCTTCCTCGGCGCGTATCGCAGTTGGGACAATCCGGCGGCAGTGGCACGCGGCAAGTCGTTCAACTCGGTCGCCTGCGGCTGGGCGCCGCACGGCTCGCATCACGTCAAAGTGAATTTGAAGCCGGGCCAGACGAAGGAAATCATTTTCGTCCTCGGCTACCACGAAAACGCGGTGGATAAAAAATTCAGTCCGCCGGATTCGCAGACGATCAACAAGACGACCGTCAAGCCGGTCATCGCAAAATATCTCGACGGCAAAAATGTCGCCGCCGCCTTCCAGAAATTGAAGGAGAACTGGGACAACCTGCTCGGCACCTACCAGGTGACGTCGCCGGACATCCACGCCAATCGCATGGTCAACATCTGGAACGCCTACCAGTGCATGGCCACGTTCAACATGTCGCGCTCGGCGTCGTTTTACGAATCCGGCATCGGCCGCGGCCTCGGCTTCCGCGATTCCAACCAAGATTTGCTCGGCTTTGTCCACATGGTTCCAAGCCGCGCGCGCGAGCGCATCCTCGATTTGTCCGCCACGCAGCTCAAGTCCGGCGGCGCGTTCCATCAATATCAACCACTCACTAAACGCGGCAACCACGAGCTTGGCTCTAATTTCAACGACGATCCGCACTGGCTGATTCTCGGCGTCGGCGCTTATATCAAGGAAACCGGCGATTGGGGAATTCTCGACGAGCAAGTGCAGTTTGAAAACGAAGCCGGCTCGGAGCAGCCGCTTTACGAACATCTGCGCCGCAGTTTCAATTACACGCTCGAACGCATCGGACCGCACGGCCTGCCGCTCATCGGCCGCGCCGACTGGAACGATTGCCTGAACCTGAATTGTTTTTCCGACACGCCCGGCCAGTCGTTCCAGACCACGACGAACAAGGAAGGCAAGGTTGCCGAATCCGTGTTCATCGCCGGCCTGTTCGTGCTCGCGTCGAAGGAACTGGCGGCCATCGCCGTCAAACGCGGTTTGCCTGACGAGGCGAAACATTATCTCGCCGAAGCCGCGAAGATGGAAAAAGTCATCTACCAGCACGGCTGGGACGGCGAATGGTTTATCCGCGCCTACAATGATTTCGGCCAGCCCATCGGCTCGAAAGTTTGCAAGGAAGGCAAAATTTTCATCGAGTCGCAAGGCATGTGCATCATGGCCGGGGTCGGCTTGGACGACGGCAAGGCGAAGCTCACGCTGGAATCCGTCAACAAGCACCTCGCCACCAAACACGGCATCGTGCTCAACAACCCGGCGTTCACGAAGTATTACATTGAGATGGGCGAAATCTCCTCGTATCCGCCCGGCTACAAGGAAAACGCGGGCATTTTCTGCCACAACAATCCGTGGATCATCATCGCGGAAACGATGGTCGGCAACGGCAACCGCGCGTTTGATTATTACAACCGCATCAATCCGTCGGCGCGCGAAAACATCGGCGACCTGCACCGCTGCGAGCCGTATGTCTATGCGCAGATGATCGCCGGCAAGGACGCGCCGACGCACGGCGAAGCCAAGAACTCGTGGCTCACCGGCACGGCGGCGTGGAATTATTTCACCATCACGCAGTGGATTCTCGGCATCCGCACCGGCTTCGACGGCTTGATTGTTGATCCGGTGATTCCGGCGAAGTGGAAAGGTTTCACCGTCACGCGCAAATTCCGCGGCAAGACCTACGTCATCGAGGTCAAGAATCCTAACGGATTTCAGCGTGGTGTGAAAAAACTGCTAGTGGACGGAAAGGAAATTCGCGGCAATGTTCTGCCGCTGATTCCGCCGCAAAACAAACCAATCCTTGTCGAAGCGGTGCTGGAAGGTTAAGTTACTTAGCAATTGGCTCAAGACACAAGGCCGCGCATCAACGCGGCCTTGTTTTTTAATCCGTTTCGGCGGCGTTGACGCCGGAATTTATTTTTGAAAACCAAACATACCTGATGAATTTAATTAAATCCGTTTCCGCCGGCTTTTTGAGCGCGCTCGTCATCGCCGTTCCCCGGCTGCACGCGGTGCCGTTCCAGTCGCACGAAAAGGAAATCAACGCACTGCTCGCGCAGATGACGCTTGATGAAAAAATCGGGCAGATGGTGCAGCCGGATTTGAACTGCGTGACCAATCTCGCCGACATCCAAAAATACGGTTTCGGCTCGATGTTGAACGGCGGCAATTCCAAGCCAGCCGCCGGCAACACCCCGGAAATCTGGCGGCAGACGGTGGATGAATTGCAATCGTGGGCGCTCAAGACGCGGCTGAAAATTCCGCTGATCTACGGCATTGACGCCGTGCATGGCAACAACGACGTGGATGGCACGGTGATTTTTCCGCATCACATCGGCATGGGCGCGACACACAATCCGAAGCTCGTTAAACAAGCCGAACACATCACGGCGCTTGAAGTTGCCGGCATCGGTGCCCGCTGGGCGTTTGCGCCGTGCGTCGCGGTGCCGCAGGACGAACGTTGGGGCCGCACCTATGAAGGCTACAGCTCGGATCCGAAGCTGGTTTCCCAACTCGGCGCGGCGGCGATCAAAGGACTGCAAGGTGATGAATTGTCGGACCAATCCGATTCGGTGCTCGCGTGCGCGAAACATTTTATCGGCGACGGCGGCACGCTCGACGGCCATGACGAGGGCAACACGATTTGCGATGAGGCCACGCTGCGGAAACTTCACCTGCCGCCGTATCGTGCGGCCATCAAGGCCGGCGTCGGCTCCATCATGGTTTCCTACAGCAGTTGGAACGGCCTGAAAATGCACGCCAACAAATATCTGCTCACCGACGTTTTAAAAACCGAACTTGGTTTCCAAGGTTTTCTGGTTTCCGACTGGGCGGCGATTGACCAGATTTCGCCCGACTACAAAAAGGACGTGGAGCTATCTGTCAACGCCGGCGTGGACATGTTCATGATCCCGAACGCGCCCGGCAAAACGAACAACTACGCCGAGTTCATCCGGGACGTGAAGGATTTGATCACCGAGGGCAAGGTGTCACCGGCGCGGATTGATGATGCGGCGCGGCGGATTCTGCGGATCAAATACCAGATGGGGCTGTTTGAAAATCCCTACACTGATCCGGCGTTGACGGCGCAAATCGGCTCGCCCGCCCACCGTGCCGTGGCGCGCAAGTGCGTGCGCGAATCGCTCGTGCTGCTCAAAAATGAAAACCACGCCCTGCCGTTGTCGAAAAAAATCAAGCATCTCGTCGTGGTCGGTGCGGCGGCGGACGATTTGAAAATTCAATGCGGCGGCTGGACGGTTTCATGGCAGGGCGACGGCCAGTTGACGCGCGGCACAACCCTGCTCACCGCGATCCGGCAGACCGTTTCGCCGGAAACGGAGGTCACATTCTCACCCGACGGCAGCAATATTAAAGATGCTGACGCCGTGGTCGCGGTCATCGGCGAAGACCCTTATGCCGAAGGTTATGGCGACCGCACGAATTTGAATTTGTCGGCGGAAGATTCTGCGCTGATCGCCAAGGCAAAAACATCCGGCGCGCCGGTGACGACCGTTCTGCTTTCCGGCCGGCCGCTGATTCTCGGTTCCGCGCTGGAAGACTGCGATGCCTTTGTCGCCGCCTGGCTGCCGGGCACGGAAGGTGAAGGGGTCGCCGATGTTTTGTTCGGCAACGCTAAGCCGACGGGTAAATTGCCGCGCGAGTGGCTGCGGAACGACCGGCAATTGGCCGCGAATAAAATGGCCGGCCAGCCGCAGTTCAAATTCGGGTTCGGCCTGACTTATTGAGCATCTCTCATGCGCGAATTCGGGACGGAGCGCGCCGAGGGCGGGGAAATTACTGCGGGCGCTGTTTCATCGCCAGCACGCGGGCGAGATATCCCTGCACATTGGGATAGGCGGGTTCGATCCGGAGGACGGTTTCAAACTCGCGTTGGGCCTCATCCAACTGCCCTTGTTTGGCTAGGAGCACACCGTAATTAAAATGGGTTCGCGCGGCACTGGGATTCAACCGCGCCGCCGCGCCAAATTCATTTTTTGCCTCCGCGAGCTGGTTGACGGCAACCAGTTCCCCCGCGAGCGCAAAATGCGCCTCCCACAAATCAGGCTGCATCTGGATGGCCCGACGATATTGTTCGATCGCCTCGGCGTGCCGGTTTAATTTTGACAAAGCCCCGCCCACTTCAGCCCGATAAGCCGCGTTCTGCGGATCCAACTCCTGCGCCAGGCTGTAATCTTCGTAGGCCGGCTCAAATTTTCCGGTGGCGAGTTGGATGCCGCCCAATTCACTCCAGCCTTCCGCCAGACGCGGTCGCAGCGTCACCGCCTTGGTCAAATCCAGCTGCGCTTCGTCCCACTGGCCCAGTTCTGCCAGCAGCCGGCCGGCTTGAAAAAACGGCTCCCAATCGTGCGGCACCAGTTGCTGCTCCTGTCGCCATTGCGCCGCCGCCTGTTTCTCGTCGTGGATCGCTTCGAGGAACTCGGCAAAGTTTTCGCGCAGAGTATGGTCCGGCGGCGACCGGCGGATCGCCGATTGATAAACTTCCGACGCCTGTTGTGCTGCCGCCGGATTCATCCGCTGCCTCAAATTATTTTCTTCGGCGTGTAGCCGTTGGATTCGTGCTGCATTGTTTGGCTGGTCGCTCAACGGCGGCTGCTGTAGCCGGCCGATCATCACCTGCGTCACCGCGTGGCGGTTCCAATCGGTCAGGCCGAGCAGCCGGTCGCACGTTTCCTGCGACGCCCAGCCGTTGGTGCCGGCAGCGCGTGTGATGTCCGACGGCAGCATTTTTTCCACCTGTTCCGCCCACGCCTGTCCCAGTTGGTAATTGCCGTCGAAGGTGAAATGCACATGCTCGAAAAACGTTTCCTGGCCGCAAACTCCTGCCGGCAGGTTTTTCCCCAGGGCCGCAGCCGCATCAAACAAGGTCAGCCGGTCGCCCGCGAATTGTTTCCCGGTTTTTTGAATCGCGCCGTTGATGCGCGAATCGGCGCGAAAGGGCAACGCGTCCAGATCGCAGGCCGTCTGGAATTGCGCCCGCGCCCCAGCGAAATTGGTCAGCGCCAGCAAACACCCGCCCCAGCGGTAAGGCACTTCGGAAAACAGCGGATCCATTTTTGCCGCTTGTTCATATTTTTGGGCTGCTCCGGCGAAGTTCGATTGCACCTCATCCGCGTTGGCTTCGGATAACAATTGATCAAATTGCGCCCGCGCCGCCATGGACAGGCTGGCGTTGGTCATCGAAGCGAACGGCGGGCAGTCCTTGAGATTCACCGCCACGGTATTGAGCAGGATTTTTGCCCCCGAATTCAAACCTACTTTCACGATGTCATTCAAATTCCGCTGGAAATTCTGATACACCACCTCCTTGCGGGAATCATCCGCGCGCAGCTGGTTGCCGACGAACATGTTCATCCCGCCCCAGGAACTGTTGGGACTTTTCCCTTTCAGCTTGCGGCTGATGTCCACCAGCAGCTGGCCAATCCGCGTCTGCTGGATGGCCAGATTGAGCCGGACAAAGCCCAAGGGCGGAGCCTTCGCGCCAAAGACCGTCGCCGCGCCGAACGGCCCGACCATTTCGTTGTTGCCCATGTAAATGATCCACAGATCGCTGTCGGCTTTCGCACAATCGCGCGCGATGGGCAGGATGACGTGCGAGTTGATGGCCGTGATGCCGAGATTGACGACCTCGAATCGCGTGTCGGGATAACGCGCATCCAACAGCGTTTCCAGATAACGCGACGCCGCGTAAGGCGGTTCCGGTTCGCCGCGCGCCGCCGATTCGCCGAGAATGAATATACGATAGGCGTTCGCCGGTTTTTTCGCCTCCATCATTACCGGCCCCGGCGAGCGCGCCAGTTGTGGCGGGAAAAACCGGAGGCTGAAATTCTCGTTGTTGACCAGGTATTCCTTTTCACCGACCCGGATTTTTTCAAAGAAGCCGGTGGCATGGCCGTAACCCGCCAGCCGCAAACCAGCTTCCAGCCCACCCAACAACATCAGCGGCAAGAGCGTCAAGGCGACAAAACGAAACAACCATTTCCGGCGCGGCGACAGCGGGGGAGCCGGCTCATTGCGCGGATTCTGGCCGGGCGATTTGCCCGGTTTGCGTCTGACCTTTGTCTTGTTCGGACGTTGCTTCAAATGTTGAGTTTCAAAAAAGCCGGTTCAGCAGAATATTTTCCATACCCGTCTCCGTCCGCAGTGTTTCGAGAAACCGGCGGTGAATCGCCTGCGTCTCGCATTGTGCGATTTATGACTGAAAAATCGCTACCGGATATTAAACCAGCAATGGCTCGGCGTGGCAAAATCCTAACTGCTGACAGACCTCGTGTAAATGCTCACGACAGTCCCGTTCAAGTCGGCGACGTTTTTCATCGCGGCCCAGTTGGCGGCAACCGGAAACCAAGGTGTCGACATGTTCTATTTGGCGACGCGAAACCCACCGAAAAATTTCCGCGCGCAGGGCCACTGATTAATCATCAGTTCGCCGCGAACAAAATGGACGGCGAACCGCTGTTCAAATTCGGGTTCAGCCTGACCTACTGACCGTCCGGCAATTTGGCGCGGCCGATCTTGTGACCTATCCAGCCATAGAACGCGACGTAGGCGTAGGCGAGCAGCGGAATGATGAACGCCACCTGGCGGTTCCAATGATCCGCAATTTTTCCCATGATGGGCGGCAGGATGGCACCGCCGACGACGGCCATGACAAGCAGCGAGGACACCTGGCTTTTCAAGACGCCCATGCGGTCGAGCGCGAGCGAAAAAATATTTGGCCAGCCGATGGAGGTGAACAGCCCGATGCCGACGATGCACCACATCGCCAGCCTGCCACCGAACAGAACCGCCACTGCCAGCAGCACCACAATCGTCGCCGAAAAAAGGCCGAGTGTGCGTCCGGCAATACCCTTGCCGAACTGAAAAAAGAGCCAGCACAGCGCAAGCATCGGCAGATACATTTTCACCACATCCCAGCCGCGCCAGGACAAAAGAATCAAAAACGCGACGAGGGGAATTCCGGCCAGGAGCAGTTGTTTGTTCGCCTTTTTCATTTCGCTCAATTCCACCGCGCCCATGAATCGGCCGATCAACATGCCGCCCCAGAACAGCGACACATATTTGCTGGCGTCAATCGCGCTCATCCCGGCGACATCAGGCTGGCCGAAAAATTTGATGATCTGGCTGCCGACGGAAACCTCGCCGCCGACATACATGAAGATCGCCAGCACGCCGAGGACGACGTGCGGATATTTCAGCGCGCCGATGCCGGCATCAATCTTGCCCTCGCCGACATGCGGCAGATGCAGGAAGAAAAAAATCACGGCGATGACGGCGAAGACAATGGAAAAAAACAGGTAGGGAATTTTGACCGACTCCGCCTCGCTCACGCCGGCCTTGGAAAAATAATCATAAATCAAAGACGCGCCGATCAACGGCCCGGTGGTCGTGCCGAGCGAATTGAACGCCTGCGCCAGATTCAGGCGGCTGGACGCGGTCCGCTCCGGGCCGAGGATCGTGACATACGGATTGGCGGCGATTTGCAGCATCGCGAAGCCGAGGCCGACGACGAACAGGCCGCCCAAAAACAGCGGATAGGAAAGGTGGCTGGCGGCCGGCCAGAACATTGCACCGCCGATGGCGGCCAGCAGCAGCCCGATCACGACACCGTTTTTGTAGCCGATGCGCGCGATGGGATCGCCCGCCGTGGCGGAAATCGCAAAATACAAAAGCGACCCGATGAAATAGGCGCCAAAAAACGCGGTCTGCACGAACATGATCTGGTAGTTCGTCAGGGTGAACGCATCCTGCAGCCGCGGGATGAGGATGTCATTGAGCACCGTGATGAAGCCCCACATGAAGAACAACACGGTCATGATGGTGAACGGGCCGCGATAGGACTGGCCGTTGCCGGTTTGCGCCGAAGGAGAAATGTTCATGGGTTCGTTGGGTGATGGGTGGACGGCCGGAGTTTAGGACAACGCCGGCGGTGGCCAAGCTTTTTTGAAAAAATTTCCGGCCGGCGACACGGGATTTTTTTTGGGCGGAAGCGCGAGTCTTCATTGACATTTGCCGCGTTAGATGAAAAGTTCTTGCCGCGTTCCAGAATTAAAAACCGTTACCAGAAAACCTCGTGGCAGAAAAAGACGATTATTTGTTGGACT
>Ga0302320_10018314_pt1 | contig 14128 bp, 15 predicted proteins | sample Bog_T0_3_FD_202130 | JGI IMG/M metagenome (GOLD analysis project Ga0302320, IMG submission 202130) | Peat permafrost microbial communities from Stordalen Mire near Abisko, Sweden - Bog_T0_3 | ecosystem: Environmental > Terrestrial > Soil > Wetlands > Peat | place: Sweden: Abisko, Stordalen Mire... | reverse complement strand
CGGCGCGTGCCGATCTGACGTGGCGCTACCTTCCTTCACGATGGCGTTCCAGCCCATCATTGATATCGACACGGCTGCGATCTACGCCTACGAAGCGCTGGTGCGACCGACAGCGGGCGGCAGCGCGGCCGACGTTCTGTCGCAGATCAACGAGCAGAATCGCTACAGCTTCGATCAGGCCTGCCGGGTCAAGGCGATCGAGCTGGCGGCGCGGCTCGAAATGGATACTCTCCTGAGCATCAATTTTCTTCCCAACGCCGTCTATCAGCCGGCTGCATGCCTGCAGAAGACGTTCGAGGCTGCCCGGCGTGCGCAGTTTCCAGTGCATCATCTGATGTTCGAAGTGACTGAGAACGAACCATCCCGCGATGTGGGTCACCTGCAGTCGATATTCAGTGAATACAGGCGCCACGGGATGATCACTGCCATCGATGATTTCGGTGCCGGTCATTCCGGGCTCAACATGCTCGCCGACTTTCAGCCCGATGTCCTCAAGATCGACATGGCGCTGACCCGCTCCATTCATACGGACAAGGTGCGCAGCAAAATCGCCGGCGCGATCATCGGTCTGTGCAGGGATCTGCACATCAGCGTCGTCGCGGAGGGCATTGAAACGATCGGGGAGGCGGTGGCGCTGCGCGCCCTGGGCGTACACCTTTTCCAGGGCTATCTGTTTGCGCGGCCAGCCATCGAGCAGCTACCCCTGGTCCCGCGGTCCGTCATCGACGAGGTACAGTCCGGCCACGCGCCCGGCGGCCACCTCAGGCATGCGGCAGGTTCGCGATCGCGAGCCTGACGCGCGCCGTGACTGCGCGCGGTGCCCCGTCTCCGGTCGGTCAGGACAGTGGGTCCGCGAGATAGGCTTCGAGCTTTGCGAGATGCTGCCTCGCACCCTCGAGGGCGCCGTACCTGTCGACCACTTCGTCGCGCGACTTTCGGGAGGGGTGCAGCTGTCGCAGCGTGATCAGCGTTCCGCGGCCTGAATCCTGCAGGGTGACCGTGGCTTCGAACCACGTCCGTTCGCCGTCGCCATGGTCGAAAACCAGCCTCGACGGCGGCGTGATTTCCTTGAAGACCACCCGGTTCGGGTAGCGGGTGCCGTCAGGGCCCACCATGACAAATGTCCACACGCCGCCAACGCGGAAATCCATGTTGACGGCTTCGTTCCTGAAACCATCGGGGCCCCACCACCGGTTGACGTGTTCAGGTTCGCTCATGGCCTTCCAGACGAGTTCGCGTGCAAAGGGTACTTCCCTGTGCACGATCAGTTCGCGCTCCGCGGTGTTGTCGTTCATCGCTTTTTCTTCTCCTGTTTCTCAAGGGACTGCAGGTAGTGCTCCAGGCGGTCCAGGCGGGATTCCCAGACACGGCGCTGTTCCTCGATCCAGCCCGACGCTGCGTTCAGGGGCGCCTCTTCCAGGCGACAGGGTCGCCACTGGGCGTTGCGGCTGCGGCTGATCAGCTTCGCCCGCTCCAGCATTTTCAGGTGTTTGGTGACGGCCGGCAGGGACATGTCCAGGGGCTCGGCCAGTTCGCCCACCGTGGCCTCACCCTTGCCGAGTCGGGCCAGCATGGCGCGCCTCGCCGGGTGGGCCAGGGCCATGAAGACATCGTCGAGCTGCGCTTGGCATTTAACCATTTGGTTAAATTATAATCAGCCCGATGATACTGTCAATAGTCGCGTTCGAATGGCGGGGACCGGCCTGCGCTCTATTCGTGGATGGTGTGCGGCGCGGCGGGGGCGAGGTCGATGTCGGGGTCCGATTTGCGGGCATCACGGACCATCGTGATGGCCCGGGGCAGCAGCAGCACCAGCGGCACCGCCAGCAGCGTCGTGCCGGCATTGATCGCGACGAGCTGATGGAAGGACAGATGCCAGCGCTCGATCAGCGTCGCCCCGATCCAGTCACTGCCGTAAAGGCAGAAATTGCGCACCGCCATGATCAGCGAAAAGCCGAGCGCCTCGCTGCCAGCCGGCGTGGCACGCACCGCCAGGTGCATGATCGAAACTTCGGCCAGCGTGTAGCCGAATCCGTTGACGGTCTCCGCAATGCTGGCCTGAACCACCGAACCATAGAACCAGTACGCCAGGTTGCCGATGGCGCCTGCAACCAGGCAGATCAGCAGCAGCGTGCGCAAGCTGAGGCGCCGGCAGGCATAGGTGCCGTACAGGGCCGCAGCCGCCATGCCGGCGGCGCCGCTCAGCAGCGTCAGATTACCCTGCCCCTGGGTGGTCAGGTGCAGGTCGTTCTGCTGGACGTAGAAGATCGCCGTGAAGATACCCGGCGCGCTGTAGAACAGGGCCGCAAATCCGGCTGCCGCCCACATCGTGCGGGCTGAGCCGATGGCCCGCAGCTGCGCACGGGTGTCCGCGAGGAAGCGGCCCGCCGAGGGCCGCGGCGCCTGCTCGCGCATGCACAGCCAGGCGACCGGCACGATCAGGAAGGCGATCGTACCGCAGGCGACGCCCGTCCAGGCCAGCGCAAGCGTGCCCAGGAATCCGCCCCCCGGACCCCCGCACAGCACCGAGAACTGCTCGGCGATGAAGCGCAGCGAGGTGAGCCGCCCGGGCCCTCGGCTCTGCCGTGCCGCCTCGACCATATAGCCGCCGATCGCCGTACTTGCGACGACCATGGCCGCGCTGATGACGACGCAGATCCCGAGCAGCATGGAATAGGTGATCGGCACCAGCACCAGCGCGAACCAGGACAGGCTCGCCACCGCGCCGCCGATGATCAGGTAACTCCTGCGTCGGCTGCCGAAGACCGGTACCGCGTCCTGGTACATGCCGATCAGGGGCTTGAAGTACCAGGGTAGGCTTGACCAGAAGAAAAAGGCCGCGTTGACCGACCGGTCCGCATGCAGCGTGTTCTTGAGCAGGTTCTGCAGCGGGATCTTGGCGAGGATCACGCTCTGCGCGAGCGTCGTCGCCAGCACGCCGGCGAAGATGACGATTCCGGCGTAAAGCAGTTTCCTGCGGTCTGCGGCCTCCGTTGCAGCGGCTTGCGAAATGGACATCCAGTCTCCGGGTATTGAAGCCGTTGCGTCTGCGCGGACGCATCATAGCGGAGAAGCTGCGGGTCTTCAGATCGGCGTCAAGGCGCTGATGATTCCGAAATCGATGCCGTTCATGGCGTCGGTCGTCGCAGTGCCCCGGACCGCCAGCGTGAGCGTGGCGGGCGAGGTGGCGTAATTCGCGAATCCGAGACCGGAAAACGTAACGCCGTTCAGGACCGCGTAGTTCGCCGTGCAGCCCGAGATCGTGTAGCTGACCGCGTATTCATTGATCGCCGTATCGGGCGTGCTGATCGTGCCTTGCAGCAGGCACCCGGTCGTCGATCCCTGGCCGGACATCAGGCCTGCGGCCGTAATGGACAGCGAATCGATGGGGGGAGCGGCCGAGACTCCAGGGCTCACAACCGCAAAGTTGCCGGTGACGTCGGACAGCGCAGACGGAACGCCGGACGCAGCGTCTGGCGTCAGCGTCCAGGATCCCGGAACCGGGGTACTGGTCGTGACGGTCGTGAAGCTCACCGCCGCGCTGATCGACTCAGCGGTCGCCGCCGAGCCGTTCAGCGTGCCGATCCCGTAGATGTCGCCGGTGTCCGGGAAGGAGCGGCCAAAATTCGCGTAGCCGCTCAGGGTCGCCGCGATCGTATTGCCCGCGATCTGCAGGTCGCCCACGAACTGCAGACCGTCGCTGCGGATCACGACCAGGTTGCCCGCGGAGTCGATGATGGCGGTCACCGGGAAGCCGGAATTCGCGTCAGTTCCGGCCCACAGGCCGACCAGCGAGGCATTGGGGGGTGGCGTCATGCTGCCGGAGCCGCTCGAGCCGCCGCAGCCGACGAGGCAGGTGCTGAGACAGGCGATGCCGGCGATGCCGGATTTGATGCGGAACATTGGCTTTGACTCCCTGCGGTGCCCGGCGGCGTGACCTTCTCTGTGAGTTAGTGCCGGGACACCCCGGCAAGTTCCTGGGCCCGGGTTAAGATTTGTTTGCCTGGCCGCGGCAGCTGCATTTCAGGCTGCGCGCTTACCAGAGGCCGCCGAGCGCCACAGTGATCGCCTCGCCATTCACGCCGCCGGCCGCGTCGCTGCACAGGAACGCGATGACCTGCGCCACCTCCAGCGGTTCCAGCACGCGGTTCTGCGGATACAGCGCTGCGCGCTCGCGCCACACCGCCTCGACGGTGACACTGCGCCGGGCGGCTTCCGTCTCGGCCGAGCGCTCCGCCATCGCCGTGCGAACCCAGCCCGGCAGGACCGCATTGGAGGTCACGCCGAAAGGCCCTGCATCCTGCGCGATCGCCCGCGCAAGCCCGATCAGCCCGTGCTTGGACGCGGTATAGGCGCTGCCGCTGCGCTCCGCCTTCTCGCCGGCGGTCGAACTCGTGAACACCAGACGGCCGTAACCGCGTCGGGTCATGCCGCCCACGGTCAGGCGTGCGAGCTCGAACGGCCCGTCGAGATTCACCCGCATGGTCTCGCGCCAGACTTCCGGTTCCTGTTCCCAGATCAGCCGCTCGTGCGCCGAGCCGATCCCATGGTTCACGACCAGGATGTCGACCGGTCCCAGCCGCCGTTCGGTCTCGGCCACGGCCAGTGCGCAGCCCGCGGCGGTCCCGAGGTCCGCGGCGACGTAGTCGAGGCCAACGCCAGCGAGCTCGGCGGTGTTGCGCGCGACGATCATCACGCGCGCCCCGGCCGCGGCCAGCAGCAGCGCCGCTTCGCGCCCTATGCCGCGGCCGCCGCCGGTGACCAGTGCCACGCGGCCGTTCATGTTCTTTCCTGCATAGGCGGTTGCAATTCCTTCCCGTCGGGGGCAAGAATCTGCCATGGATCGGTCAGTCGCGGCTACAGCCAGGACGATAAATTTCATTCACCCCGGCGCATGACCACGTATGTCGCACTGCTGCGCGCGGTCAATGTCGGGGGCACCGGCAAACTGTCGATGGCCGACCTGAAGGCCGTCTGCGCCCGCGCAGGCTTCAGCCGCATCGAGACCTATATCGCGAGCGGCAATGTGACCTTCGCCAGCGCGCTGTCCGCGACAGGCGTCCGGGCGATGCTGGAGAAGCGCCTGCAGGCTCACACCGGCAGTCCCGTCGGAGTGTTCGTGCGCACGGCGGCCGAACTCGCGGCCGTACTCGCGGAAAATCCCTTTGCGGATCGCGATCCGCGCGCAACCTATGCGTTCTTCCTTGACGCTGCGCCACCGCCGGCTGCACTGACACAGGCGCGCGGACAGGTCGATGAGCTGATCCACCCCGGCCGGCGCGAGATCTACGTCCACTATCCGTCCGGCATGGGGCGCTCGAAGCTGCGGCTGCCGGCAGCGGCTGCGGGCACCGCGCGCAACCTCAACACGGTCGCGAAGCTGGTGAGCCTCAGCGGCAGCTGAGTGCAGCTCAGGGCTTGTTCGCCTGCAGCCAGGCGGCGCGATCGGTGGTGATGTTCCGGCCTGACTCAACCAGGGGCCGTACGACCGACTCGAAGTAGCCGCGCTCCTCGGCCGTGAACCGTTCCGTGAGGATCTGCCCGAGGGAGGGCGCCCACGGATGCGGCGAGGTGCCGATGAAGACCTGCCAGGAGCGGATCGGCGAGGTCACGACATCGATGTGCAGTTCCAGATGGATGTCGACGAAGCCGGCGCCCTTCGCCTGGCTCACGAGGTCACGCTCCGAAAAATTCACGAGAGGACTGCGCGCGCAATCCTCGGCCGTGTCAGGGAACTGCGCCGCCTTCCAGCGATGCAGCAACTGCAGGAAACGGTCGTTGCCCGCTGCGCCCGGCTGGTCGAGCCGCGCCCGCAGCGCACGCGCGTAGAACGCTTCGTCCTGCAGTATCGGCTCCGCCAGCGAGATGCGGCCGCCGGGTTTCAGTATCCGGTGGAATTCGCGCAGTGCCTTCGGCTTGTCGGCAACGTAGGCGAGCACCGCGCGGGTCGTGACGACATCGACCGTAGCGTCGGCGATGCCGCCCAGGTCATCCGCCGGGCACTCCAGGAAGGTCAGCTGCGCAGCAATGCCGCGCTGCGCGGCAATGCCGGCCGCATACTGCAGCAAGGGCGCCGAGATGTCGGTTGCGATCACGCGCAGCGTCGGGCCGATGCGCTCGATGGCACGAAATGCAACCAGCCCCTCGCCGGAGCCGATGTCGGCCAGCGTCATGCCGGGCGCCAGCCGTGCGGCATCGAGAACCCGGTCGGCGAATCCGCTGACGACCCCGGTGACGACCTCGCCATAGGCTGCATTATCGGCGTGACGCCGGTGGAGCAGCCACTCGGACCAGACGTCGGCATCGCCGCTGCGGACTGTGTCACTCATGGCTGCAGTATAGGCCTGGATGATCGCGGCGCCACGCGCCGGCAAATGGACTATCGTAGGGCCATGGATGTGCATTTCGCCTGTACCCAGTGCGGCGCCTGCTGTCGCGACCTGAAGCTGCCGCTGGTTGTCGCGGAGGCCATCCGCTGGCTGCAGGCCGGGCACCCGGTGCAGGTGATCTGCGAGGCCGCTCCGTCACCCGCTCCGGCGGCGCCGCCCGATCCCCGCGGCGCCCACTTTCGCCGCCGCGCATTTGCGGCGCTGAGCGGCACGCTTCCGGTCGACGTTGCGGTGATCCTGGCGGCGAACCTCGAGGGCCGCTGCCCCAATCTGCGTGATGACCAGCGCTGCGCAATCTATGAATCGCGGCCTGTCGTGTGCAGGGTGTACCCCGCGGAGATCAACCCGTTCATCGAGCTGAACCCTGCAGCGAAGGTCTGTCCGCCCGAGGCCTGGGCAGGCGGCAGTCCGCTCCTGCAGCGCGGCGGCCGGATACTCGATGCGGTGCTGAACGATGACATCGATCGGGCGCGCGCCGTGAATCACAGCGACGCCGACGTGAAGATGCGGATCTGCGCGTCCCTGCAGCTTGCGCAAGCCGCCCGCGCCGGCGAGGGCTTCGTCATCTATTCGCCGCAGCCGCAGGAGCTGCTGGCGGCGCTGCTGCAGGCCACCACCGATCAGCCGCCTGCGGCGGCGGGTCAGGGCTGGGGATTCCTGTCGGACCGACAGGAATCCCTGCAGGCGCTGGCGGGGAGCGGCGCGGTTGCGCGCCGCCCACCGGGCCTTGGCACGGTCCCCTGCGAATTCGTCGGTTTCGGGGTCGCCCCGCCGTCTGCACCCAAATAGTGCGGTGCGACGGGTCGCCTGCCCCGCTTGCGTCCCGCGCGCGCCGCGCGCAGCAATTGATTGACACCCGCGGCCCGCGTCTTGCTAGGCTCCCCGGACAAGCAGCGTACAGCGGGGAGGACGATTGGCAGGCACACCGTACAACGAGATCTACCTCGGCAACGGCGACTGCCGTGCGCATTACGCGCGCTACGCGGAGTGGCTGGCGAGTCAGCCGCCGGACCGGCTGGCGCAGAAGCGAGCCGAGGCGGACATCATGTTCCACCGCGTCGGCATCACCTTCGCCGTCTACGGCCAGGAGGAGGGCGCCGAGCGCCTGATACCGTTCGACATCGTGCCGCGCATGCTTCCCGGGGATGAATGGCTGCGCCTCGAGACCGGCCTGAAACAGCGCGTCAGCGCTCTGAATGCCTTCATCCACGACATCTACCATGACCAGGAGATTCTGCAGGCCGGCGTGATCCCCGCCGAGCAGGTGATGTGCAACTCGCAGTACCGGCCGGAGATGCAGGGCGTCGACGTGCCGGGCGGCATCTATGCGCACATCGCCGGCATCGACATCGTCCGCGACGATGCCGGCGAGTTCCGCGTGCTCGAGGACAACCTGCGGGTCCCCTCCGGCGTCTCCTACATGCTCGAGAACCGCAAGATGATGATGCGCCTGTTCCCCGAGCTGTTCTCCGAGTACCGCATCGCGCCGGTCGATCACTACCCGGACGTGCTGCTCGACAACCTGCGCAGCGTCGCACCGATCGGCGTCGCCGATCCGACGGTCGTACTGCTGACTGCGGGCGCCCATAACAGCGCGTACTTCGAACACGCCTTTCTCGCCCAGCAGATGGGCATCGAACTGGTCGAGGGGCAGGATCTGTTCGTGCGCGACGAGGCCGTATTCATGCGCACGACGCAGGGGCCGCGACGCGTCGACGTGATCTACCGCCGCATCGACGACGACTTTCTGGACCCGCTGGTGTTCCGGCCGGACTCCATGCTCGGCGTCCCGGGACTGCTGGCCGCCTACCGGGCGGGACGAGTGACGATTGCCAATGCGATCGGCACCGGCGTTGCCGACGACAAGTCGATCTACCCGTACGTGCCCGACATGATCCGCTTCTACCTCGGCCAGGCGCCGATCATCGGCAACGTGCACACCTGGGTCCTGCGCCGCAAGGACGATCAGGACTATGTGCTCGCGCACCTCGAGGACCTGGTCGTCAAGGAGGTGCATGGCGCCGGCGGCTACGGGATGCTGATCGGGCCGGCTGCGACCAAGGCGGAGATCGCCGCCTTCCGGCAACAGATCATCGCGACTCCGGAACGCTATATCGCCCAGCCGACCCTGGCGCTGTCGACCTGCCCGACCTTCGGCGACCGCGGTATAACCCCGCGGCACATCGACCTGCGCCCCTTCGTGCTGTCGGGTCGCGAGGTCACGATCGTGCCCGGGGGACTCACCCGCGTCGCGCTGCGCGAGGGGTCGCTGGTCGTCAACTCCTCGCAGGGCGGCGGCACCAAGGACACCTGGGTGCTGGAGGACTGATGCTGAGCCGCACCGCCGACCACCTGTACTGGATGTCGCGCTACATCGAGCGCGCCGAGAACCTCGCACGCCTCGTCGATGCGCACTACCGCATGTCCCTGCTGCCCCATTCCCCCGAGAAGCTCGCCAATTCGCTTGGCGCGACGATGCGCGCGCTGCAGCTGGAGGTCGACTACAGCAAGGCGCACGCGGCGATCGAGCCGCGCGCCGTATTCGAGTTCCTGACGCTGGACCGAGGTCATCCCGGCAGCATCGTCAGCTGCCTGCGCTCGGCGCGCGAGAACGCCCGCGCGGTGCGCGGCTCGCTGACGTCGGAGCTGTGGGTCACGCTCAATTCCACCTGGCTCGATTCACGCGCCTTCGGCGCACGCGGCGCACGCAGCGCCGACGTCGGCCAGTTCGTGGAATGGGTCAAGGAGCGCTCCCACCTGACCCGCGGCGTATCGATCGGCACCATGCTGCGGGACGAGGCGTTCTACTTTTCGCGGATCGGGACCTTCCTCGAACGCGCCGACAACACCAACCGCATCCTGGTCGCACATCAGAGCGACCTCGTGCCCGGCGCCAGCATAGTCCCCGACCCCTACGAATGGACCGTGCTGCTGCGGGCGCTGTCGGCGTTCGAGATCTACCGGCGCGTCTATCGCGACGTGATCACGCCGATGAAGGTCGCGGAGCTGCTGATCCTGCGTGACGACATGCCGCGCTCGCTGCTGCGCTGCTGCAAGGAAGTGCACCAGAACCTGAAGTCCGTGAAGAACGAACAGTCCGCGGAGACCGAGCGCCGCGCCGGCGAGATGCACGCGACGCTCTATTTCACACGGATGGAGGACATCGTGGGCGGCGGACTGCCGCAGTTCCTCGCCAGCTTTCTCACGCGCCTGCGGGACCTCGGCGACCGCATCGCGACCGACTTCCTCGTGCCCGCCGCGGAGGCTTAAGGTAAATGCTGCTGCATATACGTCACGAGACCTACTATCGCTACGAGCGCCCGGTCAAGCACAGCGTGCAGAGCCTGCACCTGACGCCGCGCCGCGAGGCCAGCCAGCGCACGCTCGAATGGTCCATCTCCGCGCCGGGGCGCCGCATCGAGCAGGTCGATCCCTACGGCAACATCTCGCACCTGCTGACGATCGAGGAGCCGCACCGGGAAATCCGCCTGCTGGTCTACGGCGTCGTCGAGACCTCCGGCGGCGATGAACCGCAGGATGCGGGCGCTCTGTCGCCGCTGGCCTACCTCGCCCCGACCACGCTGACCGCGCCAAACGAGCTGCTGCGCGCCTTCGCGCACGAGGCGGTGGGCGGTGAGCTGGATCCTGAAGTGCGCGCGCGGGTGCTGGCGGAGGCCGTCTGCGCCCGGGTCCGTTACAAGCCCGGCACCAGCGATGTCCAGGACACTGCCGCTGCCGCATTCAAGGCCGGCGAGGGCGTCTGCCAGGACCACGCGCACGTGTATCTCGCCGCGGCGCGTGCGCTCGGCCTGCCGGCGCGCTATGTCAGCGGTTATCTCTACACCGGTGAGGCGCAGGATGCCGCGAGTCACGCCTGGGTGGACGTCTGGCTCGGCGCCGAGCGCGGCTGGCGCAGCATCGACGTCACGCACCAGCGCCCCGCCGTGCGCACCTACTGCCGGCTTGCTGTCGGCCGCGACTACCTCGACGCCGCTCCGGTGCGCGGCGTTCGCCAGGGAGGCGGCGGCGAGAAGATGGCGGCGACCGTGCTGGTCGCAGAGTCGGCGCAGCAGCAACAGTAACTGCGGTCGGGTAGAATCGCGGCGCATGACCTACTGCGTTGCCATGCTCGTCGATACGGGGCTCGTCCTGCTGTCCGATTCGCGCACCAACGCCGGTGTCGACAACGTCAATACGTTCCGCAAGATGACGACGTTCCAGCGGCCCGGCGAGCGGGCGCTCGTGCTGCTGTCGGCCGGCAACCTTGCCGTCACGCAGGCCGTCGTGCAACTGCTCCACGAGCATGCCGACGGGCCCGACCAGCCGGCGCGCATCTTCCGGGCTCCCAACATGTTCGATGCTGCGCGCGTCGTCGGCGCAGCGCTGCGCACGATCCACCAGCGCGATGCCGTGGCGCTCGAGGAACAGGGCCATGAATTCAATGCCACGTTCATCCTCGGCGGCCAGATCCAGGGGGAGCCGCCGCGGCTGTTCCTGGTCTATACGGCCGGCAATTTCATCGAGTCGACGGTCGACACGCCGTACTTCCAGATCGGCGAGTCGAAATACGGCAAGCCCATCATCGATCGCGTGATCTCGCGCTCGAGTAGCCTCGCCCAGGCCGCGAAATGCGCGCTGATCTCGATGGACTCGACCATCCGCTCGAACCTGTCGGTCGGGCCGCCGCTCGATCTTGCCGTGATACGCAGCGACGAGCTGCGCCTGACGACGCACCTCAACATCGACATGGACAACGAATACTTCAACCGCATCCGCACGCGCTGGGGTTACGCGCTGCGCGAGGTATTCAGCGAGCTGCCCGATCCAAACTGGTGACGCGACGCAGGATCTCGTCGCGGAACTCCATCGCCTCACGTGCATCCAGGCCGGGGATCGTCTCGGGCTGGCCCATCGCGTTCTGGATCACCAGCGTCGACAGGCCAAACAGCCGTTCGAGGACGCTGCGACGGATCACGATGTCCTGGATCTTCAGGAACAGCAGCGTCTCGTGCGACTTCGACAGCAGGCCCTTTTCCAGCGTGATGCCCTGTGGGACCATGTCGAAGCGATAGGAGCGCACCCTGATGAAACAGGCGATCCAGAGGATGGCGAGTGCCAGCGCGGGAATCGCCATCAGCTGCAGGGCGAAATGATAGCCGCCGAGCGCTGCGGCCAGCGCCAGCGCCACCAGGAGGCCGAGCGCGAGCCACGCGGAGCCTTTCTGCACCATGAAGTAGAAAACCGCGCGCTGACCGAGCTGCATGCTGCGATTAGACCATTGCGCGCCTGCCCGGCGCTAGTCGGCATTCCTGTTCAGTGACCGACCATAGTCGCTGAGCAGGATCTGGACCCCCAGGTAGCCGAGCAGTTCCGGCCGGCCGTCGGCAAAGCCCGTGATGCTGCGGCCCATCATGAACAGCGCGATGCAGCTGTGGCTCAATTTGTAGCGCCCGCCGATGTCGAAGGTCGTCGCGTGCTGCGCCGTGCCGAAGGCGTTGTCATCGTAGATCTCGGCGTCGAGTTCCAGCCGCTCGTCAACGGGGCGCCCGACCGCAAGACCCATGATCCGCTCACGCGGGCCCTTGCCGGGAATGAAGTAGCCCACTTCGATACCGACGTCCAGCGGGCCGATGCGCCGGGTGGCCTCGACGGGGACCAGGTAGCGGGGACCGGGCACCGCAATACCCGCTGCGCGCGGGTCGCTGCCGCCGCCCAGCTCGACCTGGGGAAAGGCCGAGACCTGCAGGCCGCCTTCACCCTGGTCGAGGAAGCGCCACTTCACTCCGGCATAGCCGTTGCCCCAACCGCTGTCGCGCTCGCCGCCCCGAATGTCCTGCAGGACGTAGGGCAGCTCGTAGGTCAGCTGGATGCGCTCGCCGACGCCGAAGTTCAGGTCGAGCTGCGGCGATTGGTAACTGCGGTTGCCGCGGGCGATCGTCGGCACCTCACCGATGTTGATCTCCCAGTTCGCATTGCCCGGTGTGCCGGGATCATTGGTCAGGAACGGCGGCCCCGCCTGCGCGTGCAACAGTACGGGCAGCAGCGCCAGTCCCGCAAGCGGCCGGACGATGTCCGCCCCGCGGCTATTCGCCAAGCACCAGCACCCGGAAGCTGCCTTCGCGCACCACGGGACGCGGATGCGGCTCGGCAGCCGTCGCCGCAGTCGCCGGGTCGAACTCGGCGGCGACCGTGTAGATGCGGTGCGTCATGGGGTCCAGTGCCAGCGTTCGTGCGCTTTTCTGTGTCGGTACGGTCGCGACGACCGAGTAATGGTCGGCGTCATCCTCGTGGATCACGGACAGCGTACCGTCCTGTCCGTTGGAGGTGAACACGAGGCCACGCCGCGCATCGAAAGCCGCGGCATCGGGCCCTTGCCCGATGGGCGCTGTCGCAACGTGCCTGCCGGTGGCGGCGTCGGTGACGACCAGCGCGCCGTTGCCGCAGGTGCTGAACAGCCGCTGGTGCGTGGCATCGAAGGCGAGGCCGGTCGGCTCCTCGCAGCCGGGCAGCTGCCAGGTCGCGATGCGCCTGCCGGTTACGGCATCGAGCTCGCCGAGCTGCGCGGTATTTTCGATGTTGAAGAATACATGCCCATTGCCGTCGGCCTGCGCGAATTCCGGTTTGCCGCCTGCGGCGATCGTTGCCAGCGTCGCGCCGCTCAGCGGGTCCAGCATCGTGATGTCCTGGCTCCTGCCGTTGAATGTGAACAGGTGCCGGCTCGCCGTATCGTAGAGGATCGCATCCGGATTGTGCCCGCTGACTGCGAAGGTGCTGATGGTATCCAGCGACTTCAGGTCGAAGACCGTCACGGAATCCGCGCGGCCGTCGCTGATGAAACCCTTGCCGAGATCGGGCGCCAGCGCGATGCCGTGCACGCCGTCCGTGTGAGGGATTGTGCCGAGCAGCGATCCATCGGCGGTGCTGACCACCAGCACGCGGTCGCCGCGCGCGATGAACAGCCGTTGCGCGGCCGGCTCCAGGGTCAGGTAATCCCAGCCGCCGGGTCCCCCGAGTACGTACTGCTGGCGGATCCCGTAGGACGCCGCCGCAATCGCCGCCGCTCCCAGCAAACCAGACAGACCAAGGACCATTGCGCGCATGCACCTGAACTCCTGCGGATGAACAGCCGCATTGTAGCGCGCGCAGCACGTCATCTGACCGCAGTCATGAAACCGTCACGTAAACCGCCAAGAATCTGCGCCCAGCGGATCAATCAGCCGTCACACAAGAGGTACGCCACGCCATGTCCCGGATTTCTGTTGCGCCCACGCATCGTTCGCTACGCCTGAGTATCGCCGCCATCCTTGCGCTGAGCGCAACCGCAACGGCCGTTGGCGCAGAGCCTGCGGACAGCGGCACGCCGGTCACGACGAATGGCGACCAGGTCAATCTCGGCACCGTCGGCGCCGCGAGCGGTGCGGCGATGGAGATCGTGGTCGTCGCCCAACGGGACTCGGTCGCAGCCATCGCTCCGGTTCAGGCGAATCTTTCCGCGATCGAGCCGCAAACCGTCATTTCGCGCGCCTTCATCGAGGACTCCGTGCCGCCGACGGGCACCTTCAACAGCATCCTGACCATCGCTCCGGGCGTTACGACGCAACCCTCACCGAACGGCCCGGGCCTCGCCGACACCACGACCGTGATTCGCGGCTTCCAGGATAACCAGTACAACGTGACCTGGGACGGCATCCCTTTCGGCGACACGAACGATCCGTCGCATCACTCCACCGCATACTTTC
>Ga0302320_10018313_pt1 | contig 14129 bp, 9 predicted proteins | sample Bog_T0_3_FD_202130 | JGI IMG/M metagenome (GOLD analysis project Ga0302320, IMG submission 202130) | Peat permafrost microbial communities from Stordalen Mire near Abisko, Sweden - Bog_T0_3 | ecosystem: Environmental > Terrestrial > Soil > Wetlands > Peat | place: Sweden: Abisko, Stordalen Mire... | reverse complement strand
CCCGATCTGCTTCCGGGATTCGTGCCGGTCACTCATCCTGGCGCCTTTGCCGAGTATGCGGGAGTGCCCACAACAGCGGGCAAGACGTTGACAGAAATGATGGTCTCAGCGAATAAAGGTGAACTGGGAGCATTGCTGGTCGCCGGCGCCGATCCCGTGAAAGATTTCGGCATGGACGAGAACGCGCTGAAGAAGACCTTCGTCATCGTCGCGGATCTATTTCTCACCGAAACGGCCGCGCTGGCTGACATTGTCTTTCCCGCCGCCAGCCTCTATGAGAAGAGCGGCACAGTGACCAATACCTTCGGCGATGTGCAACTTGTCAAGAAGGCCGCCGACCGCGCCGGCGTCAAATCCGACTTCGAGATTCTGGTGCGGCTGGCCGGTGCGATGGGCGTGGATGTGAAGACGCTGGTTCCTTTCGGCAAGGGCAGCGTTACAGCCGACCTTGGCCAATCGCGCGGAGTGCAGGCGGGTGAGGCGGACCGCCACGCGGTGTGGCTTGCGGCTAACAGTCTGGAGCCAAAGCTGAGTCCCTTTGATCCGCTGGCGGTGCTGGATGAAATTGCACGGCTGGTTCCCGGCTACAACGTGGACCGCGTGAATCTACTAAGTGGCAACGATGTGCCGACAGAACCGGGCTTTGTGCCGCTTGCCGCGTTGAGCGGGAGTGGCGAGATTGCGCCGGCGCACGATGGATTGTTTACCTCTGGAACGCTGGGTGAACGGAGCACACTGCTGAAGGAATTGAAGGCGCATCAAGCGCGGTTTGGCGGGTTGAAGGTGCTTTAAACTTGGGGTTCATGGTTACCCACCCTAGCCGCAAAAACAAGAACGCGGCGAGGGTGGGGCACCCAGGCTGCAAAACAGGAAGAGCAAGCGATGACGAACTTGAATACGAATTCGGTCGAAGTGGCGGCTGCTGGTGGATTTCGAATTGAAATCCGGCCAGATGAGTTGATTGTGGTTTCAGATCGTTCCGCATTCGATTCAAATGGGAAAAAGAGACAATGGATGATTTTTGTTTTGTCTCTGATTTACTTGATTCTGAATTTGAGTTTATTCATGGACCCTGAGTTTCATCATGCTCTTTCATCTGTATGGAAAACGCCCCGTTTGCTGTTTAATTGGCCTCCAAATGATCCAACATTGCGATCTATTTTTTTCTTACTCTGTGTCGTTGCCATCATTGTTTCCGTTGTGTATGGCATTTTCAAAAGCAAGACAAGATTGCACTGTACTCCCGAAGCTGTTGAATTGATTTTTATGTTTCGCGATCGGGTGAGACGAACGTATTCATACGCACACACGGAAATTAAGCATTTTCAGTATGATGCTGGTTTATCAGTTTTTCTCGGAACTACCGGATCGTTGACATTTTTTGTGAATGGGCGAAAAATAAGCTGCCTTCGTGGATTGAAATGCATGGAAGGGCAACGGATTTTGGAAAAACTTATAAAGATGAAGTATGATGTTGTCCGCGATCCAGGAATGTCAATGTTGTTGGAAATGGAACAAACTCGCCGAAAGAGCCCATTTAATTTAATTCCATGAATGGTAAGTTGTCATTTTGTGGAAAGTGAGAGCTGTAAGAAGAAAAAGAGGCTGAGAACCAGTGACGATTTTGCAATTCATCTTGTGGAGTGTGCTGAAGGTAGCCGTGGTGACGGTGGTGCTGCTGCTCGGCGTCGCCTATACTGTGCTGCTGGAGCGCAAGCTCGTTGGCCGCATTCAGAATCGCTGGGGTCCGAGCCGCGTGGGGCCCTTTGGGCTCTTGCAGCCGCTGGTGGATGGAGCGAAATCGTTTCTCAAGGAAGACATTATTCCCACCGGCGTTTATCGCCCGCTCTATCTGATTGCTCCCATCATTGCGCTGGGCTGTGCGTTGATCTCAATCGCGGTCGTTCCGTTTGGCGAGCCCGTTTCGATCGCCGGAAGTCCCCCGCTCTTTCAGATTGCCAATGTTAACGTCGGACTGCTGGTAATTCTCGGCGTCACGTCGATCGGCGTCTACGGGATTGCACTAGCGGGTTGGTCGTCGAATAACAAGTATTCATTGCTGGGCGCGCTGCGTTCCTCGGCGCAGTTAGTTAGTTACGAGTTAGCGCTGGGCCTGTCGGTAGTGGGCGTGGTGCTGCGCGCCGGGTCTCTGAATCTGCGCGTGATTGTGGAGCAGCAAGCGACGCAGGGAATGCTGACCTGGAATATCTTTGGCGGAATGCAATTTGTAGCCTTTTTTATTTATCTGACGGCGGCTTATGCTGAAACCAACCGTTCGCCCTTCGATCTGCCCGAGGCCGAATCCGAGTTGACCGGCGGCTATCACACCGAGTATAGCTCGATGAAGTTCGCCATGTTTTTCATGGCCGAGTATGCCAACATGATAATGGTGGGTTGCGTGGCGACGCTGCTGTTTCTGGGCGGCTGGACCAGCCCCTTTGGCGACCTGATTCCGCCGCCGCAGAATTTGCTGGTTCATGCGCTCTTTCCGATCTTCTGGTTTGTGCTCAAGGTATTTTCATTTCTCTTTTTGTACGTGTGGGTGCGCGGGACTCTGCCGCGCTTCCGCTATGACCAACTAATGAACTTTGGCTGGCGCTGGCTGATGCCAATTGCCATTGTGAACATTATGGCGACGAGCCTTTGGCTGGCTTATCGCTGACGCGCAATTGTGGGTGACTGGAACGATGCACCTGATTCTGTTTCTCTTATTTGCCGGACTCTGCCTGGCGGGAGCGATTAACTTGCTTCTCCAGAGTCATCCCATCAACAGCGCACTTTCGCTGATTGTGGTGATGACTTCGCTGGCCGTGCTTTATCTGATGCTGGGCGCGGAGTTTCTTGCCGCGGCGCAGGTCATTGTCTATGCCGGCGCCATCATGGTGCTCTTCACCTTTGTTATCATGCTGCTCAACGCCTCCCGCGAGGAGCGCACACTGGGCAGCAAGGCCGCGCGGAGAGTAGGCTTTCCCGCGGTGACCGCGATACTGGCTGTTATTGCCACCGTGATTTTGAAGGCGCAGGGGCTGGGCGCGGCAAAACTCAGCGACGGCTTGACTGACGCCAAAGGCGCTACCAATCTGGAAGTTCTGAGCACTGTGCTTTTCACCAAGCTGCTGCTGCCCTTCGAGGTAACCTCGGTGCTGATTTTGATTGCTATTCTGGGTGCGGTGGCGCTGGCCAGTCACGACGGCAGCAAGACAGAAAGGACGGGAGAGCAATGAATCTTTTTGCGCATGAAGTTCCGCTCTCCTGGTATCTGATCTTGAGTGCGATCTTATTCTCGCTTGGCGTGGTTGGCTTTCTCATCAAGCGCAACTTGATTACCGTCTTCATGTCGATTGAGTTGATGCTCAACGGCGTGAATCTTTCCTTTGTCACCTTCGCGCAGCAATGGCATGAGGTGAAGGGACAGATCTTCGTCTTCTTTGTGATGATGGTGGCCGCGGCCGAGGCTGCGGTGGGACTTGCCATTATCATTGCCGTCTTCCGCGCGCGCGCAACCCTGGCCGTCGACCGCATCGACCTGATGAAACTATGAACGGAAATTTATATCTCTGGCTGATTCCGGCGCTGCCTTTGGCGGGATTCCTTCTCAATGGAATCCTGGGGCGACGGTTGCCTAAGTGGCTTGTGACTACGGTTGCCCTGCTTGCGCCGCTGGCGGCGTTCGGCGTTGTGCTGTATACCTGCTTGTTTGTTAGGTCTTCACCAACAGATCCTGATATGGCTCCCATCATCCAGATCATGCCCTACTCGGAGAATCTGGGGCATTGGATCAATGCGAGCTTTCTACACGTGGACTTCAGCTTTGTCCTCGACCAGCTTTCGCTTGTCATGCTGCTCGTCGTCACCGGCATAGGCTTCCTGATTCACATCTATTCCGTCGGCTACATGAATAACGACGAAGGCTATGCGCGTTACTTCTCGTACTTAAATCTGTTTCTGTTTTTCATGACCGTGTTAGTGCTCGCCGGCAATGCGTTGGTAATGTTTATCGGATGGGAAGGCGTTGGCCTCGCGTCGTATCTGCTGATCGGCTTCTATTTCAACAAAAAGTCAGCGGCGGATGCCGGCAAGAAGGCCTTCATCGTCAACCGCATCGGCGACTTCGGCTTTCTCATCGCGATGTTCCTGCTCGTCGCCAACTTCGGCACACTGACCTTCACCGAGATCGCCGCCAAGCTCGGACAAGACCCCGGCTGGCAAGGCGGCGTGGTCACGGTCATTGGGCTTTGTTTGTTATTAGGCGCGGCGGGCAAGAGCGCGCAGTTGCCGCTTTATATCTGGCTGCCGGATGCGATGGAAGGCCCCACGCCTGTCTCCGCTTTGATCCACGCGGCGACAATGGTTACAGCGGGCGTTTATATGATCGCCCGGACGCATGTCTTGTTTGACCACTCGCCCTTTGCACTGGGTGTGGTGGCTGCGGTCGGCGCGGCGACGGCGATCTTTGCCGCAACGATTGCTCTGGTCCAGAACGACATCAAGCGGGTCTTGGCTTACTCAACGATTTCGCAGCTCGGCTATATGTTTCTCGGCTGCGGCGTTGCGGCATATTCCGCGGCCATCTTCCACCTGATGACTCATGCTTTCTTCAAGGCACTGCTCTTTCTTGCGGCAGGCTCGGTGATTCACGGCCTGGGCGGCGAACAGGATCTGCGCAAGATGGGTGGGTTGTGGAAGAAACTGCCAGTTACTTTTGCTGTAACTACCGTAGGCGTTCTAGCTATCGCTGGAATACCACCCTTTGCCGGCTTCTTTTCCAAAGATGCGATTCTTTACGCCGCATTTCAGCATGGAGTCTACGGAGAGATTCTCTGGGGCGTTGGCATTGTTACAGCGCTGCTGACTTCTTTTTACATGTTCCGGCTCTGGTATCTCGCGTTCCTGGGTAAGTCGCGAAGCCCGGAGATTCACCCGCATGAGAGCCCGTGGTCGATGCGCGGACCACTGATCATTCTGGCGTTGCTTTCTATCTGCGGCGGCTGGATTGGTATCGAGCGCTTCGGCGCATTCCTGGCTCCTTCGGTCGGCGGGAGAGTGGCCGAGGCGAGTAACTGGAGTCTTGCAATTCCTTTCACTTCGCATCCTCTTTCCTTGGAGATTTGTCTCATCATAGTCGCGGTTTTTGTGGCCATGGAAGGCTGGATGATCGCCGACAAATATTATCGCCGCAATCCGGATCGTCCTGCACGGCTGGCCGCAAATCACCCGGACGGTTACAAGCTTCTGGCCGGCAAGTATTTTGTTGACGAGTTCTACAGAGCAACTGTGGTCAAGCCGCTGCTCGGCTTCTCAACGTACATTTTGGGATGGATCGTAGACGTGGGAATTCTGGGTGGCGCGGCCTGGCTTCTCGGCGGCATTGCGACCTTGTCGGGAGCGATTTTGCAGCGCTGGCAATCGGGTAATCTGCGCTCTTATGCGGCGTGGCTGGCCGCGGGTACTGCGGCGGTTCTGATCTTCATGCTGGTTCCGTGGGCAACGGTGCTGGCAAGTCTTACGGCAATTCACCTTGGCATGGCGGGGCATTGAGAGAATGAACGCAATTAACAACTCGATTCTCACCTTGATTCTGCTGCTTCCGCTGGCCGGGGCGGTGCTGGTTCTGCTTATCCCGGAGCGCGGCAAGCTGCCGAACTGGATCGCCCTCTTCACCTCGCTGGCGACCTTTGGCCTGACGCTGCATCTTCCAGCACATTTCGACAAAACTCAGACCAGCTTTCAATTTGAAGTGAATCGTATCTGGATTGAGAAGCCGGCGATCTTCTATCACGTTGGTGTGGACGGGCTAAGCCTTTGGCTGGTGGTGCTGGTTGGCCTGCTTGCGCCGGTGGGCGTTGTCGCCAGTTGGAATGCGATCGCCGAGCGGCGCAAGCTCTTCTTCGCGCTTTTCCTGGTGCAGCAAACGGCGATGTTCGGCGTCTTTATCGCGCTGGATTTGATCTTGTATTACGGATTCTGGGAGCTGTCGCTGGTGCCGATGGCGATTCTGATTGCGATGTACGGGCGCAAGGACGGACCCAGGGCCGCGCTGAAGTTCTTCCTCTACACCTTCATTCCTTCCGCGCCCTTGCTTGTCGCGATTCTCTGGCTCTATGCGAGAACGGGCAGCTTCGATTTCGATACTCTGCGGCTCTGGGTTGCAAGCGGAGCGCTGCCGGCGGGCGCGCTGGGTTGGGTGGCTCTCGCGTTTCTCTTTGCATTCGCCGTCAAGGTTCCCGTCTTTCCGCTGCACGGCTGGCTTGCCGATACTTTCAGTGAAGCACCGGTGGCTCTGGCGATGGTCGTTGCAGGCAAGCTGGGGCTTTACTCGATGCTGCGCTTCCACATTGGGCTCTTTCCGGTGCAGGCGCGGGCAGTGGCTCCGGTGCTGGTGGGCCTCGCGGTTGTCGGCATTCTTTATGGCGCGTGCCTGGCGTTGGTGCAGCGCGACTTCTGGCGGCTGATGGCCTTTGCGGCGTTGAGCCATCTGAGCATGATTACGCTTGGCATTTACGGTCTCACGCTCACAGGCTGGGAGGGTGCGGTTTACCAAATTTTGAATCACGGCGTAGTGGATGGCGCGCTCTTCCTGCTGCTAGGTGTGCTTTACGACAGCTACAGCAGCAGCGAGATCAGCGCCTATGGCGGGCTGGCAGCGAAGCTTCCGCGCACGGCGACGTTCTTCGTGCTTGCCGCTCTGGGAATGATCGGACTGCCGATGCTGGGCGGTTTTATAGGCGAGTTTCTGATTTTGCTGGGCACCTTTACCGGCGTCAGCAAAGGCTGGGCGATTGCGGCCACACTGGGAGTAATTTTGGGCGCGGCTTACATGCTGACTCTGGTGCAGAAACTCTTCTTTGGACCGGAAAGCAAGATGGCTGGGTCGAAGCCGCCCGAAGACGTGGAAGTGGGGCAACTAGCTGTGCTGGCTCCGCTATTCGTGCTGATGCTGGCGATGGGAGTGGCGCCAATGCTCTGGCTGCCGATGATCGATCAGGGTGTGCATCCGCCGCCGATAACGATGCGTTTCAATACCTCAGGGGCTAAAGTCCACGTAGATTCCATGAGCATGAATGCCGGGGATGAATCCCCGGCCTACCAGTCCGAGACGAATGAAACAAATGGGGAGGGCCAGCGGTGAATCCTGTTCCTGACATCTTCCGCATCCTTCCCGAGCTGATTCTGACGCTGACCGGCGTGGCCGTAATGCTGACCGACGCGGCTTTGAATCCTAAATGGCCGCGCAGGCCGCTGGGCTGGATGGCGGCTCTGGGAACTACGCTCGCGCTCTGGGCCAGCCTGGGCCAGCTTGCCCTGCCGATGGGCACCGGCTTCTCCGGCACCATCGAAACCAGCGCCTTTACGGTCTTCTTTCATGTGCTGATCTGCGGCATTGTGCTGGTTGCGCTGCTGCTCTCTCTGGATACGCTGCCGGAAAAAAGCCATCATCAGGGCGAGTTCTACGCGCTGATCGTCTTTGGCGCGGTGGGTATGTGCCTGCTCACTGGCGCGGTCGAGCTGCTGCTGGTTTTTATCGCTTTGGAGATTTCTTCGATTGCGACTTACATTCTGGCCGGTTACCGCAAAGAGACGCCGCGTGGGCCCGAAGCTGCTATCAAATACTTCCTGCTTGGCTCCTTCGCCACGGCCTTTCTGCTCTACGGCGTGGCATTGATCTTTGGCGCGACTGGCACCACGCAGATTTATGAGATTGCCCGGCTTGCACCCACGGCACAGAATCAGTCTTTCATCCTGGCCGGCATGGGGCTGATGCTGGTGGGGATACTCTTCAAGGTCTCCGCGGTGCCCTTCCATGTGTGGACGCCGGATGTCTACGAGGGCTCGCCGACGCCGGTTGTGGCGCTGATGTCTACCGCGCCCAAGGCCGCGGCCTTTGCGCTGCTGCTGCGCGTTGTTTATGAGATGCTGCCTGCGCTGCGCCCGGTCTGGTCGCCGCTGCTGTGGGTGGTGGCCGTGCTTTCGATGACCGTGGGCAACCTGGCCGCGCTGCGCCAGACGAATGTGAAACGCATGCTGGCCTACTCGTCGATTGCCCATGCCGGCTACCTTCTTGCCGCCTTCGCCGGACTCGATGCAACCGGCATTGCCGCCGCAAGCTTTTACATCGCCGCCTACGCCGCGATGAATGTGGGCATCTTTGCTGTAATTACGCTGGCCAGCGGATACGACGAAAAGCTGCCGCTGATCGAGGATTTTCGGGGGCTGATTTATAGGTCGCCCCTGCTGGGGAGTTTGCTGATTTTCTTTCTGGCTTCGTTGGTTGGAATTCCCTTCACCGGCGGATTTTTTGGCAAGCTGATTTCGTTCTCGACAGCGATCGGCGGCGGCGCGATTTGGCTGGTCATTATCGGCCTGCTGAACTCTGGTTTGGCGGCGGCATATTATCTGCGCCTGGCGCTGGTTGCTGCTCAGAAGCCTAAGGACGATCAGGCTACTACTCCCGAGCCTAGAGTGGGCATCGCAGTCGGCGCTGCGCTTCTCTTTGCGGTTGCGGCCACGCTGGTGCTGGGAATTCTTCCAAACGGTGTGCAGCGCGCGGCGGAAGCCGGAGCCCATACGCTACAAGCGCCGCCAGCTGAGATCGGCACTCCACAAGGCAGCCGCTGAGCCACGCGTCTCTCTTAGCACAACCCTATACAACAAATTTCCATCCGAAAAGGAGCAGGAGTGAAGCAAAAGCAAAGAGTGTTTGCGTTTTTCGTGGTTATGTTGGGTTTGATCGGGTGGGCGATGGCGGCCTTGGCGCAGGCGGATTATCCCTTTCGAGACCCAAAACTCGGCGACGATCAGCGCATTGCCGACCTGCTGGGACGGCTAACACTCGACGAAAAAGTCCAACTCATGTCGAATCATCCTGCATTTTCGCGGTTGGGGCTGGAATTTTCCGGGCAAGTTGAGGGATTGCACGGTCTGGCGCTGGGTGGGCCGGGCGGCTGGGGAGGCAAGGCAAAGCAGCCGCTGCCGACGACGACCTTTCCGCAAGAGAAGGGATTGGGCGCAACCTGGGATCCGGAGTTACTGAAGAAGATTGCCGCATTGGAGGGTTACGAGGCCCGCTATTACTATCAGAGCCCTGAATACACCCGCGGCGGAGTGGTGGTGCGCGCGCCCAATGCCGACCTGAGCCGCGATCCCCGCTGGGGCCGGACGGAAGAATCTTACGGCGAAGATCCGTTTTTGGTTGGCACACTGACCGTAGCCTTTGCACAGGGGTTGCAGGGGCCCGACGCAAAGCACTGGCAGGCAGCCTCTCTGATGAAGCATTTTTTGGCCAATGAGAATGAAGACGGCCGCTCGTTTACATCGTCCAACTTCGACGAGCGGCTCTTCCGCGAGTACTATTCGGTCCCCTTCCGCATGGGTTTTGAGCTGGGCGGCTCGCGCGCCGTGATGGCCTCTTACAACTCCTGGAACGGCACTCCGATGCTGATTCATCCGGTGCTGAAAGACGTAATGATCAAGGAGTGGGGCAACGATGGGTTGATCTGCTCGGATGGCGGCGCGCTGGGTTTACTCATTACCGCGCACAAAAGCTTTGCCGATAAAGAGCACGGCGTGGCGGCGGCGATAAAGGCCGGGGCCAATCATTTCCTCGACGACTATCAGGACGATCTGGCCAAGGCGCTCAAGGATGGCCTGCTCACTGAGGCTGATATGGATGCATCGCTCAAGAACCTGCTGCGTCTCTATCTACGCCTGGGTGAATTCGATCCGCCGGGTGTGGACCCTTATGCGCAGATTGGCAGAAATAGCGGCGGTGAGCTTCCGCCATGGGAGCGGGAGTCGAGCAAGGCTCTAGTCCGGCTGGCGACTGACGAATCTATTGTGCTGCTCAAGAACGAAGCCAACACCCTGCCGCTTGACCGGACCAAGCTGAAATCCATTGCCGTCATCGGTCCCTGGGCCGACCAGGTTCTGCTGGACTGGTACAGCGGAACTCCGCCGTATTCGGTGAGCTCTCTGGAAGGCATTCGCGACGGCGCAGGCCCTGAGGTCAAGGTACTTTTCAACGACGGCAGCGATCCAGCGCAGGCCGCTTTGCTGGCCGCCAAAGCCGATGTGGCGGTTGTGATTGTCGGCAATCATCCCGAGTGCAATGCAGGATGGGACATTTGCCCCACGCCCTCAAATGGCAAGGAAAACAAGGACCGCAAGACCATCGTTCTGGAGCAGGAAGAACTGGTCAAGAAGGTCTTCGCGGCCAATCCGCGAACCATCGAGGTGCTGCGGGCCAGTTTCCCGTACGCAATCGTCTGGAGCCAGCATAATCTGCCGGCGATTGTTCATATGACACACAACAGTCAAGAGGAGGGCCACGGACTCGCCGACGTGCTCTTTGGCGACTATTCGCCGGCAGGCCGCCTCACTCAGACCTGGCCCACGGGCGACGCGCAACTTCTGCCGATCCTGGACTACAACCTGCTGCATGGACGCACCTATCTTTACAGCAAGGACAAGCCGCTCTATCCCTTCGGCTACGGGCTCAGCTATACGAGCTTTGTTTATGAAGGGCTTACACTGAGCGCACCCACGGTGGCCGCGGATGGCAGTGTCCAGGCGACCGTCAAGGTGAGGAATACCGGCAAGCGCGCGGGCGACGAGGTGGTCCAGCTCTATGTGCAGCATCTGGGCTCTTCCGTTCAGCGGCCAATCCTGGAGCTGAAGGGGTTCAAGCGGGTACGGATCGAGGCTGGCGAGGAGCGGGAGATCAAGCTGGAGCTGAAGCCGCGCGATCTGGCCTATTGGGACACGGCAAGCCATGCCTGGAAGGTGGAGATGGAACAAATCCGTGTGCTGGCAGGAGGCGCAAGCGACAAGCTGCCCGTGCAGGCAAATCTCTCCGTGGAGACAAGCCAGGAGTTCAAGCCGTGACGTTTGAATGGAATTTGGCGGGCAACCCAGGTCTGACCACTAAAATTGGGATTCACCCATCTCGACTCTGAGATGGGTGAATTCTCGAACCCCAACCCGCCGCATTGAATCTTGGCGGCCTGACAAACCACAAACTATATGCGAGCCAGTGCCGAGCAACTGGCAGCAGCACAAATGTTGCGGAAATTTGCACATAAATTCTTCTCTTTGCTGCAAAATCAAATGAGTCGCATCAACGAGGTCCCATGATCGCCAAATCACTCACCGCCCAGAGTCACCCGCAAACCCGCCACCAAGCCTCGGAAGCGAAAAACCACCAGGAGCCGACTCCCTCGCTTCTTCACATTACGGAAATTATCGATTATTCAACTACCGTGTTATCAACAAGATCGTCAGTAAGAAATGCGTTGAAAGCTATTCAACTTGCTTATTATCAATAGGTTGAATAAGAAAAAAGTTAAAATGCCCCTTTTTATTTACTCATATTCTTCGCTTTCACCCTTAAGTCATTCATTTAATTGATCTAGTTCGTTCATTTATCCTTCGCTATATCTTCGTTTAGATCCAAGTTCACCAAATTCCCGTCCTGAATCCTCATTGGCCGGTGGCGTACTCTTGACCGGCCAAGAGAAACGGTTGAGTCCCTTTCAGCGCGGTGCCCGGCACCCCCATCCTTAGCGCGTTTTTTGCGGAATAGGGGTCGGGGTCCCCAAGAAGCGGCCTTTACTCCTTGGGGTGGTAGCGACAGCCCGTCGTCGTTGGATGACAAAGAGTGGAATGCATCCAATCTATTATTGGGCCGGACCAATAATCCTGAAAACAGCAGTTGCACACCGTCATCCGTCGCCTGCATCAAGGTTTGGAGCCTCTGAAACTTGTTGCTTTGTAATCAGGGCCCGACTTCAGTCGGGCCGCAAAGTGCTAAATGAAAAGCGGAGCTTCAGCCCCTGCAAAACCTCGGCCTGGCAAAATACCATGGTTCGGCTTCTTCTCGATTCTCGATTTCTACTGCTCGGCAACTCACCAAAATGGTGAGATCGTCAATTACTGCAAGAGGTTTTACTTTGAAGAAGATAGTCAATTCAAGGCTGGATCGGCTGCCGTTTTTAGAATAATTACTTGGGTGCGACTTACAAGCCGCATAATTGTTGTTCCTGAAGACGCCCCTCAGGCAGTACCATAGTGCGGAGAATCATTCAGCTCTTCCGAACGCGGGCTTCTTGATCGATTGAAGCCCCGCGCTCCCGTGGATGCGATCTGTCCGCTGACAAATGCGGCAAGATGGAGTATGGCACGTGCAGCGAAAACCTACCATGAGCGATGTCGCTCGCATGGCCGGCGTTGGCGCCATGACGGTCTCGCGTGTGCTCAGCGGCACGGCGCGCGTCTCGGAAGAGACCGCCAGCCGTGTGCAGTTGGCCATTGAAAAACTGCAATATCGGCCCAACGAACTGGCGCGGGCCTTTCGCGGCCATCGCAGCCGGACCATCGGGCTCATTCTGCCCACCCTTTATGATTCCTTCTTTGCCAACTGCGCCCAGGCTGTGACCACAGTGGCCAAGGAGCAGGGGTATTCGCTGATTATGACCACCTCCAACGGCGATCCGGATACCGAGTTCAACGAGGCCGAACAGATGCTACAGTGGAATGTGGACGGGATCGTCGCCATTCCATCCAACTCCCGCCACTCGCGGCTCACGCGCGCTCTCTTTGGTAAAACTCCGGTAGTGATCTTCGATTGCCCGGTCGAAGATCCGGCATTCGATACCGTGCTGGTGCAGAACAACGCCGGCGCGCGCGGCATGATCGAACATCTGATCGGGCACGGCCATCAACGAATCAGCTTTATGGGATTCACACGCAATCTTTTCACCATCAATGCGCGATTCCTCGGCTATCGGCGTGCGATGCGTGACGCCGGGTTCAAAGAGGATGCATTCTTTGGCAGTGAATCGCAGGAGGAGACGCTGCGGACCGTCGAGGCCAAACTGCATGGGCCGGAGCCGCCTACGGCCATCTTCTCCTCAAATACCTTGACCACGCATCACGTTCTGGCGGCGCTGACCAACCTGGGCGTGAAAATGCCCGGCGACCTGGCCTTTGCCTGCTTTGACGACTTCGATCTCTCCGACCTGATCTCTCCGCCGCTGACTGTGGTTCGCCAGCCCACGCTTGAGATGGGCCGCGTGGCCACCAATCTGCTCTTCGACCGCATTGCCCGAGCAGAAGTGCCGCCGCAGACAGGCCACAGGATTGTGCTGCCGGTCGAGATTGTGCTCCGCCGATCCTGCGGCTGCAAGCACCGCACACCGATGGTCATTCATTGACATGCGTGAGCAGGGTTCTGATAAAAACTACCGGTCCGTGCATGAGTAGCAAGGATCGATCGAAGCCTGAATCAGCGGCGTATCCGCCAGCCGCGCCCCAATCACCATCCAGCGAATCGCCGGCATCACGGCAAAGGTAGGCGTCCGCACATGCACCCGCGCCGGATTCCTCGATCCCTCTTTCCATGAGACCGAGTACATCACCTCGCCGCGTGGAGCCTCCACCCGCGCCGTCGAAGCGGTTGTTATCAGCTTGGTGAAATCGAACTTGCCGTCGCCGGCAAACAGCTCGCCCGGAGGCAGCTTGGCCAGCGCCTGGCGCAGAATCTTGCAGCTCTCCATGATCTCAAGCGCCCGCACCAGCAGCCGCGCCCGCACGTCGCCCGCCGGTTGCACCGGCACATCGAACTCCATCTCCGCATAGGCCGCATAGGGCGCGGCTTTGCGCAAATCCTGAGGCAGTCCAGAGGCGCGCGCCACCGGCCCCACCACCCCGCAAGAGAGAGCCTTTTCCGTCGTCAGTACCCCAATCCCCGCGCAGCGCGAGGTCGCCGTTCTACTGGTCGTGAAGATCGGAATCACCGTCCGTCCCATCTCCAGCTCCAGCGCTTCAACCATTTTCAAAATTGACTGCGGATCTTCAATGTCCCGATTCACCCCGCCCACGCGGTTCATCGAATAATTGACGCGATTGCCACTGATCGCCTGGAGCACGTCCATCACCTTCTCACGCAGCTCAAAACAGGTCATGAACATCGTCTTGAAGCCCATCAGCTTGGCCGCAATCCCCGCCCAAAGCACATGCGAGTGCAGCCGCTCAAGCTCCGCCATAATGGTCCGGATATACTGAGCGCGCGGCGGGGCCACAACCCCTGTCAAGCCCTCCATCGCCGTGCAAAGCGTCAGCGTGTGGATATTCGA
>Ga0302320_10018310_pt1 | contig 14130 bp, 12 predicted proteins | sample Bog_T0_3_FD_202130 | JGI IMG/M metagenome (GOLD analysis project Ga0302320, IMG submission 202130) | Peat permafrost microbial communities from Stordalen Mire near Abisko, Sweden - Bog_T0_3 | ecosystem: Environmental > Terrestrial > Soil > Wetlands > Peat | place: Sweden: Abisko, Stordalen Mire... | reverse complement strand
TGTCCTCAGGAAGAGTGCTCGCCGCAGGTGCATCTCCCAGCCCCGCCCCCAGCGGAGGGCCTTCCCCCAAGCCAAGCGCCAGCCCCAGCCCGGCTCCTTGCCAGGTGACTCTGGCGTTGCTCAACACCGGCACCGTGGTCGCGGCTCCGGAGGATTCCACCCACGACGCGGATGTGGTGGCGGCCGACGGCACAGATAAGCTCGGACAGTTGCCCGTTGGTCAAGGCAGATCGGATGCTCCATTTAAGGGAAACTCCCTAGTTTCGCCGTTGATGGTAATCGGCACGGTTATTCCCGCGCAAAAGGCGTTCACCTTCCGCTGGAAGCGATTCTTGTTCAGCCGCTCCTGGTTCATTCGTTTGAATGCAGCCAAGACTGCATGGGTGGTGACGCAACGCGGGAAAGTCGGACCTAACACTGACGACACAGGGTCAAGCATCTTCAACAGTACTGTTCCGAGCCCGCAACTGAAACTGTACATCTACGACAACCCAGGACTTATGCTGGGCAACGACAGCGTCTCAAAAGTGGGAGACTTCGTTCGTCTGGAGGATGACTTCCTTTACCAAGTGCAGCGGAATGTCGGCGGCACATGGCAAACCTGCGCCCAATTTCACGTGGGCGTGCTGGCCATTGCGAAGCGGAAGGCCGTCACTGGGACCGTTCCCAACGATTGGACGGGCGTGGAGTGTTCCAGCGCCATTCGCACCCTGAACGCAGTCATCGATCAGACCAAGGTCAGGGCAATGGTCGGCGGGTCGCTGCCGATCCAAATAAACGCGGCAGCGAATGCTTGATGTTTGGCCTCCACCGTGGCGGCAGAACATTGGTGCTGGCCGCAACCGTTGTGATAGTTGGTGTCGGCGCCACATTGGTCGGTGCCAGTCCAGGACAGAGAAAAGGAGCCGCTATGAAGCAAGCACAATCCTATGTAGGCAGTGCAATCGATTCGCAGGAAGCGGCCCAAGGCTCCGACGTCATCGCTGTGGCCCAGATCATTGAGCCCGGCCGGCTTGATCCAGGGCCTCCGGGCCACGCACTGCACTCGAACGGCAAAATCAGAGTGGTAAGGAGTCTTAGAGGAAAACTGGCAGGAATACAGACCATCGAGTTTCTCTCGCGAGGGCTTCCTGTGACTTCGGTCGAGCGCGTCCCGGTTGCCGGGGAGGAATTCATATTCTTTCTGCGTCAACTGCCGTCCGGATCCTTGCAGGCGATCAAGATGCTACCGCCAACGAAGCAAAATGTGAAGGAGACGGTAAGGCTAGGTAGCGCGCGGTGATCGGAGAAGAATAGTTGCCGAGACCATTCGTCAACCAACCGCCGCCGCTTGACTTTGGCCGCACCTACTATGACCCTGATGGCTGGCTCGCCGCTCGCCAACCTCAAACCTGGCGGGTCCAAGAGAACTTCATGTCACGGGTAACGCCACGATCTGCGCCGCCGTTCCAACTCTCCCAGGATGACGCATTGCCACGCGCGTGGCGCGCCGCCTCGAACTCCAACGGTGGACGCAATGGGAAAGCTCATCCCCAGGCCCTATTCTCGAGTCAAGGGGAAGAGGCGCGCCGCAAAGACTACGCCGCCAATAACGTTCCCTCTGTGAACGAACTGCGGCGGCTCATCCGGCCACGCCCGCCCGCGGACCCCGTCGACAACTCGGCATGGATGCGGGCGTCGAACGGAGCACGCCCCGGCCAGGGCAGGCACGGCGCCCCACTCCCCGATTCGCACGGCAATGATGCGCACGGCAATGATTCGCACAGCAATGATGCGCACGGCAATGGTGCGCCGGGCGACCCTCAATATTCCCCTCGCTTTCCCCATGCCGCTCTGGAATCCGCTTCCCAGTTCGTTCCGAAAATCAATCTGGAAGGCTACTGGCAGCCCAGTCATCACCGCAGCGGCTGGCGTTATGCGCTGGACAGCTTGCGCAGTCTTCACAGCGCACAAGGCGTCCTGTTCGACGGATTTGTGGAAAAGAAGTTTGTCTGGGGATCCGACCCCGGGGAGCGGCACAACGCCTGGGCGCCCTACTCGCGCCCCTGGGTCGGCGTGCTGCACAACCCGCCGAGAATTCCGGATTGGTTCAATATGAACGGCCAGTCGCCTTCCGATATTTTGCGGACCCCGTGCTGGCAGCAGAGCATGGCCTCCTGCTGCGGCATTTTTACTCTGTCGAACTATCTCAAGCATTGGCTGGAACAGCGTGTGCCCGTGCCGGTTTGCAGCCTGTACCATCCCACCGAGATTCCCGAGACGCAGTTTTCCCCGCTGAAGTTTCGGCAAAATAAGCAAAAGAAAATCGTGCAGATCGGCTGGTGGCTGCGCAAGTTCGAATCGCTCTACCGTTTGCGCGTGCAGGGTTTCGGCAAGCTCCTCTTGGATCTGGGCCAGGGTTGGATCGACGACATTCGCAACGTCGAGCTCGCCGGCGTGGGGCAGCCTGAGATCGATTCGGTAGAGCTGAGTCCCTATCTGGATAACCAACAATACGACGAATTGCTGTCGCAGAATATTGCCTTTCTTCACCTCTACGACAGCAGCGCCAACAACGCTCTTATCGAATGCATTGCCCGCGCCACTCCGGTCCTGATAAACCCGTTACCGGCGGTCCTCGAGTATCTGGGGCCGGACTATCCTTTTTACTTTCACACTCTGGCGGAGGCGGCGCGAAAGGCCGAGGACACTAGCCTTGTCCTGGCCGCCCATGAGTATCTGAGGCAACCCGCGCTGCGCCAAAAGCTTACCGGAGAATACTTCCTGCGCTCGCTCGTCCACTCCGAGATCTATCGGCAACTGCCGGAAGCAAGGGCGACCTACTGGCATGGGCGATAAGTGCCTCATCTTTTGCCCGGCGCGTTGTGGCAGCGAGACGCTGGTCAGCATCCTGAACTGCCATCCCCAAATGCTTGTGGTCAGCGAACCCTTCAACCGCGACAACTTTGAGGGACAATACCTGCAGCGCGTCAAAGACGCGAGTTCGTTGCAGGAAGCCTTGAACGATCTAGGCAGGGAGTATACCGGGATCAAGCATGTTTGGGATGCGTCGGGATGGCCGTTTGCCAACCTGACCCCAGACTTCAACCGGCTCCTTCTGCAGCTTCCGGGGCAGAGGATTATCTTTCTGACTAGAAAGAACAGCTTAAAGAGGATTATTTCCTTGTGCATCGCCGAACAGACGAAGCGTTGGGGCGTCTTCTCGGAGAAGGAGCGAACCGCCGTTTCTGGTTTCTCCTTTGCCCCGATTTCTCCACGTTTCGTGAGGTGGCATCTGGAGGGCGATAAAAAATTGCTTCCCGAATACCGGAAGGTCCTTGCCGATTCCAAATGCTTGTTCATGGAGCTGAGCTATGAGGAGCTATTCGACGCTTCGCGCACGTTAGAGGAACGGCTCGAAGTCATTGCCCAGGTTTTTAAGTTTTTGGACAAGGAAGACATCCATGACCCCGATGTCAGGCTGCGAGTGCATGGCTGGCTCGAAACGCGGCAAACCGCGGTGGACGCGGCTTTACTCTACGGCCGGATTCCTAATATCGAGGACATCGAAAAAGAATTCGGGTCGCCCGAAACCGGCTCGCTATTCGCCGCCCCTGTGCCAGCTTCTTCGGGTTGATCGAAGGATTAATCGAAGCGTCGTTGGGATCAACCTTTATCTTTCCGACCAGGCCATGACCGCAGCCTGCTGATACCAGTCTTTGGTGAGACTGGTGGGTGCAATTTTTTGGAACGCGTAGGTCTTGCGTGCGTCCTCGAAGACGGGCTTCCACTCGGGTTCTTTCATCAGGAAGTCTTTCAGTGTGTTGCCGGTCCAAAGCTGGCAATCGTCGATGATGACGATACCGCCGGTGCGCAGCAACTTCGAGGTATAAAACCAATCCAGAAACGGCAGGGGGAAACCGTGATTGCCATCGATCAGCACCAGGTCTAACAGAGGGAAGGACTCGCGCGGCAGCACCATCTCCGAGCCGGCGCAAATGCAGACCAGACCGTCGGGCGGGACCGCCCACTGATGGTCCCGCAAAAATTCCCGGACGCGATCAAACACCACCTTGTCCGGCGAGATGCTGAAATGCTTCCCAGCTATCACCGTAAGTAAGAGGGTGGTAAGTCCGTTCCCCGTTTCCAGGGTAATGGACTTGTCGCTCACGCTAGCGGCCAGGTAAGCCAGCGATCGGTCACTCAGGGACAAGAATCGCCTGCTGCCGCGCCCGTGCGCAGGATCGTCATGAAGAAGCGGTTTCTCCGTGAGTAACTGTGCCAGGGCGTCCCTACGCAGGTGCGGCGGAATGGCCAACGGGCTTCGCTCCGATCCTATTCACAAAACTATGCTCGATGGTTGCGGGCGACTTCTTAAGTCTTGTTTTCTGCAGGGCAAGTGGTCCGCAACTCAGCGGCCAGCAACTCCGCAGCCAGCAACTCCGCAGCCAGAAAGACCCGCTAACTCGCCTGACTGTTCGGTAAGTGGTGCAGTTCGGCCTTTTCAACACCTTGTCATCCTGAGCGTAGCCGTTCTTCAGGCGTAGCGAAGGATCTCCCGCTCAACCGGCCTAACGCGTAAGCCAAACTGCACCACTACCGACTGTTCGCCGAGTAATTATTCACAACCTAACCCTTGACAGGAGCAATGGATTCCTATATACCCTCGGTCAGCTTTTGTCTACCTATAAATGTTCTCGCTGTCAGCCTGAGCCTCCTCGGGTAACAAGGGAACATCCAGCTCAAGCCAGGCGGGGTCAGGCGTGCGCGTCAGCATCATCATAGCGAGTTACAACGAAGGCGATGCCCTCGGCAAGACCATTGAGTCCTGCATAGAGACTTGCGCCAATCTGGACTATGAAATTGTGGTGGCTGACGACGCCTCCACCGATGGTTCCCTGGAAGCTGTCACGCGCCGCTTTCTGCAGGTGCGCGTCCACCGCCACAAACGCCGGCTGGGCGCCTCACCCACCAAGGCGCTGGGAGCCCGCAACGCTCGCGGCGATGTCTTTGTCTTTCTGGACGGCCATTGCAACCCGGAGTATGAGGCGATTGCCCGCCTGGTGCAGGCTGTCGAGGAAGTGGAAGGGCAGGCCATTATCACGCCCACGGTGGCCGCCCTGGATGTGGCGCGCTGGAAAAACGATTCCTCTCAAGTGGGTCATGGTTATGCCTTGGACCTGGAACGATTCGATTGCGGCTGGCAGTCGCTGCACGAATTGCGCGCGGTGAAGGAGGGTGGCCGTGAGTTCTACGAGTCGGCCGCGCTGATCGGCTGCGCCATGGCCGTGGGCCGGGAACTGTACGAAAAGCTCTGGGGATTCGATGCCCACATGCAGTCCTGGGGAGTGGAGGACCTGGATTTCGGCCTGAAGTGCTGGCTCATGGGTTACCGCATTCTGCATGACCCGCACGCCACCATAGGCCACCGCTTTCGCGATTGCTTCGATAATTACTCTGTCCCCATCGAGCATGTAGTCGCCAACCAACTGCGCATGGCGCGCAAGAATTTTACCCAGGCGGTGTGGGCCGATTGGCTGGAGCGTTGCCGCCAGCGCAACCAGGGACCGCTGGCCGAGCATCCCGAGGGTCTGTTCGCCTGCGCGTGGCAGTTGTTCAACAGCCAGCGTGCCAGTGCCGAGCAGGAGCGGTCTTACTTACTTTTCCGCCGTCCCTACGACGAACTGTGGTTCGCGCAACGCTTCGGGTTGTCCTGGCCAAGGTTGGCGTCTGTGGCTGGGGGTGGGCCCTTCGTCTTAAGTCCAAGCCCGAGCCCGCAGCCCAGTCCCGGCCCGAGTCCCAAACCGAGCCCCTCTCCGTCTCCTGCGCCGCCGGGCGCTATTCTGGTAGTTAACATGATTCCGAAGTCTCTGAGCAATGAGACCAACCAGGATAGCGAACCGAATCTGGCGGTAAACCCGGCCAACGTCCAACAAATTGCAGGCACCGCATTCACTCCCGACCCCGGCGGCGGCGCCAATGCTCCCATTTATGTTTCCACCGACGGGGGAAAGACTTGGCAGCTCAATGCCACCGTGCCCGGGGGCAACGCTTCGGCCGGAACCGGCGACATCACCCTGCGCTTCGGCGGAAGCAGCAACACTCTATACACCGGTGATCTGCGCGGAGATTCCAGCCTGACCCTGAACGCGCTGCGCACTTCCAACTTCTCCTCCAACACTGCCATGGCGGTGTTGGAGAGCCGCGGTAATATTGATCAGCCATTTATTCAGGCGACTACAGTGACCAAGGGCGCGAGCCTGGGCAAAGACCGTGTCTACGTGGGAGTCAACGACCTGAAAGCGCCGGGTAAGCTGACGGCGACCATCGACATCACGCTCGATGGAACCGCTGCCACTCCCACATTTACTTCCGCGCGAATCGAAACCCGGAGCACCGGCACCGCCGCCCAGGACGGTCCCCAGATCCGGCCGGCCATTCACCCCAACGGCGTCATCTATGCCGCTTTCTATGGTTGGCGTTCGACCACCGGCAGTTTTTCAGGCAACACTCTAGTCGTCACTACCGATGTCGTAGTCGTAAGAGATGACAACTGGGGTCAGGGGGCCACGCCATTCGCCGCTCTGGTCGATCCCGGCGATAAAAAAGCCGGAGTGCGCGTGGTCACTGGCATCACGATTCCGTTTCAGCAGAACGGTAACGCAGCCGGCGGCTTCAATCGACGCGGTGGAGATCTTTCCATTGCTGTCGACCCAACCGACAGCACAAAAGTCTATCTCGCCTATGCCGACCAGCCGGCCGCGGGCTATACCGTTCACATCCGCCGATCTACCGACAGCGGCCAAACCTGGGGCAACGATCTGCTTACTTTATCAAACGCCACCGTGCCCACAATCGCCGTCAGCAGCGTGGGCGAGGTGGGCCTGATGTATCAGCAACTGGTTGGATCGGGCGCCAATCAGAGTTGGGTCACGCATCTGCGGTTCACAAAAGACGAACTCAACTGGAGCGATGTTACGCTGTCCATGACCCCGGTGACGTCACCGGCGAAGGTCTTCGACCCCTATCTGGGCGATTACATTTTTCTGATGGCTGCCGGCAAGGATTTCTACGGAATCTTTTGCGCCAACAACACCCCGGACAAAAATAACTTCCCGCAGGGAGTGGTGTATCAGCGCAACGCGAATTTCGTCACCAAGACCTTGCTGGGTGTCGACAACACGACCGCGGTGGCGGTATCGATCGATCCATTTTTTGTGAAGGCGACCCGATGACGGATGTGGCAGTAATCGCGAACCGGCATCCGGCTGAAGCCAGCCAGAGGGAGGAGGAAAACCGTGGCGTCCGTTCCTACGATTGAAGAGACGGTGCAACAATCGCCGTTCATCTTTGCGGCCACGGTCGTGAAGCTGGGCGCAGCCACCGTTGCCACTTACGCTGCCCAGGCGGACACTGCAGTGGTGCAGGTGAATCGCATTCTCCGCACTCCGGCAGCGGTAGGGAACCTGGCGGGCACTCAGATTACGGTGCAACTACAAGGCCCGCAAGCCTTGAAGGTGGGCGATGAAGCTATCTTTTATGCCAGAGGATTGGTCTTTGCCGAGAGCATCGTGGTGCAGGAAGTGGCGCCGCGGCAGATGCTTCCTAGCGTCGTCAAGGCGGCGCAGGTGGAGCGTGTAAGTAAGGTGGTGGATCGACTGCCGGATCTGCAAGTGCAAACTCACGCCCGCGAAGCTGATTTAGTAATTGTAGGCAAGGTAATCTCCGTGAGTCTGGTGCCTGACCAGGCTACTCGGCCCATTACTCACCACGATCCCCTTTGGCAAGAGGCGGTGGTCGCGGTCGAATCGGTGGAGGTGGGCACTCTAAAACAAAAGACTGTGACTTTTCTTTTCCCCTCCAGCACGGACGTAAAGTGGCATCGAGTCCCGAAGTTCACGGCTGGCATGGAAGGAGTTTTCCTGCTGCATCGTCGTCAAGTGCAAGAACTGAAGAAAGAGTTCCCGGTCATCCTCGATCCGTTAGACTTCCATCCGCGCGATCGGATCGACGCCATCCGCAAGGTGTTACGCCAGACCCCGGTCCCCAAGGCCCCAGTTCCCAAGACCACGGTTCCGCAGACGAAGAAGACGACTAAGAGACATAATTCTTAGGCCATGGCAACAATCGTCGCCACGCTTTCCTTGTCGTTCGGCTATGTTGCTCTGGTGGCGTTCTGGACGGTCCTTCTCGCCGAACTAGTTGGCGATAAGTCGCTCTACACCGTCGCCTCGCTTTCCCTGCGTTTTCGACCCTATATAGTATTTGCGGGGATCACCGTTGCGTTTGCCGGAAAGGCGCTGGCCGCCGTGCTGTTGGCACAGGTGCTGGTGCGCCTGCACTCGCGCTGGACCGACTTTCTAAGTGCGCTTGCTTTTTTCCTCTCCGCATTGTTCCTCTGGTTTAAGGAGCCGGAACCAATTCCGCGCGAGCGCCCTGCCAACACCCATTGGTGGCAGGCTGTTGTCATTAGCTTTGCCGCGCTTTTTCTCACGGAGTGGGGGGACCCGGGTCAGATTGCCTTGGCCGCCTTGACCATGAAGACTCATGCTCCGGCGGCGGCATGGCTGGGCGGCACCCTGGCCATGGCCGCCAAGGGAGGCTTGGCGATCACCCTGGGCCTGACCTTGCGCGATCGACTTCCAATGCGAACCCTGCGCACGGTCGCTTCGGCATCGTGTTGTCTGCTGGGAATTCTAGCGTTGAGCGGAGTGCGATAGAGGCTTCGTTCCAGGATTCGGACACTGATCCGGCGCCGTCAATATCCCGCGACCGCCTGCTCTAGCAGGCTGCGGAAAAAGGCTAACTTCGATCCGGACGGGAAGGGCACGAGTCGAACGGGAAGCGCACGAGTCGGACGGGAAGGGCACGATTCGGACGGGAAGGGCACGAGTCGAACGGGAAGGGCACGAGTTTCACTCGTGCCGTAAGTCGTGCAAAATCAATGCGGCTTTCAGCCGCTGAGGTTCGCTTTTGTTCGTATAGCCCCTTTTTCCGCAGCCTGCACTAGATGCCATCGTTCAGCGAAACCCACTTGGCCACAACCCGAAGCTGGTAGCGCTTCTTGCGCAAGTTCACTTTCAAGAACAGGCCTTCGGTGAAGAAGTCTGCGAAAAGTGCGGGCCGGTTGCCAAAAACATCAAACGTGGCCCCCTGCCTGGTTCCCGGCGCGCCCACGCCTTCGCGCGCGGGTGCCACAATCGGGTTGGGCTCCAGGGCCACTAATGCCGATCGATTATGGGCTCGGGCTTGCGTGCCGCAGATGCGGGCGTACAAACGATGATATCCCTTCCCCAGGAGCATTCTATTTCCTGAACTAAGGACCGTGACGCAACTAAGAAACTCCCTCGGTCCAAATCCACCATGAGGATGAACTCCAAAGATGAACTCGGCGTGCGGTAGATCGATCTCGATCTCGGTATCGAGATTTTTGCGGGTAAATCTGACGTTAACATCCGCATTCTTCGAGGTCGTAGGAAGGGTTACTTCCATCCAGTCCGCTTCGCTAGAGCAACCCTTCCGATAGTTCTCGGAAAGTTCCGTCGCGATGTGCGATTGCGCCACCACCAGTTGCATCGGATCGATCTTAATGACCTCCATGGGTGGGGCTCCCGCGTTGGCAAGATATTGCAGGAAGCGCTGAACATGGGCCTGCTCGGCGGTGTTCAAGGGCATTCGAGCCGGGGCGCGCCCTTCTCTCGCCGGCAAGAGGGCGGCGCGGCTGCGATGCTCCCGCCACAGCGACTCCGCTGCCGCTTCGCTCAGCGCCGGATCAAAGATGCAATCTTCCGTCAAGAACCGGATGGCATAGTCACGTTCCATCCACGCGATAAGTGCCACGCCCCGATAGGAGCCACTCAGCGATGTTGCCATGTTAGACCGGGTGCCGGGCCGGGACCAGACGAGAAAGGCGGTTCATTTTCAATCATCCTGTTACCGCGCCCAGCGTTCGCGTGGGATTCTAGCACGCCTCCCGTAAGCTCGATCACCTGCCCCACATATCCGCGAGTGACGACGATTAAGATGCGATGACAAGGTCGTCTGTCTTGTTGAGGCTTTTCTCTATCCTTGCAGCTACGGGTAGTGGTGCAGTTCGGCCTTTTCAACACCTTGTCATCCTGAGCGTAGCCGTTCTTCAGGCGTAGCGAAGGATCTCCCGCTCAACCGGCCTAACGCGTAAGCCAAACTGCACCACTACCCAGCGACGTTTTTCCTTGACAATCCGTTTGCTTTTGCTAGTGTTCTTGGAACGATTCTCCAAGCCACTCCGTCTCCCTGTGTTGCAGAGACATTATGCGCGTTCTGTGGATTTCCGACAGCCCGGATACTCCGTCGGGATTTGGCAACGTCACTCGCTTTGTGTGCGAGGGACTGGCCAAGCGCGGGCACAGCGTGAGCATTCTGGGGTGGCAAACTCTTCAGGCCCATGACTGGAGTGGATGCAAGGTTTATCCCGCCAGTGGCGCCCTGGGAAGCCATTCCTTTTTTCCCTTCCTGGTCCGGCATCGTCCCGAGGTTGTCATCGCGCTCGGGGATGTTTGGTGGCTGCCCTATTTTTCCGCTCCCCATGTGCGCCGCCAAATGGAACTCACCGACACCCCCTGGGCTCTTTACTTCCCCATCGATGGCGATAACGCCGAGGGACGCCTGCCGGCGAGCTGGGTGGAGTTGCTGCGCGATGTTGATATCCCGATTGCCATGAGTGAGTACGGTCAGCGCGTGGTGAAACGCTGCGGCGTGAACTGTCACTATATTCCGCATGGGGTCGACTTGGATGTTTTTTCTCCCCCGCCGGACCGCGAGGCAGCGAAGGCGCGTATCGGCTACGGCGGGAAATTCGTGGTGTTATCGGATAGTCGAAATCAGCCGCGCAAAATGCTGCCCCGCTTGCTGGATGTATTTGCTAAATTTGCCGCGCACCGGCCGGACGCGCTATTGCATCTCCATACCGATCCCGCCGACGAGTTCTCGAGGACGGGCATCTATTCCTACGATATCCAGGCGGATATTCGTCACCTCGGCGTTGCATCCAAGGTGCAGTTCACGCCGGGATTGAGGATGAAGCGCGGCGGCGGAGTACCGCTGGCCGAGCTGGCGACTTATTATCGGGCGGCGGATGTGCATCTACTGGCCTCCAGCGGCGAAGGTTTCGGACTGCCCACGCTGCAAGCCTCGGCGGCGGGCGCGGTGCCCATGGCCAGCGCCTATAGCGCCAGCCTGGAGTTGGTCGAAGGCCACGGCGCATCCGTGGAAATTGCGGAATGGAGCGAGAACGAATTTGGCATCCGGCGCTGCTTGATCGATGTGGACGATGCGGTCCGGAAGCTGACCATGTTCTATGACAACCGTGCTCTGTTGCGCGAACGTTCGGCGAGTTCCCGCCAATTTGCGCTCGCGTACGGTTGGAAGAAGATTGTGGATCAATGGGACACGCTTCTGCGCTCGGTGAGCAGCCGGGCCCGGCGCATTGTGAAGGTTACGCAAAACCATCCCCTGGCGGAGAAGTTGATGTCCGATATTGGTTTGCAGGGTGGTGGCGCATCGGTCAAGGTCAACGTGGTGGAGCGGCAGTTCGGCCGCCTCGAGTCCGGCTTTCTGGCCGATACCCGGGGCCACCTTTCCGATGTCCGCATTCCCGCGGTGCAGGAGGCCTGTGAAGTCGGCAACCTGCGCGTGCTCCGCAACCCCGCCTACATTGGAGTTGCGCCCGGCGACCATGACCTATTCCTCGACTTGAGGCGCATCTTCCCGGTTCTTGCGGGTTGGTCGCCGGGAAGCTGCGAGCCCGAGAGCGCAGAAAGCGCAGGCGACGATAGTTTGCATGTAGTTCGAGTGCGGCGCAGCGAGGAGGCGCGCTATCATGTCGCGCAAAGTATTTTGTTAGTGAACTCGAGTGGGGAGTTCCCGGAAGCCACACTCGTCGATGCCGCTCTGTATGGCGTGCCCTGCATCGGCACCATGCGATCGGGCCCACAGCGGGCGCTGTGGCCCGAACTGATTGCGGAGAGTGCCGGGGACGCGCTTCGACTGGCGCGCATGTTATTCACCAACGCCGTTCAACTTAGGCGGCAGGCTGCCCAGGGACGGGCAAATTGTCAAAGACTTTACGGCCCCAGCGAAGAGGAGGCCGCGCTTTGGCTGCGCCAGTTGCACACGGCGTCGACGCAGTCGCTTACGAAAGGATCTACCCATGGCAATGCAAATGTACATGGTGGCGTTCAACGGAGCGTTCTCCCAGCCCACGTCGCGCAGCGTACAGCACCGGGTGCGGGAGTGCGCGGGTTACATTTTGATGGTGATGAAAACCGGAATGATCATTGCGCTCGATGACTCGAAGGTAGGTGAGTTACAAAGGCATCCTGACGTAAAACTGGTCGGCGGTGTAACATTGAGTCCCACCGGCTATGCGGCAGAACGGTTGCGGCGGATTTTTGCGGAAAACTTGAGCAAGCAGCTTGAGGTGAAGGCGGAGTAGAATACATCGCGATATCGCGGGAGGTAGTTTCATGCCAAACGTTGGAGCAGAGTTAGCGAGTGTGCCTTTCGGAAAGATGATTTATGACATGGCTTCCGCCATCGCGAGAAGTCAGGTTGCCCTCGACAAAGCTTCCATTCAGCTGGTCAAAGTGCTGGCCGGCACCACCTTCGATTACCTTCCCGACGTGGTGGAAGTGCTGCAGCCTAATCCTCGGACCCTGACCTATACCGATGTGAACGGGAATAAACAGGTCCTTGAGGATGCGGATGGCAATCCCGTGATCATCACCGGCGTGGAAGTCAGCGCCAGCCTGGGAACAACCTTTCCGTTGACCTTGCTGCAGGCAGGTGTCAATCCCACGTTCTACGCCTTTACCAACTCCACCATCGAAGTCAAGATGTCGATCACCAGCACTCAAGAGTCATCCAACACTTTGAGCGTTGGGGTCTCGGTGACTGCGTCGGCAGACTTTCTGTTTGCCTCCGGTTCGGTCAGCAGTCACGTCAACTTCACCAGCTCCAACAAGTTCTCGTACTCGGTCACTGGGTCCAGTTCCATGTCGACGACCCTGGCGCCGGTGCCACCGCCCAAAAATATGATGCCCAGGTTCTTCCTGGTCAATGCGATGGACCCGACTAAGATTACGATCAGCCAGAGCTAGTCGGCGGACCCTGCGGGCGCCGGCAAACGAAGCCGGCGCAACCGCAACCAGAAACGTTCAGCCATAGGTTCGACGGGCAACCGTGGCGGAACGGGTTACAGATCGACTTACGCGGCAAGTCCGTGATTGGAGGTGTGTCATTCCGAGCGTCGGAGCAGAACTAGGCAGCGTACCCTTTGGCAGAATGATTTACGACATGGCTTCCGCCATCGCCAGGAGCCAGGTCGCTCTCGACAAGGCTTCGATTCAGTTGGTGCAAGTCCTGGCCAGTACTACCTTCGATTACTTGCCGGACGTGGTGGAAATCCTGGAACCTGCCCCGCGCCAGCTGACTTATGTGGATGCAAGCGGAGTTACGCGGACGGTAATGGATTCTAATAAGCCCTCCCAAGCCGTGATGATCACGGGCGTGCAAGTGAATGTCAGCCCCGGGGAGTCTTTTCCACTTACCTTACTTCAGGCGGGTGTCAACCCGACGTTCTACCAGTTCACCAACACCACCATTCAAGTGAAGATGTCGATCACCAGCACCACGGAGTCGCAGGACACGCTGAGCGTCGGAGTCACAGCGCAAGGAAATGGCGACTTCCTGTTTGCTTCGGGCAGCGTCAGTTCGCACGTGAACGCATCGTTCTCCAACAAGTTTTCGTACTCGGTGGACGGATCGAGTTCCTTGCAGACGACACTGGCCTGCGTGCCACCGCCCAAGGCCATGATGCCCAGGTTCATCCTGGTGAACGCGATCAATCCGGACAATGTGACCATTAGCCAGAGTTAGCCTCAGCAGCTTCTCGGGCGAAGTTGCATGCGGCACGAGTTGCTTTGTGATTTTCGGAACGACCGTCAGAGTGCTTCTCCCGCAGGCCTCTGCACACAAACCAGTAGCGCGGGTTGGAACGCACATCGCAGTAAGCTCTGGGAGGAGCAATGCCGGCCCTTCAATTCAGCCAAGTCGGAAGCGAGCTACAAGAGGCGGGTTTTGGCGATATTCTCCGCAGCATCGCACAGGGAA
>Ga0302320_10018308_pt1 | contig 14133 bp, 10 predicted proteins | sample Bog_T0_3_FD_202130 | JGI IMG/M metagenome (GOLD analysis project Ga0302320, IMG submission 202130) | Peat permafrost microbial communities from Stordalen Mire near Abisko, Sweden - Bog_T0_3 | ecosystem: Environmental > Terrestrial > Soil > Wetlands > Peat | place: Sweden: Abisko, Stordalen Mire... | reverse complement strand
AGGCACCCGTATTCCCCCAACTATCGTCCGACTCGATCCCCAACGTAGACGTTGCGTCCCGCTACGTCCCTCCCTGGCCAAGCAGCCCCGCCAAGCGGGGCTGCTTCTCTGTTCAAGGCACCGGCAAAAAAAACAGGCATTGGCAACCCCGCCCCATTCCCCATTTTAGCCCTGATGCCGCAGCGGGCCTTCATCATCCATGGCTACCTCGGCCGGCCGGACGAGGCGTGGCAGCCCTGGCTCAGGGCCGAGCTCGAGAAGCGCGGCTTCATCGTGCAACTGCCCGCGATGCCCCACCCGGATCGGCCGACCATTCCCGAATGGGTTGGCTTCATCGCTCAACTGGTGGGCGAACCCGACCGGGAGACGGTCCTGATCGGTCACAGCCTGGGCTGCCAGGCGGTGCTCCGGTACCTGGAGACTCTCGGCGAGGCCGGGAAATCCGTGCAGAAGACCGTCTTGGTGGCGGGCCGCTTCCCGAGCGGGATGTCGCCCGAGGCGGCCAGGGAAAAAACCGGCGGCGACGAGGTTTTGGTGCCGTGGCTGACCAGCACCGTCGACCCGGCCCAAGTGAGAAAGTCGGCCGGGAAATGCACCGTCATCCTGTCCGACGACGATCCCTATATCCCGTTTGCCGAAGCGCGCTCGAGCTTCGAGGGCACGCTCGATGCCGAGATCATCGTCGAGCACGGCAAGGGCCATTTTAATGAGGATGATAATCTCACCGAGCTGCCTTCCGTGCTTCGGGCGGTAGTCGACTAGCTTGAGGTGAAGCGGCTTGTCCCCAAGACGCTTCTGCAGCCGTAGCAGCATGGGCTTCCAGCCCATGCCATCCTCTACACGGGCTGGCTTGCCGAGGCGTAGCCGTGAGTTTAGCCAGGCCCGTCTCCGCCCCGCTGAACGCGGGACTACGCCGCGGCAGTCCCCTGGTCGCAGGCGCGACGGCGGAGACTGGAAGCCCGTGCCACGACGAGCCAGCGCACCTTATTCGGTCAGCGACTTGAGCTCCAGCCTGACCCGCACCTCGAGGCGACCCCGGGCGCCACGCTGGGTCAGGGAAAGCCGGGGCTGCGTCGGGGGGAGCAGCGTGGCCGCGAGATACTGCTCCTTGCGTTCGCGCAGCACGTCCTTCCAGACCGGGTCCTCCAGGGGCAATTCCTCCGCCACCGCCTCGATGCCTTCATCCCATTCCAGGATGGCCCGGCCCCGGCGGCCCTCGATCACGGCGCGGCGGTTCCCCGCCTCGAGCGCGATCGGCAGCGGAGTGGTCCAGTAAAACACGACGCCCCCGGCGTGCTCGACCGCCCATTCGTCGGTGATGGTGAGCACGCCGGGTGAGGCCGAATCCCAGGTGCGGGTCCATTGCGTGAACCAGCCCTCCCATCCGGCCGTCAGGTCCATCGTCGCGTGGAAAGCCTCGCGATCGCCGCCGCCGCGCGGCGTGATGTCCGCCATGATGGGATTGCGCGGACGCGGCCGGACGCCGCCCGCGGTGAGCGGCGCGAGCATGTTGTGCCGCTGGCAGTGTTTCATCAGGTCGGCCAGGGGGTTGCTGTAGTCGCAGCTGCCAAAGTCCTTCGCGAAGCTGTCGCCGGCGAATTCCAGCACGAACGAGCCCTTGTCCTCGTGGGTATGCGAGGCGCCGGCCTGGTTGCCCATGAGGAAGAGCTTCACCCATTCGCCTCCAAGGCGCCGGTGGGAGGCCATCTGCCCGATGACAGGCATGTCGACCAGCGGGGAAAAGGCCGGGCCGGCCGCAGGGATGTCGCGGGCGAGATTCTGGGCGAGGAGGGACATGGGCTGGCCGGTGCGAGCCACGGACTTGCGAAACACCGTCACCCAGTGCGAATCGGGCATCAGCCAGGCCAGGAACGCGGCGCCCTCCTGGGGAATGTACAGGGCGTCACAGACCAGGATCATCGGCGCATCGTCCGCGGTGCTCGCCAGCATCTCCGCCATGCGGGCGGTGGCATAAAGCGCCGCCGGAGCCATCGCGCGGGCGTCCCGGCCGCGCGCGCGGGCGTAGTAATAGAAGGAGAGCATGGCCTGCCGCGCTGTGTGGGTAAAATACATCGGCCCCTCGGTGTAGCCGCCGTCCGGGAGGAGGATGTTCGCCAGATTGTCGCGCAGGTCGGCCAGCGCCAGGTCGGTGTAGGGGGCGACGCGCGATGTCGCGGACCCGGCCCGGGCCTCCCGCTGCACGGGCATCGTCCGCTCCAGCACCAGGTAGGCCAGCATCCGCCCGGGCAGGAACCACGCCGCCTGGTTGCACCAGAAGATATAGGTGTACCACCACGTGTTGAAATTGTTCGTGCCCTGCCCTTCCTCCGCCAGGCGGCGCAGGATCAGCTCGCGGCCGTAGTCGGTGAACCACTCGCCGCACAGGTCGAGGATGAGCGCGCAGTCGTACATCACGAGGCTCGGGACAAAGGCGCGGTGCTCCCACCGGCAGCCCGTCATCCAGCTGAGGAACGACGGATCCCAGCGCGTGCAATGCGCCAGCGCGATGGCGTAGCGGGCCGCGAGGCGGCCGAGCGAGGCGTCGCGGAAGAGCACCGCCGCCTGTGCCGCGTTGGCTCCGTGCGTCAGCAGGTGCTTCCCGGTGTCCCGCTCGCGGCTGAAGCGCGTGTCGTTCCAGAAGTTCACGTACTCATTCACCATGGCTTCCGGCACGAGGCGCCGCGCGTCCTCGGCCAGCTCCCAGAGGGGCGACGAGCGCGGGCCGCCCGATCGCTCCAGGGCGGCGCGCGCCTCCGCCAACTCGTCGGCGGTGAGATGCAGGCCGTAAACGGGCGCGAAAGCCGGAACGAATGTCGCGGGCTTGAGGTAGCCTTCCCAGCGCTCGTCGAAGCGCGCCCACTGGCGCAGGTGACGCTCCAGCAGGCCTCCGTGCTGCAACCCCAGCCAGTTGAGCCAGCCGCAGGCCGACCCGGGCGCCGCTCCGGGATCGGCGTAAACCTCGATCGCCAGGCCCAGGACCCGCCGGGCGCCCTCGAGCGGCAAGCGGATCTCGCGCTTCTGGTGGGCGAAGGGCGTGCTGAGATGGCGGCGCATCCCGGCATCGGTCTCTGCGACCAGCGCCACGCGGGCGCCCGGCGGCGCCGCCAGCGAGAGCAGGAGCGTGTCGTAGTCCGCGCAATCCAGGTCGTAGCAGCGGCTCAGCCGCAGCGCGGGCATTGCCGGATCGGCCGGCGCGCGCTGCCAGTCATATTGCACCCAGGCCCATTTCTGCTGGAGGCAAAGCCCGTCGGCTCCCGCCGGATCGATCTGCCATTGCGGCAGCTGGCTCAGCGTCTCGTCGAAAAACGCCTCGAAGATCGCCTCGGCCGCGTTGATCGGGGTGGTCAGCATCGCGATGAATCAGGTGTCTCGTGCCACGTCTCGGGCGGGGCGAAGCCGCGGTCGCCGCCCAGCGTCCGCCACTGGCGGTACACCAGGAAGAGGGCGATGAAGCTCAGCGTGGTGCAGACTCCGCTAAAGATGAAAATGTAGCGATAGTTGCGCAACATCCCGAGCAGCAGGCCGCACAGGGGCGGCCCGATGACGATGCTGCTGTAGCCAAAGGATTGGTTGGCGCTCAGGAACTGCCCGTACCGGCCCTGGGGCAGCAGCCGCGGCGCCAACGCCGCGCCGGCCCCGAAGAACACCGCGTTCATTCCCAGGTTCAGGCCCCACCAAAACAGCAGGCTGTTGGCCCCGTGGATCAGCCAGAAGCAGCCGAAATAGGTCACGCTGGACAGAAACAGCCCCACCAGTCCCACCCGGATGGCGTGGAAGCGGTCGATCAGCGGGCCGACGATGAAGTACACCGGGATCTGGATCAGGAAGGTCCACCCCTTCACCCGTCCGAATTCGCCGAGCGAGAGGCCCAGCGTGGGGGCGTAGCCCGGCTGGCCCGCCTGGGTCGCGAAGAAGACCATGAAGGCCAGCGGGACGAGGGAGCTCCACAGGAAGAAACTGACGCTATAATAGGCCAGATAGAAGGGATGGGTGTAGCACTCCTTAAGATAACGCCGGGCCCCGGCCAGGCGGCGTCCGGGCCGTTTCGGCGGAGGCGGGGGATAACTGCCCTCCTTGACCTTCCACACGATGAGATAGAAGGCGCTGGCGTAGAGGAGGCCGACCAGGATGCAGATATAGAGGGTGTGCGCCCTGGCCTGGCCCAGCATCCAGCGGTTGAAGGCGAGGCTGCCCAGCGCGCCGATCACGCGATAGAACCCGATGAATTTTCCCATCACCTCCGCCGGGATCACGTCCACGAACAGGTAGAGGTAGACCTGCTGGATGTAGGAGTTGAAGATCACGAAGACGATGGAGCAGACGCTGATCCAGGCGATCGTGCAGCCAGCCACCGTCAAGCCGGACCCAAAGCCCAGCGCGTGAATGAACCAGTAAGCGCAGGCGCCGGACGGCTTGGCCGCGCCCAGCAGCACCAGGCTCAGCACCACAGGCGGCGTGCACCAGAGAAGAAATGGACGCCGGCGCCCCAAGGGGCCCCGGTGGCGGTCGCTCTGCATCCCGATGAAGGGGTAGAGGCAGAAGGCGAACAGCGCCGTCGGACTGGTGAGGAGGCCGATCATGGTGTCGCTGGCCCCCTCCCAGCGAAGCTGGAGGGGCATGAGCGCAGGGGTGATCGTTTCCAGCAACTGAAAGAAGAAGTCGCCCCAGAGCATCCAGAACATCACCTGCAGGAGGGCTCCCTTGGTGTAGGTGAGCGTGCCTACGCGATAGAACCTGCCTGTCTGGGGTGCGACGGGGGTGGAATCCACGAAAGGGGGCGATGGGGGTGCTTAAATCTGGACCACGGTGTGCATCAGCGCGTTGGCGCGGGAATCGGGGGTCAGGCCGAGGCCGGGAGCGGTCGGCATGGCCAGGACGTCGGCCCGGGGCGCGAGCTCCGCGCCGACCAGGCTGTCGGCGAGAAACTGCGGGCCGTTGAGCGCGCAGGGCCGGTCGAGACCGCTCCAGGCGAACAGGTGGGCGGCGCCGGCGAGCGAAAAATCGGGATCGGTCAGGCCGGAGCCGAGGATCATCAGTCCGTGCCCGCGCAGGAGATTCGCAATCTGCACCGAGGGCCAGAGTCCGGCGTTGCGCGCGGGTTTCATCGCGATGCCGTCCATCATTTCCAGCGCGATGAACTCGGCGGCAACCTCGGGCGCGAGGATGCCCTCGTCCATCAGGATCGGCAGGGCGCCCTGCCGCCGCAGGGCCTGGTAGCCCCGGATCTGCGTGGGCGGGAGCGGGGATTCGAGCACGTCGACGCCCGCCTCGCGCAGCCGGGGGGCGATGGCGAGCGCTTCGGCCGGCGTGTATCCCGTGTTGGCATCGGCCCAGAGAAAGCCGCCGGGGGCGAAGGCCCGGACCCGGCGCGCAAGCGCGAGGTCGTAGTCGGCCGTCTGGGGATACCCGACCTTGATATTGAAATTGCGGTAGCCGCGGGCGCGGCCCTCCTCGAGCTGGCGCTCGATCACGGCCGAATCGGGCGAGGCGACGGTCCAGCTGAGCGTGAGCTCGTCGCGGGCGGCCGCCGGCGGTCCGAACAGCCGCCACGCCGCCACGCCCCGTTGCCGGCCCGCCAGGTCGTGGCAGGCGAGGTCGAGCGCGGCCTTGCACAGCGGCTGGCCGACCGAGAACGCCGGCCGGATCGCCGCGTTCATCGCGGCGTGCAGGCCCGCAAAATCAGCGGGATCTCGGCCGAGCGCGACCCGGGCGAGATGAAACTCCAGGGTCGTGAGCACGCTCTCGACGGTCTCATAGGTCCAGGCCGGCACGGGCACGGACTGGCCCCAGCCCACCCGGCCATCCGCGTCGGTCAGCCGCACCAGCACCGACGGGCGCCGCACGCGGCCGTCCGGCCCCGGCGGGAAGAACTTGAATTCCCCGGCGACGGCGTAGTCAAATCGGCCGATCTCGACCTGGACGATGCGGCTCATCGCGCGTCACACCGACGGATTCAGCGCGGGACTGCGTTCGAAGCGCGCGTGGACCTCGCGGATGTATTCAAGGGAGCGCTGGGCCGTGAGATAGGCGTCACCGCCGAGGTCGTAGCCTTGCGAGACGATCGGACCGGCGTAGCCGCGCGACCAGAGGAGACCGAGCGCGGCGGCGATGTCGATGTTGCCGTCGTCGAGCGGACGGGTGCGGAACGGCTCGGCCGGCTTGGGCCAGCCGTTGAGCACCGCGAAGTAGCCGAGGTTTTCCATCCCCGGCTGCCGCATAACCTCGGGAAAATCGGGCACGCCGAGATGGAAATGCGCGTGGAAAAGCGCGAGGCCGGGACGGATGACCCGGGCGCCGGACTCCCGCAGCAGCCGCAGCTCCGCCGCCGGGGTGTCGACCATGAACCAAACGTGGTTGTAGAGGTTGCCCGCCAGCCCGCGGGCGGCCAGATGAGCGTCCACCTCGCGGATGATCCGGGCGGTGCGCTCCCAGTGCCGGGGCTCGGCTTTGGCGGAGCCGGCCTCGCGATAATCGGGCGGCGAGTGGCCCGCCGGGTTGCTGAACACCGTGAAGTTGACGTAAGCGTGCGGGTCGATCGCCGCGAGCCGGTCGATGATGCCGCGGGTGCGGGCGAGGTCGGCGTCGAGCCCGGGGAATTCCGCGTCGGTCGCGCCTTTGCCCACGATGTAGACTCCGGCGTGCCGGAGCCCGCTGGCCTGGAATGCCGCCGCCGCCTCGTCCCACGTCCGGTCGTCATCGGGCTCGATCGGGTGGAATTCGTAGCCATCGTAGCCGAGGTCGGCGGCAATCGCCAGGCGGGTGCGGTAGGGGTAGTTCCGGCGGTGGCCGGTGAAATGGTTGTTGAAGAGGATGAGCGGGTTCTTGATCGGCATGGGAAGGATCAGTCCTCGATCCGGACGGCCTGCCGGGTGCGCGCCGAGGCGTGGACCGCGTCGAGGATGCCGTGAATGCGGAGGCTGTGCGCGGGGGTGTTGGAGGGATCGCGGTCGTCGAGAATGGCCCGGCTGAAGTCGCGGATGGTAAACACCATGGTCTCCTGCCAGTCGGGCAGCGACTCGTCCAGCGCGGCGGCCTGCATGCCCTCGGCGCCGACGTAGGCGAACCGGTGCAGCCCCTGCTTCGCGCCCATGGGCACGAAGCAGGTGTCGAGGCCGGCCCGGGTGCCGCGCAGCTCGATATTGTGCCGGTCCGGGCCGTGCTCGGCCGCGCGGCGCTCCCAGTGGATGGTGAGCCCGTCGTCGCAGATGATCTCGGCGCAGACCCGGCCGTCGACGTCGAGGCAGGGCGGCACGCGCTCGGCCGTGAGCGGAAAGTAATTCCCCAGGGTCGCGAAGACGATCCGGGGGCGGAACCGCTCGCCGAGCACGAAGCTCAGCCAGTCGAGATCGTAGACGCCCCAGTCGAAGGAGATGCCGCCGCCGTTTTTCGCCGGATCGTTGCGCCAGGGCGGGAGCGTGGTGCCGGGCTTGGGAGGCGAGGTGACGTGCTCGAAGTGCACGCGATAAAGCGCGCCGAGTTCGCCCCCGGCGACCATCGCCCGGGCGCGGCGGGCGGTGCCGGAATTGTGGAAGCGCGAGGAATTGCAGGTGACCTTGAGCCGCGGCGCGGCCTGCTGCGCCGCGATGACCTCGCGCACCTCGGCCTGGGTGAGCATGAACGGTTTCTCCACGCAGACGTGCTTGCCGGCCTGCAGGGCAGCCAGGGCCATGGGCCGGTGAAGGAACGGCGGGGTCGCGATATAAAACGCATCGATCCCGGGGTCGGCGAGCAGCTCGCGGTAGTCGGCGACGACCCGCGTGACGCCCAGCGTTGGGGCCAGCTTCCGGGCCGCCTCGATGTTCGGGTCGGCCAGGGCGACCGCGACCGAATCGCGGTCCTCCGTGAAGGCCCGGGCCATGAGATTGGCAATGACGCCCGCGCCGACGATGCCGTAGCGAATCTTAGTCATGCAGGGAGGAAAGCGCCTCGCCGGCAGGCAGCGCGACATCTTTCTTGCGCGCCGCCGCTTCGGTTCAGCTCGATTGCCAAAGGGAAACGGGGACGAGGGGTGACTGGGTCAGGGGGAAAAGCTCGCGGCGTGCGCCGGTAAACGGCAATCGCGAAAAATTCAGCGACGTCGCGCCGGGCCCGTCGAAGACCAGGCCGCGCTCGGGAGCCGCGTCATAGCCGGCCCGCCAGCCCATCAGGCTTTTGACCTGTACCCCCAGGGCTGCCTCCGGCGCCAGCCCCAGGCACTCAAAGAAGGCCGGGTCGGCCCCGAGGGTGCCCCGGCTGCTGACGACGATGCGCAGCTGGCCGGCGGCGAGCACCACCGCCCGCCCCATCGAGAACTCCTGCCCGGTATAGGCCCGGCCTCGCGCCCGGTAGCGGCCTTCCCCGGCGAAGACGACCGCGGCCCCGTCCACGGCGAATTTCTGATCCCCCAGGCACAGCCGGGATTCCCCGCGCTCGGCCGCCGCGACCGCCGCGGGATCCACCACCCAGAGCAGGACCTCGCCGGGGAACTCGTTCCGACCGGGCCAGAGCTGCGCGAGGGCTTCCGCGCTGGCGCCGCTCGAGCCTCCGGTGGTCGCATCTGCGGAATCGACCAGAATCCAGGGCCCGGACCCATGGGCGCGGAGGCTTTCCCGGATCGAATCCCAGGGGCGGAGCAGCGTCCGCCACCTCCCGCGCTGGGCGTACCACTCCTCCGCCAGGGCCGCCGCCGCTCCGCGGACATCGGCGGCCTCCGTCGCGGTCACCACCACGCTGGTGCCCAGCTCCGCGATGTCCATCCACGGCTGCACCGGAAAAACGCTCACCTCGAGCACACCCGGCCGGGTCTCCAATTCCCGGGCCCGGGCGAGGATTTCCGCAAAGGGCCCGTGGGCATGGTAAGTGTCGGTCGGCGGAATGAGCGCGGCCATCTTCGCCAGCGTGCGCACCGTGCGGCGTCCGTCGAGGACCAGGGCGGCGGCCCGCTCCCCGGTCGCGCGGAAATCCACATGGGGAAAGGTCCGATAGGCGGTGACCGCATCGGCGTGGGCCAGCATGCGGGGCGTGACGTTGGCATGCAGGTCGAGCGAGACCACCAGGCGGCCGGTAAATCCGAGCTCCCGGCGCACCATCTCCAGCAGGTTCCCCTCGACGTCGTCCTCGCCGACCGCGCAGACCGCGCCGTGCAGGTGCAGCAGGATGGCATCCGCCGGCAGGGCGGCGCGCAGGCGCTCGCGCAGGGTCGCGCGAATCGTCTGGAAGCACCCGGGACTGAGGCGCCCGCCCGGCGCCCCGCAGACCGCCGCCCACACCGGGCGGGTCGTCCAGCCGGCCGACTCCAGCACCGTCAGGCTGCCGGCCAGCTGCGAATCCGCGCGCGCGCACCAGTCCCGCACGGCGGCCTCGTCGTCGAGCCAGGTCCCGCCCTGGGTGAAAAGGTCGAGTTCACCCGCCCTGGGATTGAACGTGTTGCTCTCAAAAATGAACTGGGCGAGCGCCGCTCTCACCGCGGGCCCCCGCGGGAGTTCGCCGCCTTGCCGGAAATCGCGGTCATTGGTTCCTTCCGGTTACGATCCGCCGCCCCGGGAGGCGATAATAAAATCCCCCGGGGACGAAGCGCGTATCGGCAAATTGCCGGTAGCCAACTGTCTGTGCGTGGCACGGGCATCCTGCCCGTGTTTTCCATTGAGGTGGGCCTCCGGCCCACATCATTGAGATACACGGGCTGGAAGCCCGTGCCACGCACAGACAGCTGACTGCCGGATTCGCGCGGGGCGAGGCGAATGCCTGCTTGATCAGGGCCGCCCCACCCATCCAGTGTGCGTCCCATGGAAGCGGACGCCGCATTCGAGCAGTTCTGGGCGGATGCGCTGCGGCCGAACTGGGCCGACAAGTCCGAAGCGTCCCGCCGGCGCCTGGATTGGTGGCGCGACGCCAAGTTCGGCATGTTCGTGCACTGGGATCCCTCCAGCGTGGCGGCCAGCGAAATCAGCTGGAGCAAGCAGTTCTACGACGATACGGGGGATGAACTGCGGGACAACCCGCGCCCCGATCCCGGCCTCTACAATATCCAGGAGCATCATGAATGGCTCGACTGGTTCAAGCCGGCCGTTCCCCGGGAGGTGTACGACAACCTCCCCAAGTCGTTTTATCCTGGCATGTTTGACGCCGACCGCTTCGTCGCCACCGCCAGGGAGGCGGGGATGAAGTATCTCGTGCAGGTCACGAAGCACCACAACGGCTTCTGCATGTGGGACACCCGGTTCACCGACTATAATGTCATGAACACTCCGTTCCGCCGGGACATCCTCGGCGAGATGGCCGGCGCCTGCGCCCGGGCCGGGATCAGGTTCGGCATCTATTACTCCCAGCGCGACTGGCGGCACCCCGATTACGGGCCGGAGCGCATGCCGCGGTACAATGCGTTCATGTACGACCAGATCGAGGAGATGCTGGTGAAATACCCCAACATCGCGTCGATCTTCTTCGACACCGAGGAATATTACCGTTGGGAGCTGTGGAACGGGAAGGAACTCTTCCGGATGATCCACCGCCTGCGCCCCGACATCGTGATCAACGACCGCTGCGGCGTGCCCGCGGATTTCGCCACGCCGGAGCAAAGCCTCGGCGCCTACAACCTGGAGCGCGACTGGGAATCCTGCATGACCTTCACCGGCTTCTGGTCGTGGCACGGCTTTCATCTGCCGGTGATCCCGTACGAGGAATGCCTGCGCCGGCTCATCCGGTGCGCCGGCTGCAACGGCAATTTGCTGATGAATGTCGGTCCCCTCCCCACGGGGCAGATCGATCCCCGCGAGGCCGACCGCCTGCGGCGGGTGGGCGCGTGGCTGTCGGCGCACGGCGAGAGCATCTATGGCACGCGCGCCGGGCCCTTCCCCGCCGGGGACTATGGGGTGTCCACCCACCGGGGTGACACGATTTACGTGCATGTGCTGCAGTGGCCGGAGGGCGAAGTGCTGCTTCCGGTGCCGCCCCGCCGCGTCATCGCGGCCCGCGTGCTCTCGGGCGCGCCGGCCGTCGTCCGGCAGTCCGACGCCGGGTTGCGCCTCTTCGTCGCCCCGGCGGACCGTGCGGATCCCGACACGGTGGTCGTCCTGGACCTGGCGCGCGGGTGAGCCGGCAGGCTTTGGGTTGATCACCCCATGGCGCGCGCGCCAGCCGCGGAGTACTGTGCGCGCATGAAAAATCCCATCGTTGGTGTCCCCTCGCCTTTTGTCCCGAATCGGGGCGCCCGGCTGGTCCCGTCCGCCCTCGCCCTTTGCGGCGCCCTCGGTTTCCTGCTCGCCGGCTGCTCCTCGGAACCGGATTCACATCTGGTGTCCGCGCCGCCGCCGGCAGCGCCCATGCGGGCCGAGACGACGACGACGGTCATGACCACTCCCGCCGCCGTAAATACCCCGGTGATCGTGGCCAACCCGGGATATCCGGCCTACGTCGCCAATTCCAATACCACCCCCGTCGTCAGCACCACGGTGGTGACGCAGGCCCCGCCGGCGATGCAAACGGATGCCGTGGTCTCCCAACCCAACCCGCAGGACGTCTGGCTGGCCGGCTATTGGAGCTGGCGCAACGAACAATACGAGTGGGTGGCCGGTCATTGGGAAATGCCCCCGGGGCCGAGCTCCGTCTGGGTTGCTCCGCGCTGGGAACAGGAAGGCAATGCCTACCGGTTCCACGAGGGCTACTGGAATTGAAGCGTGACTCCCTCCGTCCGCCCCCGGATTGCCGCCGCGGATAATTTCGACCCATCATGCCCGACGCCCCTCCTCCGCCCGCTCCCCCCCCGCCCGCCCCGGCGGGGCGGCCCTGGCTGGCTATCACCCTCGGTGTCCTCGCCGCCGTCTTTTTAATCGCCGCCGGCGCTCTCTGGAGCGAGGTGGGCGATCGCAACACCTCCATCCTGGAAAGCCAGAACCGGCTGGCCCAAACCCAGGCTGCCGTCTTGGTGCTGCAGGGCCAGGCGGCCACGGCCAACGCCGCCACCGCGCGGATCCAGAAGCGAATGGACGAGGTCAGGGCGGAGTCGGCCCAGCGCCAGACCGACATGGACGGAATCAAGGCCGGCGACGTCGAACTGCAGGCCGACCTGGACAAGACCCGGGTGAATGCCACCGTTTTTCAGACGCAGATGGAGAATGCCAAGATCGCCTCGATCAAGCACGAGGGCGAAGCGGAACTGGCGCAGACCAAGGCCTCGTTGATGGAGGCCGACCTCGACAGCGCCAGATCCAATGCCGCCCAACTCGCCGGCGAGCTGGCTGAAGCCAAGGCTTCGGCCGCCGACCTGCAGACGAAGCTTGAGACTGCCGAGGCCCTGATCGCGAAGCTGCAGGCCAAGACCTAGGCGACGGCATTTGCTTCCGGCCGCGAGCCAGGCCGGCGCCGGGGATTCCGCCGGAGGGATCCAAGAGAATGATGCACCGTCCCTCCTCACATTGGCCGAGCTGGATCGTCCGGCAGACCCGTCCGCGCCCCCGCGCGGGCGAGCCGCCGTTGCGGGCGGAATTGTTCAGCACGGAGCAGCTGGCGCGCCATGCCCGGGCGCTGGCCGGAAGCCATCGGCCCGTGGCCCGCTACCGATCCAACGGTCTCCTGGACCGGCTGGAGGGGAACGAGGACGGCCTCAGGGCCTTCAATCGCGCGACTCTCGCGGTCGATCCGGCGCGGCGCATCACCCCGGCCGCGGAGTGGCTGCTGGACAATTTTTACCTGCTCGAGGAGCAGATCCAGATGGCCCGGCGCCATCTGCCCCGGGGCTACAGCCGGGAACTGCCCTGCCTGGCCCGCGGCCCGTCGGCGGGACTTCCGCGGGTCTATGATCTCGTGCTGGAACTGATTTCCCACGTCGACGCGCAGATCGACCCCGGCTCGCTTGGCGCCTTCATCGCCGCCTACCAGGGGGTCGAGGTTCTTCGGCTTGGGGAGCTGTGGGCCATCCCGATCATGCTGCGCCTGGGATTGATCGAGAACCTCCATCGCATCACCGATCGCCTGACGCTGGGCCGCCAGGATCGCGACCTCGCCGACCAGTGGGCGGACCGCCTGCAGACGGTGGCGGAGAGCAACCCGTCCCGCCTGGTCATCGTGGTGTCCGACATGGCCAAGTCCGACCTTCCGCTGACCAGCTCATTTGTCGCGGAATTCAGCCAGCGCCTTTCCCGGCAAAGTCCGGTCCTGAATCTGGCGCGAGGCTGGCTCGAGCAGCGGCTGGCCGAGGCGGGGCTTTCGGTCGAACACCGGGTCCAGCAGGACAGCCAGAACCAGGCGGCCGACCAGGTCTCGGTGAGCCACAGCATTGCCAGCCTCCGCCTGCTCGGCACGACCGACTGGAAGGAGTTCGTCGAGACCCACAGTGCCGTGGAACAGACTTTGCGCACCGATCCGGCCGCCGTGTACGGCCAGATGGACTTTGCGACGCGCGACCGCTATCGCCATGCCGTCGAGTTTTTCGCCCGGCACGGCCGCCAGGAGGAGGCGGACGTGGCGCGGCACGCCGTCCGGCTGGCGGAGGAGCGCGCCGCGCTGGCCGGCCGCGCCGACCGGGCGGCCCATGTGGGTTTCTATCTGATCGACCGGGGGCGCCCCGCGCTGGGCTCGGGCGTGGGCGTCCGGTGGCCCTGGCGCACGGTGGTCGAGCGGTGCATCCTGCGCTTTCCGGTCGCCTATTACGTGGGCGGGATCGCGACCCTCACGGTCCTCGCGACGCTCGGGGCCCTTCGGCTGGCCCACGCGCCGGAGGCCTCCGCCGGGAAGATCGCCGCCTTCGCGATCCTGGTCGCCCTGGGCGCGAGCCAGCTGGCCGTGGCGCTGATGAACTGGGCGTCCACGCTGCTGGTGAAACCCCGCCTGCTCCCCCGCCTGGACTTCTCCGCCGGCATCGCGCCCGGTTGCGCCGCGATGGTCGTGGTCCCGACCATGCTCTCGAGTTTGGACGGCGTCGACCAGCTGATCGAGACCCTGGAGCTTCACCACCTCTCGAATCCGGACCGGCACCTTCATTTCGCCCTGCTGACGGATTTCCGCGACGCGGCGGAGGCGACGGACCCGACTGATGGCCCGCTGCTCCAGCGGGTCCGGGCGGGAGTCGAGCGGCTGAACCGGAAATACCACGCGGCGGAAGCGGACCTCTTCTTCCTGTTCCACCGCCCGCGGCGCTGGAACGCCTCCGAGGGCCGG
>Ga0302320_10018307_pt1 | contig 14133 bp, 13 predicted proteins | sample Bog_T0_3_FD_202130 | JGI IMG/M metagenome (GOLD analysis project Ga0302320, IMG submission 202130) | Peat permafrost microbial communities from Stordalen Mire near Abisko, Sweden - Bog_T0_3 | ecosystem: Environmental > Terrestrial > Soil > Wetlands > Peat | place: Sweden: Abisko, Stordalen Mire... | reverse complement strand
CGCTTCGGATTACAGCGCAGAGAATTGCGCCACGACATGGATCAGGAGATGATTGTGTCCATCCTCGATTGGACGGTTGAAAAGTTTCAAGATGCGCTGCTCACCGAGGAACTCGATCCCGGGCTGTTTCGCCATCAGGGCAAGCTCACAGAAAAGAAGGAAGCTCGCATCGCGCAATTCCTGGACATACTGACTCGCGCCATCGGAGTGTAATTCCGCGATAACGGACCGCAACATGAACCAAACCATTGAGCAGGTTCTCGCCCTTTACGACTCAGCCGCGCCCCTGGAAGAGGCTTCTACGATTCCTGCGTCGTGGTACGTTGATCCACGCATCGCGGAACTCGAGAATAAAACTGTATTCAGCCACACCTGGCAACTGGTGGGGCAAGTTGATCAGGTCGGCGCTCCCGGACACTTCGTCACGTTCATTGTCGCGGGTGAGCCGATTGTTGTCGTGCGCGGAAATGATGGCATTCTGCGCGGCTTCTATAATGTCTGCCGTCACCACGCCGCGGCTGTTGTAACCGAACCGTGCGGTGTCGCGTCCCTATTGCATTGCCCTTACCATGGCTGGAACTATGGGCTCGATGGGTCACTCAAAGGCATGCCAGAGTTCGATGGCGTTAAGAATTTCGATCGCGCGAAGAACGGGCTGATCCCGGTCAAGGCAGAAGTTTGGGAAAGCTTCGTGTTCGTCAATCTCGACCCCGACGCGCAGTCTCTAGCCAGTTTTCTTGGCGGATTAGTCAAACGGGTCGCGCCGTTGGGAATTTCGAAGCTGCGCTACTTTGACTCCCGCACGTATGATATCGCTTGCAATTGGAAAGTTTTCGTCGACAACTATCTTGACGGCGGGTACCACGTTCCTCATCTCCATAAGGGATTAAACTCCGTCCTCGATTACAAGCAGTACAGCATCGAAAACAAAGACCGTTACTGCCTGCAATCCAGCCCCATGGTCATTTCCGACGAAGACGCTGCGACCGGCGCGACGCGCAAAGGTGATCGCGCCTGGTACTTCTGGCAGTATCCGAATCTAATGATCAACTGCTACGAAGGCTACATGGACACGAACCTCGTCATCCCCATCGACGCTGACCATTGCCGCGTGATTTTCAATTTCTACTTTGCCGACGTCAGAGAGAGCGCACGCCCCTACAACGAGCAGAGCGTAGCCGTCGGGGCTCGGGTGCAGGACGAAGACTTGGGAATTTGCGAAGCGGTGCAGCGCGGACTTAAGTCTCGGGCATACGGCTCAGGACGGCTATCCGTCCGTCGCGAAGCCGGAGAGCACCTGTTCCATCGCCTGCTGGCGGCGGATTTGAAAGCGGACGAGCACCAGTAAGCTCACTCCTCACACTCGCGCATCTTTATGCATGTCCACTGTGGACCAAGTTTTATCCCCAGCGTGGCAGATGTTCTCCAACAGGCACTCCGCGCATTTCGGACTGCGTGCGATGCACAGCGTCCTTCCATGCCAAATGATCTGATGGGAGAACAGAATCCACTTTTCTTGTGGAATGATCTTCATCAAATCCTGCTCGATCTTTGGGGCGTCGGTCTGTTTCGTAAGTTCGAGGCGTCGCGAGATGCGGGTGACGTGGGTGTCGACGACGATTCCTACGCCGATTTTGAACCAACTGCCCAGAACGACGTTAGCGGTCTTGCGAGCTACGCCGGGGAGGGTCAGTAGGTCATCGATGTTGGATGGGACTTCGCCGCCGAAATCGGCGACGATTTTCTTCGCCGCACCAACGACCGACTTAGCTTTGTTGCGGAAGAAGCCAGTCGAATGGACATCCGGCTCAAGCTCTTGCGGAGTGAGCGCAGCGAAATCCTGTACCGTAGGATATTTCTTGAACAGTCCCGGAGTAACCCGGTTTACGTTCGCGTCGGTCGATTGGGCGGAGAGAATCGTGGCCACCAGAAGCTCCCATGCGCTGCTGTGGGTCAAGGCGCATTTCACGTCAGGGTAAAGTTGATCGAGCCGTGACAGAATCTCGCGAACTCTTTGCGACGCAATAGGATTGTACTGAGCGCGTTTCGCGAGGATCGGTTTCGACGCAGTCTGCCTGAGTTCGACTCGCTGTTTACCGGATTTATGCGCGCCTTTCATTCGGAGCCGACAGTAGAAGTAAAATCGTAACAGAATGGGACAGCAGAGTTATCCAAGGTCTCATCTAAGCAATCAGTCTTCGTAATTAGACGAATCGCCTAGGAGAAATGTTTATGAAGAAAATATTTTTATTGCTTATCGCGATATCTTTTCTTTCGCTAGTTTCTTGGGGCCAGGATCACCCGGTGCATCATCACGCCCATCGCGCACGCCACCACCGACATCATCGCCGTCATCACAATTGATCCTCAGCGTACCTTGAGCCATACGTATCCGAGTACGTGAAGCACGATGAAAATGAAGATGCTCACCGCGAGAATGAGTTTTGCTGCGAGCGGAGCCTTGTGCTTCATTTCCCCCGCGAGCCCCACTCCCACATGCCAAACATCGTTTTCTTTGACAGCGGATGTCCGACCTGACGGGCCAGCATGGAAATTTGCCCGCGATGGTGGGCGTCGTGCGCGATGAGATAGCCGACAAATCCGGCGACGTCAGGCTTGAATCCCTTCACTCGTCCGTCTGAGACGAGGGCCGCCTCGATCACCGCATGAAGTGCGGTGCGGCTCTGCTCCAATGCTTTGCCGGCTTGCACGGGCGTTACAGTCGCTTTATCCATCTGGTCTGGAATTTTGCTCTCTTTTGCAGCCGCCTTCAACCACATCACGCGCACATTGTGCATATGCGAGAAGATTGAGGCGATGTTTCGCCCCTTGCCCTCGGGCGGGTCGGCGCGCCAAGCTTCTTCGGATATATCCTTCAGCAGAAATTGATTGATGTTCTCGTTCGTGTCGAAAGCCTTCACCAGCGCTTGCGGCAGGGAAAAAGCTTCAGTCTCAGGCATCATCTCTCCGGGATTCTAACCGTCGTAAACGAATATAATCGACCGCGATGGCCGCCGCCGAAAAAGATATCGCAAAAAAGGTTGAGGCTCTGCGAGAGCAGATTCGTCATCACGAATACCGCTATTACGTGCTGGACGATCCCGAGATCGGCGACGCCGACTTCGACCGCTTGATGGACGAATTGAAGCAGTTAGAGGCGAAGCATCCGAATCTCATTGCCTCCGACTCACCTACACAACGCGTCGGCGGCAAACCCAGCGAGGGCTTCCTTAAAGCGCCGCACTCATCACCCATGTTGTCTTTGGACAACACTTACAACGTGGAAGAGCTGCGGAATTGGGATCGCCGGGTGCACGAACTTAGCGGTCGCGAAGAGATCGAATATGTCTGCGAACTGAAGTTGGACGGCATGTCTCTCGCGCTGCGCTACGAAGACGGGAAGCTGGTGCGCGGCATTACGCGTGGCGATGGAACGATCGGCGAAGATGTGACTGCCAATGTCCGCACCGTACGATCGATTCCGTTATCGATTACGCGGCAGAAGTTGAGGGAGGTAGGCATTCCTCCGACTTTTGAAGTACGAGGCGAAATGTTGATTCCTCTCGCATCATTCCTAAAGATGAATCAGGAGCAGGAGCGTAAGGGACAGAAACCGTTTGCCAATCCGCGGAATGCGACAGCAGGTACGGTTCGGAATCTGGAGCCGAGCGTGACTGCGCAACGCCAGCTTTCTTATTTTGCTTATCTTCTTTTGCACGACGGCCGCACCCACTTCGCGCGGCATTGGGATTCTCTAAACGCTCTCGATGCCGCTGGTTTCAAAGTCAATACTAATCGCGCGCTGGCTAACACATTCGATGACGTCTGGGCCTTCGTTAACCAGCAGGAAGAAAAGCGCGAGAAGCTGCCCTACGAAATCGATGGCATTGTCGTGAAGGTCGATCAGACTCGCTTGCAGGAAGAGCTGGGGTACACCGGTAAAGCTCCGCGCTGGGCGATTGCTTACAAGTATGCCGCGCGCGCCGGCATCACGCAGATCGAAGACATTCTGGTGCAGGTGGGCCGCACCGGCAAACTCACGCCGGTTGCGGCATTGAAGCCCGTTCTCATTGGCGGCACCACAGTGAGCCGGGCGACCCTGCACAACATGGATGAAATCGAGCGCCTCGGCGTGAAGATCGGCGACTGGGTTGAGGTCGAGCGTGGCGGCGACGTCATTCCGAAAGTTGTGAAGGTGATCGAAGACAACACTCACCCCCGCGGACACAAAACATTTGAGATGCCCGAGAAGTGTCCGGTCTGCGGAACGCACGTGGTGCGCGCCGAGGGCGAAGTGGATTATCGCTGCGTCAACGCAAATTGTTCCGCAAAACTGCGCGAAACGATTCTGCATTTCGCCTCCCGCGGCGTGATGAACATCGACGGCATGGGCGATGCGCTAGTCAACCAGTTGACCGATCGCGGACTGGTCAAAAGCGTCGCCGATATTTACAAGCTGACGAAGGAAAATCTGCGCAGCCTGGAACGCATGGGCGAGAAGTCGGCGCAAAACATTCTGGACGAAATCGAGAAGTCGAAAAGTCTGCCGCTGGAGCGAGTGATCTTCGGCCTGGGCATACGCTTCGTGGGCGAGCGAACCGCACAATTTCTGTCCGAACACTTCGGCTCTTTGGAAACAATCGAAACCGCGACGATCGACGAGTTGCAGGAAGTGGAAGAAGTCGGCCCCCGCATCGCGGAGAGCATCGTCGAGTTCTTCGGCATCCCGGCCAATCGAAAGTTGATCGACCGCCTCCGTGAAGCGGGATTGAAGCTCACTGGAACGAAAAAAGAACGTGGGACGAAACTCGCCGGAAAAACCTTCGTGCTCACCGGCACGCTGGCAAACCTTACCCGCGAGCAGGCCAAGAAGGTCATTGAAGACGCTGGCGGCAAAGTCACCAACTCTGTCAGCAAGAAGACCGACTACGTCGTCGCAGGTGCGGACGCGGGATCAAAGCTCGATAAGGCGCGGGAGTTGGGCGTGGCTGTGATCGACGAGGCCGGATTGCAAGAACTTGCATCGATTGCGTAAAGATTGTGCTCTCACGCCTGCGCCGGTATCTAGTGGGCGGGGTGGCGTTACGCCAATCCTTTCAATCTGTTAGCACTTTTGCCCCCTCGTCCGAGTAATAATTCTGTCATGCCCGTAAATTAATGATTGAGAGCGGTCGATCCCACGGATAAACTTCAGCGATGGATTTAAATCGGGGGCGGTCATGCAAATTTTAGATTCAGCTGAAGCCATAGAAATCTCACTCATACGACCAGTCATTGACAGCGAGCGCCTTAAGCCATCAAAGCGACTTAACTCTACGGCACGAACTAAAACCCTCCCGACAAAAATCGCTCTGCTCGCGATAATCTCCCTTTCCACAACCTCCTTCTTGGCAGCGCAACAAACTGCGATCACGACCTCCCACTACAACAATCTGAGGACCGGCTGGAATAATACAGAAACTGTTCTCACTCCCACGAATGTGAACAGTTCTGCGTTCGGAATGTTGTATTCGATCGCGCTCGATGCCCAGATTGACGCGCAGCCGTTGTACGTCCCTAATCAGTTGATTACCGCCGGCAGTTACCAGGGGACGTACGACGTCGTCTATGTGGCCAGCGAAAACAATACCATCTATGCCATTGACGCGAACAGCGGTCAAATTTTGTTGAGTCCCAACTTCGGTTCTCCCGTGCCAACTCCTCTGGGATGCCCTACCAACCCTCTTGTCGGCATTAATGGTACTCCGGTGATCGATTTAGCTTCGAGCACGATGTATGTTCTGGTTTATACAAATAGCGCAACTGGACCGGAATATACGGTTCACGCGCTGGATCTTGGTAGTCTCACCGACAAAGTCACGCCGGTGGTCGTCGCGGCGATGCACATTCTGACCGATGGGTCGACCTTCAACTTCAACGCTACCTATGAACATCAGCGCCCGGCGCTTGCATTTGCCAACGGCAATGTCTATGCCGCATTTGGTAGCTTCTGCGATGATGCCACTTCCGACTCCCGAGGTTGGCTGTTGGGCTGGCAGGGAGGTTCTCTCGCCCCACTTGCGGGCAATGAGCTCTTCGATATGCAAGCATCCTCTCCCAAGAATTATTTCCTCTCCTCGATTTGGATGTCGGGTTGGGGCATTGCCGCAGATGCCTCCGGAAATTTGTACGTCGTCACCGGCAACTCAGATCCCTCGGGAACCACCTATGACGGAGTCACCGACGTCCAGGAGAGCGTCATAAAGGTTTCGCCCGACTTAAGCCAAATCGTCGATCTTTTCACGCCTTACGATTGGCCCACTCTGGATCAGAATGACGGAGATTTCGGCTCAGGCGGAGTCATGTTGCTGCCCCCGATCCCTACTCTCACTGCCGCCGGTGCCCCATTGAATCTAGCCGTAGCCGCAGGAAAAGAAGGAAACATGTTCCTGATGGATCAAGAAGATCTGGGTGGCTACAACCCTGACACTAACAATGTGCTGGGTACTTTCCCCATCGGGGCTTGTTTCAGCGGGGAGTCCTATTTTATCGACCCTTCCGATAACTTCGCGCGAATTGTGTCGAGCGGGGGAGCTTCCATGGAGATATGGAAAGTTCAGACCAACCCTGAAATCACTCTGACCAACGTCGCCGCTTCTACGGGCATCTTCTCCGGGAGGGGTCACGGCTTTTTCACCGCGATTTCCTCCAATGGCAACACCAACCCAATCATATGGGCGCTTGGTCGTGCCTCCTGGAAGACAGCAGAGATGGACCTCTACGCCTTTAATCCCGATGCGGGTGGCAGCGTTTTGCAGCCAATATTCCTTTCCACCACTCCAGGTACATGGCCTTATCGCGGAAACGCAAACCAGATACCTGTGGTCGCCGACGGACGCGTTCTCATCGCCAGCAGTCAGCAATTGGCAATTTTTGGCTTGACTGATAAGGCCAGAAAAACACATCAAAGGCGTTTTCACTAGGAGTCTCCGCACAACTCCCGAGCGATTAAGATTTCATATTCTTGAACGCCGCCGTCATTCTCTTCCAAGTCTCTTCCAATAGCTCCGGCAATACGCGCGTCTCCCCCACCACCGTCATAAAATTGGCGTCCGCGACCCAGCGGGGAAGCACGTGCATGTGGATGTGTCCCGCGACTCCCGCGCCAGCCGCTGCGCCGATGTTCATGCCGAGATTGATTCCGTCTGGCTTGTAGAGCTTCCGCAGGATGGTTTCTGTCTTTTGCGCGAGATCGATCATCTCTTGCGCGGCTTCAGGCGCGAGCTTCTGCAGTTGATCGACGTGGGTGTAGGGTACGACCATGACGTGGCCTGATGTGTAAGGAAAAGTATTCAGAATCATGAAGCAGTGCTGGCCGCGATAGACGATGCGGGCTTTCTCATCATCGCCGAGCTTTAAGAGTTCGCAGAATACGCAGGCCTCGACCGAACTGGCGGCTTTGATGTAAGAGTAGCGCCAGGGCGTCCATAAATAGTCCATGGCGCGAAGGTAGCAGATTGCCGCCGACGGTGGAAGGGCTGCCACCAACTTTCGCGACGCATCTCTTTCAAACCCTGCGGCATGTGTAACTTTGTATCTCTCAAGCACCCCATAACGCGGCGTTTCCGGTTAGAATTGGGTTTCCGTGTTTGCAGAATGGTCTTCCAATTTAGTCGAATGAATCGATTCGGTTTTCATCCCAGGGTTCTGGCAGGCGTTCCTTTCGTCTTCTTCCTCCTCGTAGCGGCCCTGCCGCTCGCCGCGCAAGCTCCAGCAGGCACAACGGATCAAACCAAACCGCAAACTCCAGCGCCAGCGCAGACTCAAGATGAAGATATTGTGAACCGCTACGATGTATTCGGCGGCTATTCCTATCTCCGCCTGGACACCAAGTCTTACGGATACCAGAGCGGCTCGAACTTGCAGGGTGGAAATCTCGCGGGCACCTTTAATATCACTCACGAATTTTCGGCCGCAGCCGACATCAGCGGCTATTGGGCCAACAATCAGCACTACTACAATTTCATGGCGGGTCCGCAGTATGCCGTCCGTAAATTCGATGGCCGAATCTTCGCCCAGCTCTTATTCGGCAAAGCGCGGAATGCCAACGAAGAGCCTTACGTGGTAAGCAGTCTGGGGCGATCCATCGCCATAGGCGGCGGATACGACCACGACTTTCGCGAACGCTATTCGATCCGCGTGTTTCAGGTGGACTACGTCAACTCGCACAGTTACGGAGCGACCCAGAATAATTTTCGGGTGTCCGCGGGCGTGGTATTTCACTTGGGCAAGGTGCTTAAGTAGATGGCGACTTTCACTTCGAGCACAACGATCCCCAAACGAGTTCTTCTTCTCGCAGCCACAACGTTTCTTGCGCTGTGCGTTTCCTCCTGCAACAACCAGGAAACCTCGACTGCGACGCGCACGGCGTATGTAACCGTTCCAGAAAAAGGCATCCTCGGCTATCGGCTGGACTTTAATGGCAAGTTCACCAGCATCCTGGGATCGCCCTTTATCGCCGGGGTTTCGCCGACTTCGGTGCAGGTGCTGCCAGGAAACAATTTTCTCTACGTCGCCAACCAATCGGACAATACCATTTCCCTTTTCAGCATCGATCAAACCTCAGGCCAGTTGACCGAAGTTCTGCCTCGCACCGACACAGGCGTCGCACCTGTGTTCATGAGACTGAATGCGACCAGCAGCCTGCTCTTCGTGGTGAATCAGATCTCCAGCAGCATTTCAGTTTTTTCGATCAATGCCAGCACCGGCAAGCTTACCCCGGTGGCAGGATCTCCGTTCGCGGTTGCGGCGAACCCAGTAGAGTTGGCGATTAACCCGGCGGGAAACTTGCTCTATGTCGTCAGTCCCAATCTATCTTCTGTTTACGGCTACTCCATCTCCAGCTCCGGAGCGTTGCAGCCTGTTCCCGGCAATCCTTACCTCGTCGATACAGACCCTCAAGGAATCGCCATCGATCCTGCCGGAAAGTTTGTATTCGTTACCAACACCGCTTCGAATACGGTGTCGGCATTTACCATCGGGACCGGCGGCGCCCTCAGCACCGTCGCGCTCTCACCCTTCACTACCGGAACCGATCCTAACGCGATCCTCGTTTACCCGACAGGGCAGTATCTCTACGTGGTGAATCAAAGTGCGGGCTCGATCTCGGGCTATACGATCGGCCCTGAGGGAGTGCTGACGGCGATTTCCGGTTCGCCTTTCGGCGGCAGCGCCGGCTCGGTGTTCATCAATGTCGATCCCACGCAGCAGATCGTATATGTCGGCAATCAGAGCACGAATAACATCATGGAATATACAATCGATACGTCCACCGGAGCCTTGAGCACGGGAAATAATTCCGTCAGCACCAGTGCTGCGCCTTCGTCACTCGCCATTACGCAGTAACCTCGTTGCAGTAAACTATCGGCCATGGTCAATTTTGGCATCGCCGGATTCGGACTGCATGCCGCGAAACGGCTGATGCCGGGTTTCGCGATCGCGAACAACTGTAAGGTGACAGCGCTTTCTCGCCGTGATATCGCTCAGGCGCGCAAGTCCGCGGCTGATTTCAACATTCCCCACGCTTTTGATTCCATTGCAGAACTGTGCACGTCTCCCGATGTCGACGCAGTGTTTGTTGCCACGCCGAATGCGATGCACCTGGACGACGTGCTCACCGCCGTGAAGGCGGGCAAGCCGGTGCTCTGCGAAAAGCCGATGGCGGTGAACGCCGACCAGTGCCGCCAGATGGTGGACGCTGCGCGGCAAGCGAAAGTTCTGCTCGGAGTGGCACAGATTTTTCGCTTCGACCGGAGCGCGCATGTGCTAAGAGACCGCATCGCAGGCGGTCAGATTGGCAAAGTTATTTTTGCCCGCTCTGAGTTCAGTTTTCCCGGCGGCGCAAACCATGCCCGCAAGTGGCTGAACGATCTTTCCGTCGCCGGAGGCGGTCCGATCGCCGACGTAGGCGTGCACTGCATCGACACACTGCGTTTCATTTTGCAGGATGAAGTCGTGCGCGTCAGCGCCATCGGCTGGTCGGACGCGATCTCACAGCAGCAGGAAGCCGCCGCCGCACTCGTTCTCGAATTCTCTCGCGGCACGCTGGCCAACGTTTCAGTTTCGTTTCGCGCGGAGTACCGCACCCCGCTGGAATTCGTAGGCGATTCCGGCGTCTTGCGCGCTGACAACGGATTGAACGTGGAGCGCCCCGTCACCATCGAACTACGCCATGGCTGGGACGTGGTGGAGACGCAGACCGTTTCGAATGAGCGAGCCTATGCCATCCAGGTGGAAGAGTTTGCCGACGCCGTCGAAGGACGATCAACTTTCCCTGCGTTAGGCGAACAAGGCTGGCAAAATCAGGAGATTCTGGATGCCGCGTATCGCAGCATTCGCAGTGGGCGCACTGAACAAGTTGCTCGAATTATGGGATGACGGCAGCTTGCGGCGGCGCTGTGGGCGCAGGGTTGGGGGTAGATTGCGGCGCGATCACAGGTTGCGGATCGACTGCCACTTGCGACGGAACAGCCTGATTCACTGGCGAGTCCGCAGCTTTTCGCCGCGTCCCTTTGGCTTCCACGATGGCCCAATGCCAGTCTTCTCCTGGCTCCATGGCTGATGCCATGATTTCGTGAAACACCGTGGTTCTCAACGGCGCGGCCGATCCCTGCATGTGAAATAGCACGGTTGAGTCCGACCGCTTTACGGGAGTCTCCGCGTCCGGCTCATCTTCGCGCATCGCGGCGTCGACAATTTGTGCGCCCGCGCGCGGCGCGGTCTGCGCCGTCTCTGGATTATCATGACGCACCACCGTCAATCCGACGGTGATCTCAGTCAAGTTCCATGCGGTGCCGTTGTAGATCGAAACTTCGAGCGTATCCTTGTCGATTTTCGCCGGGCCATCCAGCTTGGCGATTTCGCTCTGCGGCAATTCGCGAACGATATTCTCGTCCGAAATTAGCGCCGTAGCATTCGAGTTGAACGACAAGCTACAGGTTCCATCGGGAGAGTCCATCTCGAACGTCTTGCCGCCGGTGAACGAGAATACCGGTTTTCCGTCGCCGTCTATCTTCTTCGCTCGATCCATCACTTGCGTGAGATTGTCGTTGTCGATCACGTTCGGGTCGGGAGGTTTTTCCCCCGCCCGATAAGAACGCGCAATGTCTCCCAGCGGTACATCATCGGTCGATTGCGCCCGTGCCGATACACTCAGCAGCGCGAAAACGCCGCAAGCGATCGCCAGATGTTTACCACGAAACATACTCCGATTGTAGTAAGAAGACCCGGCAAAACGGGCAAACCGTGGTACTAGAACCTTGGTTACCGGAGGCAGAAGGCACCCAATAGGGACTTTCGGCCCACTTGCTCCAGAGAAAGGCTTCCATTACACTTTGCTGGCATCTTCGGAGATCGCCCTATGACCAAGCTATTTCGTCTGCTGATGATTCCATCTTTACTTTGTGTCTTTGCACTCAGCCAATCGACCGAAAAAGTGTTGTGGAGCTTTGGAGGCGCCTCTATGAATGATGGCAGTGCCCCCCTCGGCGAGCTGGTCATGGACGCATCTGGTAATTTATACGGCACTACCTCGGGCGGCGGCTCCATAAGCAATTGCCCCGGAGGATGCGGGACCGTTTTCGAGTTAAGCCCCTCCTCTGTTGGCGGCTGGACGGAGACAATAATTTACGACTTCTGCTCTGTCGGCTCTGACTGCGAGGATGGCGCATTTCCATATGCTGGCCTGGTCTTCGATGAAAAAGGGAATTTGTACGGAACAACTTATGCCGGGGGCAATGATGGCGGAACAGTCTTTGAGCTTTCTCCGCCGTCTCGCGGGAGCGACCCTTGGACTGAGACCGTCTTGTATAGCTTTTGCTCAGCAGGTGAGAATTGCCCCGACGGCGGTAGTCCTTATAGCAAGCTTACATTCGACGCGTCCGGCAACCTTTATGGCACAACAGCCGGAGGAGGCTCAGGAAACGGCGGAACGGTCTTTGAGCTTTCTCCCGGTGCGAACGGCTGGACCGAGAGTGTGCTTTATAACTTTTGTTCAGTCGGCTCGTATCCCCATTGTGTGGACGGACTCGCGCCCGAAGCCGGTGTGACCTTCGACTCTTCCGGTAGTCTTTATGGTACGACGCTGGCCGGAGGCAGCAGCCGCTACTTGGGAGGCGGACTGGTCTATAAACTTTCGCCGGGGTCGCAAGGCTGGACGAAATCGAATGTTTACGTCTTCAATCAGCCGAACTACAAGAATGGAGCCGGCCTTTACGGGGAAGTGAACTTCGACAAGAATGGGAACATCTACAGCACCGCGGCGGGAGGCGGTCAGTACGGAGCGGGAGGGGCGTTCAGACTCAGCTCCCGTGCGCCACTAGAATATACGCTGTCGTTCAATTACCAAGTCGGTGCCTATGAACCTCATGCAGGGGTGCTCATCGATGAGGCGAATAACACTTTCTACGGGACGAACTCAACCGGAGGTGCCGGGAACGCAGGAGATGTGTTCAAAATAGCGGGGAAAACGGTCACTTCCTTATACACCTTCACTGGTGGCGCGGATGGCGGCTCGCCTATGGCAGCCCTAACTGCAGACAAAGCCGGAAATTTGTACGGCACAACCAAATCTGGCGGCGCAAACAACTTGGGCGTGGTCTTCGAGATCGTAAAATAGCGACGGTTAGAACAGATCGTTGAAGGGGAACCCGGTAGGCGGAAGAGCTGCCATAGGAGTCACAGGAGTTCAAACTGGAGGCAGGCGCGCGGCCCTCGAAGGGCACGCAACGGGACCGCGACCGCACGCCTACCCCGGAACGCCGCAAGTGATCGCCAGAAATTTGCCGCGAAGCATACTCCGATTGTAGTAAGAAGACCCGAAGAAACGGGCAAACCGTGGTACTAGCACCTTGGTTACCGCCGGCGGGACGAACCCGATAGAGACTTTCGGCCCAATTGCCCCAGAGAAGGGGCTTCCGTTACACTCCTGTGGCGTCTTCGGAGGGGATTACGTGAGCAAGCTATTTCATCTGCTGATCGTTCCATCGTTATTCTGTGTCTTCGCGCTCGGCCAGGCGCACGAGAAAGTACTCTACAGCTTCGGAAATGGAGCGAGCGATGGGAGCGCGCCGAATGGAGGTTTAGTATTCGACAGTGCCGGGAATATCTATGGAACTACTCGGCTTGGCGGAAAATCCGGGTGCAGCGCTCAGTGTGGTACGGTTTTTGAGCTGAGTCCTTCGTCAAAGGGCGGATGGACCGAGACCGTGCTCTACACGTTTTGCTCGCAGACCAACTGCACTGATGGGGGAAATCCGACTGGAGGACTTGCCGCCGATGGCGACGGAAATCTGTATGGCACCGCTGTGGCTGGCGGCATTTATGGTGGAATCTGTCACGGCGGAGGCTGCGGGACGGTATTCGAGCTCTCCCCCCCATCTTCCCAAGGAGGCAGTTGGAGCTATACGGTGCTTTGGAGTTTTGGAAGCGTGGCGAATGACGGCGGGGGCCCGTTGGGTGGCCTGACCTGGGACACTCTGGGGAATTTGTACGGCACCACTGGGTCGGGGGGGGCCGACTCCGGTTTGGGGACTGTGTTTGAGCTAGCTCTTCAACCGAGCGGGTTCTGGGATGAGACGATTCTTTATACGTTCTGCCCCGGACAGATAGAGCCTTGCGTAGATGGCTTTCAGCCCGAAGCCAGCGTGTCTTTCGGCTCATCCGGGGACATTTATGGGACGACATCGTACGGAGGGATCAAGAGCGGCGCTTCCACATGGGGAGTGTTATTTGAGCTCCTACCCTCAGATAATGGTACCTGGACAGAAAGCACGCTTTATCGGTTTCCGCCTCGTGAAGGTGGGCATCCGGTGTCCGGTGTGAGCTTCGATAGAAAAGGAAACGCTTACCTAACAACCTACAACGGCGTGGCGAGTTCTCCGGGCGTATGTGGTTCGGTATTCGGACTTGCCCCGAACAATGAACACAGGTCCTACCTCTTCTCTGACTCAGGCATCGGTTGCAATCCGGCTGCTGGCGTTTTAGTTGACCCTAGGGGAGGGACTCTGTATGGAACGACCGAAGCTGGGGGAAGCAGCGGCGGCGGTATGGTTTACCAGATCGCAGGCCCTAAAGGGACGGCGATTTATAACTTCT
>Ga0302320_10018305_pt1 | contig 14134 bp, 12 predicted proteins | sample Bog_T0_3_FD_202130 | JGI IMG/M metagenome (GOLD analysis project Ga0302320, IMG submission 202130) | Peat permafrost microbial communities from Stordalen Mire near Abisko, Sweden - Bog_T0_3 | ecosystem: Environmental > Terrestrial > Soil > Wetlands > Peat | place: Sweden: Abisko, Stordalen Mire... | reverse complement strand
GAGCTCTTTCAGAATTGCCGGAAGATCCTGCTGCAAGCCAAGCTGCAAAAAGTAAGAAGACAGATGAAAGTGGCGCGATGAGGCCAGCCGGGCCATATCAAGGTGTTCCGACTTGAGCGCTGAAATCACGCCTGAATAGGTGAGGATGTTACGCCATCTCGGATGCGGCAGGATCACCGAGAGTCCAGTCTTCAATCCGTGATTCAGCCTGCGGACCATCGAGACATCGACGCCGGCATCGCGAAGCCGGGCCAACGCGATCTCACCAAAATTGTCTGATCCCACGCAGGAACTGAATCCCACGCTGCTTCCCAACGAGGCCAGGTTATGCGCCACGATAGCCGAGGAACTGCCCAGCGTAAGCATCATCTCCGTTGCGAGCAATTCGCGCTCAGGAGCCAGCGCCTCTGGCAATCCGTAGAGGATCAGGTCCAGATTCAATTCGCCTGCGATGGTCACGTCAAATCGAGCCAAGCAAACCCTCCGTTCCGTGTGCGATTGAGCCATCATCCCCCGTCCGGGGACTGCCGCGTATCACGAGGTCCGGCCTCGAGTCGTCGCTACCTGAAGTTCTGCCTCTCGATCTCCTTGAGCGCCGCAAATCCCCGTTCGTTATTCGCCCTGCGCTGCGGCTCGAATCCTTCGCACCACCGGCCCTTGAGAAACTCTTCGGCCATCTCGCAAGCCATGGCCTGGCTCACCACGTGCTCCCCCATCGCCAGCACGTTCGCATTGTTGATCAGGCAGGTCTTTTGTGCGGTCCACACACTCTCGCAGGCCACACAGTAAACGCCTTTGAATTTATTCGCGACCAGGCTGACGCCCGCCCCGGTCCCGCAAACCGCGATTCCCCGCTCGCAGGCGCCCGACTGCACAGCCTTCGCCAGCGACGATGCCGCTTCAAAATAAAGCACATGCTCAGAAGCATCAATCTGGCCCACATCCTCAACCGCATAACCCGCAGAAATCAGGTGCTTCCTAACCGCTTCCTTGAGGGTGAAACCTGAAAAATCGGATGCAATACCAACCTTCACCGATTTGTTCATCCGAACCTCCTGCCCGTCTGTTGATCGTAATCCCCGAAGGCCAGGGCCGGGGACATTTGCACCTGCTGAGACCGCGCCGGCCTGTCAGTGCAGGAAAGGCCGGTCCCCCCGGCTGCTGAAAGCCCATTCCTCCCATCGCCTGCCAAGTTCACTTTTGAATGCTTCATCTTTTTATTTATTTCGCCTCCGTAATCTATTCACAAGTATTACTTACCATACGAAACAATAACAAGATATATTAAGGAAATATGGCGGCAAAGTCATACATTTCTGCAGATGCCCAGTTCACCAGCCCTAGCGGGTATCTGCGCCACCTAGTCCTGGAGAACCGGCGCGGAAGGGCAATCGGCACCTATGCCGTCTGTTCCGCCCATCCGGCTGTCCTCGATGCCGCCATCTCCCAGTGCCTGGCAGACGGTTCCGTCCTCCATGTGGAATCTACCTCCAACCAGGTCAATCAGTTCGGCGGTTACACCGGCGCCACTCCGGCGGAGTTTGCCCGGCTGGTCCGCCAGGCCGCCGGGAGCCGTGGACTTCCCGCCGCGCGGGTCTTGCTCGGCGCCGACCATCTGGGACCCTACTGCTGGCGGGATCAGCCTGCCTCCGTTGCAATGGAATACGCTCGCCGCCTTGCTGCCGACTCGGTGCAGGCCGGCTACCAGAAGATTCACCTCGACGCGAGCATGCCCTGCGCCGGCGACCCCGCTAATCTCTCAGCTGCCGTGGTCGCCGAGCGCACCGCCCTGCTCTGCCAGGCAGCAGAAGAGAGTTGGGCAACCTTGCCCCCCGGCAGCCCGCGCCCGCTTTACGTCATCGGCACTGAGGTCCCCGTACCTGGCGGAGAAGTGCGAGAGGGCGAGTGCCCTTTACCCACAAACCTCGGCGATATGCAGCAGTCGCTTGAAGCATTCCGCGCGGCATTCGGCACACGAGAGCTTGCTTCAGCGTGGGAAAACGTCGTCGCAATGGTCGTGCAACCCGGAGTCGAGTTCGGTGACGCCTCCATCTTCGAGTATGATCGGCAAAAGGCCATCCACCTTGTTTCCGGGCTCCCGCTCAGTCCCGAGTTCGTCTACGAAGCCCACTCCACCGACTACCAGACGCCCGCCAGCCTGGAACGCATGGTTCAGGATCACTTCGCCATCCTCAAGGTTGGCCCCTGGCTGACCTTTGCCTACCGCGAAGCCGTCTTCGCCCTGACCGCAATCGAATGCGAGATGCCCGAGCACAAGCACAGCTCTTCCCGAGTCCGCGAGACTCTTGAAACCAGAATGCTTGAGGACCCGGCGCATTGGCGTCCTTACTACCATGGCGATCAGGACCAGCAGCAGCTTGCCCGCGCCTTCAGCTTCAGTGACCGCTGTCGATACTATTGGCCCCAGTTACCTGTGCAGAAACAGGTTGACCGCTTGCTCCACAATCTCAGCGGCCCGCTGCCCCTGACGCTGCTGAGCCAATACCTGCCCTTCGCCTATGAAGCCATTCGCGATGGCCGCATCCTCAACACTGCGCCTGCGCTCATCTGCTTCCAAATTCAGCGCGTACTCAAGGTATACGCAGTCGCCTGCGGCAATTTGCCTGATCGCTCGGCTTGACAACCACTTCAAGGGCGCTGCAAGCCAGCCAGGCTGCACCGCGGAACGAAATGGTGACCGTCGGCTGTTGAAGCCATGCAAAGGCACGCACCTCGGCCTGTAGCGGATCCAAATGCACGCGTAAGACTCAGGCCGAGTAGCTCCGCACCCACTCCAGGATCGATCGCACCGCAAAGCCCGTGGGGCCCTTCGCCAGGTAGGGCCTGGCCTCTTCAATCCACGCCATCCCGGCAATGTCCAGATGAATCCATGGCGTGTCTTCCACAAACAGTCGCAGCAACTCCGCCGCCGTGCTTGCATCGCCATTGTCGCCGGCAGAGTTTTTCACGTCGGCAATATCGGACTTCATCATATCGGCGAACTCTTCGCCGAGTGGTAAGCGCCAGAACTTCTCGCCAGAGACCTCAAGCACCGATTGAAACTTTGCACAGGCATTCTCGTCATTCGACAGCAGTCCCGCATACACATCCGCCAGCGCCTGGATGCAAGCTCCCGTCAGCGTCGCCGCGTCAATCAGGTGAGTGGCGCCGAGCTGCCGCGCATAGCTGAGCCCGTCGGCAAGCACCAGCCGCCCTTCCGCATCGGTATTGATAATCTCAATCGTCTTGCCCGACATCGCGGTCTGCACATCGCCCGGCTTTTGCGCATTGCCGCCCGGCATATTCTCCGCCGCGCAAATCACGGCGATCACGCGCACCTTCGGCTTGAGCAGCGCGATAGCCCTCATCGCGCCCAGCATGGCCGCACCACCTGCCATGTCGTCTTTCATCCGATCCATGCGAGCCGCGGCCTTGATCGAGATGCCGCCAGCATCAAACGTAATCCCCTTGCCCACCAGCGCGAGAACCGGGGTCCCCGCGGACCGGTCTTTGTCCGTGGGGTGGAGAACGGGACCATCCGTTACCCCCTCCGGTTCGTAACGCAGAACAATCAGCGCCGGCGGCTCCGCGGCCCCCTGCGCCACGCTCCAGAAAGCCCCCATCTTGAGCTCGCGAATCTTCTCGGCTGAATAAACCTCGCACCCAAGGCCAACCTCGGCAGCCACATCCGCCGCACGGTTGCCCAATACGGTCGGAGTCAGCTTGTTGCCGGGCTCATTGACAAGAAGCCGCGCCAGATTCTGGCTCTCGCCTGTAACTGTGCCTTCGGCCAGCGCGGTTTCAAGCGCTCCCCTGCCGCTGCCGGAGTCAGCCACGACAGTGAACCACTCCACGCTCTGGTCTTTGCGATCGCTGCGATAGGTGTCCGGATCAAAGTCGCCCAGCAATGCCCCCTCTGCCGCAGCGCGTGTGCAGCAAACAACCGGCAGCCCCTCAACCTTCGGCAGCGAAAAACATATCTTTCGAATTCCGCGCGGTTTGGCGAAGCGGACAGCTGTTCCCGCCGCATTGCGCACCGCGTTCACACTCATCTTCGCTTGCTTGCCCAGGCCCACGATCAGCAACCGCTTCGCCGCCAGCCCAACCGGCGCATGCAACAGCAGTGTCTCGTTTGCGCCTGCCTTGAACTCCCCTCCGGCCAGCACCGCAGCCGCTGCTGCCTGCACCACCTCATCCACCGTCAGCAACACCGGCACAGCCTTGTCGCCGGAGCCTTTGCCCTTCTGTTTGTCAACAGCCAATACCACCAGCAGTTCCGCGCCGATCTCCCATTGCTGCACAAACGACAACTCGATTCGCATTCCGCTCCTTCTTTCACTCCGCCCGGCACTGGGGCTGCGTCCCGTCAGTCTTCTGCCCCACTCAGAATGCCCCCCGGAGATGCCCCCCCGCCGCCTCTCCAGGCAATCTCTCGATTCGCCAATGACGACTCAGTGTTTCGAAAATCTCGTCGGCTCGCGCATCGCTTTCAAGAGCCTCAAACGTAATGTGGGAGGAGCTGACCATCTGTACATACATGCCCTGAGCAAACAGCATCTCAAGCAAGACCGGCTGCTGCGGCCGCACGCACTCCGCGTGAAAAACAGCCGTGGCGCTGGGGCGCTCATCGTCTGCGGGAATCGCCCGGACGCCGCGCACATCTTCAAGATGCTCGATCAGCGCCTTCAATCGTTCGCCGTCACATGCCCCCGGGTCTCCTGAAATGCGCATGTGCACCTGGTCGCCGAAGCGCACCGAAACAAACGAACTCACCGTGATCATTTGCTTATCGAAGATCTGCAGGATCCTCGATTGCACCCGGGGCCGATCGTCGGTTGTAACCAGGTAAACCCACTTCATCGTCCCATTGCTCCCATTCGAATTCCAGGCTTGACGCGGCCTTTCGAAATGCACAGAGGTTGCACGAGGATTGAAAAGCCAGAACTCCCCGCGCACCCCGGTTCAGGGCTGCTTGCCGCCAACCTTCAACAGCAGCTTGACTCGATCGCTCGCTCCATCGCTCTTGCGCTTCACCTCGACGGTGAGCTCATACGCGTCCCTTGCATGCTCCGCGACAAACCCTGAGATCAATCCCGTGTTGTCAATCGACAGCCCCTCGGGCGCACCCGCAAGACTGAATGTCAACTCGTCGCCGGTTCTGAACTTGTACTGATACTGCATGCCGTCTTCATCCGCCGACACCAGGTGACCCATCGAAGCATTGGTCGCTACGCGAGCCTCATACAACCGCACCAGCTTTGCAGCCGGCAATGTCGCGGTTGCAATCAGTGGATGCGGCATCTCGGCAATGGCCGATACGCCACTGATGCGTCCCTCCTTGTCAATCGCCGCAACGCGAAAGTATGCGCGCCACAGTCCTGAAGGAATCTCCGCGGATCCCGCTGTCCCCTGCGCCTCAAGCAACAGATTGGCCGGCGCCTCCAGTGTGCCCGCCTGCCCGGCTTCGTACGCGTATGGCTTGTCGCTGGCCGAGAATCCCCGCTCATTGCTGCCGTAGATAAGAAAGCGCTCTGCCCCTGTACCGCCCTTTCCCGCCTGCCACGTCACTCGTGCAGTCCGCCGTTCCCGCTCGAAATTCGCCGACACATTCACAGGCACCGCCGGAGCCAGCGCTGAGAACGAGAATGTCTTCGACCACCCTCCCCACACGCCGCTCTCGCTGCGCGCGCGAACCCTCCAGTAGTAGGTCTGTTCCGGATTCAGCAATCCCGCCACAGAAAGCGTGTAGGCAGAGTTGCCCCTGTTCGCCGTTCTGCTCGTCAGCTTGTGAAAGTTCGGCGACAGCGGCCACCGCATGTCGGCAAATTCGCTCAACACAAATTCATAATCCGCAGGCTTCGCGCCCTCGCCCGCGCTCCACTCAAACCTCACCTGCGTTCCTGAAGCAGTCTTGCCATCGGCCGGCGTCACCGCGCTCGGAGCCGCAGGAATTTGAATATCTCCGTCGCACTCGTTCCAGGTATGCGTCACCCTTACCTTGCGCACGCTGAGGCTTTCGTCGGTGTAAGTAAATCCGTTCTCGCCCAGCATGACTCCCGGCATCGCCAGCGGCGCCATCTGCAGCGTCGACGTAAGATAGAACCCCTTCAGCGCAACCAGCGGTTTCGCTGCCGGACTGGAGAGAGTAAACCGCAGCAGATACTCGTACCGCGCCGGATCCGTCTTCTTGAAGAATGGATTCAGGTCCACGTACATGCGGGTGTAGTCGCTCGGGTAGCTCGCCCACACATCCGTCCATGTCTTTCCCTCATCGAAGCTGATTGAGATCCCGATCCCTTCCGCACTCAAATCCGCACGCCTGAAATCTGCATCCAGACGTCCGCCCACCACCGGGTACGCGCTCTTCACCGGAACCTCGACCACGCCTTTGCTGCCTTTCAAATACAACCCCGCGCCGAAGGGTCCTGCCAGTTCCCTTTCCACGCCCTCTGCATGCAGATACTTCAGCGTTGCCTCCTTGCTGAAATCCGGCGCATAGGTCATCTCGCCGTCCATCACATGCGCGATGACTCTCCATTGCTTGTTCCACGAGTCCGCATCCCCGCTGCCAAATGAGAATGGCATCGCATGATAAAGATTCGCAGGATTCCACGCCCAGGTGATCGACTCGCCCGGCCGCAGACTAAAGTCCATCGTATGCCGGGTCAGGCTGGGCTGCTCGCCGCTGCGCTCGCCCTCCCAGGCAATCAACCCCGCTCCACTCTCGTCGCCGAGCCGGTTATCGTTGGCCAGCACTCCATAGGTATGCGTGCGCTTCAATAAATCATGATCCGCCACAACCTGCGATTCGGAGGCAATCGTCTCGTTGTCCCTTAGCAGCGAGATGATGCTCTCATCCGAATCCAGCTCATGCCAGTCACCGTCGTAAAACACTTCGGCCAGGCTGTGCCCGTTGGGAAATCCCTGCCGCACCCTGAGTCCCGCGGCCCGCCAAAGATCGCTTACGTTCTTGCTGGCGTCATAGCACAACGAATATCCATAGATGTTGACGCGTTTCACCACATCCGGCACTTCATCGTCCTGGCTGGTTGCGTGGAAGCGATTGTTCACGTCATACTCCCAAAGCCGGCGCGCCTTCTCCTTGTCGCTCATCTCCGGCCGCACAATCGAGTCCGCAATGGCCTTGAGGCTCCGCGTATCCACCGAACCCGCCCGCTGAATCCACGGGTTTACCACCGGCGTGTCACCCAGGTTTTCGAGCTTGACCGATACATTCGGCTCCCAGTACTGGTCATAGGCCCAATAGCCCATCGGATCGCGCGTCATCGCGCCGTCGATCTTCCCGCCCATTTGAATCGAGTAAGAAGACTTCGATGAGTCGATCATCTCCACATGGCTCTTGGTTGAAGTGCCGCACTGCACGCGCAGGTCCTGCCCCGCGGCGCTCAAAGCAAACAGCACGAAGGCCGGCAACGGCCAGCCTGAACGCATTCCCGCACGCAGCAAGTACGATGTCTTCACCGACGCTCCCTCTCTTCGCTTGAACTCCGCTGCCTCAGCCCTTGGGCCGCAACAGAATCACCGTCGCCTTCCCGTGCCTGGGCACGGTGATGGTCAGCTTGTCCCCGTCGCGTTGCGGTTGCTGAGTCCATTTCTGATCGCCATCCACCGAGTACACCTCGACCGATCCGATTGCCGCCGCATCCGGCAAACGGGCAATCACTTCCTCATTCGCATCGAAACCTTCCGCGTTGCGCAGGTATCGCCATGCAGAAACCATGGTGATCATAACCGACCCATCTTTCAGCCTGAAAATGTTGCCGAACGCACTCTCCGGCAACTGCAGTGCCTCAGGATAGAAGATCCACTGCTTGCCGCGAAACATCTCGATGAACGGAAGATACCGCTTCTCCAACTCGCGATTCTTCGCCAACATCTCCGCTGAAGCGGCCACTCCCTTGTTGTCATGGTCCACCGGAAACGACGGAAAAGCCCCGTACCGCAGGCAATGCAGATAAAGCATCTCCTCGTTCGGCGCATTCCAATCGCCAATCATCACATGGCGGTCGAGCCCAAGATAGCTCTGCGCCGTTATCCATCCGGGGCTCTCCTCCCGCGGCGCATCCTCCATCGTCATCACACCATCCACGCCGCGCGTACTGGCAGCGGTCACCGGCTTGTTGGCCGTGATCTGCATACCCTTGCCATGCAGCAGCGGCCCCACTTCCTCGCGCATCAGCCGCTGGTACATGAACTCCGGATAGTAGGCCGGCTTGTTGTTGATCATGGTGATGCCGTCGTCATGGGCAAAGTCAAACATGTAGCTGCGCCCATAAACATCCCAGAAAAAGCCGGCCGCCGCCGGGTAAGCAGCCACCATATCCTTGGCCTGCTGAATCATGTACTTGCCAAACGACGTCGCCGGGTCGGCATTCATCAGCCAGCACGCGTGCCGGTCGGGATACTTCTGTGACTGCCACGCGCCGATGGGGTTGCCCAGTTCGTCTTTGGCCACGCTATCGGCAAACCTCTCCTGCGCAAACCAGTACTCCGACTCGGTTACGTTGTAGTAGACGAACGTGCCTACCCCTCCGTCTCTCGCCACGCGGCAATGCTCGGCAATCTTCTCACGCGACATCTCTTCGTGAAAGCTGTCTGACAGGCTCCTCCATGTCTTCACACTCACATCTGGAATCATTGACCCGTAATGCGGAAAGTGCCCGTGCAACTCTTCCCACCGCGCACCCCGCGCGTATTCGTCCGCATACGTGTCGGTAATCTGCTTCGGCGTGAGCGACGAATTCAGTAACTCGTAACCGGACGCATACAACCCATCCCACTTGTCGAAGCCCGGATCGGGATCGAAGTACTCTTTGTATTGCGCGTAGAACCAGCCCAGCGCAGGCCGCCAATCACCGGGCTGCGACGAGATCAGCACGCTGGCCTTCAGATCCGTCTTGTCGCGAATCCCAAGGTATTCATTACTGACCTCGAAGTACGGCCGCTCGCGCACCGGGTACTGCCGCGAGTTCCAATGAAAATCCGCCTCCGCGCCGGTGTTTGAAAGAAAGCGAATGCGTACCGCCGGCACTTCCAGCGGCGACGCAACCGCCAGCGCGCGGTGCGCGCGCCTGGAGTAGAACACCATCAGCGGAACGGTTGTGCGCCATCGCCCCTCGCCAATCGCGCCCGCTGTGGATTGCCCGTAATCAATCGAAAACGGAAGCCACGGCTTCACTGTGAAGGGCGCATCCGAGATTGGTGCCCACGCCTGGTAGCCGCCCAGCGGCATCGGCAGCATATGAATCACGCGCACCGTGCGGTCGGGCCCGCTCGACTTCTTCACCTTCACGTCCCAGCGAATCTGCCCCGGGCTCACACTGAAGGTCTCCGTGACAACGAATTCGGCGCCGGGGTAGTGCTTGTCGAAGCTCAATCCCGCAACTCCGCCGCTCTTCGATTCCGCGATATGCGAGACTGTTCCAGGGTTCTCAAGATCTGAGAACTCCCGCCCGCGCAGCTCATCCAGCAGCTTCAGCCCCCCGGGCCGCAAGCCCACAAAGAAGTGGAGTCCCTGGTTGCCGTCCGTATCCGACGTCGCATTCTTGACGTCCTGGTTGCAGTAGTCTTCCTGGCTTACCTTGTCGCGCAATCGCTCGATCAGCCCCGTGGCCAGATTCACGCCAATCTCGATCGAGTCGTTGCCCGCCACCCAGAGAGGGCCTTCGCGATGCGCCGCGGCCAAAGACTGCCCCCCGCACCATTCGCTGGCCGCCAAAAGCAGAACGGCCACGCCGAGACACCCGGTTCTCCTCAATCCCTGCTCGATCTTCATCGCGTCTTTCCTCCCTGCTGCGAGACCCGCGCTGCGGAACAATCGCCCACCACGGATCTCCCGCGTTTTCCGCTCCTGAACCCGCATCGCTGGGCGGCAATGCAGGCCACAACACCATTGTGCAGCCCGGTCTAGTGCCAATTTACGCTTCCTCTTCTTGTACACAACGAGAGTTCAAAACGCAAGCAAATAGACAACAAACAATAGTTCCAAAAATGAAAAGAAAATAAAACACGCAAATTGCCGTTGACGGCCTTGAGCCACCACCGTACCCTATGCAGAGATGTGCCAATCAAGTTGCTGATGCCCGGCAGTTTCCGGGGATGTGGCCCCAGGTCAACTTCTGGCCGTGGAGTGTGGAAACGATGACATCCCCAGTTGCAGCACCACCGGCGCTGAAGCGAATTCTCTCCAGGCGCGATCTCATCCTCTACGGGCTGGTTCTGCTCGGTCCCACCGCGGCCTATCCTGTATTCGGCATCGTCCAGCAGACCTCTCAGGGCCATGCGGCGCTCAGTTATCTCGTCGCCATGGTTGCCATGCTGTTTACCGCAGCCAGCTATGGCAAGATGTCTAGCGCATTTCCCTCCGCCGGATCCACCTATACCTATGCGCAGCAAGCCCTTCACCCCAACGTTGGCTTCATCGCGGGCTGGGCCATGATCCTCGATTACTTCCTCATTCCCCTGTTGAGTGTTGTCTACGTCGCGCTCACAGCGAACCGCTTGTTTCCTGCCGTCCCCTATTTTGTCTGGGCCATGCTCTGCACCGTCCTCATCACGGCGATCAACGTGCGCGGCATCCGGGTCACCGCGCGTGCAGGCAATGTCATGATGGTGTTGATGACCGCCTGCGCTGTCCTCTTCGTCGTCGTTTGCGCGCGATGGGTCATCGTCCACCATGGCCTGGCGGGCCTCCTTGCGCCTCGCGCCCTATACAACCCCACAGCCTTCTCCCTCCACCCATTGATGCTCGGCGCAGCCATTGCCAGCCTCTCCTATATCGGACTTGATGCCATTTCCACCCTGGCTGAAGACACCATCCGCCCAGAGCGCGACATCTCCATCGCCACCGTCCTGGTGTGCCTGCTGCAAACTGCCTTTTGCGTCGTGACGGTATACCTTGCAGCCCTGGTCTGGCCGGATTATCGCGCCTTCCCCAATCCCGAAACCGCGATCCTCGATGTAGCCGCCGCCGCCGGTGGCAGATGGATGCTCAGCGCCCTCACTTTCACTTTGCTTGTCGCCGGTCAGGCCAGCGCCTTAACCGGGCAAGCCGGCGCCTCGCGCCTCCTGTTGGGAATGGGAAGAGACGGCGTCATCTCCCGCCGCATCTTTGCCCATATCGACCCCAGGTTCTCGACCCCGGTGCGCGGCATTTACCTGATGGGGATCGTCTCCCTCATCGGTTCCCTCGTCATGCGCTTTCAACTCGTGGTTGAACTGCTCAACTTCGGCGCCTTTATCGGCTTCATCCTGGTGAACCTCAGCGTCATCCGCCACTTCTACTTTCGCTTGCGGCAGCGCGCTGGCTACGCCTTCTTTTCCAACCTCCTGATTCCCCTCGCCGGTACCCTGGTTTGCACCTATGTCTGGCTCAACCTCAGCCTCAAGGCCCACCTGGCGGGGTTCTGCTGGCTCGGGGCCGGCATCGTCTATCTGGCTGTCCTCACGCGCGGCTTCCGTGTCCAGGCGCGCACTTTGGAAAGCCTCTCAACCCTCGATTGAGTGCCGCGCGCATCTTCGTCGACTCACAAAATCAATGGACGGCACAATTTGTTCCGACTGATCAATACATGAGACAGAACGATGCTTTCCTTACCCCCGGCTGGCGAGTTTGCATAACGATTGCTGCGACACTTATGCTGGTGTCCTTTCAGCTTAATGCGCAGCCTGTAACCGCCGACAAGCAGCCGTCTGTTGGGGATGCGCCGGCCATCGCGCTCCCGCTGGCTACTGATCTGTCCTCAAAAATCACTCACCGCGATGTGCGCCGGGCAATCCGCAAGGTGGGCGACTGGCAACTGAATCGCGTCGAGCCTGACTTCAATCAGGATTGGACCTTTGCCGCCCTTTATGCCGGTTTCATGGCCGTGCCCAACGCGGCCGGCGGCAAGCGTTACCGAAAAGCCATGCGGCATATGGGCGAGAATTTCTCTTGGCAGCCCGGCCCACGCCTGGCTCACGCCGACGACCAGGCGGTGGGACAGACCTACCTCGAATTGTTCGAGCGCACCCACAACCCGGCTATGATGGCTCCCATCCGCGCGCGAATGGACGCCGTCATGCAATTGCCGGACAGGCGAGCACGACAACTCTGGTTTCGTCGTCCGTCAATCCGTCGCTAGACAATTCGACGGTCGCTTTTGCAGCTCATGTGAGCGGAGTACCTGCCGGTATGCCAACCGGCAGCGTAGCCTTTAGCGCCACTCAAGAGTCAGGCCAGGTCGCCACGGCTACGCTCCCCTTGGATGCATCGGGCATTGCGACTTGGACAATCTCCTTTCCATCCGGTCGGTACGGAATTACAGCACTCTATGGCGGCGATACCGATTATCGCTCGTCTGTTTCTTCGACTCTTTCTCAAATCGTCGAAGGGCCTCCCGATTTCACAATCAGCCTTCCATCGACAATGACCGTTGTTCAGGGGGCATCGGCCACGGCGCCTGTCTCGGTCACCTCTCTCAATGGATTTGCAGGCACGATCCAGTTCGAATGCACCGGCGTGCCAAACGAGAGCGAGTGCAGCTTCACACAGAACTCGATCACGATCCCCAAGCTGGCAGCAGGCTCGGCGTCGAGCGCGGTTGCAACTACCTTGACTGTGACCACGGCCGGGACGACGGTCACAGCGCTTGGGCTTCTGGGTTTGTTGTTCGGATGGGGTTCGTGCTCGCGTAAAAAGCCGCGTTCTCGCTTCGTGATTTGGATTGGACTTGCGGTTCTCTCGATGGGAATAGCGGGCTGTGCGGGTCCCAATCGCTACTTGCAATCCAACGGAACGCCGCCGGGGTATTACTCCCTGACCGGTCGGCGGCTGAGCAGTGTAAAGCTGTCGATGACGATCTGGGTAAAGTTGTGCTGCACATTGTCGGTGTCGGTCCACCGCCTGTATGCGAGGTGACCGACCACATGGAGGGGATTGCCTTTCTTGACATACTTCCTGATGACGTCGGCGGGCTTTTCGCCGTACATGACGAGATTGTGCCAGGCAGTCGTTTCTTTTACTTCTCCTGTGCTTTTGTCCACATACTGGCTGTTGGTCGCCAAGGTGAAGCGGGCGACGGGAGTTCCGTTGGTGGTGTACTGGATCTTCGGATCGATTCCGACGTTTTCCAGCAGGATGGTCAGATTGACTGAACCGGCCATAGCAGCGATGCTTCCTTTCCGAGTGGGTTTAGTGGAGGTTGATGTTTCCAGCTGGGCGGTTTAGGCCGTCCGGGAAACTGGTTCGTTGTTGAGTTCCTCCGCATGTGGCGCAAGCTGGCAGTAGAAACAATGCGTGAGGAAGGATGCCACGTCCTCGGCGTCCTGGCCGAGGAGGGTCAAGTTGCGAACGCGGTTGTCGATCTGGTGAGTGACGGAAAGGCCGAGAATGGGGCCGCCTTTCCGCTGGAAGAACTCCAAGAGATCTGAACGGCTTGGCGAGTTGTAACCGGCGAGGAAGTCCGTGACTGTTCTCGCTAGCTCGTCGGCGAAGACAAATGTTGTCGTGATGCAAGTTCCTTCGCTGCTGCTGTGATCGTCACCCGCTGGCGCGAGGGCACTGATGGTGAGTTCAACGCGCACAGTAGGGGACTTTGGAGGATTGGGTATAAGTTTTGCGAGTTTGCAGAATTGCAAAATGCCAAGAACTACGATTGCGTAGAGCAGACAAATCGCGCTGAATACCACGAGAGAAAAAGGCGTCATGTGGTGCATGTTGTCCTCATAGATCTGAAGCGAGAATTCAACCGTGCTTCATGTCGAGCATCGTGAGTGCCACCGAGGCCACGAACCCTTTGAAAAGCGAACACCTACCAGGAGGTTTGTTGACGATCCGAGGAACGGTATCTGCGTGTCCGGCTGGCAGGATCGTTCGCATTTTGCCTCTCCGTAACGGCATGGATTGCTCTATTATACAGCAGATATGTACTAGAACGACAAAACCAAAGGCTGATCGCTGTTAGAGGAAATGTGTACGAATCGCCGAAAGTTGTCTATGTAATAAACTGGGGTGCCCCCCTAAGTTGAGACAGTTTCTGTTTGGCGCACTTGCCGTTTGCTGTTTTTGGTTTTGCCGGGAGGCGGGTTCTGATTGACCCTGATCTCGGCCGGTGAAGCGGAGTCGGGCTCTGCT
>Ga0302320_10018302_pt1 | contig 14137 bp, 5 predicted proteins | sample Bog_T0_3_FD_202130 | JGI IMG/M metagenome (GOLD analysis project Ga0302320, IMG submission 202130) | Peat permafrost microbial communities from Stordalen Mire near Abisko, Sweden - Bog_T0_3 | ecosystem: Environmental > Terrestrial > Soil > Wetlands > Peat | place: Sweden: Abisko, Stordalen Mire... | reverse complement strand
CGACTCCGCTGGGGTCTCCACCTGCGGCCCCCACCGGCCTGACAGCGGCACCGGGCAATGCGCAAGTTGCCTTGAATTGGACCGGCAGCATGGGGGCGACCAGCTACAACGTCTACCGTGGAACAAGTCCCGGTGGTGAATCGAGCTCGGCGATCGCAACCGGCATCACGTCGACCAGCTATACCAATACCGGCCTCACCAACGGAACAACCTACTATTACAAAGTGACGGCGACGAATTCCTATGGCACCAGTGGCTATTCCAACGAAGCCAGCGCCACACCCGTAACGGTCACCACCGTTATTTATGACGATTTCAGCCAGCCCAACTACGACACGGGCAGCCATACGCCTTACAATGTTTACCACACCGATATGTGGGACGGAGCCCCGGGTGGTGCCGGACTACCGCCCAACAACGGGACAACTCCGGGCCATACCGTGTTGGGTACTGATCTCCCGGGAGGAGTCTGGCAATACGGCGGCGGGGCCGACCAGGATTACGACGCCAGCGAAGTGGGCAATCTCGCCGGTTACGGCGCCAGCAATATTGAGCTTACCGGAGGCACGACCGATATTCCCTATACCTTCGTGCACAACAATGAAAACGTCGGCATCAGCCTCAGCGGGTACAATACCAATGCGCAACTCACCGTGAGCGTCTATGTGTGTCCGCAGAGCAACCCGTGTTACGTCGGCTTTGATTCGGTGCTCAACGTGGCCAACAACTTTTCGGGGTTGGAGGTCAGTACCAACGGCGGGGTGTCGCTCATCGTCAATGACAGCCAGGTTGGCAGCACCATTGCCTTCACGGGCACCTGGTCGAGTGCCACGGCCCGGCTGTTGACCTTTACCGTCAACACCTCGACGGGAGCCATCTCGAACATTTCGCTCCAGGGCAGCACAAGCACGTACAGTTTCACGACCAGTGCGTTTACCGCCGCGGCTACCCCCTATCTTTCGTTCTACACGCCATCGGGTGGAGCAGCTATCTTTGCCTACCTCACGGTTACCTCGACGTCGGGAGGAGGCGGTTCGGCTCCAGCTGCACCCACGGGTTTAACCGCGACGCCGGGCAATGCGCAGGTGGCCCTGGCCTGGACGGCGAGTTCGGGAGCGACAAGCTACAATGTTTATCGCGGCACTTCGGCGGGTGGGGAATCGGGCACGGCGATTGCCACGGGCATCACCTCGACTAGCTATACCAATACCGGCCTCACGAACGGGACCACCTATTATTACAAGGTGACAGCGACAAATTCGTATGGCGCCAGCGGTTACTCCAACGAAGCCAGCGCCACGCCGACCAGTGGAACAGGCGTTGCCGCCGTAAGCGCGAACGCCTTTCTCAATTCCATCGGTGTCTGCACGCATATCACGCAAGGGGCGGATGCGGAATCCAACGTCGCGACCTGCCTGACCTATGCTGGTATTCGCAACATCCGGGATGACGGCACGACCAATGCCACGACCCTGCAAAGTTTCGTCACCCTCCATAACGCGACCGGCGCCCTGGTGGATATCCTTCCGGCGGACTTCACCGTCGCTGACTGCCTCAGTGAATACGAGACGTTGAAGGCGGGCGGGGCCTTGCTCTCGGCCGAAGGACCCAATGAACCGAACAACTTCCCCGTTACCTACAATGGGGCAACCTCCTCGAGCACAACGGCGCTGCCCACGGCGCAGTTCATGGCAGCTTTGTATACGGCAGTCAAAGGCGATTCGAAGCTGGCGGGGATTCCGGTCTTTGCTTCGAGTGAAGCGGGTGGCTCCGAACCGAATAATGTCGGGCTCCAGTACCTGACTATTCCAACGCCGCTCCCTTCCGGGGTTTTGATGCCGGCCGGTACCCAATACGGCGATTACGCGAATCCTCACAACTATGTTTGCGGAACCAACAATGCCGCTCCAGCCGACAATCAGGCATGGGATGCAGAGGACCCGACGCTCGATTCCCATTGGGACGGCTTGTACGTTGAATACGGCTATACGTGGTGGTCTCCCGGTTACCCGGGTTATTCCGATACCCAGCTTCTGACGTTGCCGAGGGTTACCACGGAAACCGGTTGGACAACCTCGGGTGCCAGCGACTCAATCAGTCTGGACCAGCAGGGTAAGCTTTTCCTGAACCTTTACCTGACAGCGTATAAGCGGGGTTGGAGTAACACTTTCATCTACTACCTCCATGACACCAGCAGCCAGGGCTACTGGGGGCTGTTTGACACCAACTACAATGCGAAGGATTCAGGGACATACCTTCACAACATGACCACGGTCCTGGCTGACACGACTTCCTTCACACCGGGTTTGCTCAATTATACGATCCCAAGCGAGCCCTCTACCGTGCATGATCTGCTCATTCAGAAAAGCAACGGCACCTACTATCTGGCGGTGTGGGATGACCGGCCGGTGGGCGAGGGGACGGACAATGTCACCATCAACCTCGGAGGAACTTATTCTGTGAATGAATACGATCCGACGGTTGGAACGTCGGCGACCAATCTGGGCAGCGTCAGTTCGGTTACAGTATCGCTGAGCGATCATCCCATCATTCTAGCCATTCCTTGATGGGCGGTCGGCTCCGGCAGCGATGCGACGAAGTCAGTCCAAGGTGCGCGATGGTGCGAGAGAGTCTGGCGGTATGACTGGAGGGTTCTTGCAGCATGGTTTCAAAACATGTACGCTGGCAGGTGGATACCTGATATGAGTCCGCGTTTTATTTCCATGGTTTTGGCGGGTGCTTTCGCTACCGCGACCGGCTTGGCCAGGGCGGATGATGCGGCTGTGCCGGGGACTGGTTTTAATGCCTCACGTTACGAGGAGCTTTGGACGAAATCGCCTTTCGCGGTCGCCTCGTCGCAGGAAGCGGATGTGTCACCCGATTATTCCCTGGTGGGAATTGCCCGAATCGACGGCGTTTTCTACGCCAGCTTGATCGATAAGCAAAGCAACGAACATTTCCTCCTCACCAGCGACGCACCGGTCCGGGGCTTAAAGCTGGTGTCGATCACGCCGGGCCATGATGCCGCCAGTTCCACCGCGGTCATGCAAAGGAATGGCGAATCGCTCACTCTCAAGCTGGAGGCCGCTGCCACGCCTCCGCCTGCGCCTGCTCCAAATATGCCGCAGGCGGGCAATCAAGGGGTACCTCCCATGCCCAACCCCAACGGCATACAATCGCCCAATAGCCGATACTATCCCGCAGGCGGGCCAAACGGCATGGGTGGGGGACAGCGGCCACCCCAGGTGATGATGCGGCATCCGATTATTTCGGTGCCACCTCCCCCGCACTAAGATTTGTCCCTCTCCACCTTTGGTGGAGAGGGAAGTCTTTCCTATTGTGAGAAATCCTGCATTCTAATGGCCCGGATTATTACTCCCATGTTCGCGCCATTCTCATTTCCCAAGGGGTTGCTCTTTGCCGGTTTCGTGCTGGTTGGCTCGGGACATTTCTTTCAATTATCGGCCCAGGATACCGGGCCCATACCCACACCCAATTCCGGTTCGACTTCCACGACGAATGCGGAGGCGGGCACGAGTGATACGATTAACTTCTCCAACGCCCCGATAAATAACATTCTCGATATTTATGAGAGGCTGTCCGGCAAGCATCTGGTTCGGGATGCAGGTATCAACAGCCTGCCGCCCATCGGTATTAATGCCTCGGGTTTAAATCCGTCTGATCGGCTGAAACTGATCGAAGCCACCCTCCTGCTCAACGGCGTGGCCATTGTGCCGGTGGACGAACACACGGCGAAAGCCATCGCCACGAATGGTGGCCCGAATAACCGGAATCCACGCAATGAGGGTGTCAAGCTCTACGCCAATGCTGCGGATTTGCCCGCGGGTGATGAGATCGTCAGCTACTACATGCCCCTCAACTATATCAATCCCGCGGAAGCGCAGACGATTTTTTCCCAGAGCGCTCCGCCGCACGGCTACGGGGCCTACGTCATGGCTCCTTCGGCCCAGGCCGTCATCCTGACGGAAAATGTCGGGACCATCCGGCAACTCATCGCCCTGAAGGAACTCATTGATGTTCCACCGGCACGCGTGACCAGCGAGTTCGTCCAACTCTCTCGCGCCGATGCGGAAAAAGTGGCCGACCTGCTCAACAAGATGTTTGATCCGAAGACTGCCGCCGCGGCTGCGCCAGCCGGACTCCCGGGCGGCCCGGCGATTGTTCCAGCTTCTCTGGGAAATGATCAGCCCATGCTCAACGAGCACAATCTGCTTTCAGGGACGGTGCAGATTATCCCCGACGCGCGTTCCAACCGGATTCTCATTGTAACCCGCCCTGTCAACATGCCCCTGTTAAAGGAATTGATCACCCAGTTGGACCAACCGGACATCTTTATGGTGCCTGAACGCCGGCCGCTTAAGTACGTTCTCGCCCAGGATATCCTTCCCGCCCTGGAATCGGCGCTGGCTCAAGGCAAAGATGAAGAGGATCAGGCCAAAAAAGATCAAACCACGGCAACCGGAGCCAACGGGAAACCGGCCCAGGCTGGTGCGGCACCTGCTGCCTCTGCGGGCGGCGCCAGCGGTTCGGGATCGGTCAGCGCGATTACGCAGCCACTTGCGGCCCCGCTGGAAAACAATGCCCCCACCGTTGTCACTGTTGGTAAAACGAGATTGATGGCCGATAATCTGTCCAACTCGATCATCGTGTTCGGCTCACCCGATGTGACGTCGCGCGTCTTTGATATGATCGATCAACTCGATCGCAAGCCCTTGCAGGTTTACCTGGCTACGGTCATTGGTGAGTTGACGGTTACAGAAGGAATGGAATTCGGGATTGATCTCCTGCAGAAATACCAAAAAGTGGGCCAGGGTGGATTGGCCAGCAGCCTGGTCACCCCGGGAACGACGACGGCGGGATCCAGCGCGGTGCCGGAGCCCAACATGCTGACCAGTGCGCTCGGATTCCCTCTGCCCACCGGATTGACTCTTTATGGCGCCATCGGCAGCACGCTTGACGCTTATGTCCGCGCGCTCGAAAACACCAACCGTTTCAAGGTTATTTCCCGGCCCAGTGTTTATACGACGAACAACAAATTGGCCGTCATTGCCTCCGGCAGCCAGGTGCCCGTTCCCAGTAACATCACCTCTGGATTCACCAGCACGAGCACCTCATCGAACAACGGCCTCACCACCACCGCCAGCATTACTTACCAGGACGTGTTGCTCCAGTTAGAAATCATTCCCCTGATTAACGCCAACCACGAGATCACGCTTAAAATTCGGCAGACCAATAACACCCTGGGAGCCAACAACGACATTAGCGGCAACGAAGTTCCCACCATCAACACGCAGGAGATCAATACGGAAATAACCGTTCCGGATAAATCAACGGTGGTCATCGGCGGATTGATTTCCGATACCACGAATCGAACGACGAGCGGCGTGCCTTGGTTGAGCGATATTCCGGTCCTCGGGTATCTCTTCAAGGATACCAATAAGACCAAAGAGCGCGATGAATTGATCATCATGATCCAGCCCAATGTGGTCGAAACCGACGCCGACCAGATTGTGGTGAATGAAGCGGAGAAGCAGAGGACGATTCTTGGCCGGGAAGCGGTCCAGGCGGCCTCCGGGGCACCCTATTCAGATGGTGAGATGCCGATGCCTCAGACGGGGGTGAACAACCCGGGCCTGCGCCCGGCCCAGTCGTCCGGCTACAATTCGAAGTCCGGCAATGCACCCAAGACAGTGCAGACGACGACCACCACCACGACCACGGTAGTACCCGCCAGGAGCTCCGGCCCAAGCCTTGTGCCAAGTTTGTCCAGTCCGGCTCCGGACGTCAGTAATGGAAAAATGCCGAAGATAGCGCCGCCACCGGGGAGCCCGAGCAGTTCACAGTAGCGGCTGTCCGGAAATTCGGCGCAGGCCGCGTGTAGGCAGGTCGGGGTCACCTGATTACATCTTTGGCATCTTCCCATGGCGGGAGTGAGGCTGGCCCCGTCGATTTTGTTCTTTGCATTGAAGAGGGAAGATAAATCTGGGAGGCTCCTCCCTGTTTCGCGGTGGGACTGTTTTTCCATGAAACTCGCTGTCGTCATACCTGTCTTGGCCCTGTCAGTCATTTTAAGTTTTGCGGCGGGAAGTTACTTTGCCCCGAAATTGGTGCAGACCGGTTTTTCCAGCCAGGCGTCTGCGGTCAGCTCCGCGCCTCTACCCCGTACGGATAACAGTGCTTCCACGGGCCAGGTTAAGAGCGGAAATGCGTCGTCGCCGTCGGCCGCTTCCGGTTCATCAGATTTGGCCTCCATTCTCAAGGAGACAAATCCCTATCACCTGCTCAAGGACCTCACGGCGTATGCCGACTCGCTTTCGGCGGCGGATCTGCCTGGAGCGGTCCACCAGGCCGAAACCCTGTCGCATAACGGGAATCAGTACCAGGCGATTTCCATCCTGATGGGGCGATGGGTTGAACTCGATCCGAAGGCTGCCAGCGAGGAGGGGCAGAAAAACAAGAATCCGATGGTCAGTAATCTCCTCACCAATGATCTCTACGCCTCCCTCGCTGCGACCGATCCGGCCAATGCCATGACCCAGGCACAACAACTGCCCGCCGGACAAAAGCGGGACGCGGCGATGATGGCCATTCTGGGCCAGGTGGCCCAGCAGGATCCGGCCCAGGCCCTCACCATGAGTCAGACGATGAAAAGCAACGTTCGCCAGGGCGCCATCGACAGCATCTTTAGCCACTGGGCCGACGGCGATCTCAACCAGGCCACCCAGGCTGCCATGCAACTTTCCGATCCCCAACAGCGGAGCAGCGCCGTGGGAGCGATCAGTTCCGAATTGACCCAGAAGGACCCGCAATCGGCCATCGCTTGGGCGAATCAAGTGCCGGCGGGCAAGCTTCGCGACGCCGCCCAGCAGGGTGTGGTGAATACCCTGGCATCCACTGATCCCAAGGGTGCGGCTGATTACGTCAGTGGGCTGCCCAATGGGATGCAGAAAAACGGCATGATTCAAAACGTGGCCATGCAGTGGGCCCAGCAAGACCCCCAGGCGGCGATCGCGTGGGCGCAAAATCTCCCGCCCTCGCAACAGAAGATGTTTGCCTTGCAACAGGCCACGTCCGTCTGGGCGCAAAATGATCCCAAGGCGGCCATTGCGTATATCACCGCTCTGCCCAACGGACAGAACAAGAACAACCTGATTCAAAACGCAGCCATGCAGTGGGCCCAAAGCGATACCCCGGCTGCGCTGGCCTGGGCGCAGGAACTTCCCCCCTCGCAGTCGCGAAATTTCGCCCTGCAGCAAATCGCCTCCATTTGGGCTCAACGCGATCCGGCGGAAGCCACCACGTACGCGGCGGGGCTGCCCGCGGGAAAGGCCAAGGACGATCTCATCACGTCCATCGCTTCACAAATGATCGGGACCGATGTCAATTCAGCTTTGGATCTCATCAGCAAAATTACGACGCCCCAGGGCAAGCGAAACGCCCTTCAGAACATTGCGTTTCAGTGGGCGCAGGACGACCCCAAGGCCGCTCTCGCGTATGGTCTCGCCCTGCCCGGTTCCGATGGCCGGAATAATTTTGTCAGAAATGTGGCGGGCCAATGGTTTAACAACGACCCTGCTTCCGCGGAAGAATGGTTGAAGAATTCCGCCGATGACGCCACAAAAAGCCAGATCATCAACGGTGTTGCTTTTCAGTGGGCGCGAAACGACCTGGACTCTGCCGCCGCATTTATCGGTTCGATGCCGCCGGGCCAGGCGCAAAACAACCTGATCAATGCGGTCACCAACGAGATGGCTTCGCAGGACCCGGCCAAGGCCCTGCAATGGGCCAATCAACTCACCGACGCCAACAGCAAGACCCAGGCGATTTCAACGGTGGTGAACCAGTGGGCCAATAACGATCCCGCCGGTGCTTCCGCCTACGTGCAAAACATGGCCGATGGGCCGGCCAAGGACAACGCCATGCAATCTGTCGCCAACAACTGGTCGAGAAACGATCCCGCCAGCGCTGCCCAGTGGCTGTCCGGTTTTCCCGCCAGCGCGCAAAAGAATAATGCCTACGCCAACCTCGCCAACACCTGGGGCAGCAGCGATCCGACCAAGGCTTCCGCCTGGCTGATGCAACTCCCCGCCGATGCCTCGAAGGATTCGGCGATCTCCGCCTTCAGCAACCAGATCTTTGAAAGCGACCCCCAGGACGCCTACCAGTGGGCCGAGTCGATCGGCGATACCAACCAGCGCCAGGGAACCATGTACAACCTGCTCAATCGGTGGATGCAAAGCGACCCGGCCACTGCCACCACGATCGTGCAACAGTCCGCGTTGACCGACGACCAAAAGACCCGGCTTTTACAGGGGCATTAGTTAGAGGCGGTCCGAAAACTCACTCGGCGCGGTCTGCGCCGAATATTCGGACTGCCTCTATGGTGTCAAAATAAGATCCGCGACGGCGTCGACTTGTTTGGAGTGGGCGTTGCCGAACCAACCCATGAAGCTCTTGCGGCCGTTGCCATCGTCTTCGTTGAGGATCATGGTCAGGCCGAGGTCGCCGTCCACGCGCGGCTTGAAGGGCGCGAGCCGGTACCAGGGGATGGCCAATTCATACGTGATGGCCCCGGTGCCATCGCCCTTTTTCTTGTAGGCGACGACGATGTCTTTCGCTTCCCCGTTGGGAGCGCCTGCATCGGCGGTGAGGGAACACCAGGCCTCAGGGCCTTTCGTGCCGACGGCCATGCAGTAGTCGTACTTGCCGACGTTCTCATCGAGGCCGCGGCACGGATCGACCAGGAACTGGAGGCCGTCTCCGGCCCACAGGTTGGCGTCCTGCTTGGTGTTGCTGAAGACGTCATCGGTGACCTCAACGCCGACGTAGAGATACTTGTCATCCCAGAGATAGCGAATGGTGCCGGAGAGATCGGCGGGGCCTTTCCAATGCACCGTTTTGGGATCGAAGCTGAAGTACTGCCGCTCCTCCTTGATGTTCTCGACGGGCGCGCGCGCCCAATCGGGATCATCAAGCGCGCCGTCGAGTTTGATGGTGCCGGTGACCTTCGGCACGCCGACAAACCCGGCGACATTGCGGTCGCGCACGGCCGCAGCACCCGAGGAATCGGTTACCACGGAACGGACATGATAGACGGTGAGGGGATCGGTCCCCGCCATGGCCAGATTCACGATCTCGGTCGCGCCGGGAGCAATCGTCGCGCTGCCCTTGGAGGCCTGCCTAAAGTGGGCGCGGGTCGGCTCATGCTTTTCGTAAGCACCCTTCTCGAGGGTGATTTGCTCAACCAGTGAAAGTGACCACGTCACATCCTGCGGTTGCACGCCATTATTCTTCAGCACCATCCGGACGCTCGACTCCTTGCCGGGGGCGGTGGGGATGGGCATGAGTGCCGTGGAAATCTGGGCGATGACCGGCGGGCGCAGATAGAGCTCGCCGACCTTGCCGCCTTTGCCGTCGCCGATGGTGACGATCATGTCCGCCTCGCGCACGCTGCTCACGGCGGGGGCGGTGATCGAGAACGTGACGGTTCCGTCGCCGGGCGTTTTCTTCACCTGCCAGAATGGCGGTGGGGCGAGGTCGACGTTTTCGGCCGCCGCGTCTTTCAGCGCAACCGTCACGTCGGTCGAGCCGCCGCGTACGATGCCATCGGGAATGGCGGTAATCGAAGCGGCGCCATCATCAAGCAGTTCCAGCGGATTGCCATCGACGGTAAGCGTAATGCCCTTGCCATTGGCGTTGAGCGAGCGGTGGGTGCCGTCGACGCGGATGACCTCCACCTGCTGCACGCCGGGTAGCGGCATGAAGACATCCTGCCGGCCCGCGTCCTTCCAGACGACCTGGAGATTATGATTGTCCGCATCGCGCATCAGGTAGGCGTGAGTGTCCGTCCCGTACAGTTTCTGGCCGATAAATTTCTTGGTTGAGATCGTGTTGATCAAATCGTAGTAGGCCACGGCCGTGACCTTCGGGTTGTATTTGACGTACCGGGAATCGAAGACGTCAAACGACTCGGCGTTGCTCCCGGCAATCTTGGCGTCGGGATCGGGATAGAAGAGATCGAACCACGACATGTTTGTGCCGCCATTGGCGAAGAACAGGGTGAACTTCTTGATCATGTCGATGGCCACGGCATGGCGCGAGACTCCCTCGCTGTTGAGGCCGATCTCGGTCGACCAGACCGGATGCGGGTTGCCGTAGGTCTTGAAAAGCTCATGGTACTTTTGAATGGAGAGGCCCACGTTTTGCGCGTCCTCGTAGCAGTGGAAATCGTAGGCGTCGCAGTACTTGCCGAATCCGGCCTTGAAGAAGTCCTCGTTCGGGCCGATCGACGTGGTGAGCACCGTGATGGTGGGGTCGAATTTTTTCACCTCGTCGTAGATGTAGGAGTAGGCCTTGACATTGTCGGCCAGGCGGTCGGGCAGATCGGGCGGCTCGTTGCCGAGGGAGATATAGACCGGGTGAACCAGCTTCGCGTAGGTGTTGAGCAGATTTTTGGTTCCCTCGCGCAAGGCCTTCTCGTCGTATTGTTGCCAATTGTCGCGGTGGCCCTCGATCGCGCCGGTGGGCACTCCGAAGATGACGCCCATGCCGTACTTCTGCGCCATGTCGACGCCGGCGGCGTGCGGGGCGTAGGGTGGCGTGGCGTCCCATCCGCTCCAACTATTCATGATGCGGATGCCGAGCCGGTGCGAGAGGGTGAAGCCCTCCGGCATGCGGCCGTCCCAGTTGCGGCCGGAAAAGGGGATTTCCTCGGGCTTGTGGCTGTTGGTCACGGCTTCGGGCTCGATGGCGAGGCCGGAGTGATTCCGGAACGGTTTGTCGGGCAGGGGGATTTCGCCGATCATCTCGTAGAACTTGCCTTCTTCGAGCGGCGCGCTGGCGAGGTCGATCGAACCGGTGTAGGTAAAATTATCACCCTGCTTCGGACCGGCGGTGAGGGGAACCTTGACCGGGGCCATTTGCTCCGCGCCCCAGTAATCGCAGACGACGAAGTTGACCACGCGCGAGGCCTCGGGCAGTTCCTCCGGGGCGACGACGCTCAGGCTGACGACGCGCGAGTCGGTCGGGTAAAGCAGGTTGCCCTCGGCGACAGTCGAGAAAACGAGCCGGTCGACAAACTTGTGCGGCGCCGGCCCGACATAAGTGGCGGAAATTTCATCGAACCAGCACTGGCCATAGGTCTTGTGCAGTTCGATGCGGAACCGCGCGGCGACCGCTTTTTTGGGAATCTCGTACTGGCCGCCGAAGGGATTCCAGCCGTTCTTACCGAAGACGTCGGATACGGTGATTTGATCGACCACCTGGCCGGAGTCATCAAGGCATTCCAGCGTGGCGGTGGCGTCGAAGGAGGAATCGGGCGAGTAGAGATCGGGCTTCACGCCGCCGGCGATGTCCCACAGGCCGGGCTGCACCTTGAATGTTGGGCTGAGGGCGGAGCACGGTTTCTCGGCGTCCTCGTGCGTGCGACTTAAGAGCAGCGATTGCGTCCCCTTGTAAGGGAACTTGGTGTCGAGGGAAACACTCCCTTCCGTTTTCCAGTCCGGGGAGAGGGTTGCCGCGTCTTCAAAATCGGCTTTGAAAGCGGGGGTGGCGGCTTCCTGCGCATGGCCGGTTTGAGAAAAGCCGGTGAGGGTCGTCAAGATGAGTATCCCCACCGCTCTGCGAACCGGATGGGTCCAACGAGGCAGGGTCAATTGAAGGAATGAAATGGGAAAAAGGGACGAAGGGGTCATGGAGGTTTTGGGGAGAGGCTGGGCCTGAAGAATGAAAGAGCCGCGCGGATTGTGCAACCCTTGAACGGGTTGAGGAAAGAACACCAGCCGGACGCCAGAGTCGCGTAGGTAACAGAAACTCCCAGGCCCATCGGTTACAAGGGATCGCTGCCAAACTCTTTCCAGCCCCAACGGAGACCTCTGCAAAAGTACTTCAAAAAGCGATCTGTCATCCTGAGCCCGGTCGAAGGATCAGTTCCGCCTGCCTTCTATTCCCCCCAATCCCGTTAATCCCGTAATTCCGTCAGAAACATTCCCCTCTCTTCAGTCCTCATCCGACCTCTGCGTACTGCACTCCGCAGGAGCTCCGTGCGAAACATCGGTCTTGCCCCTGCATCCCATTTCAACTTTCTGCTTTCAACTTTCAACTTTTCGGCCCCGTGGTAGCCTGCATTTTACGATGTCGCTCACTTCCATCCCCGGTAAGAGCAGAACGATGACCATGGGCTCGGGTACAACGAAGATTACCGAGCGGATGACATGGAAGCAATTGCAGCAGTGTGTGCGGGACAACCGGGAGGATTTTAGCAAACTGCTGGCGCAGAATTTTCTCCTGTTGCATCAACAGGCCAAGGAGAAGAAGGACACCACCAGCATCCAGACCTTGGATGTGATCATCGCCGGCATTGCCGAGGTGAGCCGGGCCATCGAGGAAAGGAAGGAGGAAGGCGATTTTCTCCCCGTCTTTTCGTCTGCCGCCTTCTCCATTTTCTCCCGCCTGGCCGAGTCCTACAACAATCCTGCCGTGCTCAAACAGGCCGGCCTCCACTACATGTCGGAATGGCGCCTGCCCGGGGCGGCGCTGCAACATTTTCAACGGGCCTTGAGTCTGGGCGGGACGGAAAATGCCCTGCGCTCCCTGATCGAGGTCGCCTTCATTGCGGTCCAGCGGAAAAAATCGCCGAAGCGGGAGACTGCCGATACCGGTGTGACCTCGCCCCTGGCGTCGAATCCCAACGTCACCCAGATCATCCGGGAGACCGACAAGGCGCTAATTACCAAAACCCGGAGGCCCTCGTTTAATGCGTCGCAGATGGCCAGGACCATGAAGCTCAAGCCCGGTGTCGCGTTGCCGGACGTGGCCAAGGAGGCTCTCAAGGCAGCGGCGAAGGAAATCATCAACGGCAATGTGGCACATGCCCACGAACTGCTGCTCAAGGCGGGGAAGTATCCGGTCAAAAAGGAAATCCTCTGCGCCATGTGGTCCAACCTCGGCCGGACCTGCTACCAGTCCAACCGGTATGTCGAGATGGAGGACGCCTACACCCAGGCCTACGTCAACGATCCCACGGGCGGGGATACCTACTTTAACCTGGCGCTGGCCAAGAGCCTGAATCAAAAGCTGACGGAAGCGGAAGCCCTTTATCAGTTGGCCGCGAAAATGGACCCGAGCAATCCGAAGGTCTGGTGCAATCTCGGGGTCCTCTATTTCCAGAACGACCGGTTTGCCGAGGCGGAGCACGTCTTTCGTTCCGCCATCAAATACCGGCCCGATTACGCCCGCGCCTGGGACAACCTGGCTTCCGCACTCTCGGCCCAGGGCAAGACGGAGGAGGCCATTGTCGCCTGCCAGAAAGCGATTGAAATCCGTCCCGGCTATCCGGAAGCCTACTTCAAGTTATCGGCGATCTATTTCGGCAAAGGTGATCCCGCCAGCCTGACGGAGGCGGCCTCGGCCCTGGGCTATGTGGTCAACTACGCTCCGCTGGCCGCTTCGGTCAACGCGATGCTCAGCATGATCCACTCCCGGATGGAGCAGATTGACTCGGCCAAGGCCTCTTTGCAGCGGGCAGTTGAGTCCGATCCGAAATGCGTCCTGCTCCCCACCGTCTGGAATGAGCTGGAGACGGCCATTCGCGGGACTTAAGTCCTTCGACTCGCAGCCCTGCCCTGAGCGATGGGGGGAGGAGCCGAATAGTTGACAGCTGAAAGTTGAAATGCGAGGGACGAGATATGCATAGGGATCACCTCCTGTCGCCCGCGGCGACCCGGGCAATACAGAGTATGAAGAAGATGAAGAAGACGCTTACGACGCGTGACGCACCTACCGTGCGCAACGTGAATCCAAGTCCTTGGAGGTGGTGTGTCCTGCGTTTATTACACTGATCTAAAGAAATGTATTTGATTGGGCAGTTGTGCTTAACTGAAAAACTCTCCCTCAACCTCTGTCGATCGTTCGCGAAAGTGGGCCGGTGAACCTTAATGAAAACGTATATTGTTCTTGGGTTGTGCGTAATTGTCCTGCTTTCGCTGGGAATTTGGGGCGTGAGGAAGGCGAGTTTATTCGCGTACAAGGATGCGATTTTAGGTGGCTTGCCCCATGACCTTGATGATTTCCACGAAGACAAGAAAAGATTGCCTCTGAATTGGAATGAATTCGCTGA
>Ga0302320_10018300_pt1 | contig 14137 bp, 12 predicted proteins | sample Bog_T0_3_FD_202130 | JGI IMG/M metagenome (GOLD analysis project Ga0302320, IMG submission 202130) | Peat permafrost microbial communities from Stordalen Mire near Abisko, Sweden - Bog_T0_3 | ecosystem: Environmental > Terrestrial > Soil > Wetlands > Peat | place: Sweden: Abisko, Stordalen Mire... | reverse complement strand
CGCCCTTCCCAAACAGACGCTACCCTACGCTCTTTATACGGCCAAAGGCCTGAAAAAAGAGCCTTGACAAAGCCGACGCTGTCATACATGGGGCACAGCGTTTCAAAACTTCTGGGCCAGATCAATAGGGAGCACTGAGGCCTGGCGCGCGAGTGACTGCGCTGCGTTATTCTTGATTGTTTGAGGAGAACTCCATGAGCCAATCCCCTGCCCGCCCCCAACTTGCCCACCTGACCGCCGCGTTGGACGAACTGCGCGCCAAGGGCACCTATTTCAAGTTGCGCATTCTGGATGACCAGCAGGCGCCGGTGTGCCACTACGACGGGCGCAAGGTGATCAACCTGGCCAGCAACAACTATCTCGGTCTGGCCAATGATCCACGGTTGATTGAAGCGGCGCTGGAAGCAACACGGAAGTTTGGCGTAGGCTCGGGCGCGGTGCGGACGATTGCAGGCACCATGCGTATCCACATGGACCTGGAAGAGAAGATCGCGCGCTTCAAGAACGTCGAGGCTTGCGTGGTCTTCCAAAGCGGCTTCACGGCCAACGCCGGCGCGGTCAGCTCGATTCTGGGCAAGGAGGACTTTATCCTCTCCGACGAATTGAACCACGCCAGCATCATCGACGGAGCGCGGCTGTCGCGGGCCAAAATCAAGGTTTTCCGGCACAAGGATACGGCACATTGCGAGGAGCTGCTGAAAGAAGTGGCCAACGAGCCGGGCAAAAAGCTGGTGATTACCGACGGCGTCTTCAGCATGGACGGCGACATTGGGCCGGTAGACAAGCTAGCCGCGCTGGCGGAAAAATACGGCGCCATCATGATGGTGGACGATGCTCATGCATCGGGCGTGTTGGGGCGCAATGGGCGCGGCTCGGTGGATCACTTCGGAATGCATGGTAAGGTGGACGTGCAGGTGGGCACGCTGTCGAAGGCCATCGGCGTTCTGGGTGGCTACGTCTGCGGGACGCGCGATCTGATTGACTACCTCTACCATCGGGCGCGGCCGTTTCTGTTTTCCACGTCGCATCCGCCGGCGGTGGCGGCGGCGTGCATAGCTGCCTTCGACATTCTGGAGGCTGAGCCGGAGCGGATCGAGCGGCTGTGGACGAACACTCGCTATTTTCAGGGCGAGCTAAATGGTGCGGGCTTCAACGTGGGCGGGGTGACCACGCCAGCCAGCGAGACGCCGATTACGCCGATTATTATCGGCGACGGGCGTAAGACGATGGAGTTTTCGCGGGCGCTGTTTGAGGAGGGCGTGATGGGAACTGGGATTGCGTTTCCGACGGTGCCGGAAGGCAAGGCAAGAATCCGCCTGATTCTTACCAGCGAACATACCAAGGCGCAACTGGAGCAGGCGCTGGAGACGATTGAACGAGTGGCGAAGAAGATGGGGATTCTAGGGTAGTCGGCGAACAGATTGGCGCAGGAACCACTATTCCCGTGACTTGAATCTGGCGTAGAATACTCCTATCGGCACCGTGCGAAAGAAGCCCGAATGACGGCAAGCGACTGGAACTGGCTGTTGACTATATCGGGAACTGTGGCAAGCGTTGCCGGGGTTGTCTTCAGTTGCTTGGCATGGCGTCAAGCGGCCAAAGCCAAGGATGCAGCGCGGGAGGCTGTGGCGGCAGTACGCATTCGCAGTCTGTCCCACAGCTTTTCTCGCTGGGCAGTAGATGCAAGGGATTTGCTCGGCGCGATGCGCGATCTGCAATTTGCCGATGCGCAGAGGGCAGCGACGGAGTTACTTGGTGCCTTGTCGCACAACCGGGGTTGGCTGACCGAACTTAGACAGAGCACCGTTGGCATAGAAGAAGTGGTGAGACTTCTGGATTTCGTGAATAATTACTTGAGCGACGAAGAAGTGTTTTTCGGTATGCGAGATCGACTGGTGCAGGATTGTCAAACGATCTACAAGAAATTGAGCGAAGTCGCAGGCGCCATCGACGCGAAGGTGGAGGGACTATGAGCCAGACAAACGACATTGAATTGAAAAAGGCCGCACTTGTCATTGCCAAGCTGCTTCTGCGTACACGAGAAGGTAAACTCCAGTGGGAGAACGAAACTAATCTTCTAACTCAGAACCTGCTATCGTCATGCAGTTCGTATAAAGCCAAGCTCGACGAGGGTATTGAGGCACATTTGAGCCGCGATGACAAGGGGCTTAGGTTTAAATTGTGTGGTCCACCTGCGGTGGATTTGCCCACGTATTCTTACTTGGCTCCTATGCTCGGCGGTCGAGATAATAACGAGATTATTTCAGTCTCCCTCGATCATTTGGATGGAAAGACAGGGCTAATAACCCCTGAGAGTATTGTTTATCGGGATATGGAGGAGTTGATTTTCCTTGCAGAGAACCCAAAGTCAGTCTCTGATGACCTGCGATACAAGCAGGTCATGAGCTATCTCGACAAGCTGGCGGTATAACTTACACCCATGATTGCTCATCTGCGCGGAAAGCTGATTTACAAACAGCCTGGCCAGGCCATTGTCGAAGCGGCGGGCGTGGGCTACGACGTTACGATTTCTGTGCCGACTTTTACGGCGCTGCCCTCGGTGGGCGCAGAGGCTGCTCTGCACATTCATACGCAGGTCAGCGACGATCAGATTGCGCTGTTCGGATTTCTCGACTCTCAGGAGAAGCGGCTCTTCGAGCGGCTGATTACGGTGAGCGGCGTGGGGCCCAAACTGGCCATCAAGATGCTGAGCGGGCTGTCGCCGGAGCGCACGGTGCAGGCCATTCGCGGGCAGGATCACGCGCAACTGACGCGGATTCCCGGCGTGGGCAAGAAGCTGGCCGAGCGGCTGGTGGTGGAGTTGAAAGATAAGCTCGACGACTTTGCCGTTGCGCCGGCGCCGTCGTCTGTTCAGGGGCCGGCGGCTGAAGATGTTTTGTCGGCGCTGGTCAACCTGGGCTATCAGCGCGCTGCCGCAGAGAAAGCGATTGAGCAAGCCGTCGCCAAGGATGCCGCGCTGGGGGCTGATTTCGATGGGCTCTTCCGCGGCGCGCTGAAGGTGATTCGATAACCACCCACGTTGGGGCTGGCGGCCTTCGGCGGTCGTCGCGTTACACTTCTCTTGTTATGGTTTCCAAACACAGCAACACCGCACCCCCCCCACACCTTCGCCCCGAGGGGCTTGCCTTTCTACGCAATCTGAAGCGGCACAACGACCGCGAGTGGTTTACGCCGCGCAAGGCGGTTTTCGAGGCGGAGTTGAAGGAGGCGATGCTGGCCATCATTCGCAAGGTCAGCGAGGCGATGGAGAGTTTTGCGCCGGCCTATGTGCGGCCCGCGGAGAAATGTTTGTTCAGGATTTATCGCGATACGCGCTTCAGCAACAACAAGCTGCCCTACAAGACGCACGTGGCGGCGTGGTGGTCGCATGAGGGGCTGGAGAAGACCTCCGGGGCGGGATTTTATTTCCATGTGGATGCAAAGGAAGTGATCATCGCCGCCGGGGCTTATATGCCGGAAAAAGATCAACTGGCCGCCATACGGCACTGGCTGCTGGAGCATCACGCGGAGTTTCGCAAATTATTGCAGAGGCTCGCCGTGCGCAAGGCGTTCTCCGAGTTTGAAGGCAATGCACTGACGCGGCCGCCGAAGGGATTTCCCTGCGATCATCCAGCGATGGATCTGATCAAGTGCCGGCAGTGGGGGTTGAGCACTTCGCTGCCCGCCTCGGCGGCGCTGAAGGCGGATTTTGCCACAGTGCTGGCGCGTCATTTCCGGCTGGCTGCGCCGGTGGTGGAGGCTCTGAATACGCCGATTACGGCAACACTGACGCCCAAGAAGAAGGTGCTATTCGGGCTGAGGTAGATGCTGCTATCCCATCCATGCGCCTGAAAAAACGCGCATGGATGGGGCACTGAACAGCAATTTGGTGAGGGGTTTTGAGGCGTTCAAGCGTGCCAAAATAGGCAAATCCCTGCAAAAATAGGCAATAACCGGAGGAAATAGCATAAAAACCGCAAATAAGTGGAAAAATGCCTACTTTTTGCCTTGACTTTGCACCTTCAAATGTTGCAAGGTAACGAACGACGGGTAGTCCGACCCGCATGAATACAAGGGTTTCACGCAATCATTGCATGACTCCCCCATGCGGAACGCATTTCGCGGCGGATTCCCAGGCAAGACCGGCGTGCCCCAGGGCATGCCCGAAAAGGAGATCAGACAATGGCAGCAGGATTGACGAAAACCGCACTGACTCGGCTACTGGCCGAGAAACTGGAACTGACCAACAAACAAGTGGCAGCCTTCATTGACCTTCTGGCAGAGACGGCCGTCAAGGAAACCAAGAAGAACGGCGTATTTGTGATTCCCGGCATCGGCCGCCTGGTGAAGGCAGAGCGCAAGGCCCGCATCGGACGCAACCCGCAGACCGGCGAACCCATCAAGATCAAGGCCAAGACGGTGGTCAAGTTCCGCGTGGCTAAGGCCGCCAAGGACACGATCGCCCCACCGAAGAAGTAGTAACCCTGAACCGAAGACAACAACGGGGAGGAGCCTCATGGGCTTCTCCCCGTTTTTATTTCGCTGAATCCTTGTGCGCGAACGCACGCGCCACCATCGAGAGGCCAAAGCTGACAAGGACCACCCTGATCATCAGCCAGTTGTTATAGCTCCAGGAGAAGAAGGCCAGCGCGATGAAGATGCCGATGGGGTTGATTTCGGTGATGAGCGCATGGAGCCATTGCGGTTTGCGGCCGGTGGGCTGGGGAGCGGAGCGCGAAAATATCGTCCGCAGGCGCGGGAAGAGACGTGGCACTGCTCGCAGATAATCCAGGTAAGGCTGGCCAAGCTGGACAGCGAGATAGGCTTCTTCTGCCAGAATCAAGCGTAGGAAGAAGATCGTCATCAGTGTCATCATCACCAGCGCGCCGGTGGGCGGCACGAGGAACGACATGGCGGCCATCATGCACCAGCCGCCGAGATAGAGCGGATTGCGCACGTAGCGATAGGGGCCGTCGGCCATCACCGCGCCGGCCTGCATCTGCTCGTGGTGGACCGTGTCATAGCCCAGGCAGGCGGCGCCCCAGACGCGCAGCACCGCGCCTTTGGCGGCGATGAGCGCGGCGACGACGAGCACCAGCGGCGCGGCAGCGGCAGAGGAAACGAGGCCCAGGCGACTCAGCTCAAGCGCCAGCCAAGCCCAGAGCGGAAAGCGATTCCCAATGCCCCAAAGCTCGATCCACGGCGCCCAAAAACCCAGCGCGGTGATGAGAATCATAATCACCATGCGCAGACGGAATTCAATCTTCGTTGCCCCCATGCACATCTCCCTGGGCCGGAGTGTACCATCCCGGCTGAGAGCTTGTACGGTGTAGGGCTGGCACGAGTAGACGAGAGCAATCCGGAAGGAACCCATGTGGTAGGCTGACGCTTGAGGGCATAGTGCTGCCTTTCTCTGGAGGGTTTTCATGTTCCTGCCTGTTGTTGTTTTATCTGCCGCAGCCGTTGTTGCAGTGCCGCTGGCTGCACAAAACCCCGCAGCCCAAAGTGATCTTGCCGCTTCCGTTGAGCGACAGTTGCCTGCCCTCACCGAGACCTACAAACATCTGCACCGTACCCCGGAGCTCTCGCGGCATGAGGAGCAGACCTCGACTTTTGTGGCGGGCGAGCTGCGCAAGCTGGGCTATACGGTGACCGATCACGTGGGCAAGTATGAGGACGGCGCGCAGGGCTTCGGCGTGGTGGCGGTGCTGGAGAATGGCACGGGGCCGCGGCTGCTGATTCGCACCGATATGGATGCCCTGCCGGTGGAAGAGAAGACCGGCCTGGAGTACGCCAGCATGGTCAAGACCACCAACGCGCAGGGGCAGCAGGTGGGCGTGATGCACGCCTGCGGCCACGACCTGCACATGACCGTGCTGCTGGGCACGGCGCGCGAAATGGCGGAGCGCAAGAGCCAATGGCACGGAACGCTGATGCTGGTGGGCCAGCCCGCCGAGGAAATCGTGGAGGGCGCGAGGGCGCTGCTGGCTGATCACCTTTACGAGCGCTTCGGGCGGCCCGACTTTGTGCTCGCCGAACACGACACAAACGACACGGCCGCCGGCTCGATTGCGCTAAAGGGCGGACCGCTGCTGGCCAGCGACACCTCCTTCAACGTGGTGATTCGCGGAGTGGGCGGTCACGGCTCAGCGCCGCAGGCGGGCAAGGACCCCATTGTGCTGGCCGCCGAGTTTGTGCTGGTGGCGCAGACCATCGTCAGCCGGCAGATCGATCCGCAGCAACCGGCGGTGTTGACCGTGGGCACCATTCATGGCGGGACGAAAAATAATATTATTCCCGACGAGGTGACGCTGGGCTTCACGCTGCGGACTTATTCGCCGGCGGTGCGCGACCAGATCTTGACCGCCGTGCGCCGCACCGCAAATGGGCTGGCGGAGGCTTACGGCGTTCCCGCGGAGCGCATGCCAACCATCGAGATTACGGAGAGTACGCCGGCGACCTTCAACGATGCGGCCCTGGCCGAGCGGCTGCGCGCCTATGCTACAGCGGCGCTGGGCAAGGATCATGTTCTGGAAGCGCGCGCCATCATGGGCAGCGAGGATGTGGGCCTGTTTTCGCTGGACGGGAAGATTCCGGCGGTGATGTACTGGCTGGGCGTGGCCGATGCGGACAAGCTGGCGGAGAGCCGCAAGACCGGCATAGCGATGCCCAGCCTGCACTCGGCGCTGTTTGCGCCAGTCTACGAACCGGCCATCCAAACCGGCGTGACGGCGATGACCGCGATGGCGCTGGGGTTGCTGAAGTAGGCATGGCGCTCGGATTATTGTTGGTGTGGAGCAACCTTTACACTATCAACAACAAATGATTAGCCGGGAATCGAATACCGATACCATCGCCGCTGTCTCCACGCCGCCGGGGCGCGGAGGCATCGGGATTGTGCGGCTGAGCGGGCCGCAGGCTGCTTCGATTGCCGCGCAACTGGTGCGGATGCGGCAGCCACTGGAGCACGGCCGCGCGCGGCTGGCCGATGTTCTGGATGAAGACTCCGGCAGCAACGCAGGCCGCATCGACGAGGCAGTGGTCACCTATTTTGGTGCTCCGCACTCTTATACCGCCGAAGATCTCGTTGAGATAGCAGCGCACGGTTCGCCGGTGGTGCTGGAACTGCTGCTGGGCCGCGCTGTGAAGCTGGGCGCGCGGCTAGCTGAGCCGGGGGAGTTTACGCAGCGCGCATTTCTGGTCGGCAAGCTGGACCTGACGCAGGCCGAGGCGGTTCGCGACCTGATCGAGGCGCAGACGCTGACCCAGGCGCGTTTAGCCGCAAGCCAGATGGGCGGCGCTCTCAGCCGGCGCGTGGGGCCGGTGAAGCAGGCGCTGGTGGAACTCGTCGCGCTTCTCGAAGCGGGCATTGATTTTGCCGAGGACGACGTAGAGCTGACGACGCAAGCCGAGATCGCCAACCGCATGGGCGCTCTGACGCCACCGCTCACGGCGCTGGAAGCCTCCTTTGCGCGCGGGCGCATTGTTCACGACGGGCTGACGCTGGCGATTGTGGGAAGGCCCAACGTGGGCAAGAGCTCGCTCTTCAACCGGCTCGTGGAACGAGAGCGGGCAATCGTGACCGCAACCCCAGGGACCACGCGCGACACGGTCACCGAACGGATTTCGCTGGAGGGAATTCCGCTGGAGCTGGTGGACACGGCCGGGTTGCGCGAGGGTTTGCGCGAAGGCCTGGAAGAGGCAGAGCAACTGGGTATTCTCCGCAGCCGCGAGGCGCTGGCCGACGCCGCGCTGGTGGTGATCGTTCTCGACGCGACCCAACCGCTGAACGACGAGGAGCGACGGCTGCTAGAGGCCGTTGAGGGCCGCCCCGCGCTGGTGGCAGTGAACAAGAGCGACCTGATTCGGAATTTATCTGAAACCAACAGGCCGCTGCCTGATTGCGGAAACCTGCCCGCGCTGGCCACCTCGGCGCTCACCGGTGAAGGGATTGCCGCGCTGCGCGAGCGGATTCTCGAACTGGCCACTGGCGGAGCCGCCGCCGAGCCGGGAATGTTGACCAGCCTGCGCCACCAGCAGTCCATCGGCACTGCGCTGACGGCGCTAACCGACGCCGCGCAAGCTAACTCCGCTTCGATTCCCCACGAGATGATTCTGCTGGATCTTTACCGCGCCCTCTGGGCGCTCGATTCGCTCACCGGCCAAACCACTCCCGATGACATTTTGAATCTAATTTTTTCGACCTTCTGTATCGGAAAATAAGGTGACTTCCATTGCTTTCCAAGTTATGCCGGTCGGCTTTGAGTTTGTGAAAATATAGTTGTCACATGATTTTCCAACGCTACCGTCTTGTGCGAAAATAAGTAAACACACGTGAGAGTGGAACCAAGCGAGCAAAGGGCATTTCTTCGCGAAGCGTGGCACGTCACACTGCATGGCATCTTCGACCTGCGCCTGCAACTTATGCTGGTTCCATTCATGCTGTTCTGGTATTACGCTATGCTGTGCCGGTCTGGCCCTGCTCACGCGTGTATCAACTAGCATCGGCCTGGTTCTGCGCTTGGGTTCTTACTGTCGATTCTGATTTTTTACTGTTGATTCTGGTCCAAGAGAGTCGAAGACCATGAATACTGCTTTCGTGTAAAGACTTGGCTTCTTCTGTCAACCTGAAACGAGGCAACGATAATGTTGGTTACGAGGCGATTTGGTTTAGCTGCTCTTTCTATGGCGTTTGGCGTTGAGGCTGCGATAGCCGCGGCCATTGTTGTATTCGTCGGGCCTCATGGCTGGGACGACGGCGCCATCACGCTCGCATACTCCCGAACCTTTGCCGAAACCGGACGCGTTGCACTTACTTCATTCTCGGAACAAGTCGAAGGATTTTCTACGATCTCCTGGTTTCTTATGAACGCATTTGTTGCTGCGTTTCATCCAGGCTTCAAGGGAGCCATCCTCTTTTCACAATTGATCGCCGCATTATTCCTCGCCGCCGGCACGCTGTTGATATTTCTCATCGCTCGCCACTTGCGCCTGAAGGAAAGCACGATTGCAGCAATTCTGCTCACGTTTGCTATGTTCTCTCCGTCAATCGCAGAAATATCGAACGGCATGGAGATGACACTGTTCGCTGCATCCGGGATCGCCATCGTCTACGCGTTATATTTTGAAAAACACTCCCTATTGCTCTATTTTTCGACTGTCATATTTCTCACAACAAGATTTGAGGCGATCATCTATTTCGCCTTCCTGCTGCTACCGCTCCTTTTTCTGCGAGAGCTCCGCAAGCTCGCATCCCTGGCCATGATTGGTCTTGTGATAACCGGCATACAGGAAATTGCAAGATACCTGGTTTTTCATGATATCGTCCCCAACACAATCTACGCCAAAACCCACTACCCTTATAGCGATTTCGTCTCTTTGCGCCATTTTTTACAAACCCACGCCATCGCCTCCATGGAAATACTTATCATTCTATTGCCGCTTGCGATTGCAATATTCGTCTTGAGTTACTATGATCTTGCGCAGAGACTTGAGAGTTTGCGAGCGCTTTCGGCCAAGCGAAAAGCCGTCACCTTGCTGTTCGCGCCGATCCTCGTGGCAGTTCTTTTCTCGCTTGCGGTTAGCCGAAACCGTGGATACGTGGCGCGGATGCTGTTTTTTTTCATTCCTTTCGCGCTACTACTTTTTGGATTATTGCTTGAAAAATACTTTGTTGAATTCCGCGCCTACGATCTTGCACAGATAGTTGGTCGTTTGCGAGCGCTCCTGGTCAAACAAAAAGCCATTTTCATTCTGTTGGCGCCAATCCTCGCGGCAGTTTCTTTCTCGCTTTTGACCGGCCCGAACCGGGGGTACTTGGGGAGAATGCAGTTCTTTGCTTTTCCTTTCGCGTTCTTGCTATTTGGAATATTTTTTGAAAAACTCGTCGTCACGCTCGATAAAAAACTTGCTGGAGCCATCCTTATCGCTATTTCGGCCACGACTGTATTCATGAGTTACCAATTGAGTGCATCAACCGTTATGCTGCTTCCGGCGAGAGTCATGGCGTCTGTTGCGAATGGGAGCAGAGGCGCCACGGATGTTGAAGAGGAAACGCCAGCTTTTTATAGGCTGAGGGGTTTGGCTGTTGATCGCGTGCGAGAGTTAACTGCATCAAAACAACTTGTGCTTGCAACACAAGATGTCGGCGGGATTGGGTTGTGCTGCAACTCCAATCGCATAGTCGACCTTGGGATGCTGACTAACAGGAGACTTGCGAAAGAAGGCTATGGCGCGTTGCCGTCTGTGTTGGCCGAGGAAATGCCGGACATAGTTGAAGTCAATTTCGTTTGGGCAAGCTTTTCGAAAATCTACGAACTCCCAGACTTCAAGGAGAACTATCAAGCTACACTAGTCGGCCGGCAGCGGCTCTACTTACGAAGTGCTCTTGTCCAGAAACTGCTTGATCGGCACAACGCAGATTGGTGTCAAGTGAAGGATACCGGTTGTTTGACGAGAGTTCTTGGCAGCTTCAACAGCCAGGACAAACACAGCAATGAAGTTTTTATGACGAACGGCAAAATTCTTATTGTGTGCGAATCTGGCGAGGTATCTAATTGTTTAACCAAGTAACATGACACACCTGCATTGTATCCTTCATCGGGCTATGCAGGAACCAAGTCTACTTATCGTCCCAATGTCACCGATTCGTAGTTGTGGACACAGAAACATTGAACGGCGGTTTCGCAACAAATGCGCCGCCAAAACAGCGATCAACGCCTTGGCCTCCGTTTGCCGCACGTGAACCCCTTTGCTCCTCGCCGCCAACAAAAGCTTCGATGCGCCCGCATAGCTGATCCCTGCCAAGGCGCACCACGCCTCACGAAACCACAAGGTCAGTGGCAAACGGCTGTCTTGAAAGATCACTCCAGCCGTGACAGATACCGGCCGTCCACAGCAGGCACACTCCCACGCAACTCCGACGCAGCCCACACTTTCCGCTCTCCACAGCGGGGACAACTGAATCACTCCGGCCAACGAAGACGGAACAGATACTCCCGGCACGCCGCCTCTGTCGAATCGCGGGTCTCCAACTCAAGCAGATCTCGCGGGTAGTCTTCCATCGCCAATACCACTATGGGTTGTGGCACCCTTAGTCAAGTAAATACCCATCTCCTCTAAATCTGGATTCTCTATTTTCAGGACTGATTATTTTCGTGAATATACGCATCTTGCGTAGTATCGTAATATGTGAGCTGCATATTTTTACTCCGGCACTCACACCGGAGCTTATGCCGGCCAGATGAAGTGCGGTTCTCACGATGATTTTCCGTGTCGGAGGAGCCATTCGCGGGCAATCATTCGCGAGAAGTTATAAAGACGAGGTGCGCCGTTGCCCCAAACCGTTGTTGACCGGCCCGGCACCAAAGCGGCGCTTATGCCGCTATGTGTCGATCTTGACGGCACTCTGGTTAAGTCCGATACCTTGATCGACTCATTTCTGGTCTTGTTGCGCACGCGTCCGGCGCTTCTGCTGGCGCTGCCCGGTCATCTTGTTCACGGCAAGGCGGCGTTTAAGGCATTCTTGTCCAAATCCGTAACCCTCGATGTCGAGCATTTGCCCTACAACCGAGCACTTCTCCAGTTTCTGCAGCAAGAACACGTGAAGGGCCGCGTAATCTACCTTGCAACAGGTGCGGATATTGCCATCGCCCGCCGCGTTGCCGACCACGTGGGCATCTTTGCCGGTGTATTGGGCAGCGACGGCAAGACCAACCTAACCGGGTCAAAAAAACTCGACGGTCTCCGCAATCGGCTGAACTCGGATGCGTTCGACTACATTGGCAATGACACTCCCGATCTGCCGCTTCTGGCACACGCCAACGAGGCCATGGTGGCCAATCCGAGCCTGAGCTTGCGCATAAAGCTCCGGGCTCGCGGCATCCGCCCCACGCGAGAGTTTCAAGAACGCCGTCACCAGATAAAGTCGCTGGTGAAGGCTGCGCGCGTGTACCAGTGGGCCAAGAATCTGCTCATCTTTCTTCCGCTGCTTCTGGCGCACGGATTGACAACTGGCCGGCTACTGACTGCGCTGCTGGCCTTCTGCTGTTTCTCACTTACCGCATCTGCAACATATATCGTGAACGATCTGCTCGACATCGAGGCGGACCGCCGTCATGCCCGCAAGCGCCAGCGGCCCTTTGCCTCGGGCGATCTCTCCGCTTTCACGGGGCTTTGCGCTGTGATGGTTTTTCTTTTGGCGGCACTTTCCAGCGCGCGGTGGCTTCCGGTGGAATTTTACGGCTGGCTGCTTCTCTACCTGGTCACCACGCTGGCGTACTCTCTGTATCTGAAGCGGGTTGCGCTTGTAGATGTTCTTGTACTCGCCGGTTTGTATACACTGCGCCTAGAGGCGGGCAGCGCCGCAACCTATACGCCGATCTCACACTGGCTGGCCGGCTTCGCCATATTCCTGTTTCTTTCCCTGGCCATCGTCAAGCGTTTTGCGGAACTCGAAAACCAGCGCGCCAGCGGATCGCAGCCGAAAAGCGACCGCGGCTACCAGATGGCCGATATCGAACAGATACGCAGTTTCGGGACAGCCAGCGCCTACGCATCGGTGGTCATTTTCGCCATCTATATCAGCGGCCAGGATGTGATGCCCCTCTACCACAAGCCGTCACTGCTATGGCTTATTGTGCCCCTGATGATACTGTGGCTTAGCCGAGTGTGGCTGCTGGCCTCGCGCGGCGAACTCAATGAAGACCCGGTCGTCTTTGCACTGACTGACCGGATGAGCCTGATTATTGGCGCGACAGTGGCGGCTATCGCCCTGCTCGCGATATGACCGACAACCAATGTTTCTGAAAAAGGAGATTCCTATTATGGCGAACCAATCCATTGTTGCTGCCGTTCGAACACGGCCAGAAACAGTGCTGGAAGACATTACCCGCCTATGTTCCTTGGCCGGCCTGCCTGATGCCCTGGACCGTAAAGCAACAACCATCCTGAAGGACAACATTTCATGGCACTACCCGTTTCCGGGCGCGAACACGACGCCCTGGCAATTGGAAGGCACGATCCTGGCTTTAAAGAATAGCGGCTTTGAGGATCTTGTGTGTGTGCAGAATAAAACGGTCGTCACTAACGCCTTCAAAGGCGAGGACCTCAATCACTACATCCCGATATTCAAAAAATACAATGTCCCGGTTCTTTATAACTTCCGCGAAAACGATATGAAGTGGGTCCGTTACATCCCCAAGGCCAAGATGCTTACGCTCGACAAGGTCTTTCCCGATGGCATCCAGATACCGGATTTCTTTATCGGCAAGAACATCGTTCACCTGCCAACGGTTAAGTGCCACATCTACACCACCACCACGGGAGCCATGAAAAACGCCTTCGGCGGCCTACTGGCAACGCACAGGCACTATACGCATTCCACGATTCATGAGACGCTTGTCGATCTGCTGGCGATACAGCAGGAGATTCATCCAGGGCTGTTCGCCATCATGGACGGCACCACCGCGGGCGACGGACCTGGGCCTCGCACCATGCGCCCGCATGTGAAGAACATTCTGCTGGCAAGCACCGATCAAGTTGCCATTGATGCTGTGGCCGCACGTTTGATGGGATTCAACCCCATGGACATCAAATACATCCATTTGGCGCATCGTGCGGGTCTGGGCGTCGGCAAGCCCGAGGAAATCCGGCTCGTTGGCGACGACATTTCGGGGGAGAAATGGAATTTCACAGTCGGCGACAACATGGCTAGCCATGTCGGTGACATATGCTGGTTCGGGCCGCTTCAGGGCATACAGCATGTGCTCTTCCATACCCCTCTGGTCCACCTTTTCGTCTTTGGATCTGAGTGCTACCACGACTGGTACCGCTGGCCCGTAAAGGACAAGAAAATCTACGAGCACTGGCTGGCGACTACCGAATGGGGCAAATTGTTCGCCACCTATGCGTAAGGCAGGCACTTGCCACCAGCGCCATAGACAACCCGCCGCACCATCAACCCAGCCTAACTCCCGTCCACCAGTGCCGGGGAAAATGGCATCCTCTGATTTAGAGCGTTTTCTTTTTTGCTATAGACCGCATTCACAGTGTTTGAACCATGCCACTGCATTCTCTGGGGTGATCTGAGGAAGCAGTTCCGTGATGGCTTTGTCGAGGGCTTCTTTGGTTCTTGCCT
>Ga0302320_10018298_pt1 | contig 14139 bp, 13 predicted proteins | sample Bog_T0_3_FD_202130 | JGI IMG/M metagenome (GOLD analysis project Ga0302320, IMG submission 202130) | Peat permafrost microbial communities from Stordalen Mire near Abisko, Sweden - Bog_T0_3 | ecosystem: Environmental > Terrestrial > Soil > Wetlands > Peat | place: Sweden: Abisko, Stordalen Mire... | reverse complement strand
CGGTGCCGTGGGCGGTATTGGTGGCGGTGACGGTGAAGGTGTAGACCCCGGGGGTGGTGGGGGTCCCGGTGATGTTGCCGGCGCTGCCGCCATTGGCGGCGATGGCCAGCCCCGGCGGCAGGCTGCCGACAGTCACGGCATAGGTGCTGCCCGTGCCGTTGGTGGCCGGACTCTGGGTGGCGATCTGGGACCCGGTGGGGAACGTCAGCGGGGTGGCATAGCCCAGGGTCAGGGACACCGTGTAGGTCACATTGGCCGTGGCGGTCACGGTGCCATTGGCGGTGTTGGTGGCGGTGATGGTGAAGGGGTACACCCCGGGGGTGGTGGGGGTCCCGGTGATGCTGCCGGCGCCGCCGCCGCTGGCGGTGATGGCCAGGCCCGGCGGCAGGCTGCCGGTGGTCACGGCATAGGTGTTGCCTGTGGTGTTGCTGGTGGGGCTCTGGGTAGCGATGAGGGTCCCGGTGGAGAACGTCTGCGGCGTGGGGTAGCTCAGGGTCAGGGACACGGTGTAGGTCAGGGCCACCTGGGCGCTGAGGGTGCCGTTGGTGACGGTGACGGTGAAGGGGTACACGCCGGGCGTGGTGGGTATCCCGGTGATGTTGCCGAGGAACGGGTCGATGCCGAGCCCCGGCGGCAGGCTGCCGGAGGTCACGGCATAACCGACGGGAACGCCGGGGGTGGCATCGGCCAGCAGCGGGCTCTGGGTGGCGATCGGGCTGCCGGTGGGGAACGTCAGCGGGGTGGCGTAGCTGAGCCCCAGGGGCGCGGCGAAGGTGACGGTGTAGTTGAGGTTCGCGGCGGCGGAGCGGGTGCCGTTGGTGGCGGTGACGGTGAAGCTGGACACGCCGGGGGTGGTGGGGTTGCCGCTGATGGTCCCGGCGCTGGGATCGATGCCCAGGCCGGCGGGCAGGCTTCCCGTGGTCACGGCGTAGGTGGTGGCCACCCCGGGGGTGGGGTTGCCCAGGACGGAAAGCTGGCTGGTGATGGTCGTGCCCGCGGGGAAGACCTCGGGGGTGGCGTAGGCGAGGGTGAGGGCGGCGGCGGGGGTGAAGACGTACTGGAAGGAGGTCGGGGTGGTGCGGTAGCTGTCGGTGACGCTCACGGTCAGGTTGTAGACGCCGGGGTCCTGCGGGGTGCCGCTGATGGTGCCGCTGGCGGGGTCTATGGCCAGGCCCGTGGGCAGGTCGTTGGTCAGAGGCACTGGCAGCAGGGCGGTGCAATTGGCGGCGATGGCGGTGTAGGTGGTGGCCAGGCCGCTGATGGCGTTGCCCAGGGTGGGCAGCTGGTCCGGGATCGCCGTGCCCGCCGGATAGACGATGCTGGCGTAGCCGAGGGTGAGGGGCCCGGGGGTCAGGACGATGTAGTTCACCTGCGTGAAAGCGGTGCGCGCGCCGTTGGTGAGGGTCACGGTGAAGGTGAAGTTGCCGGGCTGGGTGGGGGTGCCGGTGATGTTGCCGGTGCCGGGGTCCAGGGCCAGGCCGGGCGGCAGGGTGCCGGGGGTCACGGCGAAGGCCAGGGTGAATCCGGGGGGGGCCACCAGGGCGTTGAGGACCTGCGGCGTCTGGGTGGCGATGGGGATCTGCAGGGGGAAGGTGATCGGGTTGGCGTACGCGACCCCCAAGGCGCCCTTGGGGATCACCGAGATCACCTCCGGGGCCGAGACGGTGCCGCCGAAGCCGTTGGCCAGGAGCACGGTGAAGCTGTAGACCCCCTCGGTGGTGGGGGATCCGGTCACATCGCCGTCCGGCAGCAGGCTCATGCCGGGCGGCAGCGTGCCGGAAGTGACCGTGGCCGCGGTGATGGGCCCGTGCAGGGTGACGCTGGGCGCCACCGTCAGGGTCGCCCCCACCTGGGTGAGCTCGTACGGGTAGGTCGCCGCCGGGATCTCCTCGGACTGGGCGTCCTGGCAGAACTGGGACTGGCTGCCGCAGCCCAGGCCGAGGGCCAGGACCAGGGTGGCGAGCACAGCCATCAACGAACGGCAGAGCAGACGGGCAGCGGACACAAGAACCTCGTTGGAATCACCGTGCATACGGAGAAAAAAGACACGGCCAGGGTGGGATTCCGGAGCAGCTTGCCCTTCTATGGTTGGGGCCGATTACTGGACACCCAAAAAAATACATAAATTGAAGGTTGCAAGTTACCATTCAAGAATCATGTAAATTTGGACTTGAAGTCAACAACAAGTTGCGGTCCAAACATGAGACGAAGGGGCTCAGCTTCGGGCCGACCCGCATCCAGGACCCCAATTTGAAATGAATATTTAGGACCAACTTGGAGAAAACATGCAGACGGCCAGCCTAGCCCTCCTCCTGACGCTCACCGCGAACCTCGCCGCCGGCACCGACGGCCCCGCCCGGCCCGACTGGGTCCAGGCCAAGTTCGCCGCCGTCACCCCCGACGACTGCCACTGCCTGAAGGACACGGACGGCCTGGGCGTGGGCGTGGGCACCTGGTGGAACCCGCGCTGGGGGATGGAGCTGGACGCCCTCCAGATCCAGCTCCAGAGCCGGGAGGGCGGGATCCGGGCCCACGAGACGGAAGTGCAGGTGGCCGTCCTGTTCGACCCTCTCGACCTGGGCCCCAGCTGGAAGCCGTACCTGCGCGCCGGCCTGGGCCTGACCCAGGTGCAGACGCCCTTCTCGCTGGCCGCGGACTCCACCATCCGCTTCACCGACCACTGGGGCGGCGGCCTGCAGTTCCGCTACGGCGACCACGGGATCAGCAGCCTGGAACTCCGCTCCACGGACGTCGAGACCCTCCGCTACCGCCGGGAGTCCGCGGCCATCCTGGGCCTGGGGCTGCGCTGGGGAGCGCCCGCGCCCGCCGCTGCGCCCGTCGCCCTCCCGCCGGCCGCTCCGTCCATGGAGCCGGTGCCGGCTGCAGCCCCCGAACCGGCGCCCGCGCCCGCTCCCGCCATGGCTGCCACCCTGGCTCCCGCCCCCGCGCAGCCACCGGCACCCGTTCCGTCCCCCGCTCCGGCTCCGCCCGCCGCCGCGGTGGCGGCGCCCGCCCCCGCGGCCCCTCCGGTGGTACGGATCGTGCTGGATGAGACTCGGCTCCATTTCGGCAACGACCTGTCCGTGATCCCAGCCTCCGCCCTGGGCACCATCCGCCAGATCGCCGCGCAGCTTCAGGCCTTCCACGGAACCTACCTGCTCACCGTCACCGGCCACACCTCCAGCGACGGCGGCGCCCAGCACAACCGGGCGCTCTCCCTGGCGCGGGCCCAGGCCGTGGCCAAGGTCCTCGCGGCGGCGGGCGTCCCGCAGGCGCGGATCCGCGTGGCGGGCCGGGGCCCGGACCAGCCCATCGACGACAACCGCACCGCCCAGGGCAAGGCCCGGAACCGCCGCGTGGAGATCGAGGTGCAGGCGGAGGGCGCGGAGGTGCGCCGGCTGCCCAGCGCCAACACCCCGCTCTAGTCCAAGTAGCCTATAATGTCCGGACGTGCTTAATCCGCGTCCGAGGCTGCCGAATGCCCATCAAGATCCTCATTGTCGAGGACGACCCCATAAATGTTAAGTTCATGCAGATCGTCCTCACCCGGAAGGGCGGCTACCAGGTGGCGGTGTCGGAGGATGTGGCCGAGATCATGGCCCTGGCCGAATCCGGTGACCTGGGGGTCATCATCATGGACATCAGCCTCTCCCGCACCTTGTACGAAGGGAAGAAGGTCGATGGAATCTTCATTACAAAGATGCTGAAGGCGAACCCGGCCACCGCGCACATCCCGGTGATCCTCGCCACCGCCCACGCCATGTCCGGGGACCGGGAGCGCTTCCTGGCCGAGACCGGGGCGGAGCACTACCTGTCCAAGCCGATCCACGACCCCGACCACTTCCTGGCGGAGGTGCGCAAGGCCCTGCCGGTGGGCGCGTGAGGCGGCCGGAGCGGGCCGCGCCCCGCCCGGCGCAGGGAGCGGCGTACCGGCTGCTGGTGGAGTACGACGGTTCCCGGTTCCAGGGCTGGCAGAAACAGGGGCCCAAGCAGACCGCCCAGGGGGTGCGCACCGTGTCCGAGGCCCTGGAGCGGGCGCTCCAGGACGGCGGCATCCAGGTGGCGGCCCTGGGCGGCTCCGGCCGCACCGATGCCGGGGTCCACGCCCTGGGCCAGGTGGCCCACCTGCACCTGGCCCCGGGCCAGGCGCCCCGGCCCCGGGACCTGCAGAAGATCCTGGACACCGGCCTGCCCGGCGATGTGGCCGTGCGCTCCGTGGCCACCTGCAGCCCCGCCTTCCACGCCCGCCACGAGGCCATGAGCCGCACCTACCTGTACCAGCTCAGCCTGCGCCGCAGTGCCTTCGCCAAGCCCTACATCTGGTGGGTGAAGGGCGCCCTGGACCTGGGCCGGCTGTCGGAGGCCTGGGCCGCCTTCCAGGGCGCCTACGACCTCTCCGCCTTCGCCGACCTGGAGCCGGGGGAGGATCCCCGCTGCCAGATCCAGTCCTCGAAACTGGCCCCGTGCGGCTCCCTGGTGCTGCTGCGGGTCACCGCCACCCACTTCCTGCGCCGCCAGGTGCGGCGGATGGTGGGCGCCGCCGTGCTCTGCGCCCAGGGCAAGGAGCGGCCGGAGCGGGTGGCCCAGGACCTGGCCCAGCCCACGGAGGAGGCCGGCCTGTTCTGGGGCGCCGCCGCGGCCCCGGCGGCGGGGCTGTTCCTGGAGCGGGTGCGCTATCCTGGAGATCCGGTGGCGTTCCCGCTTCAGCCGGCGATTCCCGTTTTCTGACCCCTATCACGCAGGAGCCGTTTTGGGCATCTTCGACATCATCGGCCCGGTCATGGTCGGGCCCAGCAGTTCGCACACCGCCGGCGCGGCGCGCATCGGCGCCTTCGCCCGCAAGGTGCTGGGCACCGCCCCCGAAAAGGCCGTGATCCAGCTGCACGGCTCGTTCGCGGCCACCGGCGAGGGCCACGGCACGCACCTGGCGCTCCTGGCCGGGCTGCTGGGCCTGGCCCCCGACGACGAGCGCATTCCCGCGGCCGAGGCCCTGGCCCGGGAACAGGGGCTGGACTACCGGTTCGAGAAGGTGGACCTGGGCGACGTGCACCCCAATTCCGCGCGCCTGCGCCTGGAAGCGGCTGGCACCAAGCTGGAGCTGTGCGCCAGCTCGGTGGGCGGGGGCCGCATCGTGGTCTGGAACATCGACGGCTTCGCGGTGGACCTGGAGGGGCAGTACCCCACCATCCTGCTCACCTACCCCGACCGTCCCGGCGCCGTGGCCATCGTCAGCGCCATCCTGGCCAACGCCGCCCTGAACATCGCCACCATCAAGGCCCACCGCAACACCCGGGGCGGCCAGGCGCTCATGACCGTGGAGCTGGACACCGAGCCCCCCGCCAGCGTCATGGAATCCCTGCGCTGCCTGCCCCAGTTCCAGCAGGTCCGGCTCATTCCCAGTCTCGGTTTCGGAGGTTGACATGACCGCCCGCGAAGGCACCCTCGCCGCCTACCGGAATGCCGCCGAGGAAGCCGGCGTGACCCTTGCGGACATCTTCCTCCGCCAGGAGGCGGCCAGCTCCGGGAAATCCGAAAGCCAGCTCCGCGACCTGATGCTGAGCCGGATCCAGGTGATGCGCCAGGCCATGGAGAAGGGCCTGGCGGTCCCCCAGCACTCCCGCAGCCGGCTCATCCGGGGCGGGGCGGCCCGGATGAACCAGTGGCTCGGCACCGGCTCATCCCTGCTCGGCCCGGCCTTTTCCCGCATGGTGGCCGCGGCCCTGGCCGTGGCCGAGGTGAACGCCTGCATGGGCCGGGTGGTGGCCGCGCCCACCGCCGGGGCCTGCGGGGTCCTGCCTGCGGCGATCTTCACCGTGGCCGAGGCGCGCCAGGTCGACCAGGAGGCGGTGCTGCGGGCCTTCTTCACCGCCGGCGGGATCGGGCTGGTCATCGAGAAGCTGGCCTCCCTGGCCGGCGCCGAGGGCGGCTGCCAGGCCGAAGTGGGGTCCGGCTCGGCCATGGCTGCCGGCGGCCTGGTGGAGCTCATGGGCGGCTCCGCCGTCCAGGTGGACCACGCCGTGGCCTTCGCCCTGGCCAACGTGCTGGGGCTCATCTGCGACCCTGTGGGCGGCCTGGTGGAAGTCCCCTGCGTCAAGCGCAACGTCATGGGCGCGGTGAACGCCGCCGCCTGCGCCGAGATGGCCCTGGCCGGGCTGGAGAGCGTCTTCCCGGCCGACGCCGTGATCGAGACCATGGGCAAGGTGGGCCGCCGCCTACCCGAGGAATTCCGCGAAACCGCCCGGGGCGGCCTGGCGGCCATCCCCCGGCCCTGACCCGGCTGGTGTGACCGTTGTCTCAAGCCAGCCCCGGCCCCGGGGCCGGCGGTCGCCCCCGGAACCGGCTCCGGCATTGGCTCCGCGCCTCCCGGCCGGGAGCGGTCCGGCGGGAAGGCATTGCCAAGGCGGCAGCCCCGGCGTAGCCTTCATGATCATTCGCCTCGGGGGCCAAAATCGATGAGCGACAGTGATCCCGCACGCCAGGGCAAGGGCAAGGGCAAGGGGACGGTGTTCATCAGGAAGGAAGTCTGCAAGGGGTGCTCCTACTGAATCGACTTCTGCCCCACCCCCGCGCTGCAGTCCTGGGCGACACCTTCCAAACCTACGGAGCTCCCAATGGCACAGACTGAAATCCGCGTGGGCGGACTGGGCGGCCAGGGCGTCATCCTCTGCGGCTCCATCATCGGCAAGGCGGCGGCCATCCACGACGGCAAGCACGCTACCCTCATCCAGGCCTTCGGCCCCGAAGCCCGGGGCAGCGCTTGCAGCGCCCAGGTGATGGTTTCGGATCAACCCATCGGTTATCCCTACGTCAAGCACCCCGACGTGCTGGTGCTCATGTCCCAGGACGCCTTCACCCAGTTCCTGCCCCAGCTCAAGCCCGGCGGCCTGGTCCTGTACGAAAGCGACCTGGTGGACCCCAGAGGGGCCCTGCCCGCCGGGGTCCGGTCGGCGGGGGTCCCCGCCACCCGCTTCGCCGAGGAGTTGGGCCGGCGCCTGGTGCTGAACATCGTCATGGTCGGGTTCTTCGCCGGGGTCACCGGCCTGGTCCCCATCCAGGCGGTGGAGAGGGCCGTCCTGGACTCCGTGCCGAAAGGCACCGAAGATCTGAATATGAAGGCGCTCAGGAAAGGGTATGATTACGGTCGCGAACAATCGACCCAAATCTGCTAGGAGTTACCTATGGCTCTGGATTCATATCCCGCGAGCGTGACGCTGCGGGACGGTAGCACCGTGGTCCTCACCCCCCTGCAACCCTCCTGCTCTGGAGCCCTGCTGGCGTTCTACCGGCACCTGCCCGAAGAGGACCGCCTGATGCTCAGGGACGATGTGACCACCAGCGACTGGGCGGAAGGCTTCCTGCGCAAGGTGGAGACCCGGGAGATCATCTCGCTGGTGGCCAAGGCCGCGGGCAAGGTGGTGGGCGAAGCCACCCTGTACCGCACCCTGCACGGCTGGACCCGGCACGTGGGCGAAATCCGGGTGACCGTGGCCGCGGCCTTCCGGCGCAAGGGCCTGGCCACCGCCCTGGCCGCGGCCCAGGTGAAGATCGCCACGGACCTGGGTATTGAAAAAATCATCGTCCAGGTGGTGGACAACCAGTTGGCGGCCCGCCGCACCTTCGAGAAGCTGGGCTTCCACAAGGAGGCCATCCTGCCCCACCACGTCATGGACGTGGCCGGCATGAAGCGCGACCTCATCGTGCTCGCCAACGACGTGTCCCAGATCTGGGCCGCCATGGAGGCCGCCAACCAGGACTACGCCCCGCACCTGGGCTGAATCCTCCGGTTCCTGCTGGCGAGGAAGGCCGCGCCGCCGGTCCCGGCCGAGGCCAGGGCCGCCAGCCCGTAGACCCCAACCACCGGCGCGTGGCCCAGGCAACCGCCGGCGATCAGGAAGAAGGCGATGAAGGCCAGCGACCCGAGCACGTTGGCGCGCAGCAGCCCGGCCACCGCGGCCGTGCCCTGGCGGGACTGGGTGAAGGCCGCCACGACCAGGCCGTAGATGGGGAACGGCGCGATCAGCCCGCTGAGCTGCGGCCCCAGGGACCGGGCGCAGGCGGTCAGCGCCAGCACGAAGGCGGTGGCCACCAGCATCCGGGCCGGCAGGTCCCACCGGGGCGGATCGGCCGGGACGGCAGCGAAGGGCCGGGGCGGAAGCAGCCGGTGCGCCACGATGATGGCCCCCAGCAGGAGGCCCGCGGCGGAAAACAGGGTCCAGGAGAAGCGGTCCAGCAGGGCGGTGGACCCGAAGAAGGCCAGGATCGCGGCCGGAGCGCACAGGGTCCAGGGCCACTTCCTGGCCGCGAGCCCGTAGGTCAGGCAGAACACGCACCCCGAGGCCTGACCGGCCATGTTGCCCACCGCCGCCCGGGCGGCGAAGGCGGGCCCGTACTGCAGCAGCAGGAACACCGAGATCGGCCCGGAGGTGAGCGGCAGGCCCATGAGCAGGCCGCTCACGGCCGGGCCCCAGCGCCGGCCGGCCAGGGTGACCAGGCCGATGAAGATGGGGGTCATGAGCAGCTTAAATAGGAACACGGTCACAGGGTGGGCCTTCCAGAGTGGGTAGAATAGTTCATTGTCTCATTTAGGTGTCGTCACGAAATTAGCTGCGCTTTTCAGGTAATTTTGTTACGACACCTTATGCCGGACCGGCTCCGAAACGGCGAGAATTATTTTAACCCAACGGCTTACATTCCCAACCAGGCAGGAGAACCTCATGCCCCCGACCGCCATCCTCCCCTTCCCCATCGCCCAGGTCCGCGCCCAGTTCCCGGCCCTGCAGCGGCTCCACCGGGGCCTGCCGGCCGCCTATTTCGACGGGCCCGGCGGCACCCAGGTGGCGGGCGGCTGCATCGAGGCCATGGCCGACTACATGCGCAAGGGCGGCGCCAACCTGCACGGGCAGTTCCCCTCCAGCGTCGAGACCGAGGCCCACATCCAGGCGGCCCGGGAGGCCATGGCCGACCTGCTGAACGTCCCGCCCAGGGAGATCGCCTTCGGCGCCAACACCACCACCCTGGCCCTGGCCGTAGCCCGGGCGGTGGGCCGGAGCTGGAAGCCCGGCGACGAGATCGTGGTGACCGAGCTGGACCACCGCGGCAACGTCGACCCATGGATCACCCAGGCCCAGGACAAGGGCGCCACCGTCCGCTGGATCAAGGTGGACACCACCACCTGCACCCTGGCCCTGGACGATCTCGACTCGATCATCAACCCCAGGACCGTGTTCGTGGCCGTGGGCCTGGCCTCCAACGCCGTGGGCACCGTCAACGACGTGGCCAGGGTCGCCGCCAGGGCCAAGGCCGTGGGCGCCCTGGTGGCGGTGGACGCCGTGCAGGCGGTGCCGCACATCTCCGTGGACCGGGACGCGCTGGGGGCCGACCTGCTGTTCTGCTCCGCGTACAAGTTCTTCGGCCCGCACCTGGGCGTCGTCACCGTCCGCGCCGAGCTGATGGAGCGGCTCCCGGTCTACAAGCTGGCGCCGGCCCCCGCCTTCATCCCCGACCGGCTGGAGACCGGCACCCAGAATCACGAAGCCCTGGCCGGCATCCCGGCCGCGGTGGGCTTCATCGCCTCCCTGGGCGCCGGCGCCACCCGCCGGGAGCGGATCCTCTCCGGCTACGAGCAGATCGAAGCCCACGAGAACGGCCTGATCACCCGCATGCGCGAGGCCCTGGCCGCCCAGCCCCGGATCACCGTGTACCAGGCCCCCCCCGCCGTGCGCAAGACCCCCACCCTGGCCTTCACCGTGGCCGGCCTGGCGCCGGAGGCGGTGTGCCGCAGTCTGGTGGAGGAGCAGGCCGTGTTCGTGGCCAGCGGCGACTTCTACGCCTCGACCCTGGCCGACATCCTCGGCATCAATCCGGCCGGGTGGGTGCGGGCCGGGCTGTCGCCCTACAACACCGACGAGGAGGCCGACCGCTTCATCGAGGGGGTCGGCCAGCTCCTGCGCTGAACACAATGGAATGGGGCGGCATCACGCAGACGTGGTCCGCTTTCTGCAGGACGATCGGTTTCATGGTCCCGGGGTCGGTCACGGTCAGCCTGCCCACGGAGCCGGGCAGGATGCGCAGCTTCCAGGTCTGGGCGGAACAGTTGGCCAGGACGCCCTGGTCCGCGGCCGCCAGGGGCAGCGCCACTAAGCCAAGCAGCGCCAGGCTGGCGATGGGGCGCAGGAAACGGTTGGTTGTTCGATTCATCAAGGTTTTTCTCTCCTGGCGGCGGAGCGCCGCTCCAGGAATGAATGCCCACTGGATCCAAATAGTTCCTCCAGGAGCCTGACCCAGTTAGGGTTCGGGTCCCTCCATTTCGCCCTGGTTCCTTCTGTTGGGTTAGGGACCGTTCGTGCGGTGTCCGGGCTAGCCGCAGGCCACCTGCAACTCCGCCTTGACCGTGTCCAGGAAGGCGATGACCGCCTGGGGCAGGACCCGGCCGGCGAGCGTCTGCAGTTCCACGTCCAGGGGCGCCAGCCAGCGGTCTCTGATCCGGATGGCCACCATGTGGTTGGCGGCCAGGTGTTCGCGCAGCAGCTGCGCGAAGGCGACGACGATACCTCCTTCCGACTGCGCGAAAGCAAGCAGCGCGGCGACGGATCCGGTGGAAAACACGGTGGTCATGACCAGGCCCTGTCTCGAGCAGCAGGCGTCGAAGAGCTGCCTCGACATGATGCCGCGCGAGGGCAGGCCCAAGGCCTGCCCGGCCAGCCGGGCCAGGGTCAGGCTCGGTTCGGCGGCGAGCGGGTGCGCGCGGTGCATGATCGCCATGACCGGCGTGGTGATCCGGTATTCCACGTTCAGGCCAGGCTGCGGCGCCTGGCTGAAGGTCAGCCCCACGTCCACTTCCGCTTGGCTGAGCATGCGCGTGATCTCCGGGGAGGTCGCCACTTCCATGTGGAAGGTGATTCCCGGGTGGCTCTGGCGGAATTTCACCAGGGCGCGGGGCGCCAGCTCCATGGAGAAGCCGGCGGAGCAGGCCAGCCGGACCTCGCCCCGTTGCAGGCCCTGCAGGGCGCTGATCTCGCTGTTGACCCGTTCCGTCTCCAGCTGGTTCCGGAAGGCGTAGGCCGCGAGCAGTTCGCCGGCGGCATTGGGGATCATGCCGCGGCTGCGCCGCTCGAACAGCCTGGTATCGAGGCTGGCTTCCAGCCGGGAGATCTGCTTGCTGATGGCGGACGGCACCACATTCAGCCGTTCGGCGGCTTCCGTGAGGGAACCGCAGCGGACCACTTCCAGAAAGTAGCGTACCGAGGTTTCCTGCAAGGCCCGTGTGTCCATTCATGCCTCCGCGGTTCCCGGACAAGGTTTTCCATTTTGGAAAAGATAACATGAAAAAGTTGAACTGTTGTCGCTGATCGACCCCGCTACAATCTGCACTCATAATCTCTCACAAAAAACCGGCACGAACCAAGGGCAGCGGCCAGTTGCGCGGCCCGCACAGGAGAAACCAGGCAATGGATCGATCCGCGGCCATCCAGAAAGCAGCAGACTATCTTCACTCCGGCCGGTTCCTCGCCGACCTGGACCGCCATGTGGGCTTTCGTACCGAAAGCGTGTTCGGCAAGCTTGAGAACCTCGCCCCCTATCTGGCCGATGACCTCGTGCCGGCCCTGGATCAGATGGGGTTTTCATCGGAGATTTGCCGGGCCAAGGCCGATGGACGCAACCTGTTCTTGATCGCCGAGCGCCACGAGGACGCCGCGCTTCCCACCGTGTTGATGTATGGACATGGCGATGTGGTCGCCGGCATGGATGACCGCTGGTCCGACGGCTTGACCCCCTGGCGGGTGACCCAGCGCGGGGACCGGCTTTACGGCCGCGGCACGGCCGACAACAAGGGCCAGCACGCCATCAATCTGGGGGCGTTCGCGGAGGTGCTCAAGGCGCGCAACGGCCGGATCGGCTTCAACATGAAGCTGCTGCTGGAGATGGGCGAGGAGATCGGTTCCCCGGAGTTGACCGGGATCTGTCGCTCCCTGCGCGACCGCCTGAAGGCGGATGTCATGATCAGCTCCGACGGGCCGCGCATGGCTGCCGAACGGCCGACGCTCTTCCTGGGCGCGCGGGGCATCTTCAAGTTCAGGCTGACGGCCGATCTGCGGCCGGGCGACCACCACTCCGGCAACTGGGGCGGCTTGCTGGTCAACCCGGCGACGCTGCTGGCCAACGCCATCGCCAGCCTGGTGGACGGCAACGGACGGATCCTGGTGCAGGCTCTGCGCCCGCCGGCCCTGTCCGAAGCGGTGCGGCAGGCTCTGTCCCACATCGCCATGGTGTCAGGCCCCGATGAACCTGCCATTGATGTGGATTGGGGGGAACCGGGCCTCACCCCCGCCGAGCGCGTCTATGGCTGGAATGCCTTGGAGGTGCTCGCTTTCGCCGCCGGCGACGCGCAACGGCCGGTCAATGCGATTCCGGGCAAGGCCGAGGCGGTCTGCCAGCTTCGCTTCGTGGTCGGAACCGACCTGGATGGGGCCGCGGATGCGCTCCGCCGCCACCTGGCGGCAAAGGGCTTCCCCCAGGTGGCCGTGACGGTGGAATGGGTGGAGGCCGCGACCCGGCTCGATCTCGACAACCGGTGGGTCCGCTGGGCCGTGGCTTCGATGGAGCGGACCACGGGCAAGCGGGTCGCCCTGCTGCCCAATTTCGGCGGCACGGTGCCCAACGAATGTTTCGCCGTGGACCTGGGGCTTCCGACCTTGTGGGTCCCTCATTCCTATCCGGGCTGCAACCAGCATGCCCCCGATGAACACATGCTGGTTTCGGTCGCGGAGGAAGGTCTGCGCATCATGGCCGGCCTGTTCTGGGATCTGGGTGAGTCCGAGAAGCCCTGTTTCTGACCCGCCTTCACGCCACGGCAGGACGACTGATCCACTTTTGGGAGGGCCGGATCCATGAAACCCCAAGTCATGAGCCAAAGCCGCAAGACCACCAACCGGTATGTGGTGTTCGTGATGCTTTACCTGGGGTGGTGCGTTTCGTATGTGGACCGGGTGGCCATCAATCTCTCCCTCGCGTCCATCAGCAAGGATATGCACCTGGCGCCGGCCGCCATGGGGCTGGTGCTCAGCTCGTTCTTCATCGCCTACGCCATCATGCAGCTGCCGGGCGGGTGGCTGGCCGACAAGTACGGCTCGAAGAAGGTCATCATGCTCACGCTGATTCTGTGGTCGGCGTTCACCGTCTTCACCGGGTTCGCCTGGTCGCTGGTATCGCTGATCGTGATCCGCTTCCTGTTCGGGATCGGCGAAGGAGCGTTCCCCTGCGCATCCTTCAAGGGCATTCCTGAATATTTCCCGCGGGCCGAGCGGCCCAGGATGATTTCCCTGCTGGTGTCCTCCAACTACACGGGCAGCGCCATCGCACCTCTGCTGGTCGCGCCGCTGATGCTGCTGTTCGGCTGGCGCAACATGTTCTACATTATAGGGATTGTCGGGTGTGCCTATGTCCTGGTCTACTGGGTCCTGGTGCGGCCGCCCGCGGTGCAGGAGGAGACGGCGAAAACCAGGACCGGACAGCAGGTCAGCGTGAAAGAGCTGTTCCGGATGCCCCTCATGTGGCAACTGGTGATCGCCTGGTTCGGCCTGAGCCTGGTCAACAAGGGGCTGGATTCCTGGATGCCCACCTACCTGCTGACCGTCCGCCACCTGGATTTGAAGACGGTCGGGGTCTACACTTCGATTCCTTTCATCGCCGCCGGTATCTCCACCGCCATCGGCGGCTGGGTGATGGACAAGTTTTTCGACAAGAAGGAGAAGTATCTCCTGATCCTGGCCGGGTCCATGTCCGTGGTTTTCCTGTACCTCATGTACGCGTCGAAAGACGTCGGAATGTTTGTCCTGTTCGAGAGCCTGCTTTATTTCTTCAAGACCCTGGTGCTCGCCTCAGTGCTCGCCCTGCCGCTCAAACTGCTGCCTGGCAACATCGTCGGCACGGCCACCGGCATCATCAACACCGGCGGACAGGCGGCAGGGTTCGTGTCACCGGCGATCATGGGTTTGATGATCGGTATATTTCATGGTTCATACAACGCGGCCTTCTGGTTCTTGATCGGCGCTGCCTGCCTCTCGGTGGCGGCCAGCTTGACCATCAACAGCAGCGGCCGGGTCCAACTGGCGGGAGGTACCTCGTGAAAATCACCAGGAT
>Ga0302320_10018297_pt1 | contig 14139 bp, 18 predicted proteins | sample Bog_T0_3_FD_202130 | JGI IMG/M metagenome (GOLD analysis project Ga0302320, IMG submission 202130) | Peat permafrost microbial communities from Stordalen Mire near Abisko, Sweden - Bog_T0_3 | ecosystem: Environmental > Terrestrial > Soil > Wetlands > Peat | place: Sweden: Abisko, Stordalen Mire... | reverse complement strand
CAGGCTCTGCTCCTCCTCCAGGCGGCGGCGCACCGCCTCCTCCTCGTCGCGCCAGGCGGCCAGGTCCACCTCGTGCACGATCTCCTTGGCGTCCTCCACCGGCTGGTCGCGCTGGGCCGCCTGCAGCTCGCTCCATTTCACCTGGGCCTGCTGCTTGCCGATCATCTGCGACTGCACCTGGGCCAGCTGCACCTGCAGGCTCACCCGGCCCGGGTCCAATTTGAGCATCACCATCAGCGTCTCAATGGCGTTGTCGAAATCGTCCGCCGCCAGGTAGCCTTGCACCGCGCCGTCCAGGCGGGCCAGCACCTCGTCGGCCGCGTTGGGCGCGGCGGCCAGCGGCTCGGCCTGGGCGGCCTCCTCCTCCATGGCCAGGCGGGCCTGCTCGGCCAGGCGGGCGGCGCGCACCTCGTCCAAGAGGCGGCTGGCGTCCAGGCTGGACGGCTCGGCGTCCAACAGGCGGTTGCCGATGGCCTCGGCCGCGTCCAGCTTGCCCGACGACAGGGCCGCCTGGGCCAGGGCCAGCGCGCGGGCCACGTGGGCGGCCAGGGCGCTGGAGGCCTCGGCGTTGCCCGCCTGCACCCGCAGGGCCTTGCGCAGGGCGGCCATCTCCTTCTCGTCCGAGCCGGCGGCCTTGTACAGGCGGGCGGCGTCCACGTGGGCGCGCGCCGCGCCGGCATGGTCGCCCTTCTTGGCCAGCAGGTCCGCCACCATGGAATGGATGTTGGGGTCGTCCGGGAAGCCCCGGATCAGCTTGCGATACTCCTCCAGCGCCCGGTCCCACTGGCCGGCCTGGGTGTAGTTGTAGGCTGATTTAAGGAGATGACGCTTATCCAGTTCGGCCATGGGTTCCCGCTAGAGACCTGTCAAAATTTTTACGCTCGGTCATGATACATCCGGACCCTGAAAAGTAAAACCCCCTCCAACGGACCCCATCGGGACGCTCCTTCACCAATAAATGAGGGCAAAATGCCGTTTTTAAAGGGCATTTTGTCAAAAATAGGCCCATGCGAACTCTGTTACACTTGCGCCACAAATTTGACGTATGTCATAATCCCGCGCCCTGGGGCTTCGGCCCCCTACTCAGGAGACCACTAATGCGCAAGACCCTGCTGGCAGCCCTGGCTGCCATCGTGCTTGGCGGCAGCGCCCACGCCGCTTGGCTGGACGTGAATGCCCATGCCGGCTACACCACCTTCGCCATGCGCGCCTTGAACAGCGCCAACGCCTCTTTGTACGGCTACAACATGGGTGCTAACTACGGCAACGACGGCCAGCTCACGAACGGCCTGGTGGCCGGCCTGGATCTGACCACGCAGCGCCTGCTCAATGTGCAGGGCCTGCGCTGGGGCCTGCGCGGCGAGTACATCCAGTCCAACCTGTCCGAGTTCAAGACCGACGACACCAGCGGCTATGATATCGGCGCGCAGTTCACCGAGCAGGCCTCGCTGACCAACGTCCTGGTGGGCGCCGGCTATTCCCTTCCCTTCGCCACGGATGGCTTGAGCATGGGCCTCGGCGCCTGGGTCGGCGCCGGTTACGGCGTGGTCAACCAGGTCACCTCGGAGGACTACAGCGGACCCGCCGCCATCCAGAGCGGCGCCTACGCGGCCATCCTGCCGGTCGCCGAGCTGGAAGCCAGCGTGGCCTACAGCCTGACCCAACATGTCAGCCTGAGCCTGACCGGCGGCTGGCGCTGGGCCGACGCGCCCCAGGTCAGCAGCGGCGGCGTGCCCCTTTATAACAACTGGCAGCGCTGGTACAACACCGTCAACCAGCCGGTGAACGCCGATTTCGGCGGCGCCACGGCCCAAGGCTCGGTCAGCTACAGCTTCTAACCCACCCGCTTTGAACCTTGGGGCTTGTTCCCCGCTAAAAGGAGATCACGCATGCGTAAGACCATTTTGGCGGCCGTTCTCGGCCTGGCCATGACGGGCAGCCTCCCGGCCTTGGACCTGGCACTGCACGGCGGCTACACCAGCTTCAACATGGGCAGCCTCAACCGGGCCAATTCGGAGCTGATCGGCTACGGCGGTGACGGCTACAGCCGTCCGATCGAATCCGGCGTCGTGGTCGGCGCGGACCTGACCATCCCCACCGGCTACAGCTGGCTGCAGGCCGGCCTGCGCACCGAGTTCATGCAGAGCAACATGGGTGAGACCAAGGCCGACTCCTATAACTTCAGCATCACCGACCAGGCCGCGCTCAGCGACCTGCTGGTCGGGCTGAAGGCCAGCACCAGCGGCACCCTCAGCCTGGGCCTGGGCGCCTGGTTCGGCTATGGCTACGCCACCTTGAACCAGGTCGACTTCAACAATTCCGTGGGGCAAAGCGGGCTTTACATGCAAAGCCTGCCGGTCACCCAGTTGGAAGGCCGCATGGACTACCACCTGGGCCAGCACCTGAAGCTCAGCCTGACCGGCGGCTACCGTTGGGCCTTCGCCGAGGCCATTTACGACGACCAGCACCATCCCTTGCTGGAGAACGGCAACCTGTGGTGGTGGGGCAACGCGGTCCCCGTCAGCGTCGATTTCGGCGGCATCACCGGCCAGGGTTCGATCAGCTACAGCTTCTGAAGCCCCACCAGCTGTGAAAAAAGAGGAGGCGGTCCCTGCGGGACGCCTCCTCTTTTTTTGACCCTGGCACCGCTGGCCTGGGCTGCGCAGTAACGCGCCTGGCCGCTGGAATCCGCCCGGCCTTTACCTTATAATCCCGCCTTCTAGAATGCATCCCGCCCCTTGGATGCCCGAGCCTGAAGGAGCACTCATGCGCACGACCCTCGTGGCGGCCCTGGCCGCCCTCTGCCTCAGCGCCACCGCCCACGCCGACCTGGTGGACGTGGACGTCCACAGCGGCGTCAGCACCGTGAACATGGCCCAGGTCAACCGCAGCAACGCCGCCCTCTGGGGCTGGGATGTCGCCGGCCAGGTGGATGACCTGGATTCGGCCTGGGTCAGCGGGGTGGACTTCAGCACCCGCAGCCTGACCCCCTACCCTTGGCTGGAGCTGGGCCTGCGCGTGGAATACCTGCAGACCAATGAGGCCATCGTGGATGACCCTGAGGCTCCCACTTACATCACCGAGCAAGGCAAGCTCAGCAGCGCCCTGGTGGGGGCCAAGGTCAGCGCGCCCTTCGCCGCCGTGGATGGTTTGAGCGCCGGCCTGGGCGCCTGGTTCGGCTACGGCTACGCCACCTTTGAGCAGAACGTCACAACGCAGACCGTCGGCGGTCCCGGCTCCGCCCCCCTGCAAAGCGAGCTGTTCCGGTCCAGCATCATCGTCACCGAGCTGGAAGGCCGCCTCCAGTACCAGCTGACCCGGCACTGGGCCCTGGGCGTGACCGGCGGCTGGCGCTGGGCCGACGCCGGCCTGATGAAGGACCCCTCGGGCGACCTGCTATCGGACAACCTGCAACTGTGGGAATACGGCAACAAGGCCCCCATCAACGTCGATTTCAGCGGCATCACCGCCCAAGGCTCGCTGAGCTACAGCTTCTAAGCATTGGAGGATCGGATGAAGAAGATGACCCTGGCGGCCTTGGCCGTCCTCTTGAACGCGGCGCCCCTGGCCGCCATCGACCTGAATTTCCACGCCGGCTACACCACGCTGGCCATGCGCGACCTGAACCGCATGAACGACGCCATCTACGGCTACGAGGGTGTGGGCCGCTCCGACCACTTGGACAACGGCATGGTGCTGGGCCTGGACGCCACCACCCCCCTGGAAGCCGCGCCCTGGCTGGCCCTGGGCCTGCGCGGCGAGTGGCTGCATTCCAACCAGGGCCGGATGGACCAGGATTATGATGACCAGCATGTGCATGACCTGGCGTCGTTGACCAGCCTGCTCTTCGGTGGAAAGGCCCAGGAGCCGTTCCTGATCGATGGCCTGCAACTGGGCCTTAGCGCCTGGCTGGGTTACGGCTTCGCCACGCTGTACCAGGACGCCTCCGACCCCAACCAGGTCCTGCAAAGCGGCCTGTTCATGGGCAGCCTGATGGTCGGCGAGCTGGAAGGCAGCTTGACCTACGCCCTGGGCCCCCAGGTCAGCGTGGCCTTCAGCGGCGGCTGGCGCTGGGCCAGCGCCGGCCCGCTCTACGACGACCAGCACAAGCCGCTGGTGGATGGCGCCCAGGCGCTGCGCAACCAGCCGGCCGGCCCAGTGGACATCGATTTCAGCGGCGCCACGGCCCGGGCATCGATCAGCCTGCACTTCTAGGATCGGCTAAAAACACATATAAAGAAGGGGCGGCCCGCTCGGGCCGCCCCTTCTTTTTGTCCGCATCCTTCCCCGTCCTAGAACTGCGCCAGGAACCTCGGGTCGTTCTCGGTGAACAGGCGGATGTCGTTGATGCCCCACTTCAGCATGGCGATGCGCTCCACGCCCATGCCAAAGGCGAAGCCGCTGTAGGCTTCGGGGTCCAGGCCGCAGGCGGCGTAGACGTTGGGGTGCACCATGCCGGCGCCGCCGATCTCGATGTAGCCGGATTGCTTGCACAGGCCGCAGCCCGAGCCCTGGCATTGGAAGCATTGCACGTCCACTTCCACGCTGGGCTCGGTGAAGCCGAAGTGGCTGGGCCGCAGCCGCACGCCCAGGCGCCGGCCGAACATGAGGCGGGTGAAGCTCTCCAGGGTGCCCTTCAGGTCGCTGAAGCGGACCTTGCCGAAATCGTCCACGGCCAGGCCCTCCAGCTGGTGGAACTGGGCCCCATGGGTGGCGTCCACGGCGTCGCGGCGGAACACGCGGCCGGGGGCGATCATGCGGATGGGCGGCTTGCGGCGCTTCAGCACCCGGATCTGCACGGGCGAGGTGTGGGTGCGCAGGACCTTGCGCTCGGCGCCCGCCTTGCCCGGCACCGTCAGGTAGTAGCTGTCCATGCCATCGCGGGCCGGATGGTCGGCCGGCACGTTGAGGGCGTCGAAGTTGTGGAACTCGTCCTCCAGCTCCGGGCCGCTTTCCACGTTGAAGCCCAGGCGCTGGAAGACCTCGGCGATCTCCGCCTGCATGCGCGACAGCGGATGGATGCTGCCGCTGACCATGGGGCGGCCGGGCAGCGTCACGTCCAGGCGCTCGCCGGCCAGGCGGGCGGCCAGGGCCTGGCCCTCGGCTTGGGCGCGCAGGGCGTTGAGGCGCTCCAGCACCGCAGCCTTGGCGGCGTTCACGCGGGCGCCGAAGGCGGGGCGCTCGGCGTCGGGCAGCTTGCCGGTCTCGCGCAGCAAAAGGGTCAGGAGGCCCTTCTTGCCCAGCACGCGCACGTCAAAGTCCTGCAGCCACGCCAAGTCCAACGGCGCGGACTGGAGCTCCTGCAGGGCTTGGGCTTCCAAGGTGCTCACTTGTTCGAACATGGGTCCCGGTGGAAAAGGGGGCTGAGCTGGCGCTAGCGGGGCTTGACCAAGGTCTTGCGCTTGGGCACAGGCTGGGTGCGTTTGGACGCGGCTTCCTCAGCCAGTTTTGCCTCTTGGAACTTCAAATAGGCCTTAATGGACCCGCTTTTTTCGAAGCGGCTCCAGAAAAGGTCTGTCTTTGAAGAGGATTTCTTGGCGGTTGCGGTCATATCCATCCCTTGCTGCGACTATACCAAGGGGCGGAATGGATTGCAAGGAAAGCCGTGTCACGCGCCGCGCTGCCTCAGGGCTTCAAAAAGCAGCAAGGCCCCGGCCACGGCCACGTTCAGGCTTTCGGCGCCGCCGGGATAGGGGATGCACAGCTGGCTGGTGCAGGCGGCGGCCACGGCTGGGCTCAGGCCCGGGCCTTCGGCCCCCAAGACCAGGCAAGACGGGCGGCTCAGGGGCGCCTGATCGGGGCGCAGGCTGGCTCGGGGGCTGGTGCCATAGACGCCCACGCCCTGGCGGGCCAAGCCTTGCAATGCCAGCGGCAGGTCCGCCACGGCCTTAAAGGGGGCATGGAATTGGGCGCCCGCCCCGGCGCGCAGCACCTTGGGCGACCAGGGATCGGCGCAACCCGGGCCCAGCCACAGCACGGCTTGGGCCGCCCAGGCCGTGCGCAACAGCGTGCCCAGGTTCCCGGGATCCTGGAGGCCATCCAAGGCCAGCCATAGCGAGGCGCCCGCCGGTTCAGCCGGCGGCCGGGCATCCACCAGGGCCATCCAGCCCTGGGGCGCCTCGGTGGTGGCGGCCCGCTGCAGCAGGGCGGCGGCGGCCAGGCGCTCACGGACGCCGGCCTGGCGGGCCAGCAGGCCGATGGCCTTGCCTTCCGCGCTGACCGAGGCATCCGGCGTGACCCAGAGCTCGCGCACCGTGCCGGCCTTCAGCGCCTCGGCCACCAGGTGCGGGCCCTCGACCACGGCCTGACCGCTCTCGCGGCGGGCCTTGGCATCCTTCAAAAGGCCGCGCAGGGCCTTGAAGGCGGGGTTCTCGGGTGAGCTAAGGGGTTCCATAAGGCAAAGGCCCCGCCGGCAGGGCCGACGGGGCCTTCCTTTTCACGGGAGAGCTTGGTTCTACTTCTTGCCGGCCAGCTGGGCCAGCTTGCCGAAGGCGGCCGGGTCGGCCACGGCCAGCTCGGCCAAAGCCTTGCGGTCCAGCGTCACGCCGGCGGTCTTCAGCCCGCTGATCAGCGTGCTGTAGTTCAGGCCGAACTCGTGGGCCGCCGCGTTGATGCGGATGATCCACAAGGAGCGGGCGTGGCGCTTCTTCTGCTTGCGGTCGCGGAACGCGAACGTCCCGGCCCGCTTCAGGGTCTCCTGCGCTTGGCGCAGGCGGTTGTTGCGGCCGCCGACGAAGCCCTTGGTGCGGCTCAGTACCTTCTTGCGGCGGGCTCTGCTGTTCTTGGAATTCTTAACGCGGGCCATGGGTCACCTCTCTTAAGCGTAGGGCAGCATGCGGTAAACGACCTTCTCGAAGCCCTTGATCAGCTGCTCCATGTTCCGCTTGCGCCGCTTATTCGCCTTGGTATTGCGGATATTCAGGTGGCGCAGGCCGGTGCGCTTGAACAGCACCTTGCCGGTCCCCGTGATCTTCACGCGCTTCTTGATACCGCTGTGGGATTTCATCTTCGGCATGACTTTGGTTCCTTCCAGTTACTGTGCGCCCGCCGGCTTGGCGGCCGGGGCGGGAGCGGTTTCCGGCTTGGCCTTGGGGGCGGGCTTGCCGGGTGCTTTAGGGGCCAGCAAACAGCCCAAATTGTTGCCTTCGAACTTAGGGTGCTGCTCGACCAGGCAGATGTCCGCCAGGGCCTCCAGGGACTTGGCCAGGATGGCCCTCCCCAGCTCCTGGTGGGCCATTTCACGCCCGCGGAAGGTGATGACCATGCGCACGCGGTCACCTTCTTCAAAGAACTCGCGCACATGCTTCAGCTTCACTTCCAGGTCGTGCTCGCCGATCTTGGGGCGGATCTTGATCTCTTTGACCACGACGATATGCTGCTTCTTGCGCGCCTCTTTCTCGCGCTTCTCGTGCTCGTACTTGTACTTGCCGTAGTCCAGGATCTTGCACACCGGCGGGCGGGCGTCCGGCGAGACTTCCACCAGGTCCAAGCCCTGCTCACGGGCGGCGTCCATGGCTTTGTAGGTGGGGACGATGCCCACCTGCTCGCCACTGGCACCGATCAAGCGCACTTCGCGCACGCGGATGCGGTCGTTGATCCTAAGGGTTAAAGAAATGGCGCACTCTCCCTTGAAGGGGCCCCATAGGGTCTGCGCACGCAAAGGGATGCCGTGGCTAGCGCCCTTGGGGGGCGTTCTGAAAGCCGGTTTTTTTATCCGTCGTGGGGAAACGGACCCTGGCCCTAGGTCGGGCATGGGTGGGGCTGCCCAAGGATGTCGCGGGGGGCGCCCACTTTTTGGCACGGGCCCAAAGGCCCGCGAAAGAGGTAGAAGTATAGCCAAACCGTGGGCGAGCCGTCAAGCGTCTGTCGGCGCCTTTTGATCCCGCGGGCCCAGGCCCCAGAGCAGCGCCAGCACCGAAGCGTAGAACAGCGCCACCGCCGCCAGCGTGGGCCGCCCCAAGCCGGGCAAGGCCCACCAGGTCAGGAAGGCGCCCCTCACCTGGGAACGCAGGATGACCGCCAAGCCCAGCCATAGCGGCGCCTGCAGCCACCGGGCGGGGCGGCGCTCGCCGAAGGTGTAGGCCAGCGCCAAGGGCAGGGCCGCGCCCGCCAGGCGCAGGGTCTGCAGCAGCTCGTAGACCAGGGCGGGCCGGTAATCCAGGCCCAGCCATTGCCACAGCCACTGGGCCAAGCCGCTGAAGACCTGGCGGTAGCTGAACCACAGGTCCAGCGACTCGCTCAAGGCCCCGCCCGCCAGGCCCGCCAGCAGCCAAGCGGCCCAGGCCAAGGCTTGACGCTCCCGCCGCGCCCAGGCCAGCCCCAGGCCCAGCAGCAGGCCATGGCCCAGATGGTAGGCCAGCACCCGCCCCTCGTCGCGGGCGGGCCCGCCGGCCAGCCACGCCCCCGCGCTCAGGGCGAAAGCCAGCACCGGCAAGCCCGCCTGGGCGCAGCGGCGGAAGGCCGCCGGGTCCCATAGGTCATCCGCGCGCAGCCACGGCTCGCGCACGGGCGCGGGCAGGGGCCGGTCGCAGCGGGAGCAGCGGCGGCTGGCGTTGGGCTGCGGGGCTTGGCAATGGGGGCAACGGCGCATGCGGCATGGTCCCAAAAATGGCGCCGCCGCGCCAGCGCCGGCTTAAGGGGAGCTGTTCACCGTGGCCGCGAAGCAGACCGTGCCGCTGCTGCCGGCGGGCGCCGCGAAGCTCCAGCTCACCAGGCTGCCGCTGAGGCTGCAGCCCGTGTCGCAGCCCAGGTAGGTCAGGTAGGTGGCCAAGGTGTCCCAGAGGCGCATGGTCGTGGCGGCGCTGGAGTCGTTCTGCCACTGCAGGCAGAAGGTCAGCGTGTCGCCGATGATGGCGGTGCTGTGATTCACCGTCTTCACCAGCGCCATCATCGGCGTGGGGCTGGGCGTGGCCGACAGCGGCACCGCCGAGGTGGGCGTGGCGCTGAGAACGGGGGTGTTGGTCAGGCTCGGCGCCGGCGTGTTGGACAAGGTGGCTAGGGGGCTGTGGGTGGGGCTTTGCACGGGCGTGCTGGTGCTGCTGGGCAGGGCGGTGCTGGTCGGCAACGGCGTATTCGTGGGCAATGGGGTGTTGGTGGGCACGGGCGTGTTGGTGGGCGAGCCGCAGACGGTGTTGAAGGCCACCGAGGCCACGCCGCCCGAAGGGGCGCAGCCGATGGTGCCCACATTGTCCGCCGCGACCACCACGATGTAGCCGCTGCCCGTCCAGCCGGCCGGCACGGCCACGGTGACGGACCGGCTCACCACCACGGTGCCGGTGCTGCCGGTGCCCAGGCTCGAGTCGCCGCTGCCCGGGCAGGCCGAGGCGGTGCCGCCCCAGACCCACTTGTCCGTGGGATCCGGGTCGGGGGTGCTGTTGCTGGAAACGCCGATGGCGTAATGCAGCGTCTCGTAAGTCCCGGCGCTCCAGGTGAAGCTGACCGTCACGGTGGCGCCGGCGCTGGCGCAGGCGGGTGAAACGCTTAAGCCTGTGATGCCGGCGTCAAGGAGGCTCGTAAAGGAGCCCATAAAGAAGGCGAGCAATAAAAAAGGGCGCATGAGCGTGGCCGTGGGAGTCGCGCCTCGCTGCGCCCGATGCTTCAATGCATCCATCGATGCTTGAACATACGTTCAAGGCAGGGGGAACGGTAGCGGCGGATTTGTCGGAAGGGCGTGTTGATTGCTCAAGAATGCGTTCTTACAAAAATGTAGGTCGATTCACACAGGAACCTGGGCAAAGGCTCAGGACGGGCTGAAGCCCGTGCGGGTGGGCCTTCTTTTCGGCGCTCCCTCCAAGGGCTGGTTGCCGCGCTTCATCAGCTCATCCCCATGGCGCTCGCGCACCGCATCGACCGCCGCATCCAAGCGCTTCTGCTTGGCGCGGTCGGGGCCGAAGAGCTCCGCCTGGGCGTCGCCCGCGCCGGTGCCCAGCGATTGCGCGCTGAGGCCCAGCAGGCGCAGGCGCCGGCCATCGGCCTTCATCACCGCCCGCAGCTCCTCCCAGGCGGTGCTGAACAGCAGGGGCCCGTGGTCGCTGGGCGGCCGCAGGCGGCGCTGGCGGGTGTGGGTCTCGAAGCCTTCGAAGCGGTACTTCAATTGCAGCGTGGCGCACAGCCAGCCATGGCGCCGCAGCCGGGCCGCCACGTCCTCGGCCAGGTCCGCCAGGGCGGGGCGCAGCAGGTGCAGGTCGCGGCTGTCCTCGTCAAAGGTGGTCTCGCGTCCCACGCTCTTGGCCGCCCGCTCGCTCTCCACCCCGCGGCTGTCCTGCCCCAGGGCCAGGGCCCGGAAATGCCCGGCCCATTCCTTGCCCAGCGCCGCCTCCAGCGGTGGCAGGGGCCAGGCCGCCAGCTGGCCGATGGTCTTGATGCCCAAACCGGCCAGCTTGGCCTCGGCCACCTTGCCCACGCCCCACAGCCGGCCCACAGCCAAGGGCGCCAGGAAGGCGGCCTCCCCTCCCGCAGGGACCACCACCAATCCACCCGGCTTCTTCAGGTCCGACGCCACCTTGGCCACGAACTTGTTGGCCGCCACGCCCACGCTGCAGCTCAGGCCGGTGACGCGCCGCACCTCCGCCTGGATGTGCCGCCCACAGGCTTCCCCATCGCCGAAGAGCAGGCGCGACGCCGTCACGTCCAGGAAGGCCTCGTCCAGGCTGATGGGCTCCACCATGGGCGTCAGGCTCTCGAAGACCCGGTGGATGCTCTCGCTCTCGCGGATATAGGCCGGCATGTCCACCGGCAGGAACACGCCCTGGGGGCAGAGGCGCCAGGCCGTGCTGATGGGCAGGGCGCTGCGCACGCCGAATTTCCGGGCCTCGTAGCTGGCGGTGCTCACCACGCCGCGGCCCCGGCCCCCCTGAGGGTCCGAGCCCACGATCACGGGCTTGCCGGCCAGCTCGGGCCGCCGCTTGACCTCCACGGCGGCGTAGAACTGGTCCATGTCGACATGCAGGATGCTGCGGGGCATGGCTTCCTAAAGAAAACCCCCGGACCGTTGGGTCCGGGGGTCGTTCTCTCGCGGGTCCAGGGCGGATCTTACTTGCCCAGCCTCCTCCGCTCAGCGCGCATCTTCCGGCGGTGCTTCTTGCGCTTGTGAGTCTTGATCTTCTGGCGGTGGCGCTTTTTTCCCGAACCCATGCTTTTACTCTCCTTGTGGTTCCGGACCCCGGTAAGATCCGGAACCCGTCAAAGGTGGCTGTTAGGGCTAAGCGCCCTGATACGGCTTGAACGAGACGACCATGGCCTTGGCCGTGGCCTCGGCATAGAGCGTGCCGTCGGTCCCGCGGCACTCGGAACGGAGCTGCCAGAGGCGGCGTCCGCCCTCCACCACGTTGGCGGTGAAGACCAGCTCCTGGCCGATGGGGGCCGGCCGCCGGAACCGCACCGTCAGCTCGGCGGTGGTCACCGGGGCATCGTGGCGCTTCCAGGGCAGGTTGATCATCACCTCGTCCAGAATGGCCGAAATGATACCACCATGAAGGACGTCTGCATAGCCTTGGAAACGCTTCTCGGCGACCCAACGGGTCTCCAGGCTTTCGCCCACCGGCACAAAGACCAGCTGAAGGCCGCTGGGATTCAGGTGGCCGCATAGGAAGCAGTGCTGGTCATCTTCCCAGACCTTGTTGGCTTCGCTCATGGCAACAAAAAAGCCGGCCAGGCGCCGGCTTCCCTTCGCAAGCTTTAAAGCAGCAGGGCCTAGACCGGATTGCCCTTGCTCATCTTGGCGTAGTGCTCCACCCACTCGGTGAAGCTCATAGGCTTGGGCGCGGCTTGGCCCGCCTTGCCCGCTTTTTTAGGCGCTCGGCCCTTGCCATCCAAACTGACCTTTAAGACTCGCATCTTGGCGGGCTTGTCAGGTTTGTTGGAAAAGAATCCCACGGCCTCAGCCTCTAAAGTTGTGATGATGGTCACAACTTTAGCAGATGCCTATACCTGTTTCAAGGCCGCTTTCACTATATCTTCGAGGGAAACCGCTTCAGGCCCCAACTGCTTGTGGGCCGCTTCCACGGCGGCCCGGGCCTGGGCCTGGCCGAAACCCAAGGCGGTCAATGCGGACAAGGCCTGCAGCCACGGCCCGCCCAATCCGCCGCTGATCAGGGGCGCCTGCGCCAAGGTCGCCGCATCCAGCTCCAGGCCCAGGCTCTTGACCTTGTCGCTCAGCTCCACGCCCAATCGCTCGGCCAGCTTTTTGCCCACGCCCGGCAGCTTGGTCAATGCCACCAGGTCCCGCTTGAGCAGGGCCGCCGCCAGGGCCGGGCCGCTGAGGTTGCTCAGGATGCCCAACGCCACCTTGGGGCCCACGCCCTTCACCGTCAGCAGCAGCAGGAAGACCTGCCGGTCGGCCGGCGTGAGGAAGCCATAAAGGACCTGGGCGTCCTCGCGCACATGGAAATGGGTGTAGAGGCGGACCTCCTCGCCGAGGGCGGGCAGGGCCTGCAGGGAGGGCGCGGCCAGGAAGACCTCGTAGCCGACCCCGCCGGCTTCCACCACGGCGGATTCGGGGCCGCGCTCAAGGAGGGTGCCGCGCACCATGGCGATCATCGGAGGGCTTTCGTCAAGGTAAGCATGGGGTCAGATTATCAGATAAAGGTAGCGGGGGACAGGGGTAGCGCTTGATAGCTCCCTTGCATGGAGAGGGCCCGGAGGCGGTGGGCATCGCTCCGGACCGGACATCCCCTCGGGAGCCCTGTCCTCGACCTGCGCGCTGCCCACCGCCTCCGGGCCCCAGCTACCTTTTGACTGGCCTACGGCTACCCTCTCGTCAACGCGCTGCGGCCTTCAGCTTCCGCTCCAATTCCCGCCGAGCCCGGCTGCGCAGCCCTGCCAGCGCGATGGCCGCCGCGTCCGCCGCGTCATCGGGCTTGGGCAGGTCCTTCAGGTTCAGCAAGCGCACCACCATGCGCCCCACCTGGGCCTTCACCGCCGCGCCGTCGCCGCAGAGCGCCAGCTTGACCGCATTGGGCGCGATCTCGTGCACGGGGACCTGGGCCTGGGCCAGGGCCAGGCGCAGCACGCCGCGGGCCTCGGCCACCTGCATGGCGGTCTTCACGTTCTTGCTGAAGAACAGCGTCTCCAACGAGCATTCCTGCGGCTGCCAGCGCTGGCACAGGCCCATCACGGCGCCATGCAGGCCCAGCAGGCGCGCCTCGAAGGCGGTCTTGGCGGGCGTGTCCACCACGCCCACGTCCAGCAGCTGCCACTGCGAGCCGCGCTCCTCCACCAGGGCGTAGCCCAGGCGGCCATAGCCGGGGTCCAGGCCCAGCTGGCGCTTGCCCGCAACGGCGCGGGCCCCGGGAGCGAACCCGGGGCCCGTGGAAGGATGGATGAGGCCTGGCTTAGAAGCTGATGTCGTAGCGCAGGTCCGTGTTGAGCTCGCCCAAGGAATCGTCGGCTTCCCCGTTGCCGTCGCCCAGGTCCACCTCGGTCTGCTGCAAGGCCCACGCCACGGTCAGGCTGAGGCGCTGGGCCTTGTTGAACTTGTAGGCCCCGTTGGCGCTGAAGGTGTGGCGCAGGCTGTCGTTCTTGGTGGCCAGGCTGGTGGAGCTGGCCGCCACGCTGTTGTCGGTGCTGTTCATGTCCCAGCCCACATTGCTGCTGAGCGGCCCGCCCAGCCACTGCCGCATCCAATGGGCCCCCAGGCTCAGGCTTTGCCCGCTGCCCGTGCCCAGCATCACCATCGGCGTCACGGTCAACCCGGCCAGCACGGCCGCAGGGCTGTTGCTGCCGCCCAGGCCGCCGGTCAAGCTGAAGCTGCTCACGCCGCGGGTGTAGAAGGCCGTCAGCACCAGGTTCCAGCTGTCCATGTCCTGGCTGACGCGCAGGGCATCCTGGTCGCGCTGGCTGACCTGCACCCAATTGACGTTCAAGGCCAGCGACTGCTGCGCGGCCAGGGCGAAGGTGTCGCCCAGGCTGACGTTGAAGGTGCCGGTGACCAAGTCCGACGCGGCGCCGGTGGTGAAGGTGGTGGGGGTCGCCGAACCCCAGTCGGCGGGTTGGCCGTCGGCGCGGTTGCGGGTGTAGCCCAGGCCCAGGTTGGGCCAGCCGCTGGGGGCGATGCTCACCATGCCGCTGTAGAAGAAGGTCCCGGTGGTGACGGCCTTGGTCAGCTGCAGGTTGTCACGCCATTGGTTCAGGTTGCCGCTG
>Ga0302320_10018296_pt1 | contig 14140 bp, 6 predicted proteins | sample Bog_T0_3_FD_202130 | JGI IMG/M metagenome (GOLD analysis project Ga0302320, IMG submission 202130) | Peat permafrost microbial communities from Stordalen Mire near Abisko, Sweden - Bog_T0_3 | ecosystem: Environmental > Terrestrial > Soil > Wetlands > Peat | place: Sweden: Abisko, Stordalen Mire... | reverse complement strand
GTCTCCCTATGGGAACCATTCCGAAAATCCGGGCAACCACCTCTGCGGCGGATCCAACTGTGAAATTGAACAGCTGGAAAGAAATAGCGTCCTATCTGGACCGCGACCCGCGCACTGTCCAGCTGTGGGAAAAGTATGAGGGGCTGCCGGTTCACCGGCTGACCCATCGCACCCGGGCCAGCGTGTATGCGTACACGGGTGAGGTGGACGCGTGGCTGCGTGCTCGCTCCGGGCAGTCTGCGGCTGAGTTGATCTCGGCGACACCAGCCATCTCTGCCGGAATGACTGCCCGGGCTCTTCTCCGCGCCCGCCCTTACGTGGGGGCCGGAGTTGCGACGGCTCTTGCGGGGCTGCTTGCCGCCGGTCTGTGGGCAGTCAAGGTACACTCCGCACCGCGCCCCCTCCCGGCCGGCATGATCGTGGTGCTCCCGTTCGAGAACCAGAACTCCTCGGACGATCTGCTTGTCGACGGGCTGACCGATAGCCTGATCGCCGACCTGGGAAAATCCGGCGGCATCCAGGTCATCTCGCGCCAGTCTGTGATGCCGTTCAAAGGCAGGCACCTGCCTCTGCCGCAGATCGCCGGTCAGCTCCATGCAGCGCTGGCGCTGGAGGGAACAGTGGCCCAGGTTGGCGACGAATGGCGTGTGACGGTGGAATTGCTGGACGCGGCGCAGGACCGTCATCTGTGGGGCGCAACCTATACGCGGCGGACGGACGAGATTTTGTCGCGCGAAGACGAGCTGGCCTCGGCCATTGCCGCAGCAGTGACCATGAAACTGACCGGCACCGCTGCGCCCGCTGCCCTCGACTCCACTGCTGCGGCGAATCCCCAGGCCCGGCAGGCGTATTTGACTGGCCGATTTTACTGGAACCAGCGCGACCTGCCGGGATTGCAAAAGGCGGTTTCCTACTTTGACCAGGCCATCGCCATCGACGCAAAATACGCGCCCGCGTATGCCGGCCTGGCCGACAGCTATGACCTGCTGACTGACCGCGGAGGATTGCCCACGCAGGAGGCTTTCCATCGCGCCAAGGCCGCCGCGCAGGCTGCGCTGGCGCTCGACCCGGGGTCGGCCGAGGCGTATAACGCGCTGGCAGTGGCCACCTGCCGCCAGGACTGGGATTTTGCCGCTGCCGAACAGGATTTCAAGAAAGCTATCGCGCTTGACCCCAACTATGCCGTCGCGCACCAGTGGTACGGCGAGTTTCTGGGTGATCTGCGTCGCTTTGACCAGAGCATTGCGGAGCTGAAGAAGGCCAAGGAGCTCGATCCGTTATCGCCGATGGTGGGCGCTGACCTGGCAGACGGCTATCTGCACGCCGGCCGCTACGCCGAGGCCGAGGCGGAGCTGCAGCGCATTCTCGACCTCTACCCGGATTTTGTGCCCGCGCACCGCTACCTGGGCACGGTTCTTGTGGTGCAGTCCAAATTCGACCAGGCGGCGAGCGAGGCGCGGATCTACCAGCAGCAGACGGGCGACCAAACCCTTCTCCAATCGGTCGAGATCCGCCGGCTGGTGGCTGCCGGCAAGCTGGACGAGGCGCGCGCCGAGGTGCAGCAGCTGCTCAATGGGAAAAATGGCGCGGCCTTCAACTCTTACCAGAGGGCCGGCTTCTACTTCATGACCGGCAACACGGACGCCGCCTACGCAGCGCTGCAGGATGCCTACCGGGAGCGGTCCTGGTGGCTGGTCACCATGCTGGTCGATCCGGGATTTGACGGGATTCGCAACGAGCCCCGGTTTCAGGATCTGGCGCGACGGGTTGGGCTTCCCCTGGATGGCGTTGCCGGCAGTGGCGACTCGGTGATTGCCTCGCGCTGACGGCGTTTTTTTCGGCGGGATTTGCCCGCCTGGGCCGCTTGGTCTACGTCTTGCACAGCGGAAACGCCGTGATGCGCAGCTTGGCGGCGGCGTAGGGAATCAGCTCGATCATTTCCTCCGTCTTGTCGCTGCTCACGGGACTGTGCGGCAGCGGGTCGGCGACGCCGTCTTCTGCCAGCCACGCGTCAAGCCGGCGCGCTTTCACGCGGAGTCGAATTGGCGCATGGCGGCTGGTGAAGGGACTTTCGCGCACCTCGTCCTCTTCGACCGCGATGCTCTCGGCGGGTGCTGCCGGATCAACTTGCAATGCGTAGTTCCACGGCGTCGAGGGAAACACCTGCCAGTCGGCGGTCATTCCGCGAGCGCGCATCTTCACCCAGCTCTCGCCCACGCCATAGGAGAAGACCAGCGGCCCGCGTTCGACGGCGACGGAGTCGTTGAACCAGCGACTGATGCGCGGCGCCATGGGAAAGTTGATTTCGATGCGGTCGCCTGCCTGCCAGGTGCGTTCGATGCGGGCGAAGGTTCCCGGTGCGGGCGCGGGCTGAGTGTGGCCGTTGACCTGGATCCGAGCCCCGGCGGCCCAGGCGGGGATGCGGAATTGCATGGGGAAACTGGCCGGTGCAGTGGGGCTGACGGTGAAGCGGATAGCGCCGTGAAACGGATAGCTGGTCTCCTCGATCACATGCACACGCATTCCGCCCAGCATCGTGGTCACCTCGCACGGAGCGTAGGCGGCCGCCACCAGGCCGTCTTGACCCGGCGTTCCGGAGAGCATGAACAGGCTCGCGGTGAACTTGGGCCATCCCTGGTGGAAGTTTGCCGTGCAGCAGCCGAAGTTCGGTTCCAGGCCATACAGATTTGACTCGGGCCCGTCGGTGGTCCATGGCCTGTGGTGCAGGCTGCACTCCACCTGGTTGGGCTCCTGGTTGTACTGGTGGGCCCACATATCGTCAGTAAATGCGCCGGGCAGGGCGTTGAAGGCCAGCTGCTCAAGCCGGTCGCCAAAGGCGGGGTCCCCGGCAATGGCCAGGGATTGCTCCAGCGAGAACATGGCTTCAACAACTGTGCACAGCTCCGAGCCCTGAGAGGGATTCAGCCCGGCGAGATGTTCATCGCAGGAGAACATGCCGTTGGGAAGCCCATGGTACTGATTCAACGCGGCGATCATCACGCCGGCCGCGGCGCGGTCTTTGGGTGAGCCTGAGACCAGCGACCAGACCGGGCCCGCCTTGATGGCCTGGCCATTGTTGACGCCATGCGTGGCCAGGCCAACGTCCACTGGACCATCGCCTTCATGCTGTTTGAGAAACTCTGGTGTGATGCGTTGCGTGTATTTGAAGTCCGCATACTGCTCCTGCCAGTCGTAGCCCTGCGCCTTGAGCAGGCGTGCAAGATCGAGCAACCAGGCGGAGCCGGTGCGGTTATAGAGCCAGATGACGGAGAGCAGCTCGTCTTGCCAGCGGTACTTGCCCCAGTCACGCAGCGGCCTCGCCGGCAGCGCGCTGAGCTGATGCTTGAAGTAGCGCTCCATCACTGGAATCACGCGCGAGTCGCCGCTCACCTCGTGATATTGGCAGAGGACCTTGAGCATGACGAAGCGCGGCCACCAGTCGTCGTTGGACGCTGGCCCGATCATGCCATTGGCCGCCTGGTGATCGAGCGTCCAATCGATGAATCGCTGCGCCTTGGCTTTGAGGGTGGCGTCGTCGAGCTGATAGGCCAGCGGCACCAGGCCGTCGAGAAAGTAAGGGCCGCGCTCCCACGACTCGCCGGTTCCTCCCAGCCATCCGCTGTTGGGGCCGACGTCGGCCCAGGTCTCATCCAGATGCCCGCCCAGCCCGTTGGCTTGAATCTCGAGCTGCTGTCTGAGCCATCCGCGCGGTCGAATCGACCCGAGGGGTAAGGGATAGAAAGCGCTGGCCGCAAGCGGTGCGCGATTGCGGACCACGGACTGGTCTACGGGAGGGGCTTCGCCGGCGGAGGCGTGGTTTTCCTCAGATAAGAGAAGCCGCGGCAGGGGAAGTGACGATGCCAATCCGCAGAGGCCCATGCGGGTCAGGAACCGGCGGCGCGTGGAGAATGGCAAGGAAGAGGACAGCATGGCACAACTCCTGAAGCGGCTCTGAATCGAGCCTCAGGCCATCCTACACAAACGGCCGGGACGCGTGTTCGGCGGACGCTCTCAGCGGGAATGCGACCGATGCGCGGCTATCGCATCCAATCGACAATGGACTCCGATTCTCTCTCACCTAGCGTGCCTGCGGCCGAAGTTGCGCTCCGCTTCCCGTTCGACAACAGCTATGCGCGGCTGCCGGAGCGGTTCTATGCGCGGATAGACCCGACGCGGGTCGCTTCGCCGCGGCTGGTCATGTTGAATGAAGGGCTGGCGCGGGAGCTGGGGCTCGATGTGGACGCGCTCAGCAGCGAGGCAGGGATCGCGATGCTGGGGGGCAATCGCGTGGCCGAGGGCTCTGAGCCCATTGCGCAGGCCTATGCCGGCCACCAGTTCGGCTCGTTTGTGCCGCAGCTCGGCGACGGACGCGCCAACCTGCTCGGCGAGGTCATCGGACGAAACGGGGTTCGCTACGACATCCAGCTCAAGGGCTCCGGCCGCACGCCGTTCTCCCGCGGCGGCGATGGCCGTGCTGCGCTGGGGCCGGTGCTGCGCGAGTACATTCTGAGCGAAGCCATGGCGGCGCTGGGTGTGCCGACGACGCGTGCTCTGGCCGCGGTCACCACCGGCGAGCGCGTGTTGCGCGATACGGCCGTGCCGGGAGCGGTGTTCACCCGGGTTGCGGCGAGCCATCTGCGCGTGGGCACGTTTCAGTATTTTGCGGCGCGGCGCGATACGGAAGGCGTGCGGCTGCTGGCAGAATACGCAATCGCCCGCCATTTTCCTGATGCAGCGCAGGCCAGTCATCCCTGCCGCGCACTGCTCCAAGGCGTCATCGCGCGCCATGCGCATTTAGTCGCACAGTGGATGCTGATCGGCTTCATTCACGGCGTGATGAACACCGACAACACGTCGATCTCCGGCGAGACGATCGACTTTGGCCCCTGCGCGTTTATGGAGGCGTACAGTCCGGCGACGGTGTTCAGCTCCATCGACCACGGCGGACGCTACGCTTACGGCAATCAACCGAACGCGGCGGTGTGGAACCTGGCGCGGCTGGCCGAGGCGCTGCTGCCGGTTCTGGCGGAGGAGGCAGGGAGCGAGGAAGCGGCGGTGGCAGCGGCCAATGAGGCGCTGTCGAGCTTTGAGCCCGCCTATACGCAGACCCGCAGCGCTGGACTGCGCCGCAAGCTTGGCCTGTTCACTGAGCGCGAAGGGGACGCCGCACTGGCCGAGGATCTGCTCGATCGCATGGCAGCAAACCGGGCCGACTTCACGCTGACTTTCCGCGGGCTTTGTGAGGCAGCTGCCGGAGCGGAAGGCGACGCGGGTGTCCGCGCCTTGTTTGTCGACCCCGACGCGTTTGACGATTGGGCTGCACAGTGGCGGGAGCGCCTTCGCGCAGAGCCGGAAGACGCCGACACGCGCGCAGCGGCGATGCGCGAGGCGAATCCGCGCGTTATCCCTCGCAACCATCGGGTGGAGGAGGCAATTGAAGCAGCAACATGGCGCCAGGATTTCCGGCCCTTCGAGGAGTTGCTGGATGCTGTCTCTCAGCCCTTCAAGGACCGGCCCGGGCTGGAGCGATATGCGTTGCCCGCACGGCCCGAGGAGCGCGTGCTGCAGACATTTTGTGGGACCTAGTCCGCTCCGGTCTGCTCCGCGGTTGTCTCGCTTCACGCGAACGTTGCGCGATCGGCGCAGCGCACCCTGCGCGCTGCTCCTCGTCTACCGGCGCCCTCGCTCAATCTGTAGGAAGCTCTTGTACATGCTGTCGAGCAAGTCCTGCTTCTGGCCGTCGTAGTCCTGCGAGAGTTCCCACATGAAGACGCCGCCCAGGTCGCGAACATCGAGCGCGTAGGCGACCTTTCTTGCCGTGGACCCGGGATCGTCGTAGGTGATGAAGCCCGGCGTTGGCGCAGTGCGAACCAGATAGGGCGACATTGCGATGGGGTCGAATGATTCCACCCAGCCATCCTTGCCGATGCGCGGCTTGATGTAGGTTCCGTAGTCGCGGCCCTCGGTCGATTTTTCGCAGTTGCATGGGCCGTAGAGCGGAGCGGCGGGAAACTCATATCCGTAAAAGGCAGTGCCCAGATTGATTTTCTCCGGAGGCACGCCGAGCTTGTTGAGGTAGAGGTTGACGGTGTCGTCGATGCTGCCATCGTGGCCGGGATCAGCGTCGCTTGAGAACAGCGGGGAATTGTGCCCGGCGTGATTGGTCCATGGGCCATGAAAGTCGTAAGTCATTACGTTGTAGAAATCGACGATGGGATTGAGCTGCGCAAAATCATAAATGCCCCAGTGCCCGGGCTCGGAGGGAGTGGCCATTGAAAGCAGAAACCGGGGCGCAGGCAGCGCATCGCGCAGTGCGCGCATGAGTAGCACGTTGTTGGCCACGTCCGTCTGATCTTCCGGGACCTCCCAATCCAGGTCCATGCCGTCGTAGGAGTGCGCAAGGACGAACCCTTTCACATTGCGCACGAAGAGGGCACGCGAATCCTCAGTAGAGGCCATTTTGCGGAAGGCGTCTTCGGCCCCCTGCACGCACGCCAGCACGCGCACACCGGCCGCATGGGCGCGCGGGATCAAGCGGTCTTCACCCGCTTGCGGAGAGACCGTGACCGAGCCGTCTCCAGCAGGATTGATCACCATCGCGACTTCAATCAGGTGAGTCAGCTTCTTGAACGGGATCTGCCTGGTCGCGTAGACGGGCTCTCGCGGATGCTCCTGGTGGAGATAGTAGGCGACCAGGCGCTTGGGCGCGGCACTGGACACCTGCGCATGCGCGCACAACATCAAGGTCAACGCAAACAAGAGGACTGCGTACCGTTGCAGCGGAAATCTAGGAATGAGGCTGGGCACCGCGTTTTGCTCCTTGATGCTGTTCAGTTTGCTGATTGAGTTGAAACGGGCGTCAATGCGGCAGGCTCAAGGCATAAAGGTACCAGGCGGCATGCGGCAGCCATTGCTCGGTCCAGCGCCAGTCTTCGTCTTTGCCAGTGACAGCATAACCGAGATTGAAGGCGATGCCATCTTCATTGTCCAGTCCTGCGGTGATCCCATTCATGATTCCGCCCGGCGCGGCGGTGTATTTATAGGAGCGGAAAAACATGTACGGCGCATAGCCGTGTCCGCTGCCCATCAGCATGCTCGCGTCGAAGGGATTGCGGCCGAGGATCCAGTGCAACTGGTCCCATGCATAGGCGCGCAGCTGGGCCTGAAACTCCGGCTTGCCGCCGAAGAGCGGTGTGGCCATGCGCGCGGCAGCGGCCAGGGAAGCGAGGCGCGCATTCTCTCCCTGCCACCACGGCGCCGCTTCGGTGTCGTGCGGAAAGAAGAATGCGGTTCGCACCTTTCCTTCGGTGCGCACTAACTGGCGCGCATAGCCGAATGGATTGTTGACCTCGGCGCTCACGGACAGCTCAAAGCGCAGCGAGCGCTCCACGGTTTCTAGAACTTTGGGTCGAATCGCATCCGGGGCAATCTTCAAGTATGCGAGAAGGCTGATCACCGGCAGGCCCGCGTCAGAGGGATGAAAGAACGGGCGCGTCCCGCCATCGGCGCGCCAGTAGTCGTGCCAGCTTCCCTCGGTAGTCAACCTCGCCATCAGCTTCGCCGCGCGAGCGTCGGCAGCACCGCGATAGGCTTCCTGGTGCGTCGCGCTGTAAAGCTCGGTGGCAGCCATCAGCGCGCAATAATCGTCGAGAATGTTTTCAACTCCATCGTTCAGCAGTTCGCGATTATGCGCAGTGAGAAACGCAAACGCCACCTCGGCCGTCCGCAGATACTCGCTGCGCGGAATCTCTCCGTCGATCGGCATGGAGCTTGCCAGTGCCAGCGCAGCAATGGCCATGCCGCCACCAGCGCGGAAACTTGCTTCGTAGGCGTGTGGTCCCTCCGCCTGGGACATCCGACCGGTCGGGTCTGTCGGGCTGAGCTTGATCTGCGTTCTCCAGTTCGGATTTCCGATCACCCGATCTTTGGCAAGCTTTCCAATGCCCGGAGCGCTAATCATCTGATAGAACGATCCATCCGGCCTCTTGATGCGTACCAGGAAGTCCGCTCCGTAGAGGCCCTCAGCCAGCATGCGCCGCTCATACTCGGTGAAGTCGTCGTCTTTCCGCGCCTCAAGAACGCGATAGCTCTGGAGCAGACTCCACACCACCAGCGGCGTCTGCTGTGGATTGAAGTAGGAAGTTGGATTCTGATGGGAAAGATAAATTCCATAATCCCCTGTGGCGTCGTACCAGCCGCCATGCACATCTACGAATTCGTGTTGGTCTCCAGGCAGCTGGAGATGGCGATCAGCCGCATCGAGATCTCCGCTGGCGCGCTGTCCTTTGAAGTAAAAGACGACATTGGAAAGCGTATTGCGCTCGAGAATGTTGTCGCTGATTTCGAAGGCGCATGACGTGGCGTCGCCCGCGGCGGTGTGAACGCGCAGCGCGTAGTGGCCTGTCTTCTGCCATGCAGTGAAGTCCGCCGTCCACAGAGGCTGTGTGCCCCACGCGTCCACGGTTCCGGACGGTCTCAGGTGGCCCTGGAAGACGGTTGTGCCAGAATCAGTGTCAATCAGCACAAACACGCCTGGAGTCTGCTCTGGAGTGGCGACAATCGCACGTTTTGGCGCCAGCGCCTCGTACCCAACCTGATCGACGAAGACGCGAACCTGACCGAAACATGCCTGCACGCACAGAGTGAGCGCGAAGGCTGCTCCGAGGAGTTGATTGCGATGAACGCCGCGACACGCATTTTGCATAAGGAGGCCACCGTTGCGCACTGGGATGATAAAGCCGATGATTGTGAATCGTAAACCAGTCTAGCGGAAACCCGCCAAAGCTTTCCCGAGGACTTGCAAATCCTGGGCCCGCGATTCGGATGATGGCCGCAATCAGGCTGTGGCAAGCGTCAGGGTTACCGAGCGCCATCGCCGGGATGAGAAGATGGTGTGGGCCGGGCGGAGGGGACGGAAACTGCTCCCTGCTTGACCCGCAGGCGGAGCTGTCTTTGAAAGGCCGCGTGCATTGAATCGCTCATTACTCTAGAGGAGAAAGCTATGACTCAAAATTTAATGCGGATAGAGCTTGTCGGACGATCCGGCGTGGTGTGCGCGGCAGCAGCCTTGGCGTTGATCAACACGATCGCTCTCTCAACGGGCGTCGCAGCACAGCAGACTCCGCAGGCGGAAGCCGCGAATTACTTTGCCGAACGCCAAACCGCTGATGCGTTGAAGACGCTGTCCCCGCCGGCGCAGGCGGTCATGGCACGGCTCTCCAGACTGGACTCAATGCCGATCAGCGACTGGCGATTTCACATCGGCGATCTGGCCCATGGCGAGGCTGTTGATCTGGACGAAACGAGCTGGCAAACGATTCACACGCCGTTTCAGTCGGAGACTAAGGATACAGTGTGGTTCCGGACCTGGGTTCAGATTCCCAAGGAGCTCGACGGTTACGACCTGACCGGCGCCCGCACGTGGATCGAGTCGCTGCGCGACAACTACGCGGCCGTTTACATGAACGGCCAGCGCGTTTCAAGCGGGGCCGATGCAGAACCGCTGGTGCTTACGAGTGGCGCGATTCCAGGAGGCAGGACGCTGATCGCCATCAGGCTCGACAGGTCCGATGATGGCCAATCCCTCGACCCAATGAGCGTCTATTTTGATGCGCCCACCGGTCGCCCTGCTCCGCACGATATGTATACCGAGTGTGTATCGGCGGCGCTGCTGATTCCGAGTTTGGCGTCCGATGTGCCAGCCGAGCGGGCGCGGCTGGAGAAGGCACTTGCCGATGTGGACATGAACGCTCTGAGCCGCGGCGATCAGCAGGGATTCGATCGCTCGCTGCGGAACGCGCAGCAGGATCTGCAAGGGCTCAAGCCACTGCTGCAGACGGCGACATTTCATCTCACCGGCAACTCGCATATTGATGCGGCGTGGCTGTGGCCGTGGACGGAGACGGTGGACGTGGTGCACAGGACGTTTGGCACGGCACTGCAATTGATGGATGAGTATCCCGATTACACGTACACGCAGTCGGCGCTGCAATACAACGTCTGGATGGCGGAAAAATATCCGGAGTTGAATGCCGAGATTGCCAGGCGTATCAAGGAAGGGCGCTGGGAGGTGTTGGGCGGCATGTGGATTGAGCCTGACCTCAATATGCCAGGTGGTGAATCGCTGGTGCGGCAGCTGCTGATTGGCCAGCGCACCATGAAGCAGCTCTACGGCGTGACCACCCGCATCGGCTGGAACCCGGACTCGTTCGGCTACAACTGGCAGCTGCCGCAGATCTACAAGAAGTCCGGCATCGACTACTTTGTCACGCAGAAGCTGGCGCACAACGAGATCAATCCGCTGCCGTTCAAACTGTTCTGGTGGGAGTCGCCGGACGGCAGCAAGGTGCTGACCTATTTTCCGCATAGTTACGCTAACCGCGATCTCGATCCGATCAGGCTCTCGAATGACCTGGTCAAGGCGAGAACGCAGTCGCCGGATCTGCTGGAGATGATGGACCTTTACGGCGTGGGCGATCACGGCGGCGGCGCTACGCGCGCAATTCTCGATCAGGGCACGCACTGGATGCAACCGGGCAGCGTGCTTCCTGCAATGAAGTTTGGAACGGCGCAGAGTTACTTCACCGCGGTTGAAAAGAAGATTGCCGCGCGCTCGCCAGTGTGGGACTACAAGGCGATGGCGCAGGGCGTGGCTGCGTTGCCTGCGCCTGCGCCTGGCGAGATATCGATTCCTACCTGGAACGACGAGCTCTACTTCGAGCACCATCGCGGCACATACACCACGCAGGCAAATCACAAGCGCAACATGCGCGACAGCGAAGACAGGCTGCTGACGGCGGAAAAATACGCTTCGCTGGCGTGGCTCGACGGGCAGCCGTATCCCGCGGCGGAATTGAATGACGCGTGGAAAAAGGCACTGTTCAACCAGTTCCACGATCTCGCCGCGGGCTCCGGGATTGGCGTTATCTATCAGGATGCCCAGCGGGACTACGACCAGATTCGCTGGGCTACGGACGAAGCATCGACCGGTGCGCTGCACGCGATCCAGGCTCGCATCGACACAAAAGCGGCAGGCGGCGTGCCGGTGCTGATCTTTAATGCGCTCGGCTGGCAGCGTTCCGGTTTGGTCACCGTCAGCGTGCAGATGCCAGAGCCTGCGGCGGATGGCGTTTCCATTCTCGACTCACACAATCGCGTCGTGCCTTCGCAGATTCTGACGACGGATGCTGCCACGAATACCTTCAGGCTGTTGATCGATGCGCGGGAGGTCCCCTCGCTCGGGTATGAAGTCTTGCACGTGATGCCGGGACGGATGAAGTTTGCCAGCGATCTGCACGTGACTGGATTGACGCTGCAGAACACGGCGCTGAAAGTGACCGTCGATGCCACTACTGGATGCATTACCAGCCTCTATCACAAGGCGGATGGCTTTGAAGCATTGGCTCCGGGTGCATGCGGAAATGAGCTGGAGACATTCAAGGACACGCCGACGGACGATGATGCGTGGAATATCGATCCCGGTACTCTCGATCACTTCACGGCGATCACGCAGGCGGAGTCAGTGAAGCTGGTGGAGCAAAGCTCGTTGCGCGCTGTCATTCGCGTTTCGCGCAAGTGGCAGAGCTCGACATTCGTGCAGGACATCGTACTCTACGCGGGATCGGACCAGGTAGAAGTCGTCAACAATATCGACTGGCACGAGACGCATGTTCTGCTGAAGGCCGCCTTTCCGCTGTCGGCGTCGAGTGCCGACGCGACCTATGAGATTCCATTCGGCACAATCGATCGGCCGGCGACGCGCAACAACACGTGGGAGCAGGCGAAGTTCGAAGTGCCTGCACTGCGCTGGGCTGAACTCGGCGATGGAAAGCATGGCCTTTCGCTGATCAACAATTCAAAGTATGGATACGATTGCCAGGGCACTGTGCTGCGCCTGACAATGCTCCGTTCGCCAGTCTCGCCAGACCCCAATGCCGACCGCGGGCATCACAGCTTTAGCTTTGCTCTCTATCCACATGTGGGAAGCTGGAAGGATGCGCTGACCATCCGTCACGGCTATGAATACAACTCCGGCCTGATGGCAATGCAGGTTGAGCCCCATGCGGGTGAGTTGCCTTTGGAGCATTCGTTCCTTTCGCTCAAGGGCGACAATGTTGTGCTGACTGCGGTGAAGAAGGCCGAGGATGCGAACGGGCTGATTGTGCGCTTCTATGAGTGGGAAGGAAAAGAGGGTGCGGTCGAGATGCAGTTACCACCCGGCGCGGTGCGAGCCGGCGTAACGAATCTAATGGAGGCGGATCAGGGCGCGCCGCTTCCTTTCAGTGGACCGGCCACGGTGAAGGTGCCTGTGCATCCCTTCGAGATCACGTCTGTGCGCATCGACTATCCGCATCAGGAGCAGTGAGACTGTTGGGAAGAAGAAGTGCGCGGCGCGGCTTTGATCAGCTTGCGTCGCGCACCAGCAGCACGTGCAGAAAGCGCGGGCCGTGGACACCCTTGATGCGCGTCATTTCGATATCGGCTGTCGCGCTGGGGCCGGAGATAAAGGTCACCAGCGCCGGCGGCCCGGTGCAGCGATCGAAGTACTCGGGCAGCGTCTCGACAACCTGGCTGGCGCGCAGCACGCAGAGGTGCCAGTCAGGCAGTAGTGAAATGATGCGGCGGCCCTCTGCGGCGGAGTGATGCAGCGTGATGGTTCCGGAGTCGGCCACGCCGCAGAAGGCAGCGGTCACAACGCCTTCTGTCTCTTCAATCTCTTCGGTCGTGAGTCCGCGGTCGATCTTCCATTCCACACCATCCGCGAGCCATGCGGCGGCCAGACCTTCGGGCGCGACGAAGCGTTTTCTGCCGCTCTTGGCAAGCTGCGCGGCGATGGCTGCGGGAATTTCGTCAGGCGAGCACTCCACCACCTCGGCGTCGTATTCGCGCAGGCGCTCGATCATGAGCGCCAGGCAGGCTTCGCGGCTCATTGTTCCGCGGCGCACGTAGTCGCGCGGCAGCACCGGGGACTCCTGCGCGCTGCCCGCCGGATGCAGATGCACTGTAGCCTTGCGAATGCTGGCGAGGATGCGTTGCCGCGATGTGGGCGCTGCGCTCATTTCGTCCCCCGTTCGCGAGCGGCCCACCACTCGTGGAATGTCTGCTGCGGCAGCCCGCGCAGGTCGCGCGTCTGCGTCCATTTTGCGCCGAGGAAGGGCAGGGAATGAATCCAGCCGTCCTTGCGCGTGAACAAGCTGAGCCCAATGCGCCCGAGCTGCTGTGCGAGATGAAAACGCCAGGCGCGCGCGAAGAGAAGATTCGCCATGCGCAGGCCCAGATAGAGCGGATCGAAGAAGCGCAGGGTCTGCTTGCGTTCCTTGTCTGTGACCTGCGCGCGCAGTTCGATCAGCACTTCGGGAATGTTGATCTTTACCGGGCACACTTCATAGCATGCGCCGCAGAGCGACGACGCGTAGGGCAGCGTCTGCGCGTGTTTCAGCTCCATCAGCTGCGGAGTGAGGATGGCGCCGATGGGCCCCGGGTATACCGAGCCGTAAGCGTGGCCGCCAGTCTGGCGATAGACCGGGCAGGCATTCATGCATGCCGCGCAGCGAATGCACTTCAGCGTCTGGCGCTCGACGGGCCGCCTCAGCATGCGCGAGCGGCCGTTGTCCAGGAGCACCACGTGGAAATTCTGCGGGCCATCGCCGGGCACAACGCCGGTCCACAGCGATGTGTAGGGGTTCATGCGCTCGCCGGTGGCTGAGCGGGCCAGCACCTGCAGCATGACTTCCAGGTCCTGGTAGCGTGGAAGAACTTTTTCAATGCCGGCCACCGTGATCATGGTGCGCGGCAGCGTGAGGCACATGCGGCCGTTGCCCTCGGACTCGACGACCGCAACACCGCCTGTTTCTGCGATGAGAAAGTTGGCGCCGCTGATGGCCGTGGGAATGGTGAGAAATTTCTGGCGCAGATAAGTGCGCGCCGCGGCGGTGAGCGCATGCGGGTCGTCGGAGAGATTTTTCAATCCCATGCTGCGCGCAAAGATCTCGCGCACCTGGCTGCGATTGATATGCAGCGCGGGCACGACGATGTGCGAGGGCTCTTCCTGTCCCAGCTGCAAGATGATTTCGGCCAGATCCGTCTCGAAGACCTTTACGCCGGCGGTTTCGAGAAAAGGATTGAGCTGAATCTCCGCCGA
>Ga0302320_10018291_pt1 | contig 14143 bp, 8 predicted proteins | sample Bog_T0_3_FD_202130 | JGI IMG/M metagenome (GOLD analysis project Ga0302320, IMG submission 202130) | Peat permafrost microbial communities from Stordalen Mire near Abisko, Sweden - Bog_T0_3 | ecosystem: Environmental > Terrestrial > Soil > Wetlands > Peat | place: Sweden: Abisko, Stordalen Mire... | reverse complement strand
ACGCCAAGACTGATGTAGTCCGTGATCCGAGCACCCGGAGGAAGCTCCGCAACAGTACGCGCCACCTGTGGCCTCCTGTACTTACCGCATACAGAATGCCACAAATCTCGCTAAGTGAACAGTATTAGGGCTAGATCGGTGGCCGCGCACCTGGTTGCGAACCAGTTGACACCGATTTTCGAAATCCATTGAAATCGATAGATCTTAAGTGATTTTGATGGAAAGAGTTACAGGCGCCGATCTTGGGTTTGTTGATCGTTGATGGTCTTGGACGCCGTCGCTGTCGCAGATTTGCATACAGTGGCTTGAAGTGACCCCTCGATTGAGACAGTTTTATATTGCTACACTTGCAGCGTCTACTATTCGGAACCCTTCAGGTGATACAGACTAAACTCGTACACTTTAATGGTTGAGCGCACCACAATTCGAGCCTGGGCAGAATCCTTGAAGAAGGACTTCATCATTTAGTGCACTTAACGGTTAGGATCGGGTGCATTTTCGCGTCTCGAAGGAATATTGGCGAGGAACAGCTGAACGGAAAGACAAGACGTGTAAGGGAGGGTACAGAACCAATGCGAAGGCTGAGATGGGCAGGATTATGGACGACTTTGATTTCGATGAGCACGGCATTGATAGCGCAGCAACCGCCACCGGTGCAACCTTACCCGGTCTTGCGGACCGAGCGCACAGGAACAGCTCCACCACCAGCGCAGATATTCAAGGTCTTCCAGTTTCCGCCGGACCAGATTCCCCGCATCGATGGAGATGACAGCGACTGGGCGATCGTGCCGGAGAGCTATTCGATTGGCCTGGATCAAATGCATGATGATGAGCATAAGCACGACAAGCCGGACCCGAAGGATCTGGATGTGCACGTCAAGGTGGGCTGGGTGAAGGGCTTGAACCGGCTCTATTTCCTGTACGAGGCCTACGACAATTATTGGGACTTCGCGGACCCTGGCTTGCATAACGACACTTTCGAGATTGTTGTCGATGGAGACCATTCGGGCGGGCCGCTGATTCCCCAGTTCAGGAACATCGCGGACCAGGACAACTGGGACGCACACTTCTCGATGCACGGCGTGCAAGCGCAAAACTACCACATCATGACACCGCACGAGGGCAAAGACTGGGCGCTAGCGTGGGGATGCCAGCCATGGGACAAGGAACTGCCGTGGGCAAATCATGCGCAGCGATACAGCTTCAGGCCCGGAGAAAGCGGGAAATACGTGCTGGAGTTTTACATTACCCCGTTTGACTACGCAGGCTGTGAGGGGCCACAGCGAGCGGTCGAATCTGAACTCTATGAGAACAAGATCATCGGGCTCTCGTGGGCGGTGATCGACTACGACGGAAAGAAAGAGAATAACGGATTCTGGAACCTCGGTACAGAACATACTATGTACGGGAACGCGACCCTGCTGCGAGAGTTTCAGTTGATGCCGATCGAGCCGCAGTTCCGTAAGCCGATCGAAGCGAAATGGAGTTTCAAAGTACTGGATATGAACCGGCGGCTGGTTGCGTTTCAGGACGAGTCAGTTGGGGCGATCACCACTTGGCGTTGGGAGTTCGGCGACGGCAGCAGTTCGACCGAGCAGCATCCGATTCATGCCTATCCGAAAGCCGGGCAGTATGTAGTAGTTCTTTACATCGAGGGGCCAGCGGGTAAGTCGCGCATGTCAAAGATATGGGACGTGACCGTACGCTGAACAGCGTTGGATGTAGGTTAACGCCATAAGACCTGCAACACCGCAGTGGATCCGTAAGGATGGGTTCATTTAGAAAGGGTCACTTCGGTGCCGTGGGGACTGGCCTCGGCGTCGAGGTTGTGCCCGAATTTCCAGCAGGCGCCGCGCTCCCGCCTCCACTGCGAACCCCTCCTTCGCCTTCGCCCGAACTAAATAGCCCGGCCAGATCGAGCGCGGCCGCCGAGTCGGGATGAGCAGGATCAAAGTCCTTGAAGTCATCCACGATGAACTTGGTCAGATCGAGCTTATTTTGCTTGACGCCCATTACGATGCACTTTGCAAATTCATAGCCTCCGTAGGCAGTTGAGTGCGTTCCATCCGCCAGAATGATTGAGGCATCGGCGCCGGCGCCTTGATAGAAGGCAATGCTCATCTTGTAAAGATCGATCAACGGGACATTATCTTCCTGAGCCACCTCGCGCATTGCCTGCGGGTAAAGGCCGTGCCCGTGAGCAGGTGCGCCAGTGCCGCGAACCCCGCGATCCATCGGTGTGACCAGCACCGGCGTAGCACCACGCAACCGCGCCTCGGAGATATATACCTTCAAATAGGCTTTATAAGTGGTCTCGGCTTCGACATATGTCTGCGGCCAGGTATCCTTCGAATCGTTGTGCCCAAACTGGATGAATAAATAGTCGCCTTTTTTCATCTGGCTAAGAATCTTGTCCAGACGCAAGGCGTTAGCAAAAGACTTCAGCGTTTCGCCGGACTGTGCATTGTTTGCAACGGCAACGCCCGGCTTGAGAAAGCGGGAGAGCAACTGCCCCCAACTGACGTCGCGACCATCATTCCGGTCAGTGACGGTTGAATCGCCCGCGACAAAGACCGTGGGAGCGGCCGGAGCGGAGACAATTTCGATGGTTCGCAGCGCGGCATGCGGGCTAACGATTTCAATACTCAACCGGTTGTCCCAGTCGCGACTGTTTGCGCCGTCAAATCGATCCAGGCTCACTTCTTCGCGGCCGGGCGCATTTGCAGGAAGTTTGGGCAGTTGCGGTGTGCGGACATTCGTTGTGAATGTGCGCTCAACGATCTGGCCGGGGGGAACCCCAACACGTTCCAGCATCAGGCGACCCGATTCAGCCTTGACCGTCGTAGTGGTGGCAATCGCGGAGTCACCAAAGGCAATTGTCACGCTATAGTTGCCTTCCGGAACTTTGGCGAAAAAAATGAATGGCCGTTCGCTGGTTGTGGCGTTGACGTTGTCGCCCGTGGTGACCTGCGCACCTGGTTCGAAGCCATAGCCAATCTCGTTACTGTAGGCGGTCATTGGTGTAAGGCGCGTAAATCCGGGCCTGGCGGGTCCTCCACCGAAATCAAACTTCAAATCGATGGGAGTGGCCTGCGCGGTTAAGTCCTGCGCTACAGCAGTGACTGCCAGTGTCGGCCACAATAGACAAGCGGAAAAGACAAGTGAGAACCAGTTCGATGATCGCATGGTTTGAATCGCCCTCCAGGTGCGGCCCCGCATAAGGTTAGCGCACTGAAACTTAGCCAGTTTTAGCGTGACCGAACTTGCGCCCGTAACATCGAGCGCCATCAGCCAATCATTGACAACGCTCACCGTACAGAAGCGATCTGCAGCAAAAACGAATCCGCGATGATTTCATCGATCGATGCGTTTGGTCATATTGTCCAATGCATCGCGGTCGAGCGGAAATCCAAGGCCAGGCGCAGTCGGCGCGTGTACATAGCCGTCCCCATCGATGCGGAACTTATCCTTGTAAAACGGCCGATCTGCATATTCCGCTGGAAATGGCATTTCGAACCAATAGGAGTTTGGCAAAGCCAGTTCAACATGGAAGTGCAGCGCCATATCTCCAGTGTTGCCCCAGTTATGCGGTGTACATTCCAAACCGTGCGCATCGGCCAGCAGGCCTATGCGCATTGAACCGGAAATTCCGCCCACATTGTCGGCAATCAGACGAACTACATCCAGCGCGTCTCGCTTGATGTACTCAGCGAAATCGGAGATCGAATAGAGAAACTCACCAACATGAATGGGAAGGTTCAGAGAGGCGCACAGTTCGATGAGGCCTTCCTGATCGGTTGAGCGCACAGGGTCCTCAAACCACGCATAGTTCAACTCGTCAAGCAGGCGGCCAACGGCCATGGCCTCGAAACGATTGTATTGCTGCACCGGATCGTGCATCAGAACGAATTCGTCGCCAACGGCTTTGCGAACTTCGCGAATTTCTTCCATGTGTCCGATATAACTCGGGATCTCAGGTCCGGACGCATGCTGCCCTTGCCCGGGGTGGATCTTATAGGCCCTATAGCCAAGCTGCTTTGCCTTCAATACATCTGGCACATAGTCTTCAACCGTAGGCAGGTGCTGCGAACTGGCATAAGCCATCATGCGCTCCTTGGTGGGCGCACCCCCCGAAAGGAGTTTATAGATGGGTCTGTTAACTGCCTTACCGAGGATATCCCACATGCAAACATCTGCCGCGGCGGTATAAAAATTTGGCCACGAACCCCCGCCACGTGTAAATACCCCCGATCCAGCTGCGGCGCCACCATACGCCGGCCCTGATCCTCGGGTGGCGGCTGACCCCGGTGGCCGTCTCAGCATTGGCCCGTCAAACCCGGCGCGCCCTTTCATGCCTGTTGTCGAAGTAAGCGTTGGCAGCAAATCGATGACGCTCTTGCCAACCAGCACAGCCTTGGCCCATTCGAGCCATCCGGCAGTAATGTCGCGGTCACCGATGGTGTAATTGCCTTCGATGCCGCTGTTGGTCACTACCGAGATCAGTTCGCCAGTCTCCGAACTATTCAGACGGTGCAGCTTGCTGATATCGGTAACGTAGACCTTGACTTCCTTGATGGTGAGGTCTGGAAGATCGCCAGGTTTGACGCCCACCGACTGAGCAGCGCCAGCAATGGGGTTAGCTAGAGTGGCGAAGCTGGCAGCCGCAATTCCGGTTGAGCCAGCGAGAAAGTTGCGCCGCGATTGATTCAAGTTCATTGTGACCTCCCGTGAATTACTTAGGCATTGCAAAAGAAAGAATGTTAGGCCCTGAAGCTATTGCGAAGTATTGCCTGCCGTCGATTGCGTATGCCATGGGCGAGGCCTTCATCGCGTGGTTGGTTTCGAAATGCCACAGATAATGTCCTGTATGTGCATCCACGGCTGCAAATCCCCCGGTACTTTCACCGAAAAACACTAGGCCGCCCGATGTAGTTAGTACGCCGGAATAGTTCGATTGCACCGGCCCTGGAAGATTGATTTGCCAGGCTCCTGTGCCGGTCTCAATATTGAATGCGCGAAGAAGTTTCCGAGGCGGGTCGGCGGGATTGTTATACCTGCGATAGCCTCCGTCGTCTGCCTTGACATAAGTGGTGCAGTCCTCGACCGTCATCACATAGTAAAGACGCGTAGCAGGATTGTATGCCGTTGAATACCAGTTTGTGGCTCCGCGCACCGCAGGGCACGTTACCGTGCCATGAAGGCTTGTTTCATTGGCGGGAAGCAGTTGTGGAGTCCAGGTCCGGTTGTCGATACCAGTCGCCCAGGTCAGTTTGTCCACCATTCTCGACGCCAAGAGCGGCTTACCCGTTGTCCGGTCGAGAACATAAAAGAATCCATTGCGGTTGGCATGGAGTAACAGTTTGCGGTACTGGCCTTTCCACTTCGTATCCACAAGCACAATCGGCTCATTTGCGTCCCAGTCATGCAGATCGTGTGGTGTGAATTGGTAATACCAGAGCAACTTACCTGTCTTTGCTTCGATGGCGAGATCGCTGTTGGTGTACAGATTACTTCCCAGGCGCTCGTCGCCGTCTGTGTCAGGATGCGGATTACCTACTGCCCAGTAAAGAACATTTGCGGCGATATCCGCGCTCCCGCTTAGCCAGGTTGCCCCGCCGCCCAGTCCAAGAGCTGTGCCCTTCCATGTGTAAGCCGCCGGCCCAGTATCGCCCTGTTTAGGAATAGTCCAAAGTCTCCAGACAAGCTCGCCGGTTGTTGCTTTATAAGCAGCAACAAAACCGCGAATACCGTTGTCGCCGCCACTTACCCCCGTAATCACGAGATCGCCTACAACTAAAGGTGCCGAGGTGCCGCCAAACTGTCCGGCCCCCTCGCGCGTCGATACATCCCAAAGCAACGCGCCAGTCAATCTATGCAATGCAATCAAATGCGCATCGTCAGTGAGATAAAAAATGCGGTCACCGAGGACCGCCACACCACGGTTGACGCCACTCGCGGCATCGCTTGAGATAAGGGCGGTCGGGCTCTTCTCGCGTTCGCACCTCCAAATCTCGCGGCCTGTCTTCCCGCTGAGCGCAAATACCTGATTATTGCCGGTCACATACATCACTCCGCCGACAACTAAAGGAGTCGTCTCCAGGCCATTGAAAGGGATCGAATAGGTCCATTGCAATTGAAGTTTTCCAACGTTGCTGACATTTACCTGGTCGAGCTTGCTATATCGGTTCCCATCGAGTGAGCCGTTGTAAGTGGGCCAATCTCCTTGCTTTGAATGCGCAATCGCGTCCATCTCGGCCTTGACAGGCGCCATCTGCGGCTCTGTGGCTGCCCCACCTCCAGTTCCAGTCGCACCACGCATAAATGCAAGCAGGTCTCGCAATTCGTTTCCCGTTCCGTGGTACGCAGGCATGGCGGAATGCCGATCCGGAACAATTTTCTTGTATTCGCTGTCAACCAGCAGATGCAGTTTGCCATCGTTAGTCTGTAGCACCAGATCATGGCTTCCCTGGGCGCGGGCGAATCCATGCAACCTGCTTTGGTCGTTCAGAGTGGCTGAAACCATACCCCAGCCATCGGTGATCCTTGCGTCCGGGTCGATTAGCGATTGTCTGAGTTCGTCGGGCTTGAGCCTCCGCCCGACGTTCGACAGGTCAGGGCCATTGACTTTGCCACGGCCTTCGATCATGTGGCAAGTAGAGCAGTGGCCCTCACCAAAGAAAATGCTCTCACCTGCGATCACATTACCTTCGACCGCAGTCTGCGGTTCAACAGCATTCAAACTGTGGATATACCGGACGAGCCCGTCGAGATCGGCTGTGGTTAGCTGAAAAGCTGGCATCTTGTTTCTTCCACCGCGAATTACAGCGGCAATGTCACTGTTCTGCATCCGCTGGATGCTCGCGGAATTCGCCAACGAAGGCCCACGGTCTGTGCCTCGTGCATCGGCGCCGTGGCACAAGGCGCAGGTCTGCACAAAGAGCGCTGGCGCCTGTTCCGTCTCGGCAGCCTGAGGCTGTCCCTGAGCTCTAGCGCTTAGACTTGAGGATGCCCATAACGCTGAAAGAGCCAGCATTCGCAGCGACGACAGACATGCATCACGGAGAGATTTTCTCAAGTACAGGTCCTCAAGAATTGTGGCTCAGTCTCGAATACGATGCAGGAACACGCGGGTGATGCGAAGCCTTTAGGAGCGTGGCGCGCCGGGGGGCGCGATTAGCCACGCAGGTACGGGCCCAAATAGGTGTCGAGAGCGTCGCGAACTGCCTTCTTCTCCATTTCAGTCAGCGGAGGCTGCTTGTGGGCTGAGTCGCCCATTCCAGGCGTAGGCCGAGATCGTGTGCTCTCCTTGAAGATTCCGCGCGCGACCAGCAGATATCGATCCCCGTTCGATATGGAATCGAATGCCAGAATTCTGCCGAACATATCGAAGGCCTGACGGGTCTTGCCTGCCTCATAGAGTTCAAAGGCTTGTTGATATACGTCCGCAAGCGCGACAACGGGACAATAGCCGGCAAACCCGAGTTGCATCTCATCGATCATGAGACGAACCCCTTTTCCGGCGAAGACACCCAGTTTATCGTCTGTTCTCTTTCTTATCCCGGTTACTCGCGCGAGTGGGTCTCCCGCCTCGTCTTTGACTACCTTCATCGTGGGGATCGACCGGAACATCTCTACGACTAAGTCGACTGACATATTGCCAATGGTTTGAACGAACAAGGGTAGATCCGTGGCATTACCGATCGCTTTGTAATAACTCAGCAACGTCGCGTCATCACCCTCTGGCGGGAGCGAACAAATGGCGTCTGCACCGTTCCTGGCTGCATGCCTGGCAAATGCGATGGCGCCAGGGAGATCGTTGTTCTGGGTCTGGACTCCAATCACGAGTGCCGTCTTGCCACCCTTGCCGGCGGCGAGTATGGCTTCGGCGCCGGCCAGCCTTTCGGCCGTGGACATGGTTGACCAGCCGCTGGCAATCTGGGGCCAGATGAAACCCGGAACCGAGGCGCGATTGCAGAATTTTACTTCCGCTGCCAGACAGTCCAAATCCAGCTTATCGTCTTCTGTAAATGGGGTTTGCCCGATTGGAAAAAGCCCGCGAAGAATCTTGGTTTTGGAACCGATCGCTGACTGGGAGAAGCCAGTTGTTGACAGCGCCATTCCGGCAGCAACTGTGCTGAACGTCTTTAAAACGGTTCGACGATCCACTTCGTGCGGCATAAATTCCTCACCGGTTAAGTTTCGGTAATGATATACAGATCGCAACCGAGCCTGTCAAGGCATTTATCTTCTGTGAATTGACAGCCCTTTGGCCGGTCCCTATAATCTGCCGACGGGCCAGAATTTGCCGATTTTCATCACCGTGTCTTCAATCAGCGCGCGGCAAACCGGCGACCAACACGGAATTCCGGGACGATTGGAAGCGCGGCTTTCAGCATGATTCCGAGAGACTTCAGGGAAACACGAAGTGCTGTTTAGCGAGGCTTCTATCTTCGGTCATGCGCTGGCGAAGATTGGCAAGCCCCGGACACTTTTTGAAAGGAGACAGCCTTGCCGCGCCAGACGCTGAGTGTAATCGGAACTCTCTTTTTTGCGGGTATTCTCGTGACCGCCAATCATGACCCAAGGTTCGTTCTTGCCGCACAAAGCGCGGGCATTCATATTGCGACCGGGAGTGGGAATACAGCGCTGCCTGAAGCGAAGGGACCTTTTTATATCATCACGAACTTCGGAGCCTTGCCGGATGGTCCCGCGCTTCGAAATCAGGCGGCAATTAACGCGGCAATCGATGCCGCTTCGGAAGCCGGCGGAGGGACAGTAGTCATTCCGCCAGGGACGTTCAAGACTTATTCAATACGACTGAAGAGTAACGTCGGACTTCACTTTGCAGCACAGGCTTCCATCCTTCGAGCTGCAGTTCCGGGCACGGGACAAAATCAGGATGGAGGCTTCTACGATGCTCCTGAAAGAAACCTATTCGTCGGCCTTCAGGATCAGGGGCACTCTCATTGGGCAAACAGTCTGATCTATGGCATCGGAGTCGAGGATGTGATGATTTCGGGCCCCGGCCTCATTGATGGAAGTTATATTGATTCAACCGGAGCCACCGTAAACGTACTTACCGGGAGCGATCCGCGCGAGGTCTCTGTTAGAACGGCGTCGGGAAGTGCCGGAGGCGGGAACAAAGCCATTGCCCTGAGAGACGCCTCAAGAATTGTCTTTCGAGACTTCCATGTCAAAAACGGTGGGCACTTCGCAATACTCGGCACCGCAGTAAATCGCTGGACGATCGACGGGATCATCGTCGACACCGATCGAGATGCTATCGATATCGATACTTGCCAGAATGTAACGGTGCGGAATTCGGTCTTCAACTCACTGACCGACGATGCAATTGTATTGAAGGGTTCCTTTGGAGCAGGACGATACCTCACTTCAAGAAACATCCTGATTGAACACGATACGGTTAGCGGCTACGATGCGGGCTCTGTTCTTGATAAGGTTTATTCGACTCATAAGTTGATTGCAACCGACCGCGACGGCCCAACAGGGCGGGTTAAATTCGGGACCGAAGGTACCAGCGGTCTTGAATTGGTCACCATTCGGAACGTCGTTTTCGATCGATCCCGTGGCTTTGCGCTTGAGTCCGTTGACGGAGCTGAGCTCAGAGACATTTTGTTCACCGACATTCGGATGAAGAACATCAGCAGTTCTCCTATATTTATCGACCTCGGAGACAGGGGGCGCGCTCCCGTGACCGGCATCGGCACAGACCAGAAGGTGATGCCTCAAAACAATGTCCGCCTGAGCGAGACTGGGTGGATACTACCGAACCTGCCGGCTGATTACGGCAACTATCCGCCGGTGCGATACGTCCCGTCCTACGACAAATCATCGCCAGTTTCCATTGGAGGAGCGATATCGAGCGCAATTGCCTATGGAGGAGATTCCTCCGGCCCCGTTCCGAATGGGAATGCACCTCGACCAATCACCATCGTCAATCCAACTTCGCCTACGCGCCTGAATCCGAGTTCCATCAAGCCGGATGACCCCCGATTTGCAAATGCTGTGGGTGCGGGCTTTGCAAAGGTGCATCACATCACGATCAGAAACGTTATCGTGGAGGACGCAGATCCCCGCTATCCGATTCTCATCAGCGGGCTCGTGGACCACCCAGTAGAAGATGTGAAAATCAGCAATGTTCGAGTGGAGTATCGTGGCGGGTTGAAGATGGAGGATGCCGTTGAGCAAAGACAGTTGAGCACAACATGGCCGTACCCGGCGTACCATGGATCGCTCGCGTCCCAATCGCTGCCCTGGCTTGTGAATACTTTTTTCAGCAAGAACGAGGCTCTTCTGCCGCGAGTCAGTTGGGATGCGGCATCGAACGACGGAAAAGGGGCGTGGAAAAGCGATCCATATAATGTCCCGGAGATGACTCGCGAATATCCTGAGCCCAGCATGCTTGGAATTCTGCCGGCATATGGAATTTATGCAAGGCACGTCAAAGGACTCGTGCTCGTAAACGTCAGCTTGAAATTCAAAGTCAGAGACGAAAGGCCCGCTGTAGTTTTGGACGATGTCTCGGAGTCGCGGTTTTCAGCTCTCGCCGTAGTGACGGCGCCCGGAGTTCCACCTGTCGTGGAAGTGACCAATACGAAAAAGCGTGAGCCCGATCAGGAATACGTCAGGAACCTCCCGTATCGAACAACTTCAGTGACTCACGTCCTCCTCGATCCCACGCTGCAAGTAAAAAAAATCGCTGTCGATCGCCCGTCCCCCGGAACACCTCCGGACGATCTCTACGCGTATCCGACTGCGCCATCGGCCAAGTACCCATACGCGTTTGCGATCGCGGACAATGCATATCCACTGCCGCGGACGGTCTACAGACCGAACTTCGCGCCGATCGGAGCAAAGTCGATTTCCGCAGGAAGCGAGTTGCGATTTTCAGTCGCAGCAACGACACCGGTACCAACTGCGAAGTTGAGTTATTCGGCAACGCATTTGCCGTCCGGCGCGAGCTTTGATCCCGTTACGCAGATGTTTTCCTGGACACCGGGCCTGGGTCAAGCGGGAAGCCATATCGTCACATTCACGGTGGATGACGGAGTTTTGCCAGAGAGTACTTCCGTGAATATTACGGTGGTGCGTCCGTCAAAGCGGTAAGGCTCTCTGAAGAATTCAACCGGTAATCGGAGAATTCAACTACAACGACTTAAGTGATCGAGGGTTTCAATTCATCTGCGACAAGCCCGCCAATCGCGGAGCGAACCAAATATCCGGTACCAGGTCGATCAGAGAGGATTTTTCGAGATCGACCCCAGGAGAAGCTTGTATGTCAAAAGATGGCGATATGAGAATTGTCACTCAACTCCATAAACTGCACCGCATTGCCGGAGCTTTGCTGATCGCGTCGGCCGTAGCATGCGCCCAACAACCTGCGGCCACTTCTTCGTCAAGCTTCCAAGGCGCTGAGAGCCGCAACGCCACACAGGCTGGCAGCAGTACGTGGACAGCTCCGCCGGGCTCGCAAGTCAGCTTAGACCGGCGCACGGGCCGTTTCAGCATCACTCTCCCTGTGCAACCAACCGACGGCTCAAGGGAACAGGCCCTGCGCTTTGCTGACTGGAATCTTCATTCTTATGCCGGCTCGGGCGAGTATCCGGCTACGCGCGAGGAGCCGGCCTCGCTGCCGACGCACACCGTATACAGGCCGGCAGACCTCACCAATACATCGAGGCTTCCGGTCTTGCTCTGGGCCAACGGCGGATGCAGAAACACATCGGTCGAGTTCACGCGATTCCTCGGCGAGCTCGCTTCGCATGGGTATCTTGTCATTGCCGTCGGGCGCAGCAACATTCCCTTTCTTGTGATTCACGGCAGTATTGCCGCCGTGGCCGATCAGAAAGACGCAAGCGGAAATCCGCTTATTGTCAGCGATCCTGGAGTCATGCTCAAAGGCCTCGACTGGGCTGCCGCCGAGAACATTCGCAAAGGCAGCGCGCTTTATGGCAAAGTGGACACATCGAAAGTCGCGACCATCGGCCAGTCTTGCGGAGGCCCGCAGGCTTTTCGCGCAGCCAAAGACCCGCGCATCACCACCGTCGTTGCGCTCAACAGCAGCTTCCCCACCCAGGCGGCTCCAGGCATGGTGGGTGGTGTGGACGATGGCTGGACAGCGGAGAAGCTCGCGATCCCCGCGGCAATTCTTACAGGCGGTCCGGCAGACTCGGGGTTCGCTGGCGCAGAGCAGTGCTATAAAGTGCTCAATTCTACCTTGCCTGTGCTCAACGGCAGCCTCAACAGAGTAGGACACACTGGAGCCTATCCAATGCCCGATCTTCGCTGGTCAAGTGCCATCCTGGCATGGCTTGACTGGCAACTGAAAGGCGACACTCATGCAATAAAAATGTTCGCGGGCCCAGACTGTTCTCTTTGCCAGGACCCCGATTGGTGGATCGACATAAAAAACATTCGTTGACATTCAAGCGCGGGTGCGAGATACGCAAGTCCGTATCGACCAGTTTCCGCCAAGATTTCAGTGGGACAGTGAAGGTTCGGCCGTTGACGCTATAGCATTGTCCGAATTGCTGTAGACCGAAACCACACGGCCAAGTGGGTTTTTCCTCAAGAAAAAGCCACGTTCGATGAACTTCAAAAGGCCACACTAATTCGGAAAATGCCGTAAGTTGCCAATCGCCATCCAATTCCTCCATCAAGTTTCGCGAGGTAAGAACCGGCTCCGGTGCGGACACTCCCGCCGGCATTGAAACAGAAACTTCAGATGGGGAATTGTATGTTGAATGAATCGTGAAGTAGAATTGCGCATTGATTTTGGGCTCCCATTTTCCCCGCCATCGGAAGCACAGGGCATGTCATCTTCAGTAGGCGCGGAGTTTCCGGCAGGATTTCATAGCGTGAAGCGGATTCTCGATTCCCGTCAAATACGCTTGCGTGGCCATCGGGCGACTGCGGCCGCCTGGTGCGCCGCTCTGCTGCTTTCCTGTGCATCGTCGGCGCAGAGCCCGGGAGACAACTGGGCTCGCTGCGAGGGCTCGAATCCAGACGCGAGTATTGCGGCCTGCACAGCGCTCATTGAACCAGGCAAAGAGGACGCAGAGAACACGGCTGTGGCCCTCAACAGCCGCGGTATTGCGTACGCAGTGAAAGGCCAACCGAATCAGGCCATTGCAGACTTCAATCAGGCGATTCAATTGGAACCGGAATATGCCGGAGCATTCAGCAATCGCGCCAATGCATACGCCGCAGGAGGCGAGTTCGATCAGGCTATGGCCGATTACAGCCGGGCCATCCAGTTGAGGCCGGACGATGCCGATGCCTACAGTTATCGCGGCGTGGCGTACGCCGTCATGGGCCACTTCGACAAAGCCATCACGGACTTCAACCAGGCACTTCGGTTGAAACCCGACAACGCAGGGGCATGGAACAACCGCGGCAGCGCTTACGACGCCATCGGTGAATACGGCCGGGCAATTGCGGATTTCGACAAGGCAATCCAGCTGAAACCCGATTACGCCGAGGCCTACAGCAATCGCGGCAACGCGTACACCGACGAACACCAATTTGACCGTGCGATTGCGGATTATTCGCAGGCGCTCCGGCTGAATTCCCAGGATGCCGGAACGCTCTACAACCGCGGAGCTCGATATCTGGTGAAGGGGGAACTCGACAAGGCCATCGCGGACTTCGGACAGGCAATTCGGATCAGACCTGAACTGGCCGAGGCATATAACGGCGGCGGAATTGCCTACGACACCAAAGGCCAGGAGGAGCAGGCCATCGCCCAGTTCGATCAGGCCATCCGCCTGAAGCCGGACTATGCGGAAGCCTACAGCAATCGCTGTCTTGCCCGCGCAATTATGGGACAGCTTTCAGCTGCCCTTGCGGATTGCAATCAGTCATTGACCCTGCGCGCCGGCGATCCAACGACGCTCAAAAGCCGAGGCTTGGTGCGTTTGAAGCTGAACGACCTTGAAGGGGCGATCGCAGATTATAACGCCGTCCTTGTCATGAGTCCTGTAAAGGCCACATCTCTTTATGGGCGCGGATTGGCAAAACTGCGATCGGGAGACGCCACCGGGGCAGCGTCGGACATGAATGCAGCCACGGCAATCCAGCCCGATATTGCCGATCAGTTTACAAAGTGGGGAGTTACCGGTAA
>Ga0302320_10018290_pt1 | contig 14143 bp, 9 predicted proteins | sample Bog_T0_3_FD_202130 | JGI IMG/M metagenome (GOLD analysis project Ga0302320, IMG submission 202130) | Peat permafrost microbial communities from Stordalen Mire near Abisko, Sweden - Bog_T0_3 | ecosystem: Environmental > Terrestrial > Soil > Wetlands > Peat | place: Sweden: Abisko, Stordalen Mire... | reverse complement strand
AGGAAGCTGCGCGGCGAGGTGAAGGCGAAGACCCGCGCAGGGGCGGCAGGGCAGCGAAAGACCGGCAGCAGCGCCCGCATCGGCGCTGGTCGGTAGTTTCAGGGAACCTTCCCAGAAACCCTCGCCCGACCTTGCCTAACCTCGCGCTTGATCGCCGAACCGCCCTTCGCTTTTCCAGGGCAATCGCGATGCTCTGATCGTTGAGGTGCTAGCGGGTAACACCGTAGGGGTTCAAGTCCCCTCCTTCGCACTCCTGAATCGTTCTCGGAAGTTACGGCAGAATCCTCCCCGTCTTTCGAGTCACTCTCCGAAGGCAAATGGCCAACCGGGGGCGCCGATTCAGGCGCGCCGGTGGCCTCGTGCGTGGCTACCGGCGCCGCGTCGGTGCGCTTGCTCGGGCCGTCCTGAGGGGCGTTCGCGCGCGACAGAACAGCGCGGACCTCGGGTATCGCGATCGCCAGGTTGGGGAAGGGGACTTCGCGAAGTTCTTCGAGAGTCCCGGCCGCGCGGGTGTACCGATCGCCCATGGCTCGGCTGCCGTGCGTCGATCGATCCGATCCTGCGACCAGCCCGCCCGGCGGGCCCACGTCTCGAACGTCGGGCGCCATGCGATTGCGCCGGCGCGCCCTTCGCCCATCGACGAACCGCCAGCGATCCTCGGCGGACATGCAGGCAATGTGAAAAAGATGCAGGACCGCGCGCCGCTCATCCGGCGTCTCCAGGGCAGGCGACCTTGGGGCTCGCCACGAAACGTCTCGATCGGTCGCGATGATGACGGACAGCACTTTTTTCGATAGCGACATCATCCCGCTGGTGAGCCACATCATCCGGATGATGACCGACACGACTCGAGTGATGTCGGTCGTCGGTCCGATCATGACGGACATCACTGGAATGAAGTGGTGCATGAGCACGATGATGACCATCATCAGCGCGCCGATGACCGACACCATGGCGGTGATGTGGAACAAGAGCGCGATGATGAGGAACATCACTGCGCCGATGATCGTCATCAGTTCAGTCGTGTCCTTCATCATCGGACTGACGTCGCGATCGAAAAAAGTGATGTCGAGCGCGAAACGCGGGGTCTGACGGGCGGAGGCGCGGTTGACCATGTCGTGGGCGGGGCTGCGGGGAACGGCGGCGGTGCCGACCGACGTGAACCGACGGCCTTCCGGCATGAAAACGAGCCTTCGACGACCGATGCATCGAAGGACGGAGTGCGAAATCGGCAGAACCCTCCCCGTCCTTCGAGTCACTCTCCGAGGGCAAATGGCCAACGGAGTGGCCAACCGGAGGCGCCGATTCGGGCGCCGTGGTGGCCTCGTGCGCGGCTTCCGACGTTGCCTCAGGGGAGGCGCAGGTGGGCTCGCTCGGGGAGGGGTGCGCTTGCGACGACGCGGCTTTCCCGCTCCACTGGTGTGATGGGTGCCTCCGATCCGATAGGGGCGCCGCCGCTGAAGGCGTACGGACGCTTTCAATGCGTGAAGCGCATCGGGGCAGGGGGGATGGGGGTCGTCTACGAAGGGATCGACCTCGACCGCGGCGAGTCGGTCGCGATCAAGGCGCTCGCCAACCGTGATCCGGAGACCATCGCGGCGCTCAAGCGGGAGTTTCGTGCGCTCCAGGATTTGCACCACCCGAACCTGGTGGCGCTGCACGAGCTCGTGGCCGACGAGGACGGCGTCTACATCGCCATGGAGCTCGTGCCGGGCACCGATCTCATGACGTACATTCGCGGTGAGCCAGAGGCGCAACCGCCCGCGGTGGCGAGAGACCTCGCGACCGCAATCGTTCGTCGCCACGCAGACAACGAGCGCGATGAGGGCGCGCCCCGCGAAGGGCCGGGTGCGTCACGCGCCGCGGCCGGGCTCAAGGAGCGCGCGCGCATCGCCTTCGACGAGGATCGCCTGCGGAGCGTCTTCCGGCAGGTGGCGCTCGGGCTCTCCGCGCTCCATCGCGTCGGGAAGGTCCATCGCGACGTGAAGCCGTCCAACGTCCGCGTGACCCCCGAAGGTCGCGCAGTGCTCCTGGATTTTGGTCTCATCGTCGACGTCACGAGCGCCGCCGAGCACGACGACGGGAGCATCGTCGGCACCCCCGGGTACATGGCGCCGGAGCAGGTGACCGGCGAACCGGTCGGACCGGCCGCAGACCTCTACGCCGTCGGCGTGATGCTCTACGAGGCGCTCACGGGATCCCAGCCGTTCGAGGGGTCCGCCGAGGCGATCCTCATGGCCAAGACGTACAACGAGCCGCTCCCCGCGAGCTCCCTCGTCGCGGACGTCCCCGAAGATCTGAACGCGCTCGCGTCGGGACTCCTGCGCCTCGAGCCCGGTGAGCGCGTGGTCATGGAGGAGCTACTCGAGTCGCTTCGTACGCGATCGGTGGAGCCCGGCTCCGGCGCAGGTCTCGCCGATCGCAGCGGAGATTCCGTCTTCGTCGGTCGAGGGCGTGAGCTCATGATGCTCGAGGCGGCGTTCGACGACGTGCGGGGAGGACGGGCGACGGTCGCGTGCGTACGCGGGGAGTCGGGGGTCGGCAAGAGCGCTCTCGTCCGCCACTATCGCCAAAGCCTCATGTCGCGCTACCCGGAGACCGTCGTGCTCTCGGGGCGCTGCTACGAGCGCGAGGCCGTCCCTTACAAGGCGCTCGACGAGGTCGTCGATGGGCTTTCGCGTCTCCTTCTCGGCTTCGACAGGGAAACGCTGAACGGTCTCTTGCCGTCGGGGGTCGAGGCGCTGATGGCTTTGTTCCCTTCGCTCGGCCGCGTCCCGTCGATTCGGAGGACGACGAGCGCCTTCGAGCGCGATCCGCACGAGCGTCGCCGCGCCGCCTTCCATTCGCTCCGCGAGCTCTTTCGCAAGCTTGGCGACCGATTCGACCTCGTCGTGAACATCGACGATCTGCACTGGACCGACGCCGACAGCCTCTCGCTGCTCACCTACGTACTCAGCCCCCCTGACGCTCCCCGGCTCCTCTTGCTCGTCACGCAGCGGCCGACCATGGACGGCGGGACGGACCTCCTCGCCGGTCTCCCCGCGGTCCATCGGATCGACGTCGGGCGTCTGGACGCCGGAGAAGCCGGACGCCTCGTCTCGGGCCTCGTGGGCCACGCTTCCCTTTCGACGACGGAGGTGGACGCGATCATTCGCGAGGCGGACGGACATCCTCTGTTCATCGACGAGCTGGTGCGGCACGCCGGAATCCAGGGGCGGCGTGGGGCCGAGCCGCTGCGCCTCGACGACGCGCTCTTCCGCCGCGTCGAATCGCTCCCCGAGCCCGAGAAGAAGAGCCTCTTCGCCGTCTGCCTACTGGGCGTGCCGATTGCCCAAGACGTCATCGCGCGTGCAGTCGGGGTCTCGCGCGCCGAGCTCGGGCGTCAGGTCATGCATCTGCGAGCCGCGCAGTTCGTCCGGACGCGCGGTCCGCGGATGAGCGACGCGATCGAGCCATTTCATGACCGTGTTCGCGAAGCGGTCGTCGCGCGCATGGCGGCGGCGGAGAAGAAGGAGATACACGCCTGGATCGCCGAAGCGCTCGAGATCGATTTGTCCCGGGCCGTCGATCCCGAGCTTCTGGCCGAGCAGTGGCACGCGGCGGGGAATGACGAACGGGCGGCCCACCACACGCTTGTCGCCGCCGAGCGCTCCGTGCGCGCCCTGGCGTTCAATCGCGCGGCCCGGCTGTACGAGCATGGGCTCGCCCTGCTCCCGCAAACGGATCCGAAGCGCCGCGTCGTACGAGAGCAGCTCGGCGAGGCGCTGGCCAACGCGGGCAACAGCGCGGGGGCGGCGGCGGCGTTCGAGCAAGCGGCGCTCGAATCGAACGCGCGCGACGCCATCGACCTGCGGCGGCGCGCAGCCGATCAGCTCGTTCGCGCCGGGCGCATCGGAGAGGGGCTCGAGCTCGCGCGGACGGTGCTCGCCGCGGTCGACCTGGGGATTCCGAGGGGTGTCCTCGCGCTCATTCTCTTCTTCGTCTGGTACCGATGGCGGCTTCGAGTCCGCGGCTTCGCGCCGAATCTCCTGCGTCCGAACGAGGAGATCCCGGCAGACGTCCTCACGCAGCTGGACGCCAGCTGGTCGGTGTCGATGACGGTGCCGTTCGCCGACCCGCTCGCGGCCGGCGTGTCGCTCGCGCGGCACGTCAGATTGGCCCTCGACGTCGGTGAGCCTGCCCGTGCCGCTCGCGCGCTCGCGCTCGAGGCGGCGTACGAGGCGGCGACGACGTCCGGGAGCGTCCCCGCCGCGCTCGCGCTCATCGCGCGCGCCCGCGCGCTTGCCGTCGCCGCGGACGACATCTACGCGCAAGCGGTCGTGTTCGCCAACGAAGGGATCGTCCACTTCGCGAACTTCAAGTTCGAGACGGCCATACCGCTCCTCGAGCAGGCGATCGCGCTCTTGCGGGAGACGTGCCCGGGCTCCGCGTTCGAGGTGTCGATCAATCAGTACTTTCTCTTCCTATGCATGTCGCATTCGGGCCGCTACGCGGCCCTTCGTCCTCGTGCGGAAGCGGCACTCGACGCTGCGCGGGAGCGAGGTGACCTCTTCGCGAGCTGCGTGCTCGGCCTCGGTGCGACCAACACCGCGTGGCTCGTCACGGGGAAGCCTGAGCGCGCGAAACGCGAGATCGACGAGGCGGCGGCACGTTGGCCGAACGATCGCTTCCACACCGTGCACTACCAGCTGCTCATCGCCGAGGGCTACGTCCTCGTCTTCGACGGCGACTACGAACGCGCATACCGGAAGGTCCACGCGGCGCTGCCGGCGCTTCGCCGCTCGCTTCTTCTCGAGATGGAAGGTTTCCGTCTCGAGCTCGCCGCCCTCCGGGTGCGTCTGGCGATCGGGTACGCCTCTCAGCTTCCCAAAGAGCGGCGCGGCAAGTTGATCCGGGAAGCCAGGAGAATGCAGGCGATCATCGCGAAGCGCGACTGGGCGAACAGGCGGCTATACGTCAACTTGTTCCGCTGCAATCTCGCGATGCTCCGTGGAGAGCGCACCGACGCGCTGGCGGCGTTGCGCGCGATCGCCGCCGACGAGGTGACCGACCTTTGGCTCGGGCGGGAGTGCGCTCGCATTGTCGCCGGGCAGATGATCGGAGACCGGGACCTCGAGGCGCTCGGCCGAGCGAACATCGAAAGACAGGGCTGCGTTGTGTCCGAAGGGGTCGTGCGCCTCTTCTTCCCCGTGCCGGCGTCTGGGCGCTAGGGCGGAGCCACGTGAAGCGATCCCACGGCTCGCGCACCCCCGAAGCTAGGGGGCGAGCGGACCGAAGCCCGGCGCGAGCGCACGGAGCATCTTTTCGTGTGCAACCACCCCCTGCCGCTCGAGGAACGCGCTCCCGCGTGCGCGCTTCGCTCTCCCTTCGTCGCCCCCCAAGAGAACGCCCAGTCGCACCTCGGCGGCGGCTGCGTAGAGGCCGAGCTCCGCCCGCTCGAGCGCAGCCACCGCGCCGACGAGTCGCTCGCGGGCCAGCTCCGGGCGACGCTCTCGGTACGCGACCCCAGCGAGGAGCAACTCCCCCCAGCCCGCGCACCACGGCGCCTCGAGTCGAAGGATGCGGTGCGCATCGGCCTGCGCTCGGGCGAGGTGCTCGGCCGGGCTCTTCGTGTTCTCCGCGGCACCGAGGTTCGCCGCGGCGCGAAGCTGCAGGGCGCGCGCGCGGGAGAGCTTCACGCGGAGGTGCATCCCGCGCTCCATGCCTCGCCAGCCTTCCTCGTAGAGCGCGACGCTCGCGGCCCCGCCGCCTTCATAGAGGTCCACGAGCGTGCGCGACCAGAGCGCGTACATGTGCTGGATGAGGAACGCATCGCTCGGCCAGCGCGGCAGGAGATCGTCGAGCGCCGTCTTGAGCGCTTTCGTGTCGTCGATCGCGAGCCAGTGGACCGCCGTGTGCCCCACGCGGAGGAGCGTCTCGAAGAAGAGATCGCCGCGGTCCTCCGCGTCGCGGAGGTAGCGGGGAAGGCGCCGTGTGACCCCCGGAAGCTCGCCGAGGAACACGCCGCTGCAGAGCGCCCAGTACGCGCCCATGTCGCGCTCCCAGCGCGCGCCGAGCGCTCCCTCTTCGAAGAGATCGCGGCTGCGCTGGCAGTGCTCGCGGCCAACGCGGAACTCGCCGTTGAAGTAGGCCTGCCAGCCGACACCCAGCGCGTGAAACGCGGTGAGGTACGGGGAGCTGCCGGACTCGGCGATCGGGCGCACGAGATCGAGCATGCGCCGCGCGCGTACGCGCGCCCCCTGCGCCCCTTGAAAGCACGACTCGACGACGAGCGCGCGGTGGTAACGAATCGGGTCGCCGGCGCGGAGCGCGAGGAGGAGATGACGCGCAGAGAACTCCGCTGCGCGCACGTTGTCGACGACGCTGAGCCCGGTGGACGTCGCCCAGCACACGTCGATCCTTTGGAGGGCGCGGGTCGATACCGTCGCCGGGTCGCGGACGCGGAGGCCGAGACCACGCACGAGAACCCACACTCTCAGCACGAGCAGCGTGAGCACCGCGCGGAGCGTCGTTCGAGCGAGGCGTAGGCGGAAATGCGCGAGCACGCGCGCGAGCGTCTCGCGCCCCTCGATCAGATGACCGCTGATGAGAAATTGCTCCGCGGCGCGTCTCTGCAACTCGAGCGCTTCGTCCGGGGGGGCCGTCTCCGCGGCGCTCAGGCTCGCCCTCGCGGCGTCGGCGCCGCGCCCCGCATAGGTCAGCGCATCGGCGAGCGCGACGCGGAGCGAACGCACGAGCGCGTCGTCGTCCGAGAGCTCGATCGCTTGCGCGAAATACTGAGCGGCGCGATCGAATGCGAGGCTCTCGAACGCGCGCTCGGCCGCGCTCCGGACGTACTCGAGCGCGCGGCGTTTGTCCCCCGCGCCGAGCCAGTGCGCAGCGAGCACCTCCGGCTTGTCGCATCCGCTGCGCTCGAGCGCCAACGCGAGCTTGCCGTGCCAGACCTCGACCTGCGCCTGCGCGAGCCCCGCGGCGACCGCGTCGCGGACACGACTGTGGTACGGCTCGACGAGCGCCGAGCGCCCCGCCCCGGACGTTTGCACCAGCCGCGTCGCGTCGAGCTCCGGCACCACGCCGAGCAACTCCCCTTCCTGAACCGCCGCCGCTTCAGCCGCGATGCGCTGGTCGATCGGCACCCCTGCGACGCACACCACCTCGAGCATCCTCCGCGACGCCGCCGAGAGCCTCTTCACCCGCTGGCGCAGGATGTCGTCGAGCCTACGGCGCCCCCACGGCTCGTCCCCCCATCCCTGGCGCACGAGCTCCGAGAGGAACATCGGGTGGCCCGCGGCCTCGGCGAGCAGCGCCGTGAGCGTTTCGGGGCTCGGTGGCGCGAGTTTCTCGTGCGCCACGAGCTCCGCGACGAAGTCCTCCGCATCATTGCGACCGAGCTTTTCGAGGCTGCGCGATCGCGCCAGTGGCGCGATCCGCCGTACGAGATCCCTGCCGCGAGCGGACGTCTCGGTCGTCACGCGCAGCGTGCACAGTAGAAACACCGGAGGAGCCGCGGGCGGCTCGAGCAGCGCGCGGAGGAGCCCGATACTGTCCTCGTCGGCCCACTGGAGGTCGTCGATCACGAGCAGCAGCGGGCCGCGCGCGGCAAGTCCGGCGAAAACGGCCCGGAGCGCCTCGAAGCCGCGTCGTCGCGCTTCCTTCGGATCGTCGTTGTGGGCGCCGCGCGTCCGCTCGGCGAGCGCCGGGACGGCTCCAAGCTCGGGAAAGAGCCTCGGGATCAGACCCGCGTGCTCCGAGAGACAGCTCTCGAGCGCATCCGGACCGAGACGGTTGAGCACACCGACGAGCGCCTCCGCGGCGCCGTCGAGCGCTTTGAACGGCACCGTGGCGCGTTCGTAGCAGCGAGAGAAGAGCGCCACCGCGTCCGGCGCCTCGGACGCGATCCGTTCGAGGAAGGTCCGGAGCAGCAGCGATTTTCCTACGCCCGACTCGCCGTAGAGGACCGCCACGACAGGCTCCCCCTCACGCGACGCACGATAGGCGTCGAACAGCCACTCGAGCTCGCGGTCGCGGCCGAAGAGCACGTCGTTCACGTGCGCGTGCGGGGGCGGCCTCGTGCTGAGGTGGAGGCACCGCGAGACCTCCGCATACCCGGCTCGGTCCTCTGCCTCGGTCGCCAGCAGGCGCTCGGCGAGCACCGCGAGATCCTCCGGGAGCCCCGTGGCGAGCGCGGTCGGCGACGGCGCCGAGCCGAGCAGCTTCTTCTCCATCACCTCCGTCGGAAGCCCCTCGAACGGGTGCCGACCGGTGAGCGCGCGAAACAGCATCACGCCGACGGCGTACCAGTCGGCTGCCGGGCCGGTGGCCTCGCCGACGGTCTGCTCGGGCGCCATGTACAGGGCGGTCCCGGTGACCCCCTCGTCGCGCCCGTGCACCGCCTCTTCACGGAGCGCGATCCCGAAGTCGAGGACGACGACGCGGCCGTCGTTGGTGACGAGGACGTTGGACGGCTTCAGGTCGCGATGAACGATCTGGGCCGCATGGAGCGCGCTCAGCGCGGAAGCGAGCTGGCGAAGCGCGGAGCGAAGGCGAGCTTCGTCGAACCGACCATCGCTCGGAGAGACGTAGTGCTGGAAATCCGTCCCGTCGACGTGCTCCATCGAGAGGTACCAGCTCCCTGCCTCCTCGAAGATCTCCCCCAGCCGAACGAGGTTCGGATGATTGAGCCCTTGAATCGCGCGAAACTCGTTCTTCAGCTGCGCGATCTGTCCGGGCGTCACCGTGCGGAGCGTCTTGAGCGCCACGCGCGCGCCGGTTTCCCGGTCGCGAGCGAGGTACACGACTCCACTGGCCCCCTCCCCCAAAGTGGACTCCAACGCGAAGCGCTGGCTCTCCAGCCGTACTTGGTCCACGCGCGGCTCCTCCCCCTGCGACGGAGGAGCGCTTCGCGCCTGCCCGCCGTGCAAACTCTCAGGCTATCGGCTCGGCGGGAAGCGCGACAAGGACCTCGAGCCCTCTGGCGCTGCGCTTTCTTCGCGTCTCGACCCCGATCGCGCTGTTTCGAGCGCTGGCCCAGGCGATCGCGAGATACATTTCTCGTTTCGACGCATGAGGTATCCGCGGTCGTTTTCGTTCGGCGGCGCAATGTACGCCTGGCCATTTCTGTGTGGCGTGGCGAGCTACATCCAGGACCATGGGCTGCTGGCCGACGACGCGCGCGTGTATGCGATCTCGGCGGGATCAATGGCCGCGGTTCTGCTCGTATGCGGTGTCGATATCGAGCAGGTGGGCCTCGCGGCCGGGCTGGCCTGCAACGACGAGCATGCCACGGGGCGGCTTCTCCCTTATCTGCGTCCAGACGCGGTTCGCAGCAGCCTCGACACGTTCGCCTCCGTCTTCCCGCGCGACGCGCACGAGCGCGCGTCCGGACGGCTGTTCCTGGGGGTGACCGAGCTGCCACGGTTCCGAAAACGGCTGATCTCGCAGTTCCGGACACGCATTGCTCTCATCGGCGCACGCCAGCACGATGGCTGTCCCCGGACATGGGGTGTGGCTGGCGTACCAGCCGCGCCACACCGACGTCGGGTGGTGCGTCGACGGAATCGCGCTCGGCCGGCACACCGACGACGACCGACCCGGATGGCGGACGGTACGCGTCGGAGTAGGACCAAGCCGAACCGGGCTATTCCCGGGGCGCCGCTACGTCCACATCGCTCCGTCCAAACCGATCTCCTTGCGGATGCGGTTCACGGTCGCGGGGAGGGAGCGGCGAATGCAGCTCTACCGGGCTGGATACGACGACGGGTTTGGGTACTTCGCAGAGCCGTGAATGACGAAGAAGCCTGGCGCGAAGTCGTGGCGAATCAGCTCGCACGCCCTCGTGAGGCCGGTGGGCCCAGCGCCGACGACGAGGACGTCAGGGGAAGCGCACTGCATACCGCGAGGACATAGCTCGCCCCGCCGCATCGGCGCCCGCTCATGGGGCGCTTGCGCTCACCTGCGGCGAGCGCCCCGTCGCCGGGGGAGACTCGTGCAACACGCCCACGTAGGCGACCCCGCCGTGCCCGCCGTGATTCGGCTCCCGGGTCAGATGAATCGAGCGGGTTGCGCCACTCTCGTCGGCATTGCCGTCGACGGGCATCCGCCCACACGACTCGGGCTTCGGCGTCGAGCATGCCCAGATCGCGCCACCACCGTACGTGCCGAGGAGCGCGGTGACGGTCACGCCGCTCGCCTTCACGAGGCGCGCGAACGGGTCCATGCCGTCGTCCCAAGGGAGCCCGTGATCCAGCCGGCTATGGACGTTGCCGACGAGGCCGATGTGAACGTCGCCAGGACGCGCCCGGACGTCCGCGACGACGGCGTCGGCCATGCCGCGATCGCGAACGCGCGCGTCGTCCCCTCCCGGGTCGATCGCCTGGATCCGGAGGCGGCCGGTCTCGCGCGCGAGCGCGCCGAGGTCGAGGAGGAGCTTCCACATGGCGGCGCTCGATCGACCCGATTGAAAGGGGTCGACCCACATCCCGTCGTGCGGTGGCTCCTGGCTGCCGCGCCCGGCGACCAGGGCATCGATCCTCGGCTGCTCGGTGGACGCGAGGAGCTCGAGGTGCACGGTGACCGGACCGCGCAGAAGCGCCTCGCGCGCGAGATCCTCGATGAGCGCAGGGAACTCCTGCGACCCGTGCATCTCACCGACGACGAGGAACGTCCCTGGCGCGAGCAGCGAGCTCGCGCCAGGCGCCCGGACGATCGTCGACTCGACCGAGACGGTCCCCGCGGGAGGAGCATGCCCGCAGCCGACCGTCGCCCCGAGCGCGACCGCGACCGCGAATGCCCCGCATCCCCTTCGCCTCATGACACCCCCGCGACGGCCAGCTCGTCGGCCGCGCGCGCCGGGACGACGCCCCATTGCCACTCGAGGTGCGTCTCGCTCATCCGCGCGTCGAGCCAGCGCTTGAAGAGGTGCTCCGCGACCGCGGCGATGGTCTCGTCGTCGAGGACGGCCGCGGTGCGCTCGACGACGCGGTAGACGACCGCGCTTCCATCGGTGCCGCTCCGGACGCCGGCGTTCGCCCCCTCGACGGTCACCGCCGCGAGGTCGAGCGCACGAACGGCGCGCGTGGAGAAGACGCGGGCTTCGCCAGTGCGCACCGCGCGTGCCCCGATCGTGTAAAGCGATTCACCATCGCGCGCGCGGGCCACGAAAGCGTCTGCGTCGGCCCACGGTTCCAGCGTGAGCTCCTCGACGAGCACGCGATCGAAGTCGCTCCCATGAACGGCAAAGTGCGCGTCGACCTGGTTCGCCGTCACGTGCTCGCGGAGCTTGGCGACCATGACGTCGCGGCGGAGGCGCGCGAGCAGCATCTTCCAGGTCATGCCACGCTCTTCGAGCCATCGGACGGTGTCCTTGGCGTCGAAGAGGCCGTGCTGCACACGAAAGGCGTCGCCCGCGTCGCGAAGCTCGTCCTCGCTCGGCGTCACGACGGCGGGGTCCGTCCGATCGATGAGCTGGCGCAGGAGCGTGCGCTGCGCAAGCTCGCGGAGGGCGACGCCGTCGTGTCCGATCTCGAGCTCGGCCATGGCTTCCTGCGTCGTCACCGGCTGGCCGTTCACGCGTAGGAGCTGGTGCTCGCCAACGCGCTGCGCGCCACGCGCGACGAAGGGCATCCGGCGATCGGGGCAGTAGGAGACCACCACCGACTCGCCGTTCTCGGCGGTCACGATCACGTCGTAGTGGAACTCGTCGGCCCCTTCGTCGCGCTCCCAGGTGAGATGAAAGTCGAGCCCCGCGAACGCGCTCCGCCAAGCGGCGACCTTCGCGCCCCGAACTCGCTCCGGCGTCCACTCGCTGCCGCGCACGTCCTTCATGTCGCGCGTGACGCGCGCCGCGGCCTCCGACAATCGCTCCGACATCGCCGTTACTCCTGTTGCGCCGGCACGTCACCGACGAGGTAATCGCAAATCGCTTCGCTGATCGGCAGCCCGGTGAGCTGCTCGATCCACAAGTACTGGCCCGCCGGGTTGAGCTCGAGAAAGACGAGCTCGTCGTCCGGGCGCACGATGAAATCGAGCGTCGCGTACGTGAGCCCCGAGCCGCGCACGATGTCGACGATCTTCGCGTTCACCGCGGCGTCGAGCGGGAACGGATGGTGCGGCGTGTGCTCGGTGTCGAGCCGCCGCGAATCGACGAGGCACTGCCGGTTGCGGGCGGTGTCGATCGATGCCGAAAAGACGCGGTCGCCGACGACTGTGACGCGCAGCTCGGTCTTCTTCTCGATCTGTTCCTGGAAGAGACACGGCGCGCGCCGCAAGGTGGACGCGAGATACCCAAGATCGCTGCGCGTCACGCGGTGCGTGAAGCGCACGAACGTCTGGCCGCGCTGCTCGAGCAACGTCGAGGACGGGAGCTTCGAGATGATGCGACCACGATGCGTCTCGTGGAACGCGAAGACCTCCTCGACGTTCGATGTGAGGAGCGTGTCCGGTATACGGAATCCCGCCCGACGCGCGCGCGCGAGCTGGGTGAGCTTCCCGTCGGCGCCCAGGATGTCGTGCGGCCGGCCCGGAAGCCAGCGGGCGTTCATCGCGTCGTAGAGTCCGTTGAGCGCGTACGCCCACTCGACGGTGGCGTACTGGGACCACGTCTCGGTCGCGAGGGGGTCGTTCTCGATCGCTTCCAGCCGGCGCAGCCATACCGACTCGATGTCGCGCGCCCGCACGATGCCGGCGGACGTGGCCAGAGTGAGATCGAGCGTGTCGCGAGCATCGTCGCTCGTTCGGGCCGATAGCCAGCCGCCACGCGCGACGTCGCGCGGCGAGATCCGCGCGAACGGCTTTCCGCGCGCCTGGAGCCGCCGTTCGACCTCCAGAGCGTGCGCGTCCTTGTCGTGAGTGAGGATGAGGATCATGGAGTGGACCGGCGTGAGGCGGGAGACGTGAGAGCGGTTTCCAAGAGCCAAGGAAGCGGCCGGCTCGGGGGACGGCGCGCGAAGAGCGTCGCCCCCCGAGCCCGGCCGGTGATCACATCACTGGACGTTGCGGAGGACGCCGCAGTCGTCTGCACACGGGCTGCAGGTGACGCCGGCCGCCGACATGCCGGCGCGAACCGACGACGACACGCGCAGGTGCTTCGCCTCGGGCTTGCTCTTCGCGAGGTCACGGATCTCGATCTTGCTGTCGTTCTTCATGGCTCTATTCCTCGTTCACTGGGCGGACGTCGGCGCCGCGTCGTTCCCCCGAACGGGTGACGCTGCGGCAGAAGTGCCGCGACTCAAGAAGCTCGCTGCCGGCGAATCCGGCGTCGAACGAGTGAGAACATAGCCGCCGTCTCGCGCGAACGCATGTCACCCGAAAGGGTCATCGGTGCGCTCGGTGCGCCCTCAGTCGGCGCACGCACGCGCGAGCACCGCCAGCGCATACGGCAGCCGAAACCCACTTCGCTCCGCGTTCGCCTGGTTTCTGCTCGCTTTCAAGAGACGCGTGGCGCGCGCGTGGCGGAGGTCGTAGCCGGCGAAGAGGACGATCACGCGGTCGCACACGATCCAAGTCTTAGGACTCTTGGTCCGTCGATCGATACCGAGCGCCACGTCACGCACCGACGATCAGAACGACCGTCCGTAACGTGCTCCGGTGAGCGTGGCGACGTGATTGTCGGTCGCCCAGCCGTTCACGTGAAGCTCGATGTCCGGTCTCGATCGCGAATCACGACCGTCGCGGTCGCGACCACGACGCACGTGGTCCCGAGCGAGAAGGTCTCGATCGACTGCTTGGACGTCCACATCGGCCATCACGACCGCGACTTCGGCCCTCTCGTGGACGATTACGCCGACCGGATCGAACCGTGGTGGTCGCAGTGCTCGCCGTGGGGGTGATGAAGGTGCCCGCCGACCAAGTAGTCGACGTGGTCGCCGTGCGGAATGGCGTCGTGACCGCAGCCGGCGCCATGCGCGTGTCCCTTCGCATGGCCGCCGCACGCATGCGACGGAGTACACCCTGCGGGATTCGCTGCCGTCACACCGATGGCGCACTCGTCGACGTGGCCGCCGTGCACGGTGTGCAAGCGCCCGTCGTGCGCGTAGTCCGTGTGACCGTCGTGCGCGATCTTCGTGTGCCCGCAGCCAGCTCCGTGCACGTGGTCGCCGTGTCCTTCGTGAATCGTATGCTCGCTCATGATCGTTCTCCACGGTGT
>Ga0302320_10018288_pt1 | contig 14144 bp, 10 predicted proteins | sample Bog_T0_3_FD_202130 | JGI IMG/M metagenome (GOLD analysis project Ga0302320, IMG submission 202130) | Peat permafrost microbial communities from Stordalen Mire near Abisko, Sweden - Bog_T0_3 | ecosystem: Environmental > Terrestrial > Soil > Wetlands > Peat | place: Sweden: Abisko, Stordalen Mire... | reverse complement strand
TCACAGCTCACAGCTCATAGCTCATAGCTGACCGCTGATCGCTCACAACTAACAACTAGCAACAAAGACCTCTCACCGCTTCTTCTTGGCGCCCTTATCCTTCTTCTCCTCCGCCACCGGATGCGCCTCAGGATCATCCTTGCTTCCCGGCGCGGCCACTCGGCGCACCAGGTTGCTCTCCAGCCGATACGTCTTCGCAATGGTCCGTCCCGGCTTGACCGCGCCCGTCACCGGATCGGGGACCACCGGCCCGGCATCCGCTGCCAGCACTTTATAGGTGAAGGTAGGTTCGGGCGTCTGTGCCACCGCCGACTTCCCGTACGGGTCCTTCTCGATGGCAATCGCGACCGGCAGATACCCCTCCATATTCTTCTCGCGGAAGGCCGTCTCGTAGCGGTGCATCTTCATGCTCCAGGTAAACACCCGCACCTGGTCGAAGTCATACGCCAGCCCTGCCGTGTACGGCCCCAGCACGGTCAGGTAGATGGGAATGTTCTTATCGTCCTGTTCGGCCCCCGGGTCGAACACCGTGGTCAGCACATACGCGCCCACGATCCTCTGCCCTTCCGCATACTTGGCAACCGAATCCGGCGCATCCACATCCAGCATCCGCGACAGCAGCCATCCCGTCCGCCCGTGCACATCCCGTCCCAGCCACCAGTCCTCCATCGCAATTGGCACCGGCGCAACGGTCCCCTCTGCACCCGGCGGACCGGCCATCTTCGAGCCCGCGGACTTCGCCGGCGCGGCTGCTCCAGACTTCGCCGGCGCGACCGCTCCAGGCCTCACCGGCGCAGGCAGCGTCGCCCGCTCCAGCAGTTGCAGTTTGTCGCCCTCCGCCAGCCGGTAGAACCGCTCCGTCTCCCGGCCCGGCTTCAAGTGCAGGTTCACCTCATCCCGCACCACCGCGGATGCCACCGCCGGATTGGCCTTGTGCGCCTGGGCCAGCGCCAAGAACGCGTCAAAGACCTCCTGCGTCGCCACCGCCTTCTCCTCGATCCAGCCCTGCTCGCCCTTGTCCGTCTTCACCCGGTAGAATCGTCGTCCGTGCTCCAGCACCTCCAGCTTCTGCCCGTTTTCCACGGTCCCGGTGCGGTTGGAGACCGCCGCCACGCGGTCGCGCAGAAACGTCTGCTTCGCCGTCACATACACATACTGGGCAGTCGGCTTCGGGCGCAGACGCGAGCACCCGCTCAGCAGCACCAGGCACACCGCAGCTGTGGCCGCGAATCCAGGGCCGCCCCGGCCGCGGTTCCATCCACGCCAGAAAAATCCAGCAAAACCGGTCATCTTGGAAGTAAGTCGCAGAGGAAAATTCAGGCTATTGTCCGGCACATTTTCCAGCATACAGCCCGCCGGGCCCAAGCAACGCTCCTCCCCGTACCCAGTGCGGTGCCACCCTCGTCGAGCGCCGTTTTTCCCCGGAAAATGCTGCCTCCAGCGACTTTTTGCGGGTCTCCCCAACCCGCTCAACCCACTCTATTGGCGGGTTGCATCCCGGCCCTTAAATTACAGTCTTGCGCGAAGTGCCATCTTGCGCATACAGTTGCGTACGGAAACAAACTCAATACAGGAAATCACTCAAAACGCTTCCCGGAATCCAACTCCGTTCGTTCGCACAATTTGTTCGTTCCTATCACACGTCAACTGGTAAGGAGGCCCACACAATGGCCAGTAATGTAACCGAAGTCCTCGACCCCGCGGCAAAGGTCGAGAAGCTCAAGAAAATCGCGGCGGGTCGTGCACTGGATCGCAGGCATTTCATTGCTGCCCTCGGGTTGACCAGCGCCGCGGCTGGCGCCGGATTGATGTCGGGCTGTTCCGTCACAAACAGCACAGTGGCCGCGACCACCCCCGGTCAAGCCCAGACCAATATCCTCAACTTCGCCCTGAATCTGGAGTTCCTCGAAGCCACCTTCTACTCCTTCGTCACCACCGGCGCGGACATCAATCCGTCCGTTACAGGTGTCAGCTTACAGGGCACCGGTGCCATTACCGGCCAGTTCGCGCAGCCTGCCTTCGCCAGCCAGCAGATCACTGATCTGCTCAACGAGATCTACTTTGACGAGTGGAACCACGTCAAGACGCTGCAGACCCTGCTCGGCTCAGCGGTCGTGGCCAGGCCGGCCATCAACCTCGCCGCCTTCGGTGCGGTCACCGCCACCAACGCGCTCTCCATCGCCAGGCTGTTTGAGGATGTCGGGGTCTCCGCCTACATCGGCGCCAGCGGCGGGCTTACCAGCAGCAGCCTGACCTTCGCCGCGCAGATCCTTGGCGTCGAAAGCTTCCATGCCGGCGCACTCCGCTTGCTCAGCATCCAGAACCCCGCCATCGCTGCCTATATCTCCGCCGGGGATGGCCTGGACGTCCCGCCCGACGACCTTGGCAGCGCGGCCGCGGAAGCAGCCGGCCCCACCGCCAGCGGAGGCTTCTTCACCACCTCCGGCGGAGCCATCGCCCCGACCAACACCACCACCGGCATCGCCTACGGCCGCACCACCTCGCAGGTCCTCGCCATCCTCTACGGTTCGCTCTCGGGCGCGGCGATCGCACTCGCAGCCGCCAAGGCCTCCTCGGGCGGCTTCTTCCCCAACGGAGTGAACGGCGCGATCAAAACCATCTAGACCATGCGGCGCATCCTGAACTCGACCCGGTGACCATACCAACATGACCCAATCTGTTCGCACATCTCGCAAGTCAATTGACAAGGAGGCCAACGCAATGGCCAGCAATGAAGTCGAAGTCCTCGATCCCACGGCAACGGTCGAGAAGATGAAGAAAATCGTATCCGGAGTCGTAGTGAATCGCAGGCACTTCATGGCCGCCCTCGGAGCAGCGGGCGTCGCCGCGGGCACAGGTCTGGTCACGGAGCCGGCCGCAAGGGCCCAGGCACTCTCGCCTCCCGGCTTCTCGCAGGTCGACGTCCTCAACTTCCTGCTCCTGGTCAAGTACCTCACCGCGACCTACATCTCCTTCGTCACGCAGGGCGCCGACCTCCCCAGCCCCACCTTGACCACCGCGGGCAGTGGGTCCACTTATGGCACCGGCCAGATCTACAATCAGATCACGACCGCGGTGGCCTTCACCGGCACCAATGCCGCGCAGATCACCGACATGTTCAATGAGATGTACTACGACGAAGTCAACGATCTGGTCGCCCTGCGCAATCTCATCATCAACCAATCTCCTGCCGGCACTCCCGTTGGCGAGACCGCGGTTTGCCCCAGACCGACCATGAACCTGGCTGGCACCTCCGCCGCCAACGCCACCTTCGCCGCGCCTGCTGCTACGATGACCCAAACCGGCCCTCAGGTCATCGCCCAGGCCCGCATGTTGAAGGACCTCAGCGTCACCGCCTTCACCAACGCGCTGCAGTATCTCAGCAATGGACCTACAACCGCACTCCCAACCAACGGACAAACCCTCGCCACCGTCGCCCAGATTCTCGCCGTCGAGGGCTTCCATGCGGCCGCGCTGCGCCTGGCCACCATCCAGACCGGAGCGCCCTTCCAAAGCTCGCAGTCCATCACCAGCTTCCAGGTTGGCTCGCAGGCGGGCAGCACCACGCTCTACGGCATCAGCACCCTCGCCTCCAGCCTCGCTCTCGGCCAGCCCATATCGGGGACCGGCATTCCCTCAGGCGCGATCATCACCGCTTTTAATAGCGTAGCCGCGGCAGCGCCCACCGGCGTCGTCATCAAGGGCAGCACCACCGTCACCGCCGTGTCCAGCGTCAGCGGACTGTTTGCCGGGCAACCGATCACCGGGACCCAGATCCCCGCCCTCACCTACGTCACCGCAGTCGGCACCAACACCATCACCCTCTCGCAGGCTCCCGTCGGCACTGTGAACCCCGTAGCGCCGACCGGCTATCTCACCGCCGGCAGCACCACCGTCACCGGAGCGTCGTCCGTCAGCGGGATCAACGTTGGCCAGCCCATCACCGGGCCTACCATCTCATTCGCAGCCCTCGCCACCAGCGGCAGCACCACCCTCGCCTCGGTGACGAACCTGGCCGGGTTGGCGGTAGGGCAGATCATCACCGGAACTGCAACATTCGCAGCCATGACCACCAGCGGCAGCAACCAGCTTACGTCGGTGTTTTTCCTCCCCGGCACCGGGGCGGCGGTCGGGCAGCCCATCAGCGGAACCGGAATTCCCTCGGGAGCCACGATCACCGCGATCAACGCGGGCGCCCAAACGATCACCATGTCGGCGAGCGCTACCGCCACCAGCACCGCCGGTGTCACCGTCACCACCACCGTCATCCCGGCGGGAACCACCATCACCGCGACGAGCCCCACGGTGGCTGCCGCGATCACCCCCACGGTGTCGAACGCCGTGGTGGCCTACACCGTCACCATGTCGGCGAGCGCTCTTGCCACCTCGGCTGCCGCCGTCACTGCCACCGTCATCCCGGCGGGAACCACCGTCACCGCAGCCAGCGGCACAAACATCACCATGTCCGCGGCCGCCCTCGGTTCGACCTATGCGACCACCACCGGCGTCGTCACCAACCTCGGCACTACCGTCACGGCACTCACCAGCAACAGCGGGCTGATCGCAGGGCAGGTCATCACCGGCGCCGGCATTCCCTCCGGAACCACCATCAAGACCATCACCGGCCTCTCCCTCACCCAGTCGAAGGCAGCCACCGCCACCAGCAGCTTCAATACCGTTCCGTTCCCTCAATTCAACGGCGTCGTCATCGCCGGCAGCAACATGATCACGCAGGTCCAAGCCGTCAGCGGCAGCTTGGTAGCCGGACTACCCCTCTCTGGGACCGGCATCGCCCCCGGCACCGTCATCGTGTCCTATAACTCCGGCACTGCCACCATCACCATGTCGGCGCCCGCCACCGCCAGCAGCACCGTAAGCACCACCGCAAACACCTTCACTGGCAGCAACGTCCTCACCACGGTCTATAGCATCGCCGGGTTCATCGTCGGACAGCCCATCACCGGCGCCTTCATCCCGTCGGGAACCACCATCACTGCGATCACCGGCTCCAACTCCACCATCACCATGTCGCAGAATGCCCTCGGCAACACCGGCACCGCGGTGGAGACCATCACCAGTTACCAGGTTGAAACCATGGTGGGTGGAGGAGAGGTCCTCTTCAGTCCCACAACAGGGACTGTTAACATCCCGGCGGCCCAGGCCATGTCCATCGGCAAGAGCACCCTCACCATCTCGCTGCCCGCCTCTCTCTCGGCCAGCACCACTGCAATCATCGTCAACCCCGATCCGATCGACGTCGCGCCGGCTGACCCCGGCAGTGCTGCTGCCGCCGCCGCCGGTCCTTCTCCCGACATTGCGTGGAAATCCACCGTCAGCTATTCCGTCGGCCAGATCGTCAGCTATGGAGGCGTCTACTACATCAACGTCCTCGCGGCACCGGCGCTGAACCTGGGGAATGTTCCCAGCGCATCGACGAATTGGCAGGTCACGTCGAGTTCGCCAATCGTCTATCAGGGCTTCTTCGCCACGGCCGGCACCGGGAACGCCACCGGCAGCACGCCCCCCGGCTTCGCCTACGCTCGCACCTTCTCCCAGGTCCTCGGTGTCCTTTTCGCCAGCACCGCTCCCGGCACCTTCGATGGTGGCTTTTACCCGGTCGCTCTCAGCGGCTATGGCTATGCAATAGCCGCCGTCTCCTCAGCCTAGACCTGCCTTGCGGTCCAACGGAACCAAGACTGGAAAACCCACACCTCGCTTCTGAGATGTGGGTTTTCTTCTGCATCGATTGCCGTCATTACTGCACGTCGTGCAGAATCTCCGTAGTTGTCTTTCTGTCGCAAGATGGTACCGGGGGAGGGGCGCCTCAGTGGGTCGCCGCGATCGCAACCGGCTCCGTCGGATCGGTCCCGGTCGTGGTCGAGGTCGAGTAGTCAAGCGCGCCCGGCGTCCCCTGATCGAAGCTGTACATCGCCAGGTCCGGCCCTCCGCCATTGGCTGCCGCCAGCAGATAGTTCTTGCTGTTGTCCACTGCCAGCGCCCGCGGCAGCGTACCCAGATGACTTGAAAACGGCGAACCGCCGACCGCGGTCAGTACACCGTTGCTTCCAATGCTGAATCCGGAGATGGTGCCGTCGGCCTGGTTCGCCACGTAAACATCCGTCCCCGCCGCGTTCACCACAACCGAGAACGGATCGGTCCCCGCCGCGAAGGGTGAGCCGGTGACCGAGGTCAGCGCGCCTCCGGAACCGATCGTATACACCGCCACGCCGCTGGAAGTGCCGCTTCGCGCGATGAAGAGATAGGAGCCGTTAGGGCTCACCGCCAGCGCATTGTCGCTGACCGTGGCCGACCCCGTCTGCAAATGGGCAACACCGCTCCCGAAAGAGTATGTCGGCGTGCTGGACGTGGTATTCGATGTGAACGTGAACTCCAGATCGCCCCCCGTCCCCAGTGCGGCAAACAGGTACCACGCGCTATTTCCAATCGATGGCCCGAACCTGATCGCCAAAGGAGTAGAGACCTGCCCGCCGGATAAGGACAACGGGTAAATCTCACTTGAGGTGAGCGCCGTCAACTGTCCCGACGACGAGTTGATCTCGTACACATCGACAATCGCGTCGTTCTGGGCCGGCCCGCTCGCATCCAGCCCCACCAGCCACTCCCCGTCGGGCGAAACATCCAGCGATACCTCTTCAGCCGAACCCAGCGTGTTGCTCGCCAGCAAACTCAGCGTTCCACCCGATCCAATGGAATCTGAATTGATAATGCCGTATATGCCGCCCACCCCCGCCACGAACACAATCGTGTTGGCCGGGTTCACCACAACCGCGGTGGGAACAAACCCCAAATTGAAAGGCGTCCCGCTCACCGCCGTCAGCGTACCCGAACTTACCGAGAAGCCTGCCAGCGACTCCGTCTCCGCATTCGCCACGTACACATAATCGCCCGTCGAACTGGGCCCGCTGCCACTGCCATTCTGCGACCCCGGATAGACCCAGAACCCGGCGCATCCCGTCGTGAGGGAAAGCGCCGCTACTGCCATCGCCCAAGCTACTCGCCGTGCCCATTGCATCCTCATCCCGGCCCCTTCAAGCTTCCGTCTTCGCGGCAACCTCACCTGCGGGTTCTATAATTCCCGCCATGCCCGCCGCTCGCCTTCGTCCCTCGTTCATTCTAGTCGTGCTCTATGTCGTTTTCTCTAACCTTCCCGGCGCCCCCCCTCGGAGTCAGTCTGTTTCATTCGACTCTGCCGCCGCGCAAACGGCACTCCCGCCATCCGCGCTCGACCGCGAAGTCCGTGCCGACATGGCCTTTCTCGCCGACGACGAACTCCATGGCCGCGGCTCCGCAACTCGCGACGAACACATCGCCGCGCTCTTCGCGGCCGCGCAGTTCCAGGCCCTTGGCCTTGCGCCCGGCGGCGACAACAACACCTTCGTGCAGAAGGTCGCTCTCCCCGCGCCCCTGCCGTCCCGCTCTGACGATACCCCGCGCACCTCCACCTGGAACGCCATCGCCATCCTGCGCGGCAGCGACCCCGCCGGCGAAGCGATCCTGCTCACCGCGCACCTCGATCACCTCGGCATCGGCCCCGCCAACGCCGCCGGCGACACCATCTACAACGGCGCCGACGACGACGCCTCCGGCACCACCGCCGTGCTCGCCCTCGCCCAGGCCTTCGCCCCCACTTCAGCGAACGCCCCGCGCCCCCGCCGCACCATCGTCTTCGCCCTCTTCGGCTCCGAGGAGATTGGCGGCTTCGGCAACGCCGCATTCCTCCGCCATCCGCCCGTTCCGCTCGCCTCCATCGTCGCCAACCTCGAGTTTGAGATGATTGGCCGCGCCGACCCCGCCGTCGCGCCGGACGCTCTCTGGCTCACCGGCTTCGACCGCTCCAACCTCGGCCCCACGCTGGCCCAACACGGCGCGCACCTCGTCGCCGACCCCCACCCCGCCCAGAACTTCTTCCAGCGCTCTGACAACTACGCCCTCGCCCGCCAGGGAATCATCGCGCAAACCGTCTCCAGCTTCGGTCTGCACAAGGACTACCACCAGCCCTCCGACGAGCTCGCCGCCATCGACTTCCCCCACATGGTCAACGCCATCGCCTCCATCGTCGAGCCAATCCGATGGCTCGCCAACACCACCTGGCGTCCCGCCTGGAATCCCGGCGGCAAACCCTAGGGCGTTCACACGCCTATTTACTGCTTCGCATAGTCCTCCCGTTGGTCGGCACGAAATATGTTTGCGACCATCGGAAGCACCACGCGAAGCTCGGCATAAGTCACGAAGTGACCGCCAGGTCGAAGCGATCGAGGTTCATCACCTTGCTCCAGGTCGCCACAAAGTCATGCACAAACTTCTGCTGCGAGTCGCTGCTCGCATAGACCTCCGCGAGCGCTCGAAGCTGAGAGTTCGAGCCGAAGACAAGATCGACGACGGTGCCCATCCACTTCAGCACGCCGGTCCCCCGATCGCGTCCCTCCAACACGCCTTCCGATGTGGCGGACCTTTGCCACTTCGTCCGCATGTCGAGCAGATTCACAAAGAAATCGTTGGTCAATGTTTCAGGCCGCTTCGTGAAGACGCCAAGTTCGGTCTGCCCGAAGTTTGCATTCAGCGCGCGCAGGCCACCGATCAGCACCGTCATCTCAGGAGCGGTCAGCGTCAGCAGATTCGCCCGATCCACCAGCAGCTCCGCCGCCGATCCCTCATGTCCCTTGCGCACGTAGTTGCGGAAGCCGTCCGCGGTAGGCTCCAGTACGGCAAACGAGTGTACATCGGTCTGCTCCTGCGAGGCGTCGGTGCGCCCCGGCGAGAAGGGGACCTTCACGTCGTGGCCAGCCTTCTTCGCAGCCTCCTCGACCGCCGCCGAGCCACCCAGAACGATCAGATCAGCCAGCGATATCTTCTTTCCTCCCGACTGGGCCCCGTTGAACTCCTTCTGGATCGCCTCCAGCTTCTCCAGGACCTTCGCCAGTTCGGCCGGCTGGTTGACCTCCCAATCCTTCTGCGGCGCAAGCCGAATGCGCGCGCCGTTGGCCCCGCCGCGTTTGTCGCTGCCGCGGAACGTTGCTGCCGACGCCCACGCCGTCCCAACCAGTTGGGAGACGGAAAGTCCCTGTGCCAGGATCTTCGCCTTCAACGCGGCAATATCCTCGTCCCCAACCAGCTCATGATCCACTGCGGGAATGGGGTCCTGCCACGGAAGCGGCTCCGCGGGAACCAGCGGGCCAAGATACCGCGAGTGAGGCCCCATGTCGCGGTGCGTCAGCTTGAACCATGCCTTGGCGAACGCGTCCGCAAACTCCTCCGGATTATCGAGGTAATGCCGGGAGATCTTCTCGTAGGCGGGATCAAATCGCAGAGCCAAGTCCGACGTCAACATCGTCACCGAGTGCTTCTTCGCGGGATCGTGCGCATCCGGCACCGTACCCTCCGAAGCTCCGCCTTTGGGTTTCCACTGTTGAGCTCCAGCCGGACTCTTTGTCAGGTCCCACTCATACTTGAACAGGTTCTGCAGATATTCAACGTCCCACCTCGCCGGATTCGTCGTCCATGCGCCTTCCAGGCCACTCGAGATCGTATTGACGCCGACGCCGTTGCCCAGGCTGTTTTTCCAGCCAAACCCCTGCTCCTCAATCGGCGCGCCCTCCGGCTCCCGGCCGACATACTTCTCAGGATCGCCGGCGCCATGCGTCTTGCCAAATGCGTGTCCGCCCGCGATCAGAGCAACCGTCTCCTCGTCATTCATCGCCATGCGAGCGAACGTCTCGCGAATGTCCCGCGCCGAAGCGACGGGGTCCGGATTGCTGTTCGGCCCCTCCGGATTGACGTAGATCAAACCCATCTGCACCGCAGCCAGCGGATTCTCAAGCTGACGGTCGCCGCTGTAGCGCTTGTCACCCAGCCACGTCGCCTCAGGGCCCCAATACGTCTCATCCGGCTCCCACACATCCGCGCGTCCACCGGCAAAACCAAACGTCTTGAATCCCATCGATTCCAGCGCTACGTTGCCCGTGAGAATCATCAGGTCGGCCCACGAAATCTTCCGGCCATACTTCTGCTTGATCGGCCAGATCAGCCGGCGCGCCTTGTCCAGGCTCACGTTGTCCGGCCAGCTATTCAGGGGTGCAAATCGCTGCGCTCCGGAGCCCGCGCCGCCGCGCCCATCCGCAATACGGTAGGTGCCTGCACTATGCCACGCCATGCGGATGAAGAACGGCCCATAGTGGCCGTAGTCCGCGGGCCACCAGTCCTGCGAGTCCGTCATCAGCGCATGCAGGTCCTTGATCACTTCATTCAAATCCAGGCTCTTGAACTCCTCTGCGTAGTCGAACGCCTCGCCCATGGGATTGTTCAGCGGGGAGTGCTGGTTCAGGAGTTTTAGGTTCAGTTGATCGGGCCACCAATCGGCATTCTTGCGGGCTGCACCGTGAGAAGTCGTAACTGCGCCATGTGCTTCATGCGCGACCGGACACTTTGCTTCGTCTGACATACATCACTCCACTTTACCGTTCGTCTTTCACTCACAACCTATCACTGACAACTAACTTCGTGACGCGTATTTGGCTTCGCGATGGTGCGCCCGATGGTTGCATACAGAACTTCGCGCCGACCACCGGGAGGACCACGCGAAGCTCTAAAAGGGCGTGTGAACGCCCTAGTTCGGCCGTTCCTTCTCTACCTTGCCGAACCGCGCATCCAGCGGCTTGCGCCCGGCAAAGCCATCCTCCTCCGAATGCCAGTAGCCGATCTCCGGCTCGCCCAGCTTCCAGCACAGCAACACCGTCCGTCCCTCCATCGCGCATGGAAAGTCCAGCAGGCCCTGCTCCAGGTCCTTCACCTGCACCCCAATCTCGTCGATCTCCCCCAGCGTGTCCCTGGCCTCCTGCAATGCCTTCTCCCGCTCCGCCCGCCGCCGCGCCGCCTGGGCCACATTCACGTGCATCCCGCCCGACATAAAGATCCTCTGGTTCAGTTCCTGCATCTCCTGCTCCAGTTCGTCGGCCCGTAAGCCCGCCGCCTGCGCCTTGCGCAGCAGCGACTCCACCACCGGCAGCAGCATCTGCGCCTCGCTCAACGTGAATGTCTTGCTCAATTCCCGATCTCCAGCATCCGGTCCAGAGCGACCCGCGCCCAATGTTTCACTTGTTCATCTACTTGGATGCGATTCACCACGCGCCCGCCCACCAGATTCTCCAGCATCCACGCCAAATGTTGCGGCGAGATCCGGTACATCGTCGTGCACAGGCATCCCGACTCATCCAGCGTAATCACCCGCTTGCCCAGCGGCGCAAACCGCTTGGCCAGCCGGTTCACCAAGTGTATCTCCGTCCCCACTGCAAAACTCGATCCCTCCGGCGCGCGCTCAATCAGGTCGATAATCCGCTCCGTCGAGCCCAGCGCATCCGCCTTCTGGCACACCTCCCAGCGGCACTCCGGATGCACCACCACCTGCATCCCCGGCTCCTCGCGCCGCACCCGCTCCACGTGCTCCGGCAGAAACCGCTGATGCACACTGCAGTGTCCCTTCCACAGAATCACCTTGGCCGCGCGCAGCCGCTCCGGCGTCACTCCGCCGTTGATCTGGTACGGGTCCCATACCACCATCTCATTCAGCGGGATCCCCATCGCGAACGCCGTATTCCGCCCCAGGTGCTGGTCCGGCAGAAACAAAATCTTCTCCGCACGCCGGAACGCCCACGCAAACGCCGCGCGCGCATTCGAGGAGGTGCATACCAGCCCGCCCCGTTCCCCGCAGAACGCCTTGATATTCGCCGCCGAATTCATATACGTGAGCGGAATCACGCTCTTGTTCGCTGATCCCTGACCCCTGATCCCTAACCCCTGCTCTATCGACTCCCAGCAGTCCTCCACCTGCCCAATCTCCGCCATGTCGGCCATCGAGCAGCCCGCGTTCAGATCAGGCAGCACCACCTGCTGCCATGGCCGGGCCAGCACGTCCGCCGTCTCCGCCATAAAATGCACGCCGCAGAACACCATGTACTTCGCATTCGTCTCCGCGGCGGCCTTCGACAGCTTGTAGCTGTCGCCGGTAAAGTCGGCAAACCGGATCACCTCGTCGCGCTGGTAGTGGTGCCCCAGAATCACCGCCTCTGCGCCCAGCTTCTCCCGCGCCGCAGCAATCCTCGCGTCCATCGTCTCATCCGGCATCGCCAGGTAGTGGTCGAGAGAACAGCTGTCCCCCGCTGCCTGTGCCGGCGCATCTTCCAACACCCCGATCGGGGCTTCTTCGATCAAAATTCCATTCACTTGTGTTCCGCCTTCAGTCTCTGCAATGCGCCCCGCATCTGCTCATCGCAGGCACGGCATCGCATCGCGAAACGGGGATGTTGAAAGCATTCCTTGCCAGGCTGCAGCGGACTCACATGTGCCGGCCCAATCGTCCAAGCCGTCACCCAATCCGCGGGGATGTTGCCGCCATTCTTGCCAAGCGAGACCCTTGAAGTCACGCTGTCTCAATATTAGACGAATCCACCTCTTCCGGCGATGCAACAATCGAGCACCCTGCTGCCGGCTCCACTTTTCCCACTCGCTCCGCCGCCATCTGGTAGTGGGTCAATTTGGATTGCTTTGAAAGGGTGCGGCTTCAGCCGCGCCGATAAGATCAAAGAATAATGGGGACTTTAGTCCCCGAGGGAAAAGCCGTATCATAAGGCCAGCTATGCCCAGCTTCCAGGACAGCGCAGTCCTTGTCATCCTCGCACTTCTGCTCTTCGGCCCGAAGAAGCTGCCCGTGCTCGCGCGCCAACTGGGCAAGCTGATGGCCGACTTCCGCAAGGCTTCCAACGAGTTCCGCACCCAGATGGAGGAGGAACTCCGCATCTCCGAGCAGGCCGACCGCCAGAAGCAGGTCGCCGCCATCGAAGCCCCGGTTACACCCGCAATCGCTGCGCCCGCCGACCCCGTCCCGCCCGAATCCAGCATCGCCTCCGCATCCGAATCCACCCCCGAATCCGAACCCGACTACCCGACCCGATACCCGGAAGATCCCCTGCTCGAACCAGTGTTCGAATCGGCGTCCAGCCCGTCGCCTGAGCCGATCGCAACCTCCGGCGAGCTCAGCATCCTGCCGCCCTCCACCGGCCTGCCCGTCGCCAACACCCCGTCGCTCGCCGAGTCGAATGGCAACGCCTCGAACGGCAATACCCCAGCCGCCCACCCCGCGGAACTCGAAACCGAGACCATCCATGGCTGATTTCGATCCCGTCGACCGGGCGCGCAAGGCCGTAGCCGAACGCACCGAACTGCCCGGCATGAGCCTGATGGAGCACCTCGAAGAGCTGCGCAAGCGCCTCCTCCGCTCCCTCGCCTCCCTCGCCGTCGGCGCCGCCATCGCCTACGGCTTCCACAACCAGCTCATCAACTACCTACAGAAGCCGCTCCTCGACTACGGGCTGCTGATGACGATGACCCACCCCACCGATGCCATCAACCTCGACATCAAAGCCTCGCTCATCTTCGGCGCCATCTTCGCCAGTCCCTTCATCCTCTATCAGCTCTGGCTCTTCATCGCGCCCGGCATGTACGCCAACGAGAGAAAGTATGTCGGCCCCTTCATGGCCATCACCATCGGCCTGTTCCTCGCCGGGGCCTGGTTCGGCTACCGCTACGTCATGCCCGGCGCCATCAAGGTCCTGGTCATGGACTTCGGCAAGAACTTCCAACACATGATCACCATCGATGACTACACCGGCTTCTTCCTCTCCGTCATCCTCGGCCTCGGTGTCTGTTTCGAACTCCCCGTCCTCATCTTCTTTCTGGCCCTGTTCGGCATCGTCGATGCCAAGTTCCTGCTGCGCCAGTTCCGCTACGCCATCCTTGCCATCTTCCTCATCGCCGCCATCATCTGCCCCATGCCCGACCCCCTCAGCATGTGCATCTTCGCCAGCCCCATGCTGGTCCTGTACTTCTTCGGCATCGCCATCGCCTGGTACGCCCATCCCGATCACCGGAATAAGAAGAAGGAAGCCGCCGCATGATCGCGCCCTCGCTCTCGCCACAATCGCCGTCATCCCGACCGGAGCAGCAGACAGCTTCATCGTCTACTGCGAAGTGGAGGGCCCCCCGCATTTCCCCGAAGCTCGTCATCCTGAGCGGAGCCCCTGAGCGAACCGCAGGCGAGTCGAATAGGGCGCAGTCGAAGGACCTCGAAAAGG
>Ga0302320_10018279_pt1 | contig 14148 bp, 12 predicted proteins | sample Bog_T0_3_FD_202130 | JGI IMG/M metagenome (GOLD analysis project Ga0302320, IMG submission 202130) | Peat permafrost microbial communities from Stordalen Mire near Abisko, Sweden - Bog_T0_3 | ecosystem: Environmental > Terrestrial > Soil > Wetlands > Peat | place: Sweden: Abisko, Stordalen Mire... | reverse complement strand
GTGCGGCCCGGTCATCCCCACGTCGCACTGAAAGGCCGTGCCGCCGGGCAAGAGCTGCTCGTCGGCGGTGGGGACGTGGGTATGCGTGCCCAGCACCGCGGTGACGCGGCCGTCGAGATGCCGGGCCATGACCTGCTTGTCGCTGGTGGCCTCGGCATGGAAATCCAAGAGGATCACGCGGATGTCGGCCGGCAGCGCGGCGAGAATGCGATCGGCCGCATGGAAGGGGCAATCGACCGGGTGCATGAAGACCCGGCCCAACAGCGCGAAGACGGCCACGCGGACCCCGTTCCGCGCCGTGAGGATCATGAATTCCGCGCCCGGGGCCTCGGGCGGATAATTGGCCGGCCGGACGATGCGGTCGTCGCTTTGTAGGATGGGAATGATTTCCCGCCGCTTGTAAACGTGGTCGCCCAGCGTGACGCCGTCGATGCCCGCGGCGAGCAGTTCCTGGTAGATGGGCGGTGTCAGGCCCGAACCGCCCGCGGCGTTCTCGGCGTTGGCCACGATCAGGTCGATGGCCTGCTCTTGCCGCAGCCCCCGCAGGGCCTGGGCGCAGACCGAGCGGCCCGGCTTGCCGACGATATCACCGATGAAGAAAAGTCGCATGGGGAAGGGCTTAGTGCTTAGTACTTAGTGCTTAGGAATTGGGACTTAGTCTGTATGCCACGGCTGTAATCTAAGTTCTAAGCTCTAAGTTCTAAGAACTAAGACCTTTACCTCGCCACATCTACGTGCCGGATTTCGCGCACGACGGTGACTTTGATTTCGCCGGGGTAGGTCAATTGCTGCTCGAAGGCCTGCGCGATGTCGTGGCAGATCTTGGCGGCCGACTCGTCGGTGGTGTCCTTGGCGCTGACCAGCACGCGGAGTTCGCGGCCGGCCTGAATGGCATAGGCCTGCTCGACGCCGGGGAAACCGCCGGCGATGCGTTCGAGTTCCTCCATCCGCTTGACGTAGCGTTCCAGGCTTTCGCGGCGGGCGCCGGGCCGCGCGGCGCTACAGGCGTCGGCCGCGGCCACGAGTACCGTATAGGGATTGCAGACGCGCAGGTCGTCGTGGTGGCCGCAGGCGGCATGCACCACCTCGGGCCGCTCACCGTAGCGCTTCAGCAGTTCGGCCCCGATCTTGGGGTGGCCGCCGTCGGCCTCGTGGTCGGCCGCCTTGCCGATGTCGTGCAGCAGGCCGCAGCGGCGGGCCAAGGCGCCGTCCAGGCCGATTTCCTCGGCCATCATGCCGGCGATGAAGGCCACCTCGATGCTGTGCCGCAACACGTTCTGGCTGTAGCTGGTGCGGAATTGCAGGCGGCCCAGGAGGTCGACAAGCCGCTCGTGCAGGCCGTGGATGGCCAACTCCTGGCAGGCGTCCTCGCCCAGCTTCTGGATGTGCTTTTCCATCTCCTGTTGCGTGGCCAGCACGATCTCCTCGATCCGCGCGGGATGGATGCGGCCGTCGGCGATGAGCTTGTTCAGGGCCAGCCGGGCGATCTCGCGACGGACCATGTCGAAGCCGCTGACGATGACCACGCCCGGCGTGTCGTCGATGATCAGGTCCACGCCGGTGGCCTTCTCGAAGGAGCGGATGTTGCGGCCTTCGCGGCCGATGATGCGGCCTTTCATCTCGTCGTTGGGAATGCCCACCGTGCTCGTGGTCGATTCGGCGGTGTGCGGGGCCGCGTAGCGCTGCAGCGCGGTGACGATGACTTCGCGGGCCTTTTGCTCGCAGGTTTCGGCCAACTGCTTGTCGTGCCGGAGGATGGCGGCGCCGGTCTCCTGCTGGAGGCGGGTTTCGAGGAGTTCGAGTAAGCGCCGCGTGGCCTCCGCCTGGCTCAGGCCGCTGAGTTCGTGGAGCGTCTGCCGCTGCATGTCGAGCAGCTTGCTGAGATCCTCCTTACGGTGGTTGGTCTCCTGGATCCGCTCGCTGAGCTTGCGCTGGGTGGCCTCGACGATCTTCTCCTGCTTGCGGACCTGCTCGACCTGCTCTTCCAGGACGTCCTGCCGCTTGTCGAGCAGGCGTTCGCGCTCATGGAGCTCGCCGCGGATCTTGCGGAGCTCCTTTTCGCTTTCTTCCTGCTGCTTGAGAATCAGTTCCTTGAGCTGCAATTCGCCTTCGCGGCGGCGGTTATCCGCTTCTTGCTTGGCCTTGGCGATGATCTCGGCCGATTCGCTCAAGGCGTCCTTGCGCCGCAGACGGTCGAAGAGTTTGACAAGAATGAACGCCATGACCGCCGAAATTGCGGCCACAACGAGAGTGAGAAGAAACACTTGCCCTGTCGTCCACACGATACACCTCGAGATTTGCGGACTTCAGGTGCGAAGCAGGCGGAACCGGAGAATGGTTGAAATGGATAGGCCCAGGCACGTCGCGGCGCGCGGCCCAGTCCGGCATGCATGGTGCATAGGCCGGCACAAGCCCTCGCGGCGTGCTCGTCTTCCCTTGTGCCAGACGGTACGTCATCCAACGGATAGAATTCAGGCACGGCGCAATCCAAACAGACAGAAACTGCTTGCACGTGGTGATGGTCCACTGCGAAGCGGCAAGCCGCGCCGGCGCGGAGCACCCCGTTTCCAGGAGCCGCGCAGCGCAATCGGGGGTTGCCAGCAACCACCGAGCCAAAATCACGATCCAGTTTGCCACCCGTTCAGCCTCGAACATCCGTTGGTTCTTGCGGTCAATTCCAGAACCAATTAAAAACTCGCTAAACCCAATACTCCGGCGATCCCGCAGGATTGCCTCGAGCACCTCAAGTCATACTGTATTGTTTTTCCTTGCGGAAAAAGTTCAAAACCTTATTCTAACCGCTGGAATGCAAATTGCAACAGGGTTCAGTGCGATGCGATAAAGTCTTATGCGGCAATAGGTTAGCTCTATTCCGTTGCCTTCCGCGCCGCCGCCAATTATGATGGAAGTTGGTGAAGACTACCACGGACGAGCTAACCCATGAGAACTTCTTGCTTCGGTATCAGCTTGATGGTGTTGATGTTTGCGGCCGGTTGCGACTTGCCGAAACCGGCGCCTAGCGACTCAAAGCCGGCGCCTGCGAAGCCGCCGGCGGCCGAGCAGGGCGAAAAGATGGTCGAAGAAAAGGCGGCCGTCGGCATGGGCGAGAAGGGACGCGGTTACGGCGGCGACGTGGTCACCGAGCCGATCAAGGACTTGTGGCAGACCAAGGAGAAACTCGTCCTGATGCAGATCAAGACGAGTCTGGATATCTACAAGGCCAGCAATGACGGGCACGGGCCGAAGAGCCATGAAGAGTTCATGCAACACATCATCAAGGAGAACGACATCCAACTGCCCGCGCTGCCGGCGGGAGAGAGCTACGTTTACAACCCGGCGAAGGAAGAACTGATGATCCGCAAGCCGGCCAGCCACAACTCGCCCTGATGGAGGATTGCATCAGCGGCGGGCATTCGGGAATTAGCAACATGAAACGACACCACGCGATCCTGTTTGTCCTGAGCATCTTTTCCGCCTGCACGGCACAGGCCAGCGACGTGAGTTGGATGTTCCAACCGGGCTACTACACGCATTCGCCTACGACCGGCCAGCGCGTGGCCCAATATGAGCCGGAGAAGCCGGCCTACGCCACGATCGATCCCACGTACCAGGAGAGCGGCTACCGGCACGAACTGATCCAGGCGGGCAACGAGTGGGTGAATATCGTGCAGACGTGGGGCGCGGGCACCGCCATCCGACCCTACGGCGAGTGGGAGTATCCCTATCGCGCAGGCGCGACGCCATACGGTCCCTGGGGCAATCCGCAAGGTCCCTGGACGCTGCCTTTCGATTCCTGGCGGAACCCCTATGGGCTGAACCACATGCAGAACCACGGCGCTTGGCAGCCCGGTTATGGTTCCGGCGGCCCGATCGACAACGGCGCTTGGGCGCCTGGTCCGCAGCCGCTGCCGGCGGCGGGCGGCGCGTTTATGCCGAGTGCTGCGGGTGTGCCGGCCGCTCAGTCCGCCGTGCCGGCGCCGCCCGTTGCCGCGGGGCAAGGGCAGGCGTTGTAGACGATTCGAAGGGTCGGATTCTGGGACTGGACAATAGCACCTTTATTCGTAAGAATGACAACAGATCGCGAATAAAGAACGAGTGGAGGACCTTATGGAAGTCAGCGTAGAAGCCGTAATGGAAGCCGCATTGAAACTGCCAGTAAACGGCCAGATGGAAGTTGCGTCGCGGTTGCTGGAGACAATTACGCCGGATGACGGTTTGTTCGACATAGACGATCCGGCACTGCTTGAAGAAATTGAGCGCCGTTTCGCGGACGGCAGCGAGGGCATACCGTGGCATGTGCTTCGGGAGGAAAGAGGTTCGGTGGAACCGTAGTGGAATAAGTTCGAGGGTTACCGCAGGTCAACACCCAGTATCGCGGCACGTGGGACGACAATAGCAGCATGCCGGAAGCTTTCGTAATCTTTCACCCTCTGGCGATGCGGGAGTACCGCAGGTCCCGAAGCTGGTACGCGGCGAGATCGGCCGACGCGGAGGAGAGGTTTGTTCGCGAGCTTGATCAGGCGCTGCGCCGGGTTGCGGCAGCACCGGAAGCGTTGCCGCGTCTGGCGGGCGAGAATCGATACGTCCGCGTTGCCGGCTTTCCCTACATCGTCGTTTTTCGGCGCGTGAATTCGGAAATCGTTAAGGTAATTTCGGTCGCACATACGAGCCGTCGCCCTGGCTACTGGCGACATCGGCACTAGCCGGTCTCGACGCAAAGCTGTGAAGGAAATATCATGAAACGTCTTGCGGTTACGTTGTTCTTCCTCGCATTCATCCCTCACCTTCACGCCGCCGTGACAACCAAAACCATCGAGTACAAACAGGGCGATCAGGTCCTGGAAGGTTATCTGGCCTGGGACGATGCCACGGACCAACTGCGGCCGGGCGTGCTGGTGGTCCACGATTGGATGGGCCTGGGCGACTTCGCCAAGTTGCGGGCGAAGAAGCTGGCCGAAATGGGCTACATCGCCTTCGCCGCCGACATCTACGGCAAGGACGTCCGGCCCGCTACGCCGCAGGAGGCCGCCGCGGCAGCGGGCAAGTACAAGAACGATTGCAAACTGATGCGCGATCGCGTGAATGCCGCATTCGACGTGCTGCGCGGCAGCCCGTTATGCGATCCAAAACGCACCGCGGCCATCGGCTACTGCTTCGGCGGCACTTGCGTATTGGAGCTGGCCCGCAGTGGAGCTGAGGTGGCGGGCGTCGTAAGTTTTCACGGCGGGCTGGCCACGCCGAATGCGGCCGACGCTAAGAACATCCGCGGCAAGGTGCTGGTGCTGCACGGCGGCGACGATCCGCACGTTCCGCCCAAGGAGGTTGCGGCCTTCGAGCAGGAAATGCGGGCCGCGGGCATCGATTGGCAGTTGATCGTCTACGGCGGGGCCGTGCATGCCTTCACCAACCCGGCCGCCGGCAACGACCCGTCCCGCGGCGCCGCCTACAACGCGGCCGCCGACCGAAGGTCGTGGGAGGCGATGAAGGCGTTCTTCGCGGAAATCTTCAAGTAGGTCCCGCCTGCCGGGCGGGACTATTGCGTGCCGAACCGCACACTTCCGCACAAATCCGCACACTTTTTTGGCCTGGCACACATCTTTTGGCTATTCGACATATAGCCACACGTGTCACACCTCACGAATAGGATTGGTTGCAGCGTCGGGCCAAGCCGAGCCGCGTTTTGCGGTCTTCTTCCCGCTCCTCCTGTTCGAACTGCAACACGCGTTCATCGTCGCTGCCGACCTTCGCGGCGGTAAAGACGTTCGCGCGCTTGAGGATTTCCAGCGCGGCTTTCACATCGCCGTTGCGGACGGCCTGGGCGACACATTCGGTGGCCTCGGCCGCCAACTGTTCGACGCGGCAGGCTACGGCCTGTTGCAAGTCGCGTCGGCCGCGGTTCAGCGCGGCCTGGAGGCGAAAATCCTTGCGGAGCCAGTCGTAGAGGGTGCGGCGGCCGATTCCGGCGGCGGCCGCGGCGTCGGTGGCGGTCTTGCCCGACAGCAGGGCGTCCAGCACGGCAATTTGCGTCGCGGAAAGGTCGCTCCCACTTTCGGCGGGGATCGTTGCATGGGTGCTGTTGGCCTGAACAAGATCGGTTGACATGGTAGTCCTCGTGTATACGGTAGGGTGAAAGCAAAATGTCCGTCGGGCGCTGCCTTTTGCGGCGGGCACGGCAAACGCGCCGCAGTGGCAGCCGGACAACGTCCAGTGTCGATAAGTATACACCCGTCCAGTTCTCGTGTCAATAGGTGTGAACAGAGAATATATTGACGGTTGGGGAATTCGAATACGCTGAGGATCCCAAAAGGGGCCGGGCTAGTGCCGGGTTGGCATAGGGCCCGCGCAGAGGTCGCGGCCCAAAAACCCGCCTCGGCGGCTGTGGCGTTTGTGCGGCACGTCTGCGATAATCGTGCCTGCCGGTGTCACGTACTCCTCACGCTCCGCCGTGAGGGATTGCAGAGCGTCACGGCGGAGCGTGACGAGTACGACGAAGAAGAACCTCACGGCGGAGCGTGAGGAGTACGGCCCCGCCTTGACGGGCGCACGCTGGGGCGTCGTGGAAGACAGCCGTGTCCGTGGCTAAAATGGACCCCATCGAACCTCAACCCGCCGCACGGCCGCACCACGCGCCCTTCCAATTCACTCTGCGGACGCTGCTGTTGCTTTTCGTAGTGTTGGGGTCGTCGCTGGCGGTCTTCGGGACCTTTGGGATCGTGATTTTCGCGGTCGCCGTGGCATTGGCAATTCACCACCATACTGACCAATCGAAATGGTCTCTTGTGCAGCTCGTCCTGATCGCAATTGGCGTGATCTGTCTTATCGGCGGGTTATTGCTGGTGGGCGTATACCGTGAGCACCGTCGTAGCCTGACGTGTCTGCATAAGCTGACTGAAGTTTCAATCGCGTTGGAGTCATACCGCGCCTTCTTCGGTCATTATCCACCGGTATACGACACAGACAAAACCGGAAAGCCGATGCATAGCTGGCGGGTGCTCATACTACCGTTTATGGGTGAAGAGCCACTCTACAAGTCTTGCGACTTTACCCAACCCTGGGACGCTCCGAAGAACAAGAAGCTACTGGCGGAACGTCCCTTCGTATACTATTGCGACAATGATCCGGGGGCTAATCGAGCGGGCAGTACCGAAACAAGCTATTTGGCCGTGGTCGGACCCGATACTGCCTGGGCGGGTGCAAACGTGGCACCGGACCCTTTGTCGCGGTCGATTCTAGTTGTCGAGGTAAACAACTCGAACATCCAGTGGACGGAGCCGAGGGATTTTTCGTTGAGCTCGATTGAAGGCAACGACAGTACATCACGTTCGCCACCTTTATCGAGCAACCACGGCCGGGACGAGGACTTCTTCTTTATCTACGATCGAAGCTACGGCGTCAACGTCGCGACGGCCGACGGCTCTGTGGACTTTCTTCGAACGGAAAATGTTTCGACCGACAGCCTGCGAAAGATGCTGCAAGCTGGCGGATATACGGAAGAAGTACGGGCCTACTCTAATAATGGCGATTCCGCTGGCCGTCGCCTGAACTGGCCCAACATCGCCGCCCTGGCCGTGTGGCTGCTGTCGGTGTGTACGCTGCTGACGGCGGCCGTGCGGAGCAGGAAAAGATGCAGGCCGTGAAACCGGATTTGGCCGGAGCCAAGGTTGCAAAAAACGCCGAAACTATTCTCCCACCTTCCGCAGGGCGCGATCCATTACGTGGTCCGATAGATACATGCCCTCGCTTCGCAGTCTCTCCAGAATCGGCCGGGCTCGATCCACGACGCCTCGCTGTTTTGCCAAAAGAATCAACCCGAGCGTCCCGCGGACGGGGATGCCGAGGGTTGCGGCGCACCGCCGCGCTGCCAAGTCGTCGCAAATCACTTCCGTTCCCGGCTTGGCGTAAGCTAAGGCCAGAACCGCCGATTCGCCGCGCCCCAGGTCCCAGGATAGGATTTCGGGCGGGACCACGGGATCGAGAACGACCACGATCCACTGCGAGGCGGCATCCATCGCCAGTACGGTCGGATCGTCCGGCCCCCGACGACCGATCTCCGTGGCCACTGCAAGCGGCACGATAACGCTATCGCCCGCCACTCGCAGCAAATCGAAGAACCCGCCGTGCGCCAGCACGATCAAGGGCGAGGCGTCGACGATGGGTGGTTCAGCCACGCCTCAGTTCCTCGTCGAGGCTCTCGAAATCGACGGGAAAAGCGTCAATGTGCCGCGCCGCCAGCGCCATGAGGAAATCGGTTCGGTCCACACCCGCGATTTTCGCGGCTTTCTCCTGCGAGATTTCGCCGCAACGATACCAATGAATCGCCGCAGCTAAACGCATTTCCCGGGCAAACTCGTCCGGCGAACACCGCAAGGCGGAGAAAGCTTCCTCCGGCAAGTCCATAGTTACAGTTGGCATTTCGTCGGTTCTCCACACGCGAAATCGGCACATATCTCCCACGCCGAGTCGCGTAATCTCATCTAGTGTACCACGCCAATCGACACAAGCAATATGCCGTCACGTGACGGCGCGAGCGTGCCTACTGCTTTCACGCCAATATCTCCCTTCGCCGCTTCACATAATCCCACACCACATCCCGGTCCAAATCCGTGCCGGCGGTGAAGAAGACGCGGCCGGTGGTCGATTCGGAAAGCCGCTGGGCGAACTTCACGTCCTCGTTGGATTGCCACCAGCTTTGCAGCAGGAAGGTGTTGATCGTGATCCCTTCGCGGTGGCAAAGCTGCCCTTCGCGCAACGTGGCTTCTTCGGTTCGCGGATCGGGAGGATACAACAAGTAGAGGTCCTTGCCCTCGAAATGGGCCGTGGGCAGGCCGTCGGTGATGAGAATGATCTGCCGGTTGGGCGTGTCCTGGCCGGCCAGCAGTTGCCGGGCGAGTTGCAGGCCGTGCTGGATGTTGGTGAAGTGCGGCGGGATCTGCATCTCGCTCACCCGCTCGTCGCTCATGTCGGCCTTCAGACGCACCACCGGATCGTAGAGCGTGACCGGCTTGGGCATGAGCGTGATCACCTCGCTCACCTGCCGCAGCTTGGCGAAGGTATAGAGCTCGATGAACCGCAGCCAATCGCCCGGATACTCGCTGCGGATCAGGCCGTCCAGGGCCAGGCCCATCCGCTTGACGTTGATGTACAGCCCGTCGTAGCGCATGGAACCGCTCATGTCCAGCAGCACGGCCGTGGCGCACTTGGGCGTGTTGCGGGTGTGATGCACGATGATGTCGTCCGAGTGCAGCCGCAAGGGACGCTCCGAACCGCTGCGGAGCATGCAGTTGATGAGCGAGCCGGGGATGTCCATGTTGGCCAGCGAGTCGCCGAATTCGTAACTCTTGGTCTGCTGCATCTCGACCGCGCCTTCGCCCACGACGGGCCCCTGGTGGCGGCCGGTCCGCGAGGCCTGCAGGTCGCTGAAGATCCGCGACAGAAGCCGGCCCTGGAAGAGCCGGTAGGCCTTGGGCGTGAGGCGGTAGCCCTGGGCCGTCTTCTCCAGCCCCTGTTGCTCGGCCAGGTCACGGAGATACTTCTCGATCATCTTGGCCAACTCGTTGAGCTTTTCCATGTCGCCCTCTTCGGCGAACTCGGCCAGGGCCTCCATGTCGATCACGCCGATTTGGGCCGTCTTGGATGCCTCTTCAAGCTGCTTGAGCAGGCGGTCGATCTCCTCCAGTTCCTCCTTGACTTCCAACGCCTTGGGAACGGTCATCGGCGTCCGGCCGGTGAACTCGTACTTGGCCGCCAATTCATCCACCTGGTACTTGTCGCCCAGCCGGGCGATCAACTGCACGAGTTGCCGGGCGAAGGGGCCCTGCTCGTCCTCGACGCGGTACCATAGCCGCTCGATGTCGTAAAGCTGCTCTTCCTTGACGGCCCGGCGGTAGCGATCTTCCAGCCGCGCGGGCGGCTCGATCGACTTGGCCATGTCGCGGTAGTGGGCGGCGGCCTCCTGCTTGACGCGATTGGTCTCGTAGGTCGCCAGAATCTTCCGCTTCCGCTCGCGGAGCAATTCCATGAGGGCGTCGAGGCTGGGACCGAGCCCTGCGATCTGGCTGGGATCGAGATGCACGGCGTTGGCCAGTTCCTCGTCGGTCAACTCGCGCATGCCGCCGTGGGCGAGCATGTGTTCCATCGCCCCGGAAACCATGTCCGGCGGCGGCTGCGTCGGGCTGGGGAAGTTCTTGGGGTCGTAGCGCTGGTAGGTATGGATGATGCCGCCGATGGGCCGAGTTGCTCTCATATTAATCCTCATGTGATCTCGTACACGATCTGCCCGTGCTGCTGCGCGCGGGAAATGCGCTCCGTGGCGTACAGCCCTGCCAGCACGAACTCCACGCACGAGGCCCTCACTGCCTCGTCGCTGGAGGCGTTGACCTCGAAGGCCTTATCCCAGGCCGGCGGGACACGTTTCAGGCGATCGGCATAGGTGGACGAGGGCAGTTGGTCGCCCACTTCCACCTTCACGCCGCGGGAGAATATCTCGGCAATCTCGCTCAGCCCGTGGCGGTCGACATATTCCTCGAAGACATTCTTGACCGCCTCGGCCACGATCGCGTCGAGGACCTGCCGCTCGGACATCTGGTGGCTGCTCATCATGTCCAGTTCCAGCTTGCCCAGCGACGAGGAGTAGAGGTGCCCCAGGTCGCTGATCCGCGGCACGGCCGGCCGCTCGCAGAGGATCGCCCCGCGCTGCCGGGCGCTGGCGACCATCGTGCGGTAGTTGGCGATGCTGAACCGCGCGCTCACGCCCGATTGCTGGTCGATGTACTTGCTCTTGCGGGCGACGGTGCTCATCTCCTCGATGATCTCGCGCATGAAGTAAGGGACGACGACGGGGAACTCGCCGTCCAGGTCGACGTGGGACTCCTGCTCGATGATCTCGATGCCCTGTTGCCGCTCCTGGGGATAGTGGGTGTGGATCACCGAACCGATGCGGTCTTTGAGTTGCGGGATGACCTTGCCGCTGCGATTGTAGGTGGCCGGGTTGGCCGAGAAGAGAATCAGCACGTCGATGTCGAAACGGACCGGGTAGCCGCGGATTTGCACGTCGCGCTCTTCGAGAATGTTGAACAGGCCCACCTGCACCAGCTCGTCGAGCTCCGGCAGTTCGTTCACCGCGAAGATGCCGCGGTGCATCCGCGGGATGAGTCCGAAGTGCAGGGCCTCTTCGGCCGACATGCTCGTGCCGGCGGCCAGCTTCGAAGGATCGATCTCGCCGATGATGTCGGCGAACTTCGTGCCCGGCGCCAGGCGTTCCGCATAGCGCTGCTCGCGCGGCCACCAGGCGATGGCGATTTCCGTGTCGGGCCGCTGGGCCACATGCCGCTGGCCCATCGCGGTGATCGGGTGGTAGGGGTCCTCGTGGACGGGGCTGCCGGGGATGTCGAGGTAGGGGATCTCCTCGTCGAGGAAACGCGTGAGCAGCCGCATGAGGCGGCTCTTGCCCTGGCCTTTCTCGCCCAGGAAGAGCATGTCGTGCTGGGCGATCAGGCCCAGGTTGATTTCCGGGATGACGGTATCTTCGTAGCCGATGATGCCGGGGAAGAGTTCCTCGCGGCGGGCGAGCATCCGCATGAAGTTGTCATAGACCTCGCGCTTGACGGTTTTGGAACGCCAGCCGCTTTGCCGCAATTCGCGGAGGGTGGCCGGCCGGTCGTGAGATTTGCCTGCTGTGTTTTCGACGGTTGCCATGAAACGTGCCTATCCTGTTCCGTGGGAAAGGGATACATCCGCAGTGCCGGAGCGAAAGACACCGGTTTCTCGCACCCGGTACTTCTATTGTAGCGCGGCGCGGCCAGGAGTCACGCAAAATAACAGTTAGAATTGTCAAAAATGCAGGCGAACGGTTCAGCGCCGCCAGAAATGGCATTATTTCGCCAGAAGGGGTGGAATTGAGGATGGCGAAATTGGTGCTTTTGCTACACCTTTTGAATGGGGAAGAACGGATGGAGACATTTGCCGGAACATGGGCTGCTAAAACGGATTCGATATTGCGCGGCGGGATAGGAACTGGTTCCCTCTTTCCACCGCGTTAGCGGTCTAACGTGAATTGCCGGGGGCAAGCGCAGCGCGGCCCCCGGAATTGCCGCGCGTGATCCCGCAAGCCGCGTAGCGGCGCAACGATGGGCGAATGCCGCAATGGCGCGTCATGCTCGAAGAAAGTTGTGTCGCCGCTAACGCGGCTGCATTTTGTTTCCGGTGATAGGATTCCGGGGGTTTCGCTGCGCTCCACCTCCGGCAATTCACGTTTTGCCGCTCCGCGGCAGAGAACAAAAACCGCGCCAAGATCATTTTCACGAATAGGCCCGATCCAAGCCTCGTTTTAGCGGCCCAGCCGGAGCGTGCGGAATATGGGCCGGCGCCAACCGCAAAACGGCTGCGCCAGTTGCGCTCCGACGCCCCGTTCGCTCTTGACATGGGCTACGGTTTTTAGGTATTTTTCGCGGCTGAAAGGAGTCGCGGCATGGCATCTCACGCACGATGGTGGCGGGAATGGGAGTTCTGGGCAGTTCCACTCCTGGTGGGGGTGATCTTTGGATCGCGCCTGAGCCAAACGCCGCCCAACGGCGAGGAAACTCGCTGGGGGCAAGTCGCGCGGGAAATGATCACCAGCGGCGACTGGCTCGTGCCGCGGCTGCAAGGCCGGCCGTTTCTCAGCCATCAGCCCTTGCAGGACTGGGCGATCGCCCTGTCCGCGCTGGCCTGGGGCAAGATCGACGCCGTGTCGCTCCGCTTTCCCAGTATCGTGGCGCTGCTCTTGACGGTAACCTTGACCTACGCCTATAGCCGCACGTTTCTCTCCCGGCTGGGCGCGTTGTGCGCCGTGCTCGCCTTTGCCACGATGGGCCTGGTGCTGCAGTTCGGCTGGTCGGCGGAAACCGAATCGATCTTTACGTGCGTCGTTGCCGGCGCGCTGATCGTCTGGCGCTGGGCCGGCGCCTCGGGCAAGACTCCGCTTTTGAGCTGGTGCGGCGGCTATGGCCTGGCGGCCCTAGCGATGCTCACCAAGGGTCCCCAGGGGCTGCTTTACTTCGTCGGCGGTGTAGGGCTCTTCCTGCTGACCACCCGCCGCTTGCGCGAGTTGCTGCGCTGGCAGCATGCCGTGGGGATTGGCCTGTTCCTGGCGATCTGGCTGGCCTGGGAGCTTCCGTTCTACTTGCGCGTGGGACCGCACGACGCCTGGATCATGCTCACCGGCGACGTCAGCGACAGGTTCGGCGGCGGCAGTTGGGTCCGGACGCTGAAGCACTTAGTCGAGTTTCCCGTGAGCGTCATGGCCTGTATGTTGCCCTGGTGCGTACTGCTGTTGGCTTATCTGCGGCGCGACTTTCGCCGCAGCATTGCCTTCGCGCGCGAGGACGTCTGGTATCTCGCCATGGCGATTGGATTTGCGTCGCTGACTTGCTATGCCGTGCCTGGGGCGCGGAACCGGTATCTGGCGCCGATCCTGCCCTTGGTGGCGCCGTTGATCGGCCTGGTGGCCCAGCAGTGTTGCGCGGCCGCCGCGAGCGAATGGCTGGTGCGCTTGCGGCAGCGATTCTTCATCGGCATGGGACTGGTAATCGCCGGACTGGGCGCGTGGTTCGCCGTGGCCACGGCCCTCCGCCTGGGACCTTTGCGCGGCGAGCAACCGGTGGCCTTTGCCGTCGTCTTTGCGTTGGCGGCCCTGGCTGCGATGGCGACGGCCTTTTGGGCCTCGGCCCGGCCGGAACCGTGGCGGCAGCGGTTGGGGACCTTGGCCGTCGCTACGGTCATGGGCATGGGCTACATCGGCGCGGTCGCCAATACCTATGTCGCCACGCGGCCCTCCCTCGACGCCCAGATCGCCGCGATCGCCGCTCGCCTGCCCGACGACGTGCAATTGGTGAGTATCGGTCCCGTGGACCATGACTTTCTCTATTATTACGGTAAGCCGGTCAAGCAGCTTCCGGCGATCGCGGGCACCGGCCATAAGGAACGGGCGTGGACCTACTTCTGCATGGGCGAAGATCGGAACATGCCGGCGGTGGACATGCCCTACGAAAAGCTCGGCGTGGTTTTGATCGACCCCGCCAATTCCGATCGTCCGCAGAGCACAGTGATTATCGGCCGGCGGCGGCCTGAAGAAACGGCGGCCGTAGAGAACTGCCTGCGATGAAAGGTGGC
>Ga0302320_10018278_pt1 | contig 14148 bp, 16 predicted proteins | sample Bog_T0_3_FD_202130 | JGI IMG/M metagenome (GOLD analysis project Ga0302320, IMG submission 202130) | Peat permafrost microbial communities from Stordalen Mire near Abisko, Sweden - Bog_T0_3 | ecosystem: Environmental > Terrestrial > Soil > Wetlands > Peat | place: Sweden: Abisko, Stordalen Mire... | reverse complement strand
CGAGCTGGCGCACGAGAGCAGTGATGCCGAGGGTCGGGATCATGGCGTCCCAGACCTCAGGCATGGCGAGGGCGGTGTCAGGCAGCTGCTCCCACGAGAGGTGGTGCTTAGCGACCAGTGTCGCCAGCTTGACGGGGCTCGTGGAGGCCTGTGCCACCAGGAACGCGTTGATGACGTCAGGGACGGGACCCTTCATCGTGTCAGCGTCAGGGTGGCACACGAAGTCAAGGACGTTCGCGCGCTCTCCGGTAACGCCCTTGGGCTTGGCGAGCCGCAGCACGTCGCGGTGTGTCCAGCCCTCGCGCTGGCGGTACTTGGTGACCTGCCAGGCGAGGTCCTCGGGCGACTTCTCCGTGTACCAGCGGGCGACGGCGCGCTTGAATGCACGACCCCAGCCGCGGAAGTTCTGCGCGTAGCCGAGGAAGGTGAAGAACATCGTGCCGGTGCGGCAAACGTCGGGGATGCTGGCTAGGGCGCGGGCGCGCACCTCAGGGCGCTTGGAAGCGCACAGAGCCGCCAGAGCGAAAAGCGTCGGCTGTTGCTTGGCAGCGCGGCCGTTCAGCGACACGTCGAGCACCAGCTGGTGGAGTTCATCGGCCTGGTCACCATCTGCAAGGCGCCTGATGAGGTCGGTGTTGTCCTTCGTGAGGTCCTTCTCACCGACGTAGTAGGTGCCGCCAGCGGTCCCCATGATGAGGAAGCGCAGGGCGCGCTTCATGTCGTCGATGGCAAAGACGTAACCGCCGGCGGAGTTGACGACCTGGTCGGGTCGTGCCCTCTCTGTCTGGGGCATCATGACCCTCGGGCCGATGGTGGCAAGTGGATCGGGCACTGGCTTTCCTCCCTTTCTGTAGTGGCTCGAACATGAAATGAGGTCCGGGTTTTTGGCGCTCTACCGCTGAGCTACGAGCCTCGTCTCCGACGCCCGGTGGGATTCGAACCCACGACTTCCCCATTAATAGTGGTAACCGAAACTCGCCGGCTCGAGCCGAGAACAGTGTGCTGAACGTGTTGGTGAGTGCCCGATGAATTCCAGCCAAAGGGATAACGGACGACTCGTTCGGCTCAGCTCTTGGACTATACACTAGCCTAACCGCAATAACAAGCGGCTAAGAGGAGCAGGTGCTCAGAGCCCCGATGGTTGCGGACGCGACCCCGCAGAGCCTTCACATTCCAGGTCCTTGCATCCGTGAGCACGGTTGGACGGTTCGTACCTGCTCCTCTCAACACACCGCTAGTATAGCGGCTAGCCTGAAGGGTCAGCGCCCCCTACGCGAACGCTTGCCTGCTTTCGCAACAGGAGCACGAACCTTCCCGTACTTCCGTTCGCTGCGGTGGATATTCGAGGCGTGCTTGTTGCCGCCTTTTTTCTTCTGCTGTTGAACAGCCATGACTTAGACCTCCTTTTGGTCCCTAGTACGTCATGGCGTGTCCTTTCTGTAGCGAGCCGAGCAACCTACCACAACGAGGGGTGGTCTCATCGGTCCGTAACGCGCAAGTGGGCCGGGCGCTGATGACACCCGACCCACTTGCCTCTCTCCGTCGTCGTCCTGCGAGGGAAACGAACGGCGGCTTGAGAACTAGGTGGTCTTGACGGCTCCGGTAGAGCACGTCACGTAGATGACGAGGTGGCAGTCAGCCTTCAACCAGGAAACTCCCCAGCCAAGAGCCTGAGCACCACTGATGGACGGATTCCCGCTGCCGTCGGTCGGGTAAGACCCGGTGACGTACTCGTAGCTCGCGGGTGTGTCGCCACCGTTGCCGGTGAGGATGTAGCCTCCACCGTCGGCGTACGGGTAAAGAGTCGGGCACGCGACGAAGCCGTGACCGTCTGTTGTCCCGTCGAACTGACCCGAGACATTGACGACACCCTCGGTTACCGAGGCGTTCGTGCCGTTAGTGCCATTGGTGCCGTTTGTCCCCGGAGTTCCTTGCGGACCAGCAGGACCGGCAGGACCAGTTGCTCCGGTCTGACCAGTTGCGCCAGTTGCGCCCGTAGCTCCAGTTGAACCTGTGGCTCCGGTGTCACCCTTGGCTCCGGTCGGTCCAGCGGGACCAGTCGAACCAGTTGCGCCAGTGTCGCCCTTAAGACCCTGAGGTCCAGCAGGACCAGCAGGACCAGTCAAGCCCTGAATACCCTGTGCGCCAGTCAAGCCGGTAGCTCCAGTCAGGCCAGTGTCACCCTTGGCTCCAGTTGCACCGGTTAATCCGGTTGCGCCAGTGTCACCTTTTGGTCCAGCAGGACCAGTAGCTCCAGTTAATCCAGTCAATCCAGTCAATCCAGTCAATCCAGTGGCACCAGTAGCACCTGTTGCTCCAGTTGCTCCAGTAGCTCCCGTTTGGCCGACGAGTCCTTGGATACCTTGTGGTCCAGCAGGCCCAGCAGGACCGGTAAGACCAACAGCGCCATTAATTCCATCGGTTCCGTTCTTTCCGTTTGTCCCGTTCTTTCCAGCGGGACCAGGCGTGCCCTTGACCAAGATTGTCTTGAAGATGTTGTTGATTGTCGCCTTCCCGGCGATTGTGATTGTCTTGGTGATCGGGTTCCAGAAACACAAGTCACCATAGGGTTTGGCCGTCGTAAGACCCTGAAAGTTTGCACAAGGCCAGAACTGCGACCCAGGCGGGGCAACTACCTTCGATGTTGCTGTCGCTGATGCTGCTGATGTTGCTGCAATCGCTCCACCAATCATGGCGAGCGAAACGGCTACTGCTATTAATCGCTTTTTCACTTTCCCCTCTTTCTGTTCAGTTATCAGATCCTCGCAACGACAAGAGGGGAGAGTTTTCACACTCCCCCCGCAAGTCGAACTAACTAATCTCCAGCAACAATCGCAATCGGGAATGTCTCTGAGGCAGTTTGCCCATTCTCAGACACCGTGGCCGTTACCAATGCAGACGGGTTAACGCCAACAGCAGTAAAGGTATAGGCGGTACTCCAGTCGTTGTGATTAACCGTGTCGCCGCTGGCCGAGAAAGTCTCAACCCCACCACGATCAAACGGGTTAGTGCCCACAACACCGGCGCTATTCGTGTCGTTCAACGTGAAGTCCGCAGAACTAAAGGTCAATGTGATAGTTACCGGACTCCCACTCGGGTCGGGCCGAAGAACCGTAACCGTCAATGGCGCAGACGAACCAACAGCGACAGAAGAGACAGGGGCGTTGGTCGTACTGTCCCAACCCCAACCGCCAGATCCGTCGAGTCCCTGCGGACCCTCCGGCGGAGCGTCGATGCAAAGAGTGGCCGTGCATGAACTCCAAGCCTCAAGCTCGGCTGGACCAGTTGCTCCCGTTGCACCAGCAGGTCCAGTTGCCCCTGTCGCTCCCGTCAAACCGATTGAGCCAGCCGGACCCTGAGGCCCTGCAGCTCCAGTCGCGCCGATGGTCCCATTGGCGCCAGCCGCACCTGTCTGACCTGCGGGTCCTTGTGGACCAGTCGCGCCGGTAGCACCCGTCGCTCCAACGGGACCCTGTGGCCCAGTGGCCCCGGTCTTTCCGACTGGTCCGGGCACAGGGGGCGCGGTCTTCAGGGTCACCGTGCTGACCGGCCACTTGCCATGGCGCACGACGGTCTTGGTGATGTTGTTCCAGTAGCACAGGTCCTTGGCGATGAGGGCCGGGTTCGTGATGGTCTGGAGCCCTTCCCAGTTGGCACATGGCCAGAAGGAAGTAGCCCCGGGTGGAACCTTGGTCGTGGCGCCAGCTGTCATTCCCAGGCCAGCAATCGCCATGCCTCCAAGCAGGACGAGGCCGACCCCTATGAGTGTGAGTCTCTTGCGCATGTTGCTCTCCTTTGTTGAGTTGGTCCACTATACTAGCGCCTAGCTCACGAGGCCATGCCAGTAACACACCCTCGCGATAGTGTCGTAGGCAAGCCGCTAGACTAGCAGCCGGAAAGGACACTCATGACCGAAACACTCACAGTGCCGGAGCTACCTGCTGCTGAGGTGGTGGGCACTGGCATGGAAAGAGCAGACTGGCTGGCACGCCGGCGCCTGGGTATCGGTGGCAGCGACGTCGCAGCACTGCTCGGCATCTCGCCGTGGCACAGCCAGATGAGCCTCTGGATGGAGAAGCGGGGCGAGCTCGAGAACGCAGAGCAGACCGACAACCAACGCTGGGGACTCGCGCTCGAGGAGCCGATTCGCTCGGCCTTCGAGGAGGACACCGATATCCCGGTTCTACGGTTGCCCCCCATCACCATGTATCGCTCCAAGCAACTGCCCATTGCTCTTATCAGCCCGGACGGCCTCACGGTCAGCAGGCCCCCAGAGAAGGGCTTGCTGATGGGCCACATGGTCGTTGACGGTCTGTTCGAGGCCAAGACGTCGAACCTGTACGTCTCTGCTGAATGGGAGGAAGGAGTGCCTGCCTACTACGCGGCACAGGCTAGTTGGGGGCTTGCTGTGAGCGGGCTGCCGGTGGAGCACTTCGGTGTCCTCGTCCTCGGCGGTATGCACCCGTTCTCCACCTTCACGGTTGAGGCCGACCCATCCCTGCACGACATGCTGTTCGAGCGCGCTCAAGAATTCTGGCATCTCGTCGAGACCGGCGTCATGCCAGACGTCGACGGGTCCTCTGCATCCACAGAAGCATTGAAGCGCCGGTTCAAGAAGGCCGAGCCCGGAAAGAAGATTGAGGGCGGCTTCGACCTGATGAATCTCATCGGTCAGTGGCAGGCGGCCAAGGACTTCGCCAAGGACGCCGAGACGCAACAGGATGAGATTGAGAACCGCATTCGTCTCATCCTCGGTGACGCCGAAATCGGCATGGTGAACGGCATGGACGCGATCACCTGGAAAGAACAGGGGCGCACATCGCTGCCTGTAAAAGAGACACTGGCCGCGTTCCCTGGCGCGGCAGCACTCGTGAACGAGTCGAGGTTCAGGGTCCTCCGTTCCGCCAACCCGAAGAAAGGACGTAGCCGATGAGTGCCGACAACTGGGCTGTATGCCCGAAATGCAAAAACACGACAGCCGAGCTTGAAAAGACGTTGGAGTCGCAGTACGGCGTGCTGTCTCAAGAGGAGTACGACAGGCTGAAGATCGAGTTCCAGACCGTGAGGGCCGACCTGGACCGCACCTTCCGTGAGGACTACGAGTTCTACGGGGCCGAGACAGGCGTGCTGCATATCTCCTATCACGGCGAGTGCGGCGAGTGCGGCCTGAAGCTGCTCGTCGACGAGAAAAAGGAGTTCTACCGATGTTCCCCCCAATAGTCCCCGTCGACCCAGAAGTGCTGGACGCCCTGACCGAGCAGGCGTGTTTCGCTGCCAGCATGGCGTACTTGGAACACATGGACGACATTTCAAGCGTGCACAACCCTGACGGCAGCGCCCAGCGTCTTACCCAGGCAGAGCTGACGGAGGTCGTGGTACGAGCCGCCATACGAAACCTCATCGAGAATGAACTCGTCGAGGTAGGAACGCTCGCACAGATAGAGGTAAGACTAGGTCAAGGAGTGACAGTCCGATGACGTGGAATCCCGATGCCGTCAACACCCTGGTGCGCCTAACCACCAAGGTCTACCGCAAAGGGGAGGAAGTGGTCGAGCGCGACGTGGATGACTACCTCCACGTCACCGAAGTCTTCGGCTATCCACATGTAAGCGAGGCGCCGCCGGAGATCATCGACATGCACTTCTTCGTTGTGGCGTTCAACATGGAAAAGCCAGAAGGTGAACTACGCGAGGCCCTCGCTGAACTGCTCAGCGAGTACCCAGAGCCCGAACGCCTGAAGGGTGGGCCGAGCTACATCGAGGTTGGCGCCGAACTCGGGAGCCAAGAGATGGCCATGCGCCTGTTCGCGCTCGGACAGGCCCTCGGCATGTGGAAGGTGATTACACCCGAAGGCCTTGGCATCGAGGGCGAGGACGCCGACCGGATGGCAGGTAGTGGATTCGTGATGATGACCGGCTGGGCTCCTTCAATGGAGTCCGTAACAGAAGGGACCCCCGAATGACAGACGCCCTGAGAGACGCTGCAGCCAAGCCCGTAGTGGCAGCAGGTGACAGGCCAGCACCAACGATGCGACAGCTCGTCGAAAAGCAAAAGGACGAAGTGGCGCGTGCGTTGGGCAATGACCCAAAGCTGGCCGACGCCATGGTACGTGCAATCCTGACCGAGATGTCCAGGACGCCGAAGCTGGCGCAATGTACTCCGCAATCGATGCTTGGCGCCGTCATGGTCTGCGCCCACCTGGCATTGGAGCCTGGCCCGATGAACCTCATCTCACTGATCCCGTTCGAGAACAAGCGCAAGAGCCGGGCCATGGGCTACCCGGTCATCGAAGTCACCATAATTATCCAGTACCGAGGGATGATCGAACTTGCCCTGCGGTCCGGCCTCATGACCAACATCGAGGCACGCGCAGTCTACAAGGGCGACCACTTCGTCCACGAGTACGGCCTAAACCCGCGGCTCGAACACACCTTTGATGTCACAAAACCACGGCCTACGAATGACGATGACATCCTCTGCTGGTATGGCATCGCTCGCTTCGCTAATGGCGAGCCGCAGTTCCTTGTGCTGACCAAGGATGACATCAACAAAACCAGGGCGCGCGCCAGAGCAAGTGAGGACGGCCCATGGGTGACAGACTACGCCAGTATGGGGATGAAAACAGTCATCCGGCGAATGGAGCCATTTTTGCCTAAAAGTACCAAGATGGCGACCGCCTTTGCTACCGATGGGCGCGCCGTGTCGCTCATAGGCGGGGAGCAGATCATCGAGTCAGACTACGACCAGCCTGACGAGCCAGAGGAGAAGGGTGCCGACGGTGGCCCCATCGACGACGCCGAGGTCATCCCGAACGAGGAGGCGAAGGCAGAGGAGCCAGCCCCGACGTCGCGCTCTCGGCGCGCGACAGCTACCGCACCGGCCAACGAGACAGACCCCAGTGTCGAAGATCGCGTATGAGATGGAGGCGCCCCTGTGAGCTATTGGATCAACGACAAGCTGGCTGGCGTAGATTTGGAGACGACCTCTGCGGTTCCGTTGACCGCCTTGCCTGTAAGCTTCGCGCTGGTTCACTTTGACTTTGGCAAGGTCACCAGGGTGCGCCATGCGTTAATCGACCCCGGCGTCGAGATTCCTCCTGAAGCCACGGCCGTCCATGGCATTTCGAATGCCGACGTACAGGCCCGCGGAGGAGGACTCGAGGCGTCCGTGTTCGGCATAGCAGCCGAGTTGCTCAAGGCCAGTGCGAATGGCATCCCTGTTGTGGGAATGAATCTGGTCTTCGACTTGACCGTTCTCGATTCCTGCCTGCGGCGCTTTGGTGAAGACCTGCGCGGTCTCGGTTGGAAAGGGCCGGCCATAGACGTGTTAGTCCTCGACCGGCACGTCGACAAGTGGCGGAAAGGCAAGAGAACTCTCTCTGCCCTTTGCGAGCACTACGACGTGGACCCTGGGGAATCTCATTCAGCGAAGGACGACACGATTGCTTCTGTCAAGGTCGCGATTGCCATTGCGGAGAAGTTCCCCGAAATCAAACACGCCGATGTGGACACGTTATTCGTACTTCAACAGGCGTGGAGACGGGAATGGACAAAGGAATTTTCAGAGTACCGGGTCAAGCAGGGACAGGAGCCGTTGGCAGAGAGTGAACAGGACTGGCCCATAGTTGGCTGGCAGGCACCTAAGCCCTATCACGTTGACCCCGAGTACACGGCGCAGCAGAAAGCGAATATGGAGGCACAGAATGACATCCCCTTCTGAGTACGTTGACCATCCCCTCGCAGCTCTTATAGACCATCGCGCCGGACAGTTTGATGCCTGAGTGGGTCGGCCTCCCCCCTGTCGTCAGGGCTGACGGCCCCCGTCGAATCCAGCTCCATCGTACAAAAGGGTTCGTGATGCCCCTCAACTGTCGGTCGGTGGCAAGGCCGAGCGAGTACGGCAACCCCTTCCGCATCCTCCACGACCGCTACGCCTACTGGGTCCAGTTCCAGTACCACGGCGAGCTCGGTGACACGGTGGGCACCTTCGACAGGGCTGGTGCTCAACGGTTCGCCGTGGAGGCATTCCGCGTCTGGCTGCCGAGTCACGTCACAGCGGGACAGCTGGCGCGGCTGCGCGGCCACGACCTCGGATGCTTCTGTCCGTTGGTGGACGAGAACGGCGAGCCGGTCCCCTGCCACGCGGAAATCTGGCTCTTTCTCGCGAACAAGGACGAGTCCTGATGCCAGCCATGCCTGAGTCCTGCAGCTACTGCTCGGGGTGCCCGGTCTGCGACTATGACCTGCCACTTGTTTGCAACTGCCAGGACGACTGCAGCTGCTCTGAGCCCTGCGCCTTCCCTGATTGCCGGAGCCGGGAGCCAGACCTCGTCCAGGTCCTCGCTGTGGCGGCAGAACTCGCGAGCGCCGGCTGCACTTGCGAGGGTATGGAACTCACGTTCCAGCGGGGTCGCCATGGGCTCCTCACGGTCAGTGTCCACCACAACGATGGCTGCCCCCTGTTCAAGTACGTCCAGAAAATTCGTGCTGCTCACCTGGGGCTGAACTGAGAGGAGGAAGGAACTTGGACACACACTACGAGGAGTGTCAACACTGTGGCCAGGTGGAGAATCTGCCTTGGCGCGACGCCATTCGAGCGGGCTGGGAGATGGGTGTAAAGAGCGTCCTGTGCCCGCGGTGTGCGATTCTCGGGCTATCACCGACACTGCGTCTACGTCCTCGGCGCCTACCGAGTGCACTCGCTCTCGAGCGCGAGCAGCGCCTCCAGGAAGCAGCGCGACTGCGGGTCGAGGAGCACCTCACCCTCGCACAGATCGGCGAGCACTTCGGTGTGACCAGGGAGGCTGCACGGCTGATGCTCAAGCGTGCTAGTGTCGACCCCCGGGTGCGCGTCCGTCAACGGCAGCAGGTCCGTGCTCAGGAGAAGGAGGCCGAGCACGCCGCCAAACTTCACCCTTGTGCGGTGTGCAGAACGTTGACAGCGAACAAAATTACCTGCGGAGGGGAGTGCTCCAAGAAGTGGCCCTCCATCCGCTATCACCTCGACCCTAGCCGGGCGCGACGGCACTGGCAATCCACCGCCAGGTGGACACTCAAGCATCCTGAGAAGAATTCAGCTACCAAACTCAGATGGGCGAAAAAAGTGCTGGAGGGCACAGCTGTTCCTAACCGGCGCTTTGTCGTCCCAGGTTCCGCCGCCGCCGTCGCCTTGGAGCAGTTCGGGCTCGATTTCGGACCTCTCAGCAGAACACCAGCGCGGCGTCTACCCTACCCCTGCGCCGCGATCAACCTGAACGGACAGCCGTGCAAGCGCACGGCGGCTACCGAGGACGGCGTCTGCACCGTCCACGCACGTCAGTTCCGGTCTCCGGTGAGGCGTGCAAGCTAACCGCGGCGACCTCCAGCTGCACCACATAGAGCTGAAGGACGCCAACGCATTTGTCGAGCAGCACCACAGACACCATAAGCGCGCTCAGGGACACCGATTCAGTCTCGGAGCCACGATCCAGGGCCATCTCGTTGGTGTCGCCATCGTGGGCCGGCCGGTCGGTGGCCAACACCAAGGCGACTGGGTGGAGGTGACAAGGCTCTGCACAGACGGCAGCCTCAATGCGTGCTCGTTCCTGTATGGGGCGGCTGCCAGGGCAGCAAAGGCGCTGGGCTTCGACCGCATCCAGACCTACATCCTCGAGGAGGAGCACGGCTCGTCATTGAAAGCAACGGGGTGGGAGTTCGAGCGGATGTCGCACCCCACCGGCTGGCACCATGACGGACCTCGTGCTGCTCGGCATGTCGAGGAGCATCTCAAAGGTCTAAAGCAGTTGTGGTTCAAGACCCTCCACGAGGAGCGCCCCCCTCTTTGTCCACAGGCGCCCACAGGATATCCACAGGAAATCCCCCGGTTGTGGAACTAGGCGCGCCTGTCAGTTTGGGTGTATACCTAGTCTCTCAACGCGCAACACCCCCGGCGTGAACCGGGGGTGAGCGGGCCGAGGTGCTGCTTTCCTCGACCAAGACCCCTCAGGAAAGGAAGGTCCGTTGGACATAGTACCAGATGTTGTTAGGGAAGCAAATAGCCCTACCACGGAGGGTAGGACGTGAGCCCACTACTTGGATGGCTCAACCGAGGGCGCCCCACTCTCTACAAGGGCATTCGGATGCGGTCACGGCTCGAGGCATGGCACGCGGCCTGGTTCGACGCTCATGGCTTGGCGTGGGAGTACGAGCCGATCTGCTTCGCCGACGAGACCGGGCAGTACCTGCCGGATTTCCGGGTCGCCGTGCCGGATCGCTTCGTCTACGTGGAGATAAAGGGGCTCGTGGAGGACCCCGAACCCTTCATGGAGCGAGCAGAAATCGTATGGAACTCTGATCCGCAGGCACGTTTGACTCTTATCGAGGGTCACTATGAGCACTACTGGTACACCAGGTGGGGACCAGCCGACGGTGTCATGGAATGGGTCGAATATTCGGAACCCCACACCGTCGTCCGAACGTTTGAGGATGCCGCATAAATGGGCTGGGTCCGAGTTGACGACGACTTCTACGACCATCAGAAGTTCTCCCGCCTTGGGCCTCACGCTATAGCTCTATGGGTGACCGGACTCGCTTGGTGCAATCGCAATCTGACCGACGGCTTCATCCCGATAGCGCGAGCGCGAATCCTTCTGGACTTCACTGGCCACGAAATCATCGGCCCCACCAACGGCGTCACCCCTACCTTCTGCATCGAGGTTGACGCCAGCTGGGTAATCCGTGAGCTGTGCGAGGCCGGTCTCTGGGAAGAGGCGCAGGACGGATACCAGGTCCACGACTACCGCGATTTCCAGCCAAGCTCGGATGAAGTGAAGGGCCGGCACGCTGCTGTTCACGAGGCGAAGGTGCGCGCGGGAAGAACGCGTGCTGCTGGAGCGTTGCGCGATTCTGCTGGACGGCTAAAAGCCCAGGTCAATGCCAGCACAACCAGCAGACCATCCAGCAATGGTTCCACCAGCCCACCAGCCCCAACCCCAACCCCAATAAAACTACAACTACCTTCGCCACCTTTGGTGGCTCTCACTGACCCCCTCCAAGGCTTCCAGAATTTTTGGGAGGCCTACCCGCGGCGCAACGGCAAACGCCTCGGTCGGGGACTCTGTGAGGGCCTCTGGAAAAAGCTGTCACTCGAGGACAAGCGAGCCGCCTGGCGAGGAGCGAAGAACTACGCGCTCGCGGTCGACGGGGGCATAACCATCGCTAAAGACCCCGAGAGATTTCTGAAACACCGTCTTTGGACAGACTGGCAGGAACCCGCCACTCCTGATCGCAACGGTAGCCATGCGGAAGGAACATTCATGAGCAAGACCGGTCGGCTTTTGGCTGAGGACGAGTATGGCAACCTTGTGCGAGTAGTGGATTGATGACTGCCGCCGAGCTTGTCGACCTTATTGTGGCAAAGGTTGGAGGTAAGTCAAGCCATTCCCAAACTGGTTGGATGTGTTGCTGTCCAGCTCATGCGGATTCGAGTCCAAGCCTGTCAATCACCGACGCTCCGAACGGCAAGACCCTCCTCCATTGCCATGCTGGCTGTTCGACAGAGTCCATCCTCTACGCCATCGACCTCACCATGGCGGACATCATGGGTTCAAGCGAACCTGAGCGCGACCATGACGAGTGGACACCCCACGGCACCGCTATGGCTAGGTATCCCTACACGGACGAGGACGGCAACCTGCTTTTCGAGGTCGTTCGTGCCGAGGGCAAGCGGTTTTTGCAACGACGTCCCGATCCGACGCGCAAAGGAGGCTGGGACTGGCACCTTGGAGATGTACGCCGACCGCTGTTCCGACTCCCACAGGTGCTTGAAGGCATCCATGCAGGGCTGACGGTGTTTGTCTGCTACGCAAGCGATACGGAGGTGCTAACGCGCTCTGGCTGGTGCCTGATGTCCGAGCTCTCCCCTGCCGTGGAGGTCGCCGCGTGGAGCGTAGACGGACGCGTGAGGTGGTCAGAACCCACGGCAGTTCAGCGGTTTGCCTACAACGGGCCGATGGTTTCTTTCGCTGCCGATTGGGGTGATCTGTTGGTTACTCCAGATCACCGGGTGATCTCGAAGTCTGCGGGGAAAGGTCATCAGGCTACCGTCCGCCCTGCTTCCATGCTCGTTGGTAAACAGGGCCGACTGTTCCCTGTCGCCGGAGAAATGGCCGGAGAGGAACGAGGGCCAAGTGCGTTGGAGGCGCGGATCGTCGCGATGTTTGCCGCCGATGGAGGTTGGACGCCGGGAGGGGGAGGCGCTGCGTTCAACTTGAAAAAGGACCGCAAGAAGGATCGACTTCGATTCCTGTTGAGCCAGTTCGGGTTGTCCGAAGTGGCGCGCCCAGGGCACGGCAACAAAACCAAGGCTAAGGGCTGGAGTGAGGCTAGTTATCGCTCGACCCCAGCTTGGACCAGGTTTTTGGTTCACGGTTTGGAGTTCGTTCGCGACCACCTGACGGGCGTCGATGGCAAGAGTTTGTCCTGGGCGATGCTCGACTGGCCCTTGATATCCCGACAGGCATTTCTGACGGAGATGGGGTTTTGGGACGGCGACCGTCCCGGCATAGAGGGCATTCGGTTTTTCACGGGTTCCCAGAGAAGTGCAGAGGTGGTTTCAGCACTGGCAAGCGTCAGCGGCTACGGCTCGATCCTGAGAGAGGACAAGCACCACGAGCAACCGACTTGGGTCGTGTCCTTGGTGCCCAGAGCTTGGCGCCAGTTGGGCCATCCGGCGTCGGAGGTCCAGGGTTACGAGGGCAACGTGTACTGCCTGACGGTAGATACGGGCTTTCTCGTAACGCGTCGCAACGGTAAGGTCACCGTCAGCGGAAATTGTGAGGGTGAGAAGGACGTTCTTGCCCTCACGAAGGCAGGACAGGTGGCGACCTGCAATCCCGGGGGGGCTGGCAAGTGGCGGCCTGAGCACGCCGAGACCCTCCGCGAGGCCGATGTGGTAGTCGTGGCTGACCGCGACGACGTCGGCTACCGCCACGCGCGCGACGTCGTGAAATCCCTGGAAGGCATCGCCATCAGAGTGCGGCTTGCTGAACCCGCCACGGGCAAGGACGTGAGCGATCATCTCTCGGCCGGCCTGGACCTGGCGGCGCTGGTGATGCTCGGGAACGAAGGCCCTGTCGCACAGCTGGCCCCAGACATTTACGCCTTTCTCGCTACGGGGGAGGAGGAGTACGACTGGCTTGTAGAAGGGCTGCTCGAGCGTGGTGACCGCCTGTTACTTACTGGATTCGAGGGGCACGGGAAAACGACGCTTATGCGCCAGCTGGCCGTTTCGATGGCCGCGGGGCTGCATCCGTTTCGACACCAGCCGATCACTCCGCTCCGGGTTCTCATGATTGATTGCGAGAACGGTCCGCGTTTTACCCGGCGTAGGTTCAGGCCCTTGGTCGAACTCGTTGCCGACCTTGGACACCCCATTCCTCCTGACTCGTTTTACGTGCTCACACGCCCGAGCGGTCTCGACCTAACTGATGCTGAGGACAGCGCGTGGCTCCTAGAACGTGCTCACGCCCATCATCCTGACATCGTGCTGCTGGGGCCTCTGTACAAGCTGCACCGGGCCAATCCCAATGACGAACTGCCTGCTCGGCAGGTGTCGGGGGTGCTCGATGACATGCGGCGGGAGATAGGTTGCGCCCTCATTCTTGAGGCACACTCCGGCCACGGTGAGAATGTTCGCGACCGCAATGTGCGTCCGCTGGGGTCGAGCCTCTGGATGAGATGGCCCGAGTTCGGCTACGGCATTGCCACAACGACGCAAACACGCAAGGGTACGCCGGTGGATTTCCGAGTCTGGCGCGGTCCGCGTGACGAACGCGAGTGGCCTGTGAAGCTCCTCAGGTCCTCTCCGTGGCCCTGGGACGGCGAATGGGAGCCGCACACTCCTGTATGGCGTCCAGCGTCTCCAGTGCCAGATGTTGTAACGCGTCCCCTAATCGACCCCGAAGAACTCATAGGTGATCGAGAGGGAGGGATTTGGTGATGAAAATCGGAGATAGGGTCCGCACAAAGGACTCAGTAAGGCCGAAGCGGTTCGCTGGCCAAGAGGCGGAAGTGAGAGACGTTCATCGCCTAGCCCACGAGGTAGGAGTAGCGTTCCTCCCCTCGCAGCTCACAACATGGTTTGATTACGACGAAGTGGAGGTGGTCCCCG